>Ga0075418_10010729_pt1 | contig 10251 bp, 7 predicted proteins | sample SoiMetdeltSBSDD2_FD_81776 | JGI IMG/M metagenome (GOLD analysis project Ga0075418, IMG submission 81776) | Bulk soil microbial communities from a Populus tree surrounding site in Tennessee, USA - Soil MetaG P. deltoides SBSDD2 | ecosystem: Environmental > Terrestrial > Soil > Tree plantation...
CGTGTATTTGCAACGGGTCAAAACCTCTTTGTGATCACAGATTACAATGGTTACGATCCTGAAGTAAATGCCGACAGAAATATTGGAGGTGTCACTTCGTATGGTATTGATTACCTGAGCTATCCTAAAGCAAAATCATTCATTATTGGATTGAACCTTTCATTTTAAAAAATTACTAATCATGATAAAGAAAATATTTTGCCTTTTGTTGATCATTGCAGGCATTTCCATAATACATAGTTGCACTAAGTTAAAGGAGCAGGTGCTCGATGAGTCTTCAGTTACGGGTCTTACCGAGCAGCAGATCGCAGAGGGAAACATTGCTCCCGTATATGCGCTTCTTCCTACATTGTATCAACACACCAACCTGTTTTCGTTACAGGAGATATCTACTGATGAAGCAATACTGCCATACAGAGGTGGTACGGACTGGGGTGATAATGGTATTTATATGTCATTGCACAGGCATGAGACGTTAAGCTCTGATCCTAATGTAAATAATACATGGAACCAGATCGTACAAAGCATATCAAGAAGTGTAACCGCCATCAATGCGCTGGCTACAAACAATTATGTAAATGCAAAAACCTTTTTGGCTGAGGCAAGAGCCATGCGTGCATACTATAATATGATGTCACTGGACCTTTTTGGTATCTCATTTAGAAAAGAGGATCCGGATGCAACATCGGAAATATTACGTGGTGATGACGCAATAAATTATATCAAATCAGAATTGCTTGCGGTAGAACCTTTATTGGATAATACAACCGGACCCGGAAGAATGACCAAAGCCGGTGTTTGGGGATTATTGGCAAGATTGTATTTGAATGCCGCTGTATGGCGTGATCGTTATGCTGCAACCTTTGCATTCAAGACCGATGAAATGGATAAAGTGATTGAATACACTGATAAGATCATTAGCTCCAACCAGTTTCAATTAGCTTCAGAGTATTTTTCAATCTTTGATAATAATAATCATAATAATAAGGAACTCATTTTTGCTATTGATCAACGACCTGATTTAAATGGGCATAACCGCATGGCCTATTTTTCTTTATCCGGTGATCAATTCCCATTGCCATCTGTTCCCAATGCTAATGGAACTGATGGCCCGGCGATCACTCCTGAGTTTTATCAAAGTTGGGCAAGCGCTTATTCACCGGTTGATCCGGCTACAGGAGATCCGCGTTTCTTTAAAAAGAATCTTACTATACCAGCAGACTCTTGCATTCTTGGTACTGATTTTAAAATTGATCGTGGAATAATGAGAGGCCAACAATATGGATTGATCGGCGGAAAAAACATTCCATTTACAACATGCGGTACAGGAAAATATAAAATTGGTAAACTTTATAATGTTACACGTGGTAAACCAACTTTACCCGTTGATTTTACTTTAGCTATTGATTTTACTGTGGCGGGAAGCAATTATAGTACGGGTTATAGAGTAGAAAAATATGAATTCAGCAGTGCTACTACTGACGGAAGAAATCGTGGTGAACACGATATCATCATTCTTCGTCTTGCAGATGTTTACCTGATGCGTGCAGAAGCAAAGCTTAGAAAAAACAATGATGCTGCAGGCGCACTCCTCGATGTAAATACCGTGAGAGCTGCAAGAACGGCAAGAACGGCGCCACCACCATTATTAACCATGTCACTGGATCTTTTGTTCCGTGAAAGAGGTTTTGAATTGTATTGGGAGCATCTGCGCCGGACAGATATGATACGGTTTGGAAAATATGAAGGTGTATGGACGGAGAAAACAAACACAGATAAACAAAAAAGAATTTTCCCGATCCCACTAAATGCTATTAATGGATCTTCGAATATAACGGGTTACCTGGTTCAAAATCCGGGATATTAATACATATTTTGTTTAGTAGTCAGTTTTCGTACAAGCAGTCGTGGCAAGCCCGGGGTCTCTGGCCCCGGGATTTTTGTTTAATAAGATAATAACAAATGAAACACATGAATCCTTATCTTTCAACTTTCGTGTTTGTCCAATAAATGATTTATAAACCAAAACAACTCTGGTCTTTTTGAAAGACAGTTATTAACGATTGCTATGAATAAATTACAAGCTGCGGATTATATTGTTTTCTTTATCTATTTCATCTTAGTATCCGCATACGGCATATACATTTATAAAAAGAAAAAAGCCAAACAAACGAGCTCAAAAGATTTTTTCCTGGCCGAAGGTTCATTAACATGGTGGGCTATCGGTGCATCCCTTATCGCTTCTAATATTTCTGCAGAGCATTTTATCGGCATGAGCGGTTCAGGTTTTGCCATCGGTCTTGCCATATCTACTTATGAATGGATGGCTGCAGCTACTTTGATGATCGTTGCCATTTTTATAATACCGATGTATTTAAAGAATAAGATCTATACCATGCCACAATTTCTTGCACAGCGGTATAGCGACACGGTGAGTACTATCATGGCAATTTTTTGGCTGCTGGTATATGTGTTTGTAAATCTCACTTCCATTATTTACCTCGGTGCATTAGCTATCTCTGCTATTTCGCCTATCAGTTTTGAGGCGGCGATCATTGGGCTCAGTGTTTTTTCTATCATTGTAACACTTGGTGGTATGAAAGTAATCGGATACACTGATGTTATCCAGGTGATAGTTTTAATTATCGGCGGTTTGGTAACAACTTATTTAGCGCTTTCATTGTTGGCCGATAAGTTTGGGTATGACGGCGATATTTTACAGGCTGTTGGTGTGCTTCGCAAAGAAGCGCCTGAACATTTTCACATGATATTGGATAGATCAAGCCCGCATTATAAGGAATTACCTGGCTTGTCAGTTTTGATCGGTGGAATGCTGATAAACAACCTGGCTTACTGGGGCTGTAATCAATATATAGTTCAACGAGCATTAGGCGCTGATTTAAAAACAGCAAGAAGCGGGATTTTATTTGCCGCGTTTTTGAAGCTGCTTATCCCTGTTATTGCTGTTTTGCCGGGCATCACCATGTATGTGCTGCATAGCAAAGGAATGTTTCAGCAAGAGATGACGGATGTTGCGGGTACACTAAAACCGGATCATGCTTATCCGACATTGATGAATTTATTACCGGCGGGACTAAAAGGTGTTGCATTTGCAGCACTTACCGCAGCCATTGTTGCATCACTCGCCGGAAAATCCAACAGTATCTCCACAATTTTTTCATTAGATATTTACAAAAAATATTTTAATAAAGAAGCATCAGAAAAGAAAATTGTAAGAGTAGGTCGATGGGCAGTTATTATTTCTATGCTGATAGCTGCCATTGTAACACCGGCATTAAAATCCCTGGACCAGGCTTATCAATTCATCCAGGAGTATGTTGGCTTTTTTTCGCCGGGTGTATTGGCGATTTTCTTACTAGGTATGTTTTGGAAGAGAACAACAAAAGAAGCAGCATTGGCCGGAGCTTTATTAACCATCCCGATCTCGGTAGTATTAAAATTTTTACCAACATGGAGTAACGGCGCATTCCCTGATTATCCGTTCCTTGACAGGATGACGATCACTTTTTTTGCGGTTGCATTTATAATGATTGCGATAAGTCTTTTGAAACCTAAAAGTAAAAGTGATCCGCATAAGATCGAAATGGATACCTCACTATTCAAGGTATCACCGGCATTTATTCTTGGCTCAGTAATTATTTGCGGTATACTTGCAGCCTTGTACACAGTGTTTTGGTAAGAAGTATATTATTTAATTGAAGTGATTTCTGTTTTACCGGTTTTTGATTCTGTTTTTACAATACCAAAACCGGGTGCGAACCATTCTGTAACATTCATTTTTATCGGGATACCAATGCCGGCAATTCTTGATGTGATCTTATTGTTTGAAGTGATCTTATAACACTCCCATGTACCTGCAGGTGTTGTTACAGATTCTTTGCCCTCAACTTTTCTATCAGTAATGTCTATTTCAACTGAAGACTTTATTCCGCCCGAAGATTCTGTATCCATAGCAAGATGCCCGTCTTTCAACTGGTCGCCCACATTCATGTTTGCCGGATATTCAAGGTAAACGTCTGAAGCTGTAGCAGACCCGGCTTGCGTTTGTTGGGTTTGCCCGGTCGGGATAAGAAACTTCATATCCATTTGCATTACACCATTTACACATTGGACTTTATTAGTTGTTTTTACACCTGTTTCGCCTTTGTTATTTATAAACTCTGAATTTACGGTTGCACTGACCGAACTTCCGCTCTTTTTGGTATCAGAGATCTTATAGACCATTTTCCCCGACTCTTTTCCTTTATTATTGGAGATCGTCATCTCGATGGTCTTATTATCTTGAAAGTAATAATAATTAGAGCAGTCCTGTGAAAAAAGGCTTCCACAAAAAAAGAGGAAAGAAAATGAGGTTAATGATTTCATAGTTGAGTGGTTTATACAGGAAAGTTAAAAAGAAGATGAGAAATAAAAACAAAAAGCCCCCAATTAAATCGGTGGGCTTAATGTCTTCACTAGCAGTATTCGTTGACCCATAAGGATTCGAACCTTAACAGACAGAACCAAAATCTGTAGTGCTACCATTACACCATGGGTCAGCCTTGCATCCATTTCTGAATGGGGTGCAAAAATAAGGCTTGAGCCGTTTTGTGCCAAAAGGAATTTAAGAAAGCTATTAGCCATTAGCGGTTAGCTTTTAGCCGGGACTTTATGGGTTTGTAGAAAGCGTATTAATAAATGCAGTCAACATTTTTTCCTCTTCAGCAAGCATTTCTAAAGTTGAGTCGACAAGTGTGGCATTTCCATATTTTATTTCTTTTGCAATCAGCAACTGTGTTTCTAGCTCAAATGCGGAGCCGAGTGAAATTTCTGCGAATCGACTGTAATCTTTATCACTCTTTCTACTACTGCCTTCGGCTATGTTTGAGGGAATTGAAACTCCAGCTTTATTAATCTGCAAAGCAAGCCCGAATTTTTCCTGTGTGGAAATGCCTCCGTAATCCGAAAACTGTTTATTGCAATTTGAAATTCTTTTTGCCAGATTTTAAGTTCTTTAAAATTTTTCATATAATTTAGTTAATGGTATTAAATAAGCTAATGGCTAATTGCTAAGGGCTAATGGCTTTTCTTCCCTCTCCTCTCTCTCTTTTAACTCTCTTATTTTATCTAAAGCTCCGGCCACTACGTCGCACATAATAGTATATAATGCTCCGTGCTTCTGATTTTCATAAATATAGTCCAAGGCTTCATTCTCATTCGGTATTGTCATTACCGGGATATTCGGATTTACTTTTTCAATACCATCCCGCAACAAACCAATGATCTCTTCAGCAGTTCTTCCTCTAAGATTTTTATCACAGCGAATAATTATTTCATCAAAATATTGCGCTGATATTTCACCCAGCTCACGAATATCTTCATCTCTTCTGTCGCCCGTGCCGCTGATGATGCCAACACGAAGCGAATAGTCAAGCTTGCTTATAAAATCACAAAGTAGCTTTAGACCATGCGGGTTGTGAGCAAAGTCAGCAAGCACTGTGAAATTTTTGAAATGGAAAAAGTTCAAACGCCCCGGTGTCAGATTTGCACTTGGCATAAAAGTTTGCAAGCCGGTTCTTATATCTTCGATGGTAATATCCCGAAATAAATAAGTAGATAAAACTGCGGGCAAACAGTTTTGAATATTGTGAATGGCCTTTCCTTCGAAAGTGAGTGGAATATTCTTTACATGCAGTACTCTTATTTTCCAGGCTCCTTTCATTAGCGTAACATACCCGTTCTCAAAAACGCAGGAAAGACCGTTTTCTGCCGCATGTTCTTTTATCCTCGGATTATGTTCATCCATACTAAATAATGCAACATTGCAATCAAGCTCTTCTTTCATTTTATACACGAGATCATCATCTGCATTCAGCACGGCATAGCCATGATCAAAAACAGTTTCAGGTACTACGGCTTTTACCTTTGCCATCGCTTCAAGTGTATGAATTCCGCCGAGTCCCATATGATCGGCAGCCACATTTGTAACTACGGCCACTTCACAATTCTGAAAGGCAAGACCTGCTTTCAAAATTCCACCTCTTGCACATTCAAGTACCGCAAAATCAACCGTTGGGTCTTTTAAAACGAATTGTGATGAGATCGGCCCGGTACAATCCCCCTTCATCATCATTTGATTTTGTATATAAACACCATCACTTGTTGTATAGCCAACTTTCTTCCCCGCACTCTTGGCGATATGTGCCGTTAATCTTGTTGTCGTTGTTTTGCCATTTGTACCTGTAATAGCTATGATTGGAATTCTGCCTGCACTTCCTCTTGGGAATAACATATCAACAACAGGTTCAGCAACATTTCTTCCTAAGCCTTCAGACGGTTCTATGTGCATCCGGAAGCCCGGCGCTGCATTTACTTCTAATATAGCGCCGCCATTTTCTGAAACAGGAGTTCTTAGATCAGATGCCATGACATCGATCCCACAAATATCAAGACCGATAATTTTTGCAATACGTTCGAACATAAAAACATTTGCGGGATGCACTTCATCAGTAACATCCGTCGATGTACCACCTGTAGAAAGATTCGCCGTTGGCTTTAAAAATATTCTTTTCCCTTTTTCAGGAATTGTTTCTAATGTTATACCGACATCATCAAGCATCTTTTGCGTAAACTGGTCAATAGTAATTTGCGTCAGCACTTTTTCATGACCATATCCACGACGCGGATCTCTGTTCGTTTCATCGATCAGCCATTTAATGTCATGAACACCATCACCAACTACTGAAGCTGGTGTACGCAATGCAGCACAAATAAATTTATGATTGATGACAAGACAGCGAAAATCAAATCCTGTTATAAATTTTTCAACGATTATATAACGGCTATAGTCGAGAGCAGCCGCAAATGCTTTCAGGGCTATATCCCAGCTATTGATGTTTGTTGTATTTCCTTTGCCATGATTACCATCGATTGGTTTTATCACCAATGGGTAGCCATATTTCTCAACAGCTTCTTTTAAACCTTCTTCTGTTCTAATTACAGTTCCTTTCGGTACAGGTATCTCAGCAGCTTCCAGCAACATTTTTGTTTCATCTTTATTACATGCAATATCAACTGCAATGTTGGAAGTAGTAGATGCGATCGTTGCACGGATCCGTTTTTGGTTTACTCCATAACCGAGCTGAACTAAACTTTGTTTATTCAATCTTATATAGGGTATTCCCCGTTTGGCAGCTTCCTCAACAATGCAGGCAGTAGAAGGGCCCATTCTTGTATCTTCCCTGATCACCCGCATATTCTGAATATCTTCAGTAAGATCATAGTCGTGTCCATCGATCAAAGCCTGCGCAATTCTTACTGATGCCTTTGCTGCATATACACCGGCGTCTTCTTCAATATAACTGAACACTACGTAATACACACCTTCTTTTTCACCGTCCGGAGTTCTTGTTCTTCCAAATCCAGTATCCATTCCTGCCAGCGTTTGTATCTCCAAAGCGATATGTTCTATCACATGGCCCATCCATGTGCCTTCATCTACACGATGAAAAAAGCCACCGCGAACGCCTTCACTGCAGCGATGTTCAATTAGTGATGGCAACACTTTCTCCAATCGCTCCCTAAAGCCCGGAATTTTATTCGTCGGCATATTTTCTTTTTCTTCAAGATCGATTTTCATTTGTATCAGCTTTGCACGACGTACACTCCAGTAATTTGGTCCTTTCAGCACTTTTATCTCCAAAATTTTCATAAACGAAATGTTGAACGTTCAATTTAGGTTTTTTTAATTATGTAACCAACTGGAGTACTACTATTCAGCTTGTGTTGCGACGCTCCGTTCAACGTTCAGTTCTCTATTGAGCTTTTTAAACCACGGAGGCAGGGAGACACAGAGAAACACCGGGTGTTCTCTGTGCACTCAGTGCACTTTGTGCCCGTGGTTCAAAAACTGATAGAGCTTTTTTGTACATTTATACAAACAATCACAATGTCCAATAATAATCGCCGGAGTTTTTTACAAAAGGTCGGCACATTCTCCGCAACAGCAATTCTTTCTTCAATTGCAAAACCAATGTGGGCTAGAAATCTTGATGCTGCATTAAGAGATGCTGAAGGGATTTCTCCTGATGATTTGGCAAGCGAAGAAGATTTCTGGTATTATGTGCAGCAATCATTTACTGTGTCGCCATATCTCATTAACCTTAATAATGGGGGTGTAAGTCCAGCCCCAAAAGTTGTACAGGAAGCAATGAAGCGATACTATGATTATAGCAACGAAGCGCCGAGTTATTATATGTGGCGTATCCTTGACCAGGGACGTGAACCCCTCAGGAAAAATATGGCCAGGATGGCGGGTTGCGATATTGAAGAAGTCGCTATCAATAGAAACTCATCTGAAGGATTAGAAACGATCATATTTGGTTTACAATTGAAAGCAGGCGATGAAATAGTGGCCACTAAGCAGGATTATCCAAATATGGTGAATGCTTATAAGCAAAGAGAAATTCGTGATGGAATAAAAATGGTTTGGGTAAATCTTGAACTGCCAAGTGAAGATGAAACCTATTTAATAAATCAATATGTAAAGGCGTTCACGCCTAAAACAAAAATGGTTCATATCACGCATATCATTAACTGGAACGGCCAGATAATACCCGTAAGAAAAATAGCAGCCGAAGCTCATAAAAGAGGCATTGAGGTTATTGTTGATGGAGCACACAGTCTTTTTCATTTTGATTTTAAAATAGCTGATCTCGATTGTGATTATTTCGCCAGCAGCCTGCACAAGTGGCTTTATGCACCCATCGGTAGCGGCATGATGTATGTAAGAAAAAATAAGATCAAAAATTTATACCCGTTGTTTGCCACAGATGATCCATTAAAAGATGATATCAGAAAATTTGAGGCGCTGGGTACTCGACCAATGTATATTGAGCAGGCAATCAGCAAAGCCCTGGACTTTCATGAAATGATCGGCAATGAAAGAAAAGAGAAACGGTTACATTATTTAAAAAATTACTGGTTCGATAAAGTAAAGAATGTTCCAAAAGTTAAATTGCATACTTCATTTAGTCCTAAGTGGGGCTGTGCTATCGGGAATGTTTCCGTGGAGGGAAAGAAGCCTGAAGAACTTGATAGCTTTTTGCTTGAGAAATACAAAGTACATACTGTTGCTATCAACTGGGAGAATATACATAGTATAAGAGTCACTCCAAATGTTTATACAACTACCAACAACTTAGATGTGCTGGTAGATGGTATTAATGCGTTTGCCAAACAAGTATAGAATTTATTTTCTCAATTCGAAAGTTTTTCGCTCTGCAATTCTGAGCAAAGCAAAGTAAATTACAGGCTCAGCATGTCCACTCCGCTTACTAACCGCAAGATCAACTTACTCCAGGCTACCGCTATCAATATGATCGATATGGTGGGTATCGGTCCCTTTGTTGTGATGCCTTTTGTGGTCAGTCAATTCAATAATGGATTGTTTTTGTGGGCATGGATCTTTGGCGCTATCACCGCATTTATTGATGCAATGATATGGAGTGAGTTAGGCGCGGCTTATCCATTGGCAGGTGGTACCTATAATTTTCATCGGATCGCGTATGGTGAAAAGTATGGCAAGCTGATGAGTTTTTTATTTGTGTGGCAAACTTCGATACAAGCTCCATTGGTCGTTGCATCGGGCTCAATTGGTTTTGCGCAATACCTTACTTATATCATTGAGTTAACTCCAATACAGGAAAAAATTATTTCAGGAAGCCTGGTTATTCTTGTTTTCATTTTACTTTATCGAAAAATAGAAACGATTGGAAAAATATCGGTAGTGCTGGGAACAATTGTGGTACTCACGATTTTATGGATCATTATTAGTGGGCTAATGCATCAGCAACATCCTGTAAAATTATTACCTGAAGGTGAGGAATCTTTTTTTACGTATGCTTTTTGGGGAGCCATTGGGCATGGTTCAGTAAAAACTGTTTATAGTTATCTCGGCTATTATAACGTTTGTCATTTGGGTGGTGAAATAAAAAGACCTGAAATAAATATTCCGCGAAGTATATTTATTTCCATTGCAGGCATTGCAGTCTTATACCTGCTAATGAATATAAGTGTAATGGGAGTGATACGCTGGCAATCTGTACTGGAAGGTGATAAATACTTAGTAAGTGCTTTTATGGAAAGTATTTATGGGTATAAAGCGGGAGTCGTTATTACAGTTTTGATTTTGTGTGTTGCTTTCTCATCTTTATTCGCTGTAGTACTTGGTTATTCAAGAGTACCTTATGC
>Ga0075418_10010730_pt1 | contig 10250 bp, 12 predicted proteins | sample SoiMetdeltSBSDD2_FD_81776 | JGI IMG/M metagenome (GOLD analysis project Ga0075418, IMG submission 81776) | Bulk soil microbial communities from a Populus tree surrounding site in Tennessee, USA - Soil MetaG P. deltoides SBSDD2 | ecosystem: Environmental > Terrestrial > Soil > Tree plantation...
CCGGGGGCGCCCGATGAGCCGCACGCTCTCGCAGCAGGAGATCGACGCGCTGCTGCTGGCGGCCGGCAGCCAGGACGACGAGCGGCGCAACGCCGTCGCTGATCTGCAGGTGGCCCGTTACAACTTCCGGCGGCCCGACCGCGTCTCGAAGGAGCAGCTGCGATCGCTGCACTTCCTCCACGACCGGTACGCGGTGAATCTGTCGTCGTCGCTCTCGGCCTTTCTACGAGCGGTGACGGAAGTGAGCATCGTGTCGGTGGAGCAGTTCGCGTACTCCGAATTCCTGATGTCGCTGCCGGACCCGACCGCGTTCTACTCGTTCTCGATGCCGCCCGCCGAGGGCATGGCGGCGCTCGAAATCAACCCGTCGGTCGCGTTCACCATGGTGGACCGCATGCTGGGTGGCAACGGCCAGACGCCGGCGCCGAACCGGGCGTTGACCGAGATCGAGCAGAACGTGCTCGATTCGGTCGTCAAGCTCCTCCTGGAGCACCTGACCGAGACGTGGCGCGCCATTGCCGATCTGCAGTTCCGGATGCAGGACCGGGAGACGCGACCGCAGATGCTGCGCGTCACCGGCCCGAACGAAATCGTGATCCTGCTCGCCTTCGAGCTGCGCATCGCCGAGACCAAGGGAATGGTGAGCCTGTGCTTCCCGGCTGCGACCATCGAGGCGATGGAAGAGAAGTTCGCGCAGGGCTGGCAGCGCGCCCGCGTCCAGCCGAGCGCCCTGGAGCAGGCCCGACTGTCGGCCAACCTCGGGCGGATTCCGCTGCCGGTGACGACGCTCCTCGAGACGCGGCTGCCCGCTCGCGAGCTGCTGGCGCTCAAGCCGGGCGATGTCGTCAGCCTCGGCTATCCGCTGGCGCACCCGGTAGACGTGTGCGTCGGCCGCGTCCGGCGGTTCCTTGGACGTCTCACGATGAACGATGCGGGTGCCGCAGTCCGCGTCGAGCGTGTGAGCGGTGACTACAGAAGCGAGAGAGCCCAGTGAGCGATGAGATGAACGCACGGCTGTCGGCGCTGGTCGATGAGGTTGCGGCGGCAATTGGCCGGCTGGTTGGTGGTCACGCCGAGGTTGGCGGTGGAGGACCGGTGTCGCCGCGGCACTGGGTGGCCACGCTCACCGCGAGCGGCGAGCACGCAGGCCGCTGCACCGTCGTGGTCGATCACCCGGGAGCCGCGCGGCTGGCCGGTCTGCTGTCCGGTGGCGCGGCTGATGTGGAGGACGCGTCGGTTGGCGATCTCCTGCGCGAGGTCCTCTCGCAAGCGGCGGCGGCGCTCGCCAGCCGGCCCGTTGAGGAACGGCTCGACCTGGCGCTGTCGACGCTCGAGCCCCGAGATGGAGCCGCGGCGGACGGTGAGTCGCTCCTTCGCGCGATTGGAGCGCCGGGTCTCGAATCGCCCCTGGCCGTCGCCGTCGCGTGGAGTGATGCCGCAGCCGACACCGTGGCTGCGCGGCCCGCGTCAGGTGAGGGACGGCTCGGCAGCCGCATCGACGTGATTCTCGACATCGACCTTCCGGTGGTGGTGCGATTCGGACGGACGGAGATGCCAATTCGCGCGCTCTCCCGGATTGGTCCCGGTTCGGTGATCGACCTCGGACGCTCACCGGACGACCCGGTGGAGATCCTGGTCAGCAATCGGGTCGTGGCGCGCGGGGAAGTCGTGATCGTCGGCGGCAACTACGGCGTGCGCATTCTCGACGTGACGAACCAGTCGGAACGCGCGCGGTTGATGGAGGGGTAAGTGACTGAGGAGGTTCTGGCAGGTCTCGCGGGGCTGTCTGGCGCGGCCGCAACGATGTCGGCGGCCGTTGGCCTGACCGTCGTTGTCGGGTTGACCGCGTTCGTCGCCCAGCGGCGGCAGCAGGCGGCCATCGGCCGGCTCGAGGAGCGGGTGAGCCACCTCACGGCTGGCGTCTCGCTGCTCACGAATACCACCGAAGAGGGTCTGCGCGGCATCGCGCTCGAGATTGCCCGCCTGGTCGGGACCTCGGAGCCGAAGGCGCGGCCGCAGAGCACGGCACGGCATCGTATCGCCAGCGCCGCCGGCCACGGGCAGTCGGTGCAGGAGATCGCTGCGTCGGAACGGATCTCGGAGGGCGAAGTCCTTCTGCATCTGCTGATGGAAAAGCTTCGCCCGGAGGTGAGCAATGCCGAGGTGTGCTGAAGCGTCCTGCTCGCGCTGGCGTCCGGAGCGTCTTGCCCCGGGGTGGGCCATCGGCATCCGCCTGAACGGCGACTGGTACTGCTCGCGCACGTGCGTGCAACAGGCGGCGCGCGCCGGACTGACCGACGAGACGAGTGTGCCGCTGCCGCCGGCGCGACGAACGCTTCGGCTCGGCGTCCTCCTCCGCCAGTTCAACGCCGTGAGCGACGAGGAGCTCATCGCGGCGCTGGCGATGCAGCGGCTGAACAACAGCCGCCTCGGCGCCGAGTTGATCAGTCGCGGGCAGGTGAGCCCCGAGCAGGTGCTGCGCGCGCTGGCAGCACAGGAGAGCGTCAGCTACCTGACCGCGTTCGACACGTCACGCGTGACGCGCGGACCGTCGTGGTTGCCGGCAGAAGCGGTTCGTGCGCTCGGCCTGATCCCGTTCGACTACAACAGCGATCTGCTGAAGATCTACGTGATCTGCGCGGCACCCGTGCCGCGCGCGGCCGTGCGGGCCCTGCAGAAGCTGAGCGGCTTCACCCCCGAGGTCTATCTCGTGAACGACAGCGCCTGGGAACGGGCGCTGCGCGAGTACCGAACCGCGCCCGACACGGCTGACGCCGACGTGGTCACCGTGCCCGGCCTCGACGATGCGGCGGCGCTGGTGGCGGACACCGCCTCGGCCGACCGCGCGGTGACCATGCGTCACGTCCGATGGGATCGGTTCACGTGGGTGCAGGTGGAAGGGCCGACGCAGATCTCGAACGTCCTCGTACCCGAAGCGATGGAGGGCACATGTCAGGTGGCGCATATGCCGCACTGAGCGGCATGCAGACGAAGCTCAGCGAGCTCGACCGAATCGCCTCGGATCTCGCCAACATCAGCACCGCCGGCTACAAGACGGAGCGCACGGCGACCTTCGCCGCCGAGAGGGACTTTTCGCTCGCCCTCCAGTCGGCGGTGGACGTTGCGACCGGCGGCACGAAGACCGACCTGCGGCCGGGGACGATCACCGCGACCGGTCGAAACCTGGACGTGGCCATCGACGGTGCGGGGTTTTTCGCCGTCGAGACGTCGGCTGGCGTCCGCTACACGCGGAGCGGCAACTTCACGAGACGGGCTGACGGTCTGCTCACCTCGGTCGAGGGCGAGCCGGTGCTCGACTCCGAGAACAAGAAGATCAAGCTGGGCGTCGGCACGCTGGCCATCGACGGCAACGGAGAGATTCGCGTGGCCGACGCCGTCGTCGGCCGGATTCCGCTGTGGCGCATCGACGAGAAGGATCTGATCCGGGAGTCCGGCTCGAGGTTCCGGCCAGTACCGGGAGTGAAGCCCACGCAATCCGACGCGGTGCTCGTGCCAGGTGCGCTCGAGCAGGCCAACGTCTCGATGGTCGACCGCATGGCGACGTTGACCGAGGTGTCGCGCGGTTTCGAGGCGCTGCAGAAGGGCATCTCCGTGCTGATGAACGACATCGATTCGCGAGCCATCGTGGAGTTGGGCAGGCGCTGACGAGGCCTGCACGTCAACGATCTCGGGCAGGCCTCGTCAGGCCTGAGAAGGAGTTGTCACAGTGATTCGAGCCCTCTACACCGCCGCGAGCGGCATGAACGCGCAGCAGATGAACATCGACAACGTTGCGCACAACCTCGCCAACGTGAACACCACCGGCTTCAAGAAGGGGAGGATGGAGTTCGAGGACCTCGTCTACCAGCAGATCAAGGCGCCCGGGTCGCCGACGTCTCAGGAGAACGAGGCTCCGGTTGGTCTCGACCTGGGGCTCGGATCCAAGGTGGTGGCTACCGCCAGGAACTTCAGCAGCGGCAACCTCAGAGCCACGAACGCACCGCTCGACCTCGCCATCGAGGGTGCCGGGTTCTTTCAGGTGTCGCTGCCAGGCGGAGAGACCGGCTACACGCGGGCCGGAACGCTGCACCCGAATGCCGAGGGGCAGATCGTCACGAGCGAGGGCTACCCGCTGGAGCCGGCGATAACCATCCCGAACAACGCCACCAGCATCAGCGTTTCAAAGGACGGCGTTGTATCAGCGGCCACTCCGGGACAGCCGCCGCAACAGATTGGAACGATCGAGCTCGCCAACTTCCAGAACCCGGCTGGTCTCGAGGCGCGAGGCGGCAACGTCTTCGTGGTGAGCAACGCGTCGGGCGATCCGATCACCGGCGTCCCGGGTTCCGACGGGCTCGGCATGATCGCGCAGGGGTTCCTCGAGGACTCCAACGTGAGCGTCGTCGAGGAGATGGTGAACATGATTCTCGGCCAGCGCGCGTACGAAGCCAGCTCGAAGGTGATTCGCGCCGCGGACGAGATGCTGCAGCAGGTCAACAACCTGTCGCGGTAACACGCAGCACGCAGGGCCGCAGCGGGCCGCGGGTCTTGCGAGGAGAGTGGACGTTGACGAGAGTGCTCGTTCTCATCGTCGCGCTGTGTGGCGGCGCGTCCGTTGCCGCGGCATCGGCTACGGTCTCGCCGTCGACGGCGATCGCCGACGCAATCGTCCGCCGGCTCGGCGCCGGCGCGGCGGTCTCGGTGATCAACGTCGAGACCACGGTGAGGGACGAGGCCGGTCTCACGGCCGAGCCCGAAGTCACCGCACGTTTTGCGAAGCCGTCACGATTCGTCCTGAGCGCTCGTGGCACCCGCCGAGGTCTGGCGGTGGCAATCGTGATGGCGCGCGCGGCAGTGCCTCGCGCCGCCCGCGCAATTGCCCGTGATGAAGCAATCGGCCCCGAGGCCGTGCGCTTTACGGTGACCGAGGTGCCGGCGATTCCGATCAGGCCGCTGCTCGGCGAACAGGAGATCGTCGGGCTCGCGGCGCGGCGCGACATCGTCGCTGGCGAGCCACTGACAGCGGCACTGGTTCGTCTGGCGCCGGTCGTCAGATCGGGCGACGAGATCGATGTGACGGTTCGTATCGGCCGTGTGCGGGTGACCGGCACGGGACGGGCGTCTGGCAGCGGGCGTGTTGGCGATCTGATTCGTGTCGTGCAGCCGCATGCCAAGGGGACGCTGACCGGCAGGATCACGGGACCTGGAGCGGTGGAGGTCGTCGAATGAGACAGATCAGTGCGACCGTCGTTGTCTGCCTGCTGATGGCGGCGACAGCGGGGGCGCAGACGAAGACGAACGACAAGTCCGACAAGGCCGCGAAGGCGGCGGACAACTACGACGTGCTCCTCCAGCAGTATCTGGCAGAGGCACGAGCCGAAGCGGCCGCCGCTCCAGGGTCGCTGTGGATGGCGAGCCTGACAAGCGATCTGCGTGCGCGGCGAATCAACGATCTGGTCACGATCAGGGTCGTCGAGAACGTTACCGGCGCGGGAACGGCCGATTCGAATCTGGACAAGAAGAGCAGCGCGTCGCTGGCCGTGCCGAACCTGTTCGGGCTCGAGTCGCATCTGCCGAGCTCGATGAATCCGGCCAGCCTGGTGAACTTCAACTCCAATACGGCGTTTCAGGGCGGAGGCAGCACCGCTCGCACCGGCGCGCTCTCGGCCGTGCTGACGGCCCGTGTTCGAGAGGTGCTGCCGAACGGCGACCTCGTCATCGAGGGCGTCCGTGAGATCGAGATCAACGGTGATCGACAGATGCTCGTACTGAGCGGCGTGGTGCGGCCCGCAGACATCAACACCGGAAACGTCGTGCCTTCGACGGCGGTCGGCCAGATGCGCATCCGGTACTTCGGCCGCGGTCTGATGAAGGACAACCTGAGCCCCGGATGGCTCGTCCGCATCCTCAACAAGATCTTCTGACGGTCCACCAATGCGAATGTTGCTGACAGTCTCCGGTGTGATGGCGCTGCTGGCGGCGGCTGGCGTGCGCGCCCAGCAGCCCCAGGCAGGGGACCTGCCGGTTGCCCCGCAGGCCGAACCGGCCTTCGTGCAGCAGCCTGCGCAGCCCGCGCCCGTAATCTCGACGGTTCGTCTCAAGGACATCGCCTCCATCCAAGGGGAGATGTCCACGCCGCTCGTCGGGTACGGGCTCGTCGTCGGGTTGAACAAGAGCGGCGACAGGCGGCAGACGATCTTTCCCGCCCAGACGCTCGCCGCGATGCTCGAGCGCTTCGGCCAGTCCGTTCCGGCGGCGGCACTCAAGGTGGAGAACATCGCCGCGGTGATGGTGACGGCGCAGCTCGGCCCGTATGCGCAGAGTGGCGCGCGCCTCGACGTGACGGCAGCCTCGCTCGGAGACGCGCGCAGCCTTCAGGGCGGTCAGCTGATGCCGACGCCGCTGCGCGGCCCCGACGGCACTGTGGTGGCGCTCGCGCAGGGCGCACTCTCCATCGGCGGGTTTGGCGCGGGCGGCGGTGGCAACAGCATTCAAGTCAATCACCTGACCGTCGGGCGTGTGCCTGCTGGTGGCCTCGTCACCATCTCGCGCGCGAGCAGCTTTGGCACGGCGGAGGTCGTCCAGCTGGCGCTGCACGAGCCCGATTTCGTGTCGGCCAGACGCGTCGCCGCAGCTCTCAACCAGGAGCTCGGCACGGGGACGGCGCGAGTCGTCGATGCCGGCGCCGTCTCCATCCAGGTGCCGTCGCAATACCGGTCGGAGGTTCCTGAGCTCATCGCGCGGATCGAACCGCTGCCGATCGAGCTCGATGTCGTGGCGCGTGTCGTCGTCAACGAGCGCACCGGAACCGTCGTCCTCGGGGGAGACGTGCGCCTCGGCCCAGCCGCTGTGGCGCACGGCAAGCTATCGGTCCGTATCGCGACGCAGTACGAGGTCTCCCAGCCCCTGCCGTACTCCAAGGGTCAGACCCAGGTGGTACCGCAGACAGACGTGAGCATCGAGGAGAACCAGTCGCAGGTGGTCACCCTCGACGCCGGCGCGACGCTCGGCGACGTGGTGCGCGCCCTCAACATGCTCGGCGCGACGCCGCGCGACATCATCGTGATCATGCAGTCGTTGAAGGCGGCCGGTGCGCTCCGGGCCGAACTGGTGATCCTGTGAGCCTCGAGATCGATTCCATTGTGGCCCGCGCACGGATGGCGGCTGGCCGGACCGAGACGTCGAGCCAGTCCACCGAGCGCGATCGCCTCCTTCGTCTCGCACAGGAGTTCGAGGCGTCGCTGATGACGCAGATGCTTCGCGAGATGCGGAAGACCGGACGCTGGAACGATGACGAAGAAGGGGAGGACGGCCTGACCGGGTCGCAGTCGCTCTTCGAGATGCTGGATGCCGAGCTCTCGACGCAGCTGGTCCGGGCGCAGAGCCTCGGACTGACCCCGCAGCTGATGGACGCTTTCGATCGGATGCATGGAGACTCGCCCGAAGTCGCAGTGCCGGCGATCATCAGTCCGGCGCCGTTGGCGGTTCCGGCGATGACGGCGGATGAGGCGAATGCGGGTGCGCCGGATGCGCAGGAGGGCCGGGTTGCCGTCGACCAGATCACGTCCGGCTTCGGCTGGCGGCGGGATCCGCTGACCGGCCAGACGCGGTTTCACAAGGGGATCGACCTCCGCGCGGCATACGGCCAGGATGTGGTGGCTGCGGGTGACGGGCGGGTCGCGTTCAGCGGCGCCGAAGGGAGCTATGGAACCAGCGTCGTTCTCGAGCATGCCGACGGAACGCGTACCAGGTACGCCCATCTGTCGGTGGCGCTCGTGCGGCAGGGCGAGACGATTCGTGCCGGGCAGTCGCTCGGCCGCGCCGGCAGCAGCGGGCGTGCAACGGGCCCGCACCTGCACTTCGAGGTACTGGACCGTGACGGCGCGCCGCTCGACCCGATGCGGCCCGGTGGCGAGCTGTAGAGGCGGGCCTTGAAGGTCCGCCGCCATTAAAGCTTCGGCACTGGCGTGCCGATTGAGAAGATGGGCAAAAAGGGTCACTGGCTCACACGGAGCACATGATGAAGATCGACGGACATCACCCCGCTTCTGATACCCAGGCCACCGACGGCACCCGCCGCGCGGGAACCGACGGGAGCGTGCGCAAGGGCGGCTCCGTTGCCTCGTCGGCGTCGTCGTCGGACCGCGTCGAATTGTCGGGCGACGCGGCATTGCTCACGGCTGCACGGAAGGCCGCAGAAGAGGGCACGGGCATCAGGTCGCATCTGGTGGAGCAGATGCGCCAGAAGCTCCATGCCGGCAAGGTCGGGACCGACGCCGGCCGGCTCGCCGACGCCATCCTCGACGACTTCCTCAAATGACCGATCGGACGCGACAGGTCGTCGAGGCGACCGGCCATTTGCGGGAGGTGCTGGAGCGGACGGCCGATGCGCTGGCCGCCGCCGACCTCCATGCGCTGCTGCGCAGCGAGGTGGACCTCGCCCTCGCCGTCACCAACGTCACGCCGCCGCGCGCCCTGACGCCGGACGAACGCATCGCCATCCGCGACGAGGTCGAAGGGCTGCAGCAGGCGCTCGTCCGGTGCCGCAGCCTGGGCGGCGCGCTGCTCGACGTCGTGCGCGTCAGCCAGGAGGCGCAGGGACGGATCCCCGCATACGGGCGGGGCGACGCCGCGGCGGCGCCACACCGCGTCGACACCAGGGGGTAAGACGGATGGGGGGCCTCGTCGACAGCTTGTCCATGGCCGCGCGCTCGCTGCAGGCGCAGCAGTACGCGATGGACGTCACCGGCCAGAACATCAGCAACGTCAACACCCCCGGGTACTCGCGGCGGGTCGTGGACTTCGCGGCCGTTCCACCCGATGCCGGCGGCGGCGTTGAAATCGAGCGCGTCCGATCGGTGCGCGACACGCTCCTCGAGCGGCGTCTTCTGCAGCAGGTGCCGTTGAGCGCCCGCGATTCGGCGATTGCCGAGGCGCTCGGCGTCGTCGAGACGGCGCTGGGCAAGTCGGGCGAGTCGCTCGACGCCAGGCTCGATACGTTCTTTTCCGCCTTTGCCGATCTCTCGGCCAGCCCCACGTCCTCCGTGGCGCGGCGGGAGGTGCAGGCGGCGGGCGAGTCGCTCTCCGCCGCATTCGCGGAAATGGCCGACCGGCTCGAATCGGCGCGGCGCGACGCCGACGCGCACGTGAAGGGGGCGGTCGAGGAGATCAACTCGCTGGCAGAGCGGGTGGCGCGTCTCAACGCCGCCATCCCGAGCGCGCGGCTGAACGGATCGGCGCAGACGCTCGAGGATGAGCAGTCGCAGCTGGTACGTCAACTGGCGGAACTGGTCGACGTCCACGTCATCCCGCGTCAGGAAGGCGGCGTGGATCTCACGATTGGGAACGGCCGTCCGCTGGTGGCCGCGGCCAACGCGTACGCGCTCGAGGCGCTGCCGACCCTGCCGGGCGGGTCTGTGGCGCTGAGCTCTCAGGGGGTGACTGTCACGTCGGAGCTGACCGGCGGCTCGATCGGCGGGCTGCTGCACGTTCGCGACACCGCCATCCCGTCGTACCTCTCGTCGCTCGATACCCTGGCATTCGAAACGGCGTCGCAGGTCAACACGATCCACAGCGCGGGGTTCGACCTCAACGGCAACGCCGGCGGCAACTTCTTCAGCTTTTCGACGCCGCCGGTCGGTGTCTCGGGGGCGGCGCGGGCGCTCCGCGTCGATCCGGCGATTACCGCGGACAACAGCACGATTGCCGCCGCGTCGGTGGCGGTTGTCGGCGACAACGGGGCGGCGCGCGCAATTGCCGGCCTTCGCAGCACGCGCGTGCTCAACGGCAACACGGCGACGCTGCTCGACGGATGGAGCAATCTCGTTTACCAGGTCGGCAGCGATTCGCGGAATGCCGCCAACGATCGCGACTCGCACAGAGAGATCGTCCGCGAGGTGGAGGCGCTGCGCGACCAGGTCTCGGGCGTCTCGCTCGACGAAGAGGCCATGAACCTGCTCAAGTTCCAGCGGGCGTACGAGGCCAATGCGAAGTTCTTCACGGCCGTGGACCGCATGCTGTCCACGCTGCTCGACGCGCTCGGCCGCTAGCCACGCCGGACACATCGAGGCCCGATCCCGGTAAGCGCCCGGACACGTCAGGAGACCACACCATGCGGACAACGGCAGCGACGATCTACCGCGACTCGCTGGCAGCGATCGAGCGTGCCTCGACCCGTCTGCTCGACTATCAGCGCCAGGTGTCGACCGGCCGCCGGATCTCGCGGCCGAGCGACGATCCCGCCGGCACCG
>Ga0075418_10010731_pt1 | contig 10249 bp, 14 predicted proteins | sample SoiMetdeltSBSDD2_FD_81776 | JGI IMG/M metagenome (GOLD analysis project Ga0075418, IMG submission 81776) | Bulk soil microbial communities from a Populus tree surrounding site in Tennessee, USA - Soil MetaG P. deltoides SBSDD2 | ecosystem: Environmental > Terrestrial > Soil > Tree plantation...
AAAATGCATATGTTGTTGATTCTATTGGCTTTATGTTTACGAAGGCCGAATGGAGTAAGTCATTTATTTTCAATAGCATACACCTTCGCCGGGAATGGCTGAACGGAGCACTAAGTAGGTCACCTCAGCGCCATGCTCTTGGGCGATATACGCTACGGCAATGGTATCTTTGTGGACATCCATGCCGATAAAGAGTGTGCTAGACTGCGACATGGTTGACCTCCGAAGGCTTTCGGTTGATGTGGCGACATCAAGCGGCACTGGCTTGGGTAAGCTCACCCGCGTGACCGCGGGGGTCAACCTACCGACCCTGGAAGTCATTATGTCTCGGCGTCTATCATTCTCCGAGCTTCCTATTCTTGCATTACTAAAACAGTGTATGCTGCTGTGATACAATACGGGCAGGAGGAAGACTATGAGCACACCACTGCTTGAACTCGAAGGCACCTGGGAAGAGATTGCCGCGCAAATACCCGATTTCTCTGGCCAGAAACTGCGTGTTCTCGTGTATTCTGCGGAAGACCATAGCCCAGAAGGGCACGATACCCGTCCGGTTGCTGAGGTCTTGGCGGAGATTGCCGCGACCATTCCTGCCGCAGAGCTTGCCACGTTACCGCCAGACTTCACGGACCAACTTGACCACTAGATCTACGGCACGCCCAAACGATGAAGCAGGTCTTCGCGGATACGCTGTACTGGGTAGCCAGTATTACGCCAGGCGACCCTTGGCATGCCCCCACGTTGCGGGCGGTCGCGGCGTTGGGGCCGGTGCATCTGGTGACGACCGAGGAAGTGCTGGTGGAGTTTCTCTCGGCCTATGCTGGACGTGGCGCGTATCTCCGTGGTAAAGCCTTATAGACGGTTCAGGCCATCCTGGCCAACGTCTCTGTGACCGTGAGGCCACAGACGCACGAGTCGTTTATGAGGGGCTTGGATTTCTATGCCAGCCGTGCCGATAAGGCGTACAGTTTGGTGGATTGTATCTCCATGCACACCATGCGGCAGATGGGCCTCACCGAGGTGTTGACCAATGACCATCATTTCACGCAAGAGGGGTTTACCATCCTGATCACCCGTTGACACCGATGAAGGGATAGAGGAGGGACATCATTCCGAAGAAGTGCCGGGGCGGTACGCAGTCGCAAAGCCCACGCCGAACCAAGCAACGTAAACCTACGGCCATGTGAAGCGCTCAAGGAGGCCCTACCATGTCCGTTGAAGCAAACAGAGCGATCGCTTTGCATGATTGGGAGGCATGGAAAACGGGAAACCGGGCCATCACCGATGATGACTTTTGCCACCGACGACGTTTTCCATGATGCCGCCGGAGGGGTGGGACGTGGCCGTGAGCGTCCCCGCTACCACACTGCGTTGCCTGATCTGCACGTTCTCTTGGAGCCCGTGTTTGCCGGCGAGGACATGGTGACGGTGCGCTGGACCGCCCACGGGGCACACCGCGGGGACAGCGCGATGGTGTGGCATCGTTTGGGGAGAGTGCGGAAAGCATCGCAGCAGATTCCCTCAACGGGGAAGCTGGTGACGTGGAGTGGCATTGACATCTACCACCTCACGGAAACAAAATCGTGGAAAGCTGGCGCAGCTTGGATCGGCTGGGCTTCTTGCAGCAGCTTGGCGTGGTCTCCGCGTGTGGAGGCGTACACGCCACACACGAGCCCCGAGGGTTGTCTTGGTAATAATCTGATCTTGATGGAGCACTGATCTATGGACACCACAGAGTTAGCAACCTCCTGGCAACGTGATGGCTATCTAGAGGTCGAAACGATACAGAGGATGCCCAATGTCTCCAGGGCACCCCACGCCCATCCCTTTGACGCCCGCGGCTTTATTTTGGCTGGTGAACTCACGTTGACGTGGGAAGGGCAGACGTACACGTTTCGGGCGGGCGAGACCTTCGACATGCCTGCCGGTTGCATGCACAGTGAGCAATGGGGTCCCGAAGGCACCGCCTTCCTGCTGGGACGCCGATACCCTTCTTCGAGCCGCTGAAGTGCGATGCGGAGTGCACGGGCCGGTCCTGCGCCGAACCCGTATGAGGCCTCCGTTGTCAAGAGACAAACCACGCCTAGGAGCGGGCGTTGGCTTTTTTGCCGCTGTGCAGGGCCTGGCGCCGTCTGCGGTCGGGCTCGTGCGCTGACTTCCTGGCGCTGCTGAGGGGCCCACCCCGTGGGGCTGCCCCACACACGGCTTGCGGCGCGGGCACCACCTCGGGGGCGCGGGCAGCGCCCCCTGGAGGGGCTCCTCTGCGGCCTCGCAAGAATGTTGGGCCCGCGGACCGGCCTCCGCCAAGAGCGGGCGGCCCCGCAGCGGCGCGCCCGTGAGGGCCAGGCGCGGGCGCGGGGCAGCCCCCGTCCCTGCGGGCGACTCGCGCCGCTTGTGCAGGAGCCAGCGGGGCTGTCCAAGCACAGCCGCGGGCGCGGGGCTAGTAGGCCTCTGGGCACCTGCGCGGGCAGCGCCGCCGGCAGACACGACGGCGCGCCCGCGCGCTCCCGGCGGCTCCCTGCCAGGGCCAGTGAGGCGGCTGGCGCTCCCCCGCGGCTCCCTGCCCCATGGAGGTACGGCTCCAGCTCCCAGGCGGTTGTGCGCTTGCGCAGGGCATAGACGGCCCGCGTGCGCGGCTGGGCCAGGCTGGCCCCTGGCCGGGTTGTTTCGCCAAGCGGGCCACCGAGCCTTGGCCTGCCGGGGGGCGTGCCCGCTCTGGGGGCCGGCCGTGCCCCAGCGTTGGCCTGCGGACGCCTGGACCCACTGGACGAGACGGCCAGAGGCGACGACCTCCGGCCCCGTCGGGCAGCGCGCCGTAGCGGGCCTTGCATCGAGCCGCCCAAGGCGGAGGCGCTGGCCGAGCCCCGGCCCGGGGGGTCACCGGGACCGCGTGTGGGCGTCCTGCTGGTGGGCCGCTGTGCCCCGAGCGAGGTCGCCAGCGTGCCGGTGCGGAGCGTCATAGGTGAGCAGGGCCAAGGCGCGCGCTACTCTTGGGCACCGCGGGCGCGGCCAAGCGGTCCGCGACGCCCGCGCGGTGGGCTTTGGAGGCCATCGTCTGGCCGCTCGCGGGCAGGGTGGATGGACTCTGGGGGGTGTGGACATGCGCCAACCGGGCAGCGCGTTGACGCCGCAGGGGGGGCGGCGGTGTCAGAGGGCACGGGGCGCCCGCCTCGGCGCGGGAGAGCCAGAGGCCTGGGGGAGCCGGCCCCCCCGGAGGAGCACCGCCATCTTGGGCGCATCGATCGTGTCGTGTGTGGCCTTGCCACCAGGCATCGCCGTCCTGGCGAGGGCCTGGCCGCGCCCACAGGCCATCCTTTCGTGGGCACCCCGAGCCGCGAGCCAGTCCCAGGGAAACATCCACGCGACGGCCACGCCGAGGCCCGCGCGCGAGGGGGCCATGGCATGGAGCCAAGGTGCCGGTGTGGCTTGCATGTGGCGGTGCAGTCGGATGGCGCCATTGTCTCTTACGAGGCAGCCGGCCCTGCTCCGCGCGTGCAGAGCAAGACCACAGGAAAAGGGGTGTTGGTGGGTGTCGAATCGCCTTGAGGTCTCCTCCTTCTTGTTCACCTTGTTTGCCCACTGCCAGCATACCACCGAGGTAGGCTATGGGGGAGGCCTCAATCATTATCAAAGCACTGCACCTGACTGCCTACAGCCTATGCTTCGCTCCGGCTTCCGGCAGCAGGTGAGTGCCAGCGTTCTGTAAAAAATGCAAGCATTTTTTGCTCGGACACACCTCGAGTGATCGATTCTGTGCAGTAAATCGGCCAGGACCAATAGAGTGCAAAGCACCAGCAGGCATATGAGCGGTCAGGCCTCACATAAAGCGTGCTCCACACCGATCCTCGTAAGGTCGATTCTGGGTTTCCCGTCCGTTGTGGACCTACGGTTCTTTGTCCTGGTTTCGTGGAGCGGTGAGGGACCGGCACTCACGCTCTGGTTTTCCCCATCTCCGTGGGGACCGAAGGCGCAACCAGGTTTGCCCCCACCGCTCATCCCTTAGCTGGTGCTGAGCCCTAGTTAAGCAGCCTTCTGTGGGGCTGCGTAATATGCAGCGATACTCTGGTCCTTCTGGGGACTATACGACGCCTGATCCGTCAGGATGCGATAAATCATGCGTATCACCTTGTCGCAGACAGCCATCAGGGCGCGTTGCCCGGCGCCTTGGCCCGCGGCTTGGCGCTTGCGCCGCTGATAATAGGTGGTGCAATGGGGCTCGTGCGCGACGAGCCGCAGCGCGTAGTGATAGAGCCAATACCTAAAGTAGCCACTCCCCACGTGCGAGAGCTTCGGGAGTTTACGGATACTCGCACCGCTTTCGAAACGTCGGACGTCGCGCCCGGCCAGTTTCACGAGTGGTTGGCCCTTGGTGCATGCGAGGACATCGCCGATGGCGGTCAGCATAGCCGCGGCTGTGGGCTTGCCCATGCGAGGTAACTGGATAAGCAGTTGGAAGTCCTGACGCCCCTCCAGTAACGCGATAGCCTGCATGAGCCACAGGGGCTGTTTGGCCAAAGCATCCGTGAGCGCTTGTGCTAGGGCTTTGATCGCAAACTCGTCGAGCTGGTATGGGTCTTTGAGCCCGATACTCTCGGTAGCCAGGTCATAGATGTGCTGCCATTTCTCGGGGCGCCACTGGCCACAGCAACGACGCGGCTGCCACTGTGCCAGCAAATGCCCGCGGCCCTGGCGTACGATGGCCTCGGGTGTTGGGGTGGCCTGAAGAAACCGCAACGACGTTGGTTGCGTCAGGTCTGGAATGAGCGGATGCAACTCAGGAAACGCGAGGGGAATGGCGGCTCGCAGTTGGTTACGGAGCGGGCTGACGCGTTGCTTCAGGGCCATGGGCCGCCGCATCAGGCGATAGGCGGCCGTGAGGGCCGGATCACGGACAACGGGCAGAAAGAACTTGCCCGGCCGGAATCAGTCCAAGACACTGGCGGCATCTTTTTCATCGGTTTTACTGGTGCCCTCCGGCCTCGTTTGGCGATTGTGCCGCACCGCCTGGCAGTGCCCCAGGCAGCCCTCATAGCCACAGCTGTGGAGCCGTTCGTAGAGGGCCTGCCAGTAGATCCCAGATGGTTCCATGGCGATCAGGAGACGCTGCCGGCGGTTTTTGGCCAGGTGGGCTTTGAGGGTCTGTTCAAAGCGCCTGAAGCCCTCCCGGGTGTGGGTAAATGCGAACTTACGACAGCTCATGGTGGGCTGCGTTCCCATGCAGGCATTGTGTTTGGCTTTGCTCACATCGATGCCAACGAGGAGTAGGTCAGGGTGGTGGACATACGCTTTACGCTTATCGGGGTTTCGTCCATACTCTTGTAGTCGCATGGGACATACCTCCTTCTGGGATAGTTATTGAGGCAACTTCTCTCTTAGAGGTATGTCTCATGAGATCACAAGCTTGCTCTGATCTCTTATACGAGGTGCTCCAAAAAGAGAATCGGCTATACTCTCCAAAGTGCTTATCACAGGAGGTGAATTTCCATGCGTACATATACAGCTCTCCTCCGCGGGGACCGCCTAGAGTGGCTCGGAGAGGCGCCGGAGTCCCAGACCGATGTTCCGCTGCGCGTCCACGTGACGGTTGTCGAGCCAGTGGCAGAGGCGCACACACGCGGGCCCGCTATGGCCGCCCTCCTGGAGAAGCTGGCGGCACGTGGCACCTTTGCTGCCATCCCAGACCCTGTCCAATGGCAACGTGAACTCCGGCAAGATCGGGCGTTGCCGGGGCGTGAGGGGTAATGCTCGTCGATAGCAATATCCTCATCTATGCAGCCCAACCGGGATACACTCAGTTGCGGCGGTTTATTGCTGACCATGCGCCTGCCGTGTCGGCTGTCAGCTACGTAGAGGTACTCGGCTATCACCAACTCGTTGACGAGGAGCGGCAGTATTTAGAAGAGTTCTTTCGCCTGGCGCAGGTTTTACCTCTCTCGCAAGCTGTCCTCGATCAGGCTGTGGCACTGCGTCAACAACGGAAGATGTCCCTCGGCGATGCGCTCGTAGCAGGTACTGCGTTGGTGCACGGACTGACACTGGTAATACGCAATGTCGAGGATTTCCACTGGATTCAAGGGCTCTCACTCTTGAACCCCTTTGATGAAGAGCCCCAACAAGAGCAAGAGCCGTCGGAGTAATGCCTAGGCAGACCTCGCTCTGATGTCGGTTGCGCCAGGTCTCCACAGTCCTGGCCGAGGCGCGGCCCTTAACATCGCAGTGGAGCTGACGCCCAACAGCCTTCGCTCCTGCGTCGCTGCGGTTGCTGGGTGCGGTTCAGCGCCGGCGTTAAGTGCTGCGCCTGTTCATGCGAGGGAAGAAGCGTCCACTGGCCAGTGTTCTCCGGGTCGCACTGACCAACACCTGGAAGGGGGGGTCCCATGCGTGACCAACGAGATCAAGGGGTGAGTCGGCGAGAGTTGCTGGGGGGGCTAACCCTGGTGGCGTCGGTAGGGTTCCTGGGAGTGCACCCCGAGTCCGCCACCGCTGAGCCGCCCCCTGAGACGACAAGAATTAGACTGGCCCATCACCCAGCCATCGGCACCGCCCCCTACTTCCTGGCGAAAGAGTTCCTGCCGGCCGAGGGGTTCACCGACGTGCAGGACGTCAAGACGCAGAGCACGTTATCCATCAAGGCTGTAGTGGCTGGGGAGGTCGACATCGCCCTGAACTTCTCCGGCCCCTTGAGCACCCGCGTGGACGCCGGAGACCCGCTCGTGATCCTCGCCGGGATCCACGTTGGCTGCTTCCAACTGTTCGGGGGTGAGCGGGTCCGCACGATCCGCGATCTGAAAGGGAAGACCGTCGCCCTCTTCAACGACTTTGGCGGCCCCGAGCATGTCTGCCTCGCCAGTATGGCAGCCCATGTCGGCCACTGCGCCCGCGAGCCGGAGCGAGTCGCCCGGTTCTTCGTAGACGAGGGCTATGCCGAGCGGTACGACTATACCCTCCAGACGCTGCAGGAGATCCCGTACAATCGCTGGCGCGAGTACGATCCGGAGGATACGGTGCGCTTCCACGCCCTCCGGCTGCACGAGGCCGGGATGGTCAAGACCAGTCTCCAGGAGATCATCGCGCAGGGGACTGACTGGCGCTTCCTCAACGAGCTGAAGAAGGAGCTGAAGGGCTAGCAATCGTTCGCATGGAGTCTTCAGGATGTGAGATAGTGACGGTGTGAGGGCTTCCCTCTCCCTAGTGGGGAGTGGGGAAGAAGCCTCCGGCATGAGAGGAGGTAGCGTGCACATGTGGAACAGATGGTCTGGAAGCAGTCTCATAGCACTGGCGGTGGTGAGCTGGCTGGCACGCTCGCCCAGCCAGGCTTTGGGAGAGAGCGGCGACCTCCCGAAGATCGGCCCAGCGCCAGCATTCAGCCTGACGACGCAGGCGGGCGCCCGGCTCTCCCTCCAAGACCTGCGCGGCAAGGTCGTGGCCGTGACCTTCATCTACGCCTCCTGCGCCGACACCTGTCCCCTGCTGACCGCGAAGTTGGCTGGGCTGCAGGCACGCCTCGGCACGGCTGTGGGGACCAAGGTGTTTTTTGTCGCCATCACCGTGGATCCGGAGCGCGATACGCCGGAGGTGCTCACGCGCTATGCCCAGGCCCATGGGGTGAACCTCGCTGGCTGGGCCTTCCTCACGGGCACACCGGCGGAGATCCAGCAGGTGGCCCGGCACTACGGCATCTACGCCAAGAAGAGGCCCCGCGGTGCGGTGGACCACACGTTCCTCACCTCGCTCATCGACCACAGGGGGACCCTGCGCGTGCAGTACCTGGGTGTGCGGTTCGATGCCGAGGAGCTGCTGCATGACCTGCAGGCCCTGGTGCAGGAGGAGGCCCAGTCATGACCCAGTGGTTACCTCGGCTGGTGGCGCGGCTGCCGGTGCGTGTGCATGCCAAGCTCCTCGCGGCCTTCCTGATCATTGCGGGGCTGCTCGTCACGGTCAGCGCCGTGGGCCTGGGCGTGGTCGGCGAGACCAACCGTCGGGCCGAGGAGCTGGTCCTCCTGCATCGCAAGATTGCCGCCTACCGCCAGCTGCAGCACGACACCACGGGGCAGCTCTACAGTGTCACGGCGACCCTGGCGCTGCCCCTGGCGCAGATCGATACCCGCATGATCGAAGCGGTGCTCCGCCAGCTCAAGCAGTTTGGCTATGACCTTGACCGGCTGCACTACGTGGCCCAGGACGAGGCCACGCTGCTGAGCCGCATCCAGGAGGAGTACAACCGGTTCATCCAGGTCATGAGCGAGGCCATCACCCTGATCGCTGGGGGGAGCGTCACCGCGGCCAGGGACCTGCAACGGACGCAGGCCACGCCTTTAGCGGACCGCTTGGAGCGCCTCACCAACGAGCTGGTGAACAAAGCCGAGGCGGAGATGGTCGAGAAGGTCGAGCGCAGCCACCAGGCGTACACGACCTCCCAAGGGGTGGTCATTGGGGTGGCGGTCGGGAGCGTGGGCCTGGCCCTGGTCCTCGGCTATGCGCTGTCGTCGTCGCTCACCGGGCCAGTCACGCGCATGGACGCCCAGTTCCACCAGATCGCCCAGGGCGATTTCTCCCCGCGGGTGGCGGTGCCGAACCGCGACGAGTTCGGGACCCTGGCGACCAACCTGAATCGCATGACTGCGGAACTGGGGCAGCTCTACCAGCAGCTGGAGGCCGCCAGCCGCCACAAGTCGCAGTTCCTGGCCAGCATGAGCCACGAGCTGCGCACTCCGCTCAACGCCATCCTGGGCTATACGGAGCTGATCCTGGACGACATCTACGGTACCGTCCCTGAGCCCATTCGCGAGGTCCTGGCGCGAGTGCAGCAGAGCGGTCAGCACCTCCTGGGCCTGATCAATGCTGTGCTCGATCTCTCCAGGATCGAGGCCGGGCGCCTCACCCTGGCCCTCACCGACTATGCCATGCAGGACGTGGCCCAGACCGTGGTCACGGCGGTTGAAGCGCTGGCCGCGGAGAAGCACCTGGCGCTGACGGTCAATGTGCCCTCGGACCTGCCGCCCGGCAGAGGCGACGCCCAGCGGCTCCGGCAGGTGCTGCTGAACCTGGTGGGCAACGCCCTCAAGTTCACGGAGGTGGGCGAGATACGTCTCCAGGTGACGGCAGCCGACGGGATGTTCACGGTGACGGTTGCGGATACGGGGCCGGGGATTGCGGAGGCCGAGCAGCAAAAGATTTTCGAGGAATTCCAGCAGGCGGAGAGCACCACCACCCGCCCGCAGGGTGGCACAGGTCTCGGGTTGGCGATTGCCAAGAAGATCGTGGAGCTGCACGGGGGGCGGATTGGGGTCGAGTCGCACCTGGGGAAGGGGTCGACCTTCTGGTTCACGGTACCCATTTGCGTGGAGCGGCAACGGGAGGGGGTATGAACCAACAGCTCCGGATGGTCGAAGATGCAGCGCTACCAGCGCACCTCCGTGGTCGCTCCTTGCAACCTTCGTTTGCTGACTATCACGCGCCCTCGCTCTAAATTAGACCCCATGAGATTGGCACGCAGACTCCCCTCCCCCTGAGACAGGGGAGGATGAGGGTGAAGAGCCTGGCCACACACACCTGCACTCGCCCCCCATCCCCACCGTTCCCCGCGACTGCGTCGGCGGAGGGCCGCCTCATTAAGGGCGGCCCTTCCCCCGCGTTGGGGGGAAGGAGTCTCACCCGCTGCACAAGCATAGTGTCCCAATGTGGTGCGGCCTGATTTAGGAAGCTGAATCCCACAAGAAGTGGAGTATCCCTATGGAACAGGCAGTACGCCCAGAGACCAGGCGGTCCGGGGTGGCGGAAGCCGACGATCCATTTCGGTATGGCTGGCGGTATGTGCGCCGTACCCAGCCTGATGGGACAGTAGTGATTGAAGAAATTCCCCTGACACGCAACGACCTGCTCTATCCCGAAGAGGGCGATTTCGTCGTGCAAGAACCATGGCATACGCAAGCTTTTACCTACTGTTACAGTGCGCTCACGGCGTGGTTTGCCGCCCAATCCAATGTGGTGGTCCTGGGCGACTGTCGAGTAGATTGGGGGGTACCGGGAATCCGACCCCTCGGGCCTGATATCGTTGTGCTGTATGAGGTGCCGCACTGGCTCCGCCAGGCGACGTTTCATCTGGCGGGCGAAGGTGGCACCCCCGTGCTGGTGGTGGAGATTGCCTCGCCCAGTACGCGGGACAACGATTTGGGGATCAAGCGGGCGTTCTATTACCAGGCGGGGGTGCAGAAGTACATCATTGTGGACCGCGGCCGAGAGGGGGAAG
>Ga0075418_10010732_pt1 | contig 10248 bp, 8 predicted proteins | sample SoiMetdeltSBSDD2_FD_81776 | JGI IMG/M metagenome (GOLD analysis project Ga0075418, IMG submission 81776) | Bulk soil microbial communities from a Populus tree surrounding site in Tennessee, USA - Soil MetaG P. deltoides SBSDD2 | ecosystem: Environmental > Terrestrial > Soil > Tree plantation...
AGATCCTGATTTGCGGGACGTACATCTACCTGGCGGCGATTCCGCGGAGCGGAATCCTGCCGTGGATGGCCGTCGTCGTGATGGGGCGCGAAATGCTCGTGACGGTGATTCGCAGCTTCATCGAAGAGCAAGGAGGCGATTTCTCGGCCAAGATGGCCGGCAAGCTGAAGATGGTCTTTCAGTGCGTGGCAGCCGTCGCCAGCCTCGTCGCCCTGCGGCATTTCGAGCTCGCCGGTTCAACGTCGGCTGCGCTGCCTCCCTGGCTCAGTTGGACGCTCACGATTTCCGTCTGGTTGGCGGTGATCTCGACGGTGTATTCGGGACTGGAATACGTCTTCGCCGCGGGGCGCATTCTCAGCCAGCAGGGACGCTAACGTGCTCACTCCCGCTGTTGCCGGGCTGACCGCGGTGATCGTCGTCGGCCTGTTTGCCTGCGGCTGGTGCTGGATTATTGCCGGACTGCGCGCGGGCCTGACCCTCGGCTGGATCACGGGCGACGCCGCGGACGCCGTGTTGCTCGTACTCCGGCCGCAGCGCGTCCCGCCGCGGCTGCCGCTGGTCGAATGGTCGCCGCGGCGACCGGTGCCGTGGGCGCTGTTCGACCTGTTCGCACTCGTTGGCATCTGGTTGGGATCGCAATTGGCCATCGCGGGGCTATTGCGCGATACGGGTTGGATTCCGAGGGGCAGCGACCTGAAAACGCTCACCCTCGACCAGCGGCAAGCGTTCATCGTTGCCAATGTCGCGGTGTCGCTGGCGATCCTGGCGATCGGGTTGCCGCTGATCTCGCTGCGGACCGGAGCCAAGACGCGCGATTTTGGGTTCTCGCTGACCGATGTGCCGCGCGACATCGGCCGCGGGCTGATCGGCCTGGTGATGCTCGCCCCGCCGGTCTATGTACTGCAAGCAATCCTGGTCACGGTCTGGAAACCCAGCTCGCATCTGCTAGTCGAGCTCTTCAAAGGAACACCGAACCCGGTCTTCTTCATTGTGTTGTTCGTGGCGGCGGCGCTTGTCGCACCGCTTTTTGAGGAGTTGATGTTTCGGGTGATCTTGCAGGGTTTTCTTGAGCGGGCCTTCACGCATCGCGGCCCGTTGTGGGAGCTGCTCTTCGATCGGCCGCGGGGCCTTCCGCTGGCCGTCGCCGCAGAGCCGCTGCCGAAATCGCTCGAGCCACCCGTCGCCGCCGTCCTCGCGCCGTCCACCGGCGGGTTGAATCCCTACGATTCGCCGCAGGATGTGAGCGAGCCCGAATTTGTCGCCGAAGTCGTTGACGACCAGCAGCCGGAGCTGCGTGGCCCCGCGGCGTGGCTGCCGATCGGGATCAGCGCGATCGTCTTTGCCCTCATGCATTGGTCGCACGGACCCGATTGGGTGCCGTTGACGTTCCTGGCCGCAGGCATGGGCTACCTGTATCAGCGCACGCATCGGCTGGTCCCCAGCCTGATCGTACACGCCGGTCTCAACGCCCTGTCGATGTGGATGCTGTGGGTCCATGTTTTCGAAGGCGTGAAAGTCTAGCGACCCCTGGCGAAGTCCGGCCGCTGACAACAAACTTGTGGCTTCCACCAGGAGCCCTGACACATGACGCTCGGTTTCGGCATCATCGGCTGCGGCATGATTTCGCGGTTTCACGCCAAAGCCGTCGCGGACATCAAAGGCGCCCAGGTCGCGGCCTGTTTCGATTCGTTCACCTCCGCGGCCGACAAGTTCGGCGCGGAAATCGGCTGCCAGGTCTATCACGACCTGGACGCGATGCTGGCCGACAAGTCGGTCGATGTGGTGACGATCTGCACGCCCAGCGGCGTGCACATGGAGCCGGCGGTTGCCGCTGCGAAGGCCGGCAAGCACATCATTGTCGAGAAGCCGCTGGACATCACGCTCAAGCGGTGCGACGCGATGATCGCCGCCGCCGACAAGGCCGGCGTCGTGCTCTCCACCATCTTTCCGTCGCGGTTTCATGAATCGTCGCAGCTGCTCAAGGGAGCTATCGACAAGGGCCGGTTCGGCAAGCTCACGATGGGCGACGCCTACGTGAAGTGGTTTCGCACGCAGGAGTATTACGACAGCGGCGCGTGGCGCGGAACCTGGGCCCTCGACGGCGGCGGCGCACTGATGAACCAGGCCGTGCACAGCGTCGATCTGCTCTTGTGGTTTATGGGCCCGGCCGTGGAAGTCACAGCGTACACGGCGACGCTCGCCCACGAGCGGATCGAGGTCGAAGACGTCGCGGTCGCCACGGTCAAATTCGCGTCCGGCGCGCTCGGCGTGATCGAGGCCAGCACGGCGACCTGGCCCGGCGAGCTGAAGCGAATCGAAATCAGCGGCAACGCCGGTAGTGTCGTGCTCCGCGAGGAAGACCTGGCCGTCTGGAAGTTCGCTAAGGAGACGAAAGCCGACGATGCCATCCGCGAAAAAATGGGCAGCCGCACGCACACTGGCGGCGGCGCGGCCGATCCCAAGGCCATCGGGCATCACGGACACACGCTGCAGTTCCAGGACGTGCTCAATGCCATCAAAAAGCGCAAGCAGCCGCTGATCGACGGCCCCGAGGGGCGGCGAGCGGTGGAGTTGATCCTGGCAATTTACAAGTCGGCCGAGAGCGGCAAGCCGGTCCAACTGCCGCTGGCGGCCGATCCGGTTTTGAAGGGCCGCAGCAAGGGGAAAAAGCTCTAGCCGGATGAAGTCCGGGCACATTCCGCCGTCGTCCGGCGGCGAATTGACGTATAGTCGAGATGGAGCGCGTCTCTTCTCTGTCTGAGCACTCGATATGTCTACGTTCCGCTGGCCGCTGCAAGCGCCAATCTTGGCTGCGATTCTTGCGGTTTTGCTCGCCCCACGTTTCGCGGACGCCGCGGACCGGGCTGCCGCGCAAGCCGCGCTGGCCTCGATCACCAAGGAGGAACTGAAGTCACACGTGGATGTGCTGGCCGACGACACGTTCGAGGGCCGCGAAACCGGCAGCCGCGGCGGTCGTGCCGCCGGCAACTACGTGCTCAAGGCGTTCGAGACGCTGGGATTGAAGCCGGCCGGAGAAGACGGGACCTATTTGCAGTCGTTCGGCAGCTCCCGCAACATCCTAGGCCTGGTCGAGGGCGGCGATCCGCAACTCAAGAGCCAGTTCGTCGTACTCGGCGCTCATTACGATCACGTGGGTTACGGCCGCTCGACCAACAGCTATGGCCCGTGGGGCTACATCCACAACGGGGCCGACGACAACGCCAGCGGCGTGGCGGGCCTCCTGGAAATCGGTGACGCTCTGAAGCGTCTGCCAGCGGTGCCGCGGCGCTCGATCCTGCTGGCCTGCTGGGACGGGGAAGAGGCGGGGCTGCTTGGCTCGCGGCATTGGATCAGCCGGCCGACCGTGCCGCTGGCCCGCGTTGCGGCCACGATCAACCTGGACATGATCGGCCGGATGCAGGACGGCAAGCTGGAGGTGCTCGGCTCGCGGACCGCCGCCGGCCTTCGGCGGCTGGTCAGTGAGTCTAACGGTGAAGCCCGCGCGACCGTCGACTTCGACTGGTCGCTGAAGGCCGACAGCGATCACTGGCCATTCTACGAGCAGAAGATTCCGTTCCTGATGTTCCACACGGGCTTGCACGCCGACTACCACCGCCCGAGCGACGACGCCCACCGGATCAACCACGCCGGGCTGCTGGGCGCCACCCAAATTGCGTTTCAGACGGTGCTGGCCCTCGCCGATGCCGAGCAGCTGCCGGCCTTTCGCGAGGCCGTGCGGCGGGAATCGTCATGGGGACGCGTTGCGCTGGAGCAACCCGCTGCCGCGCAGCCGCCGCGGTTCGGCATTCCGTTCAAGGTCGAGTCGGCCGATCCGCTCAAGATCGTGCTGACAGGGCTCACGCCAGGCTCGCCGGCCGAGTCGGCCGGGCTGAAAGCCGGCGACGAATTGCTCCAGCTGCAAGGCCGGCCGATCGAAAGCGAGCAGCTGTTTCGGCTGCATCTGCTGGCCGCAGCGGGCGAGACGGCGTTTCTCGTCAAGCGGCCGGGCAGCGATACACCGCTTTTGATCAAGGTCACGCCGCGCGGCGATCCGATCCGCGTCGGACTTTCGTGGCGGTTTGACGATGCCGAGCCGGGCTCGGCACTCGTCACGCACGTGATTTCGAGCTCTGCAGCGCAGCTCGCCGGCCTGAAAACTCGCGACCGGATTTACGCGGTCGGCGGGCATTCGTTCCAGTCCGAAGCCGATTTCGTCAACTTGCTGAGCACCGTGCCCAGCCCGATGGATTTGGCCGTCGAGCGCGACGGTAAAGTCGAAATGCGCAAGCTCGAGCTCCTGGATTTCGCTCCGGCGCCGTAATCTCGGCGGCAATTGGCCCGTTTGACGACCCGCCGCGTCTCGCATACAAATACCTAGGCGGCGCGTTCGCCCACTGCGTTCGAAGCGGCCCTCGCGAGGGGAAGCCGTGAACCTGGTCAGGCCTTAACCGGAGCAGCCATAAGCGATACTTTCCTTGTGCGGGGGCCGCTTCGAGGGCAGTGGAAGGCGGGCGAACATGGCAGATCGGGAAGGAGCCGGCCAGTACATCGTCGTCGCCCGGCGGTATCGGCCGCAGGATTTCGCGCAGCTCGTCGGCCAGGGCCAGGTTGCCCAGGCCCTGGCCAATGCCATCACGACCAATCGCGTCGGCCACGCCTATCTCTTCACGGGCGCCCGCGGCGTCGGCAAGACCTCGACGGCCCGCATCTTCGCCAAGGCTCTGAATTGCGTCCGCGGTCCGACGACCGAGCCCTGCGGCGAGTGCGACGTCTGTCAGGGGATCGCCAGCGGCGACGACGTCGATGTGATCGAGATCGATGGGGCCAGCAACCGCGGCATCGACGAAATCCGGCAGCTGCGGAGCACCGTAAACGTCCGCCCCAGCCGGGCCCGCTTCAAGATTTACATCATCGACGAAGTCCACATGCTGACGACGCCGGCGTTCAACGCGCTGCTCAAGACGCTGGAAGAGCCGCCGGAGCATGTGAAGTTCATCTTCTGCACGACCGAAGCCGACAAGATTCCGATCACTGTTTTGTCGCGGTGCCAGCGATTCGATTTCGCACCGATTGAAATGCGGTCGATCGTGGAGCGGTTGCGGCACATCTGCGCCAGCGAGGGCGTTTCGGCCGAGCCCGAGGCGCTGCAAATCATCGCCCGCCGCGCCGCCGGCTCGATGCGCGACAGCCAGTCGCTGCTGGAGCAACTGCTCTCGTTCGGCGGCAAGCAAATCACGGTGGCCGACGTTCACGCGATGCTAGGCACCGCTCATTCCGCCCGGCTGACCGCGCTCGCTCAGTGCGTCGCCCGGCGCGACGCGGCGGCGGCCCTGGCCGAAGTCGAAGCCGCCGTGGTCGAGGGCGTCGATCTGGGCGCGTTCACCGAACAATTGCTCGGCTACTTCCGCGATTGCCTGGCAGCGCTGGTCGGCTGCACGCCCGAGTTGATGCTCCATACGGCCGCCGCCGATCATCCGGAGGTCAAAAAACTGGGCGAGACGCTCGGTCTGGAAACGCTGCTCGCAATGGCTCAGGTTCTCGACCATACATTGACGCGCTTGCGTCAAAGCACGCATGTGCGGACGCTCGTGGAGGTGGCTTTGGTCCGGCTGTGCAAGCTGGAAGACCTCGATGCGCTGCCGGGCCTGGTAGCGGCACTTCGGGACGGCGCGCCGCCCCCGGATGCTGGCACCAAGACCACGGCGAAGCACACCCCCACTGCTGAGGCCGATCCGCCTTCGGCTCAAAAAAAAACTTCGGAAAACGGTGACGCTCCAGGTGTCGTGGCCGTCGAATCGACTCCGGTTCTGGATGCCAGCACGGCCGTCTCAGCATGGAAGCAAACCCTTGCCGAGATTGGAGATATGACGGCCGACTTCGCTGGCAGGGCAGACGGTGTAGCAATTTCCGGGCCAAACCGACTGGTCGTTCGGTTCCGAAAAGCCTATACTCAAGCGCTGCAGTATTGCGAGCGTCCGGACAAACGCCAAAGGCTGGAGCAAACGCTCTCGCGAATCACGGGGCGCAACATCCGGATCGACTTTGCCCTAGTGCAGGAGGAATCGGCCGCACCGGCGCCGGAACCGCCCCGCCCAATCAACCGGCGGCAGCGGCAACAGGAACTGATGCGGCATCCGCTGATTCGCAAGGCAGCGGAACTTTTCGACACGGAGATCGTCGCGGTCCTCGAGCCGCCGCCTGCCGAATCTGGGCCGGCGGAGGCCTAGAGTCGCGGCGAACGGTACGCAAGACGGAACGCACGCGGCGATGACGCAGATCACGCAGTCGGTGGGCCGCCTGATCGACGAATTGGCCAAACTGCCCGGCATCGGGCGCAAATCGGCCGAGCGATTGGCGTATCACCTGCTGCGAGTGCATCAGAACGAGGCTTTGGCCCTGGCCGACGCCATCCGCGACGTTCGTTCGAATGTCCACTATTGCTCGATCTGCTTTAACCTCGCGGAAGGCGAACGGTGCGCGATTTGCACAGACCCTAAACGCGATCCGACGCAGATCTGCGTGGTGGAGCAGCCGCGGGACCTGATGGCCTTGGAACAGGCCGCCACTTTCCGCGGTCATTACCACGTGCTGCTGGGCCGGATCGCACCGCTGGACGGGGTTGGCCCCGAACAGCTGACGATCGACCGGCTGGTCGAGCGTGTGCGGGAGGGTGGCGTGCGGGAGATCATCATGGCAACCAATCCAACCGTCGAAGGGGACGGAACGGCCCTGCACATCTCCAATATGCTCGCGGAATATCCTGTGCAGATCACGCGGCTGGCCCGCGGCATTACCACCGGCAGCATCCTGGAATACACCAATCGGGAAGTGCTGGCCGACGCGCTCAGCGGACGACAAAGGTTTTGATGCCCGACTGAAAAGCAACTCGAAAAAGTAAGTCCTATGCGTCTCTCCTTCGGCCTCGAACACCGCCAGCTCCAGGTGCAAAAACTGGCGCCGCGGATGATCCAGTCGATGGAGATCTTGCAGCTTCCTTTGCAGGAATTGCAGGAGCGGATCGAGCAGGAGCTGGTCGAGAACCCTACGCTCGAGTTGCAGGAGCGGGATCCAACTTTGCCCGATGAGCCGGTCGAGCAAGAAAACCCGCTGGAAAAGCCGATAGAAGACAAGCCGCTCGTCGTCGATGAGGCCCACCACAACGCCGACGACTTCGAGCGTTTGCTGAACCTCGACCGCGACGTTCCCGAGTATTTCGAAGAGTCCACGCGGCGCTCCTCGAACCGCATCGAGGAAGACTCCGAGCGGGCGCACGACGTGATTTCCAACGTCGAGGAGCGGCCGGAATCGCTCCAGGACTACCTCGTCCATCAACTGGGCGAGATGGAGCTCCCGCCAGAGCTCTTCGCCCTCTGCGAGCGAATTATCAGCACGCTCGATCCGAGGGACGGCGGCTATTTTCGCGCCAGCCTGCGCGACTTGCTGCCCCCCGATGCTGCGCAGGAGCAATTGCAGACGGCTGAAAAAGCCCTGTCGATCGTACAATCGCTCGACCCGCCGGGCATCGCCGCCCGCGACCTCCGCGAATGCCTGCTGGCGCAGCTCGACCCGGACATGGACTTCTACGAAGAGCTGCATACGCTCATCTCCAACCACTTGGAGGACCTGCGCGACAACCGGCTGCCGCTGATCGAGCGAGTCACCGGCTTGTCGATCGAAGAAATCCAGGAGGCCTGGAGCGAGCTGCGAAAGTTGAATCCCAAGCCCGGCGCGCGTTTCGCCGATGCCGTCGTACCCACGGTCACGCCCGACGTGACGGTGGAGCGCTCCGACGACGGGCAATACAAAGTGCACGTCGATGAGAGCCGCACGCCGACGCTCTACATCAGCCGGCACTATCGCGAGCGGCTGGCCAGCGGCACGGCCACGCCCGAAGAGCGCGAGTACATCAAGCGGAAGATCAACGCCGCCCAGTGGCTGATCGAGTCGATCGAGCAGCGCCGCAACACGTTGACCCGCGTTTCGCAGGCGATCGTGGACCACCAGACCCGCTTTCTCGACGACGGCCCGGAGTTCATCGAGCCGCTGAAGATGCAGCAGATCGCCGACAAAGTCGGCGTGCACGTGACGACCGTCAGCCGGGCGGTGGACGACAAGTACATTCAGACGCCGCGCGGCATATTCCCGCTGAAGCGGTTCTTCGTCGGCGGCACCAAAAGCGACGAAGGCGAGGACGTTGCCTGGGACATCATCCGCATCCGGCTGCAGGAGATCGTCGACAAGGAAGACAAGACGAAGCCCTATTCCGACGACGAGCTGGTGGAGGAATTGAAAAAGCAGGGGCTGGTCGTGGCCCGCCGCACGGTCACGAAGTACCGCCAGAAAATGGACATCCCCAGCTCGCGCCAGCGGCGGGATTGGAGTAAGACGGCAGCGGCCCCCAGCGTCCATCCAGCGATTCCCCCCGAAGCCGTCGTGGCGCCTGCCACGCACTAAGCCGCCGTGGCCTCCGCCACGCGCTAAGCCGCACGGCGCGACTTGAACAGCGCCGACACGGAATGCCGCAGCGACGACCAGCGGCTGGCGGTTTCACTCACGACGTAGTTCAGTTGCATCGAGCGCCGCTCGCCGTCGAACGGATAGTGGCCGTGCCAGGCATTGGGCCGGCAGCGGAAAGCGACCAGGGCGCCTTGATCGGGTGGCACTTCGGCGACGACGTCTTCCAAGTCATGTTCGCTGCGCAATAGCCGCAGCCGCCCGCCGCCCGCCGTCCAGTGGCGATTGAGATAAAGCAGGACGGTGATCAACTTGGTCTTGCTGTCGATGTGAATCTGGCCGTCCTTGAGGCGGGTGCGGCCGCGGACGGTGAGCGTGGCTGGTCGCTCGCTGAGGTCCATCGCAAACTTCTCGGCAAATACCTGCCGTACGTCGTCGCCGAGCAATTCGTCCGTCAATTCCTCGAACGCCGGCCCATAGTGCAGCGAGTTGAGCGGAAAGCTGCCGCCGCTGGCGATCGGCGGAAAGTCCCGCTCGATCGCCTCCAGGCACTCCGCCTTCACGAAGCGCGGCACGATCAGGTGCTCGAACGGCTCGGAAATCAGCGTAGTCTCGCGAAGCGCCGCCAGTTCGAGCATCGACATGTTCTGCCTCCTGGGATTGCCTGCTCTACGCTGCCGCCCGCGGCTGCGCCGGCCGCTTGAGGATCTGATCGCAGGCGGCGGTGACTTGTGCAGCCGTAATCAGGCTCATGGCCTCGTTCGTGGCTTTGCGCCGCTGGCTCCGCGTGCCGTCGTCGTACCGTGACTGCAGCGCGATGTGCTGCGGGCCGTAAGGGCCGCAGTCTTCCGGCCGCGTCGTGCCGTACAGCGCGACGCAGGGCGTGCCGACGGCTGCGGCCGTGTGCATCGGCCCGGTATCGGAACCGACAAAGATCCGCGCCCGGCGGACGAGCGCCGTCAGCTCCAGCAAATCGGTTTTCGGCGCGAGCAGTGCGCTCGCCGGGAGCCGGGCGACAATCTGCTCAGCCCAGGCCCGCTCGCGGTCGCCGGCCCAGACGGCGACCGACCGCAGTTTGTACTGTGCCCAAAGGTGGCGGACGACCTCGACATACCGCTCGCTCGGCCAGAGCTTTGAGTCCCAGCTCGCCCCAGGATTGACGACCGCAAAACCATGCGCCAATTCGGATGCGGCCAGGAACGCCGCAATCGTCGCCTCTGCCGGGGCATTATGAGGCACGCGAAACTGCGCCGGACTGGGACGTACGCCTAGCGGCTCCAGCAATTCCAGCGAGCGATCGGTGATGTGGCTCTGCCGGTTCACGAGACGGACGTTGTTCAGCCACGTACTCAACTCCTTGCCGTAGAAGCCGCCCAAGCCGATCCGCTGCTTCGCGCCCGACAGCCAGCAGGCAATCGCCGTCTTGTTGATGCTCTGCGGGTCGATCGTCGTATCGATCCGCATTGCCCCCAGGCGTCGTCGCAGCCGCCAGATTTCCAGCGGGCTCTTGAGCCAGAGCCGCGGCAGCACGATCAACTCGTCCAGCGCGTCGTGCCCTTGCACCATCGGGGCGGCCGCCCGCTCCACGACCCAGGCGATGAAGGCCTGGGGAAACGCCTGCCGCAGCGCGCAAAGCACCGGCAGCGTCAGCACCGTGTCGCCGATGGCGCTCATCCGGGCAATCAGGAACCGGGGCGATCCGTCAAACGGCATCGCAATCCTCGCTGGGCAGGATTTTTGGGCGCGGTAGAGTATGCCAGCACCTGGGAGCCGGCAAGGTCAACTTGCCTGCCA
>Ga0075418_10010735_pt1 | contig 10247 bp, 12 predicted proteins | sample SoiMetdeltSBSDD2_FD_81776 | JGI IMG/M metagenome (GOLD analysis project Ga0075418, IMG submission 81776) | Bulk soil microbial communities from a Populus tree surrounding site in Tennessee, USA - Soil MetaG P. deltoides SBSDD2 | ecosystem: Environmental > Terrestrial > Soil > Tree plantation...
ACCAGCACGTTCTCTACGCCCAGATCGTGCGCCGCCTGCGCGATCTTGCCCGCAAGTTCGAATCCGCGTTCCCGCTTGGCGGGGTCGTTGCTCGTCAGCGGGTAGGGCCAAAACAAAAACGAACACAACCCGCTGATCTGAATGCCGATCTTGTCCGCCATCGTTCGAATTTCTTTGTACTCGCGCGCACCAGACTTCGGCGAAAGGTCGTTCTCCAGGTCATAATTCAGTTCGATTCCATCGAAACCCGCGTCCTTCGCCAGTTGCAGGCACTCCTTGAGATTCATCCGCTCCGGATACGGGAACGCCCAGAGGTTGATCGACTTCTTCATGTCGTAACGCTTCGGCGACGCGCGACGCGCATCCGCAGCTTCGGCGGCTGTCAATGACGCGCCCGACAGTGCGGTTGCGCCAGCTACGGTCAGCGCGGACTTGATCGCATCGCGCCGCGAAAGCACGCTCTGGCTGCCGGGCGTTGGATCGAAAATGGGCGAAATCAGGGGATTCATACGCGAATTCATGGCACGAATAGCTCGGGCATTCAATTTGGAAATGCGGCAGTTTCTGGAATACTGAGCCGGATGAGCGACACGCTGGTCGTCAACGAAATCTATTTGAGCCTGCAAGGCGAAAGCACTTTCGCCGGCCTGCCTTGCGTTTTCGTCCGGCTCACCGCCTGCAACCTGCGCTGCTCGTACTGCGACACCGCCTACGCCTTCACCGAAGGCAAAAAGCAATCACTCAGCGAAGTCGTGCAACGCATACGGGAACTGGCGGCGCCATTTGCGCAACAGCGCGCGGCGATGCGCCTGCCGTTGGTCGAAGTCACCGGTGGAGAGCCGCTGCTCCAGCCCAATTCCCTGCCGCTGATGCAGCAGCTCTGCGACGACGGCTTCACCGTGCTCATCGAGACCAGTGGCGCGCACGATATTTCGAAGATCGATCCACGCGTGCGTGTGATCATGGATTTGAAATGCCCGAGCAGCGGTGAAGCGGCCCGCAACCGATGGGAAAACATTCCGCCCCTCAAATCGATCGACGAAATCAAGTTCGTCATCGGCACTGTGGAAGATTACGAATGGACGAAGCAGGTCCTTGCGCAGCATCCCCTCGCTGAACGTTGTACCGTCTTGATTTCCTGGGTCGCTCCGCTCTCTGAAGCGCAACGCGATAAATCGCTGAAGAAAGTTCCAGAAGGCCAAACGCCGATTTCACGTCTCGACCTCGCCGAGCGGGTCATCGCCGACAAATTGCCCGTCCGCTTCCAGGTCCAAATGCACAAAGTGATCTGGTCACCGGATGCGCGCGGCGTGTAGTGAGGCAGCCTGTTAACGCACGAACAGGCGGAGACCCGACTCGGCGCCAAGTTTGGAATTCAGTTCGGCGGTCTTCTCGACAGTGTGACTTTGGAGCCATGCAATCCATGGGGCCATCTGCGGTTTGACGAGGTCTTCGGGCTCGATGACGAAGGCGTGGGCATGACTGAGGGCCGGCGAACCGAAGACCGTCTCAGGAGATTGCGCCAACGGCAGTTCGTCCCAATAACACCCGCGGCGGAAGGCGTAGAACTGGTAGGCTTTGTACTCCGTGGCGACCAGCGACAGCGCCTGGGGAGAGTTGTTCTCGATGTAAGGCTGGATCATGCGCGTGATGGTTTCGTCTCGCGGACGGCGTGTGATCCCATGATAGAAAAAACTCGCGATCACGGCGACCGCGCAAGCGCCGTAAACTGTTATTTCGGCGATGCGCGGTGTGGCACGCCGACCCAACCAAAAAAGCATGAGGATCACCGCCACCGTCACCGAATGGACCACGATGAACGTCGAAGTGAGTTCGCGCGGCTTCACGCCCCACGCGTAAAGGCACGGGAACAGCACCGATAACAGAAGCATCAGGCACACGACGGATTTTTGTATGGGCGAAAACCTGTCGAGAGAGGAGATGCGCCGCACAAGTGCGCTCAGGCAGGCCGCCGTGAGGAAATAGACAAAAATCGCGCAGGAAAGAATGTAGAGCGGTTCCTTGATCTTCATCAGGGAGAAGGGGACAACTCCAACGATGCCGGCTGCGCTGATCCATAGCAGTTCGCGATTTCGAGGGTATTCGCGCAGCAAAGGGCTGATCCCCAGGAGGATGATTGGGAGCAGGAAAAAGTGATCGCGATAGAGGACGCCCGCGTAGTACCAGATTGGATGAATCCAGCGCGGATCGACGACGTTGCCCGCGAATTTGCCACCCGAAATTCCTTCGCGAAGGAAAAAGCCGAAGTAGATTTTTCTGATCCAGAAGGCCAAATCATCGGGATAGAAAACCGCAACGGCGAGCCAATGCGCGGCTGTGGGGATTAGTGCGGCCATTCCCACGAGGAGGAGTGCCCGAAGCTTTTGGCGGAAAGGCGCATGGGACTTCCACACGTTCGCCCCCAGCAACACGGCGACGGCGAGTGCAAATGGGCCGAAGAGCCACAGCTTGAAGGCGAAGGCCAGGCCAAGGCAAAGCCCGCACAGGAAAAGAACGGCGCGTTGTCCAGCCTGAAAGCTGGCACGCGCAGCGTAGTACAATGCCATCACGCCCGCGGTGCTCATCAGTGGCTCGGCCTCAACCTGCGAGTAAGCGTGAAAAATTCCCGGCGACGCGGCGAGCAACACAATGGCAAAGCGCGCGGTGAGCCGATCGAACAACATCAGCAGCCGGTAGCTGAAAAACAGAAGCAACCCAAACGAGAGCGCGTTGAGGATTTCCAGCCCCACGAAAGAGCGGTTGGAAATCCAGAGCGCAAACGCATAGAGATAGCTGTTGAGCGGCGGATGCGCGAAAGCATCCTTTTCCACCAGGAAGTCGCCTTGCGGAGAATAGCTGGGGCGTAAAAGATACCCAGGGTCGTTCAGCATGTTGACGGCGGTAATGCCGTAGAACCCTTCGTCCCCGAAGTAGGAGACCCGGCGGAACGTATTCAACAGCACCATGAACAGAATCGCGGTGAGCGCGAGCGCGAAAACGAGCCGGCCGGTAACGGCTTCTCGCGCCGGGGTCGCGGTGACACTGCGCGGCCGTGATAGGATCGGAAAGGATTTTACCATGAGTACGACGTCGAGTTGGCTATCCCGGCTTGCCCACTGTGGCCGCGATGAACGTTGCCAGCACGCACGCGCCGGTGAGCCAACTAACCCAATCTTTCATGGAATAGACAATCGGGTCGTCGGACATTTCACCACGCGCCGTGGCCAGCCACAGCCGGCACAGCCAGAGCAACATAAAGGGTCCCGCAGCCCACAATGCCGCCGGCCATCGATACTGCGCTTCAGCGACGGCACTGTTGACGTACAAGCTCAGCACCATGATCGACACGAACGCGCTGGCCACACCAAACATTTGTAGTACCGGCAGGTCTACGACGCCATAGCCGCGCGATCCCATGTGGCGCCGGCCGAGTCCCTGGATGCAGACAAGTTCCGAGCACCGTTTGAGAAACGCCAGCCCGAGAAACAAAAATCCCGCAAAGGCGAGCAGCCATGCGCTCACGGGATAACCGCTGGCCAGGCCGCCGCCGACAACCCGGACTGTGAAGAAGAAGGCCAGCGAGAACACATCCACCAGCGACCGCTTCTTCAGGTGAGACGAATACGCAAAAGCGAGGGCGCAGTACAAACCCAGCGCCGCAAGGCAACTCAGCGAGATTAACGTCGCGATCATCAACCCTGAGATCAGCAACGCCGGCGCCATGACGATGCCGACCGACAGGGGCAGATCGCCGCTCGCAAAAGGCCGAAGCCGTTTCGTGGGATGACGCCGGTCCGCCTCCAGGTCGAGCAGGTCGTTCAACACGTAAATGCCCGATGCCACCAGGCACCACGCCACAAACATCAGTCCAGCGCCGGTCACGGCTTCACGGCTGAAGTAGGCGTGCGCGGCAATCAGCGGCAGGAACACGAGTGTATTCTTGCTCCATTGATGACAACGCAACGCGCGGACAAACGCCTTCAGGCGGTTTGCGCGCGGACTCAATTCACGCACCGTCTCGGAGTTCCCACCCAATCGCTGGACAATCCCACGCGGAGCATTGACGACCAGCCGTTCGCGAGAGACCTCCCACACTGCAAGATCAGCGCGCTCGTTGCCCGCGTAATCGAATCCCCCACGCCCAAATCGTTCGACGAGGACACGCGCCTTGTTCCGGCCTTTCAAATTCGTTTTCCCATCCGAAGCAATCACTTCGGTGAAGAATCCGAGGTGCTCGGCAATTTGCATTGCCACGGAGCTATCGCACGCCGAGACAAGAATCAATGGACGTTGGGCAGCGTGAGCCTGCTCCAAAAGCGACAGCAATTGGCCCGTATAGGGTAGCGACGCGCAATCGAGTTTGGCGCCTTCGGCAAGCCGTTGCTTGAGGCACGCCCGCCCCGAAAGCAGCCAAAACGGAACCAGCAAGAGACGCCATGGCCGGCTCTTCAACTGGGCAATAAACGTCTCCCAAAGCGTGTCTGTCTTCAGCAACGTGCCGTCGAGGTCAATACACAACGGCGGTTGCTGAGAGACACTCCGGCTTTGCCCCGACGTGTTCTCCAGCAAGGGCGTTATTTCCATACCAATACCCCATCTTTACAGGGCGCCATCTGGTGGGGTATAGGGACTAGACCTAGAATCGGGGAGGGTGATGGAGAAGTGACCTATGAAGCCAAAAGAATCCAAAAAGACGGTGTCAACGGGCCCGGAAGAGAATAAAGCGCTGGTGAGGTCATTGATCGATGCCATCAATCAGCAGGATTGGCCACGCTTTGACCAGTTGGTCGCGCCGGATTTTCTCCGGCAGAGCAGCACGTTCGGTCAGTCGCAGGTTCGCACGCGCGACGAATTGCGCGACTATCTGGCTGGCGAATTTATGGCGTTTCCCGACGCGCATGAGAGGATTAACTTTCTCGTCGCCGAAGGAGACAAGGTCGCCGTTCACTCACAATTCCACGGCACGCAGCGGGGCCGTATGGGCTCCTTTGAGGCTTCCGGCCAGGTCCTGACGGCCGACCTTAAGCATCTAACGCGTGGCCAATGGGCGCATCGCGGAGGCCTGGGTCGAATGGGATGCCCTGAGCGGCCTGATCCAACTGGGTCATTTACCGCCCCCATTAGGCTAACTCTCAGGCTGGCCAGCCGCGCGCGGTTCGATAGAGTCGCAGCGAGGATGAAAGGATAATTATGAAACGCACCGCATCAGCCGTTTGGAAGGGAGACTTGAAACAAGGCAAAGGGACGTTGTCCGCACCCGGTGGTGTTCTGAACAACACGCCGTATTCATTCACATCGCGATTCGAAAACGGGCCGGGCACGAATCCCGAGGAACTGATCGCCGCCGCGCACGCCGGTTGCTTCACGATGGCGCTCTCGGCTTTCCTGGGCAAAGCCGGCATCACTCCGCAAGAGTTGTCAACGAACGCCGCGTTGACCATGGAGCAGGTGGACGGCAATTGGACCATCAAGGCGATCCACCTCGACTTAACAGGGCGTGTGCCGGGAATCGACGCCGCGAAGTTCCAGCAGATCGCCAACGACGCCAAGGCCAACTGCCCGGTATCGCGCGTCCTCAAGGCCGACATTACGCTCTCGGCGAAGCTGCTCAGCTAAGATGGACGATACGAATTTGCGCGAGCGCATTCGCGTGACGCGCGAAGACATCACCAGGTTGGACGTCGACGCCATCGTGAACGCGGCCAACACATCGCTGCTCGGTGGCGGCGGAGTCGATGGCGCAATTCATCGCGCGGCCGGGCCCGAGCTTTTGGCAGAATGCCGCACACTCGGCGGCTGCGCGACCGGCGACGCGAAGGTCACGCGGGGCTACCGGCTTCCCGCCCGCCATGTCATCCACACCGTCGGACCGGTGTGGCACGGAGGCAAAAACGGCGAGGCCGATTTGCTCACGTCGTGTTATCGCCGCTGCTTCGCGTTGGCACGTGCGCATCAAATTCGCACCATCGCATTTCCCGCGATTAGTTGCGGGGCGTACGGATATCCGTTGGGCGAGGCCGCGCAGATCGCCGTGCGCGAGGCGCGCGAAGCCCTTAGCGCCGATCGGCAACTGCAAGTGTCGTTCACCTGTTTCACCAGCGAGGTACTCGACGTCTACACTGAAGCCCTTGCGAGGTCCGCATGAACAAGGCCAGGACCGCATATGATCTTGAGAGGATGAACGTTATCGTGTAGGCTTTTTTGGTTTTGGACGGAGAACGTATGAAGTGCTGGTGGCTGTTTGTTGTCCTGCGTGTACTATCAACGATTTGTATCGGAGTCTGCATTTCCTTGTTGGCTCCATCATTGGCGCTTGCGACTGAGCCGAGTACGAATCGTCTCACCATCCAATGGCAGGGTCCTGACCTGCGCATTGACTGGCCGGTGACCGCAACAAATTTCGTTCTTCAACAAACCACGGCGCTACAGACATCGAACTCATGGTCAAACGTCGGGCAGGCGCCGGCAACCGGAGCCGGAACGCGCTACGTCATTTTGCCGCCCACGAACGCCATGTCTTTCTTTCGCCTCTTCAGCAACGTGACGTTCGGCCCGGACGAACCGGACGACGCGTTTCAGGACACGAATGGCGATGGCATCGATGGTGACGTCTCGCGCGCAATCTTCGTCGCGCAGCACGGTAACGATGCCGGGGCGGGAACCATGGCTGACCCGGTGCGCACGATTGCCGAAGGCATTCGCCGTGGAAGCGCTGCTGGAAAAGATGTTTACGTGGCGGCAGGTGTTTACGCTTCCGGCACGCTGACTCTGTCCAACGGCGTCTCGATCTACGGCGGATACAGCCCTGTTAACTGGTCTCGCGGAGGCGCTCTCATTGTCAACGTCACCGTGCCGGACGCGCGCGCCGTGACCGCAAGCGAATTGACCAACCGAACCACGCTGGACCGCCTCACCATCACCGGCGGTGACGCAAGGGGGGGTGCCGCAAGCGCGTACGGAATATTCGCCGTGAACAGCCCCGCGCTTGTGATCCGTAGATGCTCTCTCCAGGCGGGCAGCGGGACCGATGGAACAGATGGAGCCGGGGGCTCTCTTGGAGCGGGAGGAGCAACCGGCGGACAGGGCAATCCCGGTTGCGAAGAGTCCGGCGGGTTTTGCTCGGGCTGTTCCCGCCCCCTGGGCGGTTTGCCGGGAACCTCGCCATGCGGCAGAACCGGTGGCACCGGCGGACAGCCCGGCCACGCCGCCAACGGAGGGCTGCCGGGCGGCACCGGCACGGGAGGAACGCCTGGAGGTCCGGGAGCGTCGTGTGGCGGTAGCACTGCTTGCGATGGAGTCCGCGGGAATGACGGAGCACGAGGCGCTGATGGATTGAATGGAGCCACCGGCCTGGAAGGAACATTTTCGCTGAGCGGTTACGCACCAATTCCCGGGGGAGACGGAAGCGCCGGTGGACCTGGCAATGGAGGGGGTGGCGGAGGAGGGGGCGGTGGCGGAGACGATGATTGCGATTCCTACGGCAGCAGCGGTGGCGGTGGAGGTGGCGGCGGATGCGGTGGAACCGCTGGACGCCGGGGATTATCTGCCGGTGGTTCCTTTGGAGTTTATCTCGTAAATTCCTCAGCGCGCATCGAGAGCTGTACGATTCAAACGTCCCGCGGAGGAACCGGAGGAAATGGAGGGACAGGCGGCGGTGGCGGCACGGGCGGCATGGGCGGGCCCGGCGGACAATATGGGGGCGGCGGCGAACAGGACGACGGTGGGGACGGCGCGCCGGGCGGTCGCGGTGGTGACGGCGGTCGCGGTGGCCATGGCGGCGCAGGAGCCGGGGGACCGTCGATCGGCATCGTCATGACTGCTGGCTCCACGCCACAACTGGTTTCGCTTACGTACGTCGTCGGCGCGGGCGGCGCCGGTGGCGTGTCACCCGCAGGCAACGGGCCCGCGGGTCGTAGTGCCGGTACGTACCCATAATATCTTTGCGACTGGTGAGGCTCCTAAGAGGCTGGTTTTGAATTCTTCGGAGGTACTTACCCCATTTGCCCATCTCTCCAGAGAAGCTAAATTCTTTTCAGTTTTTGCGGGGCGGCTGGATGTTCTATTCTGGAGTTCTACAACTCCTACCTCCTTGGGCGTTCTGCCGCTCCCGTGGTCTCTTCGAAACTATTACTAATACCGCTCGCGGCGGACGCGCATCGCCCCACACATCCGCGCTGTCTGCAGAGGCGGCCGGTAGTAAGGGGACATCACCAGCGCATAAAGGAAGAGATTCTTTGAGGGGCGCACGAATCCCCGGTTGATTCGATCTACGATATCGACGAGCATTTCAAACTGCGTCGGCTTTACTACATAATAGTCGGCGCCGGCATCGTAGCTGTCGACCACTTGTCGCTCGCTGTCCAGTCCGCTCAAGACAGCGACCTCCGTGAGCAGATATTCGGACTTCCCACGCATCCAGCGCAACAGATCAGTGCCCTTGAATGGCCCCAGCGTGTGGTCCAGCAACACGGCCATGGGAGCGGCCCTGGCCCGGTCCAGGACCATCAGCGCTGCTTCAAGCCCGGGCGCCGCTTCGAGCTGGAACGTCGGGCCAACCTTTTTCATCGCGCGCTGCAAGAGAAGGACCGCCTCGGGGTCGTCCTCCACGTAGAGCAGCGTTTTCGGGTCCGGATCGAGCGTCATAGGAGGCCTGACGGGCGTTTTATATACCTTGCGCGAACGCAATGTTCAAGGAGATTGCGCCCGGGGAGGATTTGGCAAGTCCTGGCCGGAGTCAGACAGAACGGTGGTAAACTGGCAAAAACAGGCAGTCTGGTGGGGTCGGGTATGGAGGAGACGGTTCTTTACGCGGAGGATGATTCCAATGATGTCACCCTGATGGAACTGGCCGTGGCGCGATGCGATGGAAACATCCGCCTCAGGGTCGTCCGGGACGGCAGCCAAGCCGTCGCTTATCTCAAACGAGAAGGAAAGTTCATCGACGCACAGTCATCGCCCGCACCCGCACTCATCCTGCTCGACGTGAAGATGCCGAAACTCACCGGCATTGAAGTGCTGGAGTGGATCCGGGAGCAACAAACTCTCTCGAACGTACCGGTGGTGATGATCAGTTCGTCCATGCAGGAGGCCGACGTGTTTCGTTCGTACGAACTCGGGGCAAACGCTTATATCGGCAAGCCCGCCGGGTTCAAACGGTTCGAGCGGATGCTGAGCGGCGCGCTGAGATTCTTCCTTGCTCGAATAACTGCGACTGAAGCCTCGCGTTAGATCAGCCAGATAGGGACTCCACTCGCGCCGCGGGCAAGTCGATCCAGAACGTACTGCCTTCGCCAGGGGCGGACACGACTCCCACTTCGCCGTCCAACAAATCGACAATTCGTTTCACCATCGCCAATCCAATTCCCGTGCCGGGAAATTCATCGCTGGAGTGCGCGCGCTGGAACACGCCAAAAATCTTGTGTTGATACGCCGGATCGATCCCAACGCCGTTGTCGCGCACGCTGATGCGGACACGCTCTCCCTCGACTCTCGTGACATCAATCTCGACTTCGGGTGTTTTGCCGGGAGGAACAAACTTCAAGGCATTGTTCAAAAGATTTTCGAGCGCTTGCGCCAGCAACATCGGATGCGCGTGCACACGTTCCGGCGTGGGTTGCACGTGGACAATCGCATTCGCCTTCTCGATTTGATCTCCCAACGCGTGGAGCACTCGGCCAATCGTGTTGTTGATGCGCACGGGCAGCAGGAGGAGATCGGTGTGATGCAGCCGGCCATAAGCCAGGAGATCGTCAATCAGCTTGTCCATGTAGGTCGCCGCCGCGGCGATGCGCTGCAGATGGTGTGCTGCCTCGGGCGTGGCAGCGACACCCAACTCCTCCAGCGTCACGTCGGCAAACCCGCGCATGGCGCGCACCGGCGCGCGCAGTTCGTGCGCAATTCCATAGCAAAATGTCTCCATCGATTGGACCGTGTGCTCCAGGTGCCGCCGGTGCTCCTCCGCCTGGGAAGCAAGCTCTCGGTTCGCGCGGCGCAATTCGATCTCAGCGTTCTTGAGCGGCGTGATGTTTATTGCGAGGCCCTGAATGCGTGTGTGGCCCTGGGCCGTGCGCGTAATCAGCATGCTGTCGCGCAGCCAGACCACCCCGTTGCGGGCGCTGTGAAAGCGATATTCGAGGACATAATGGCCACCAATTCTGAAGGCGGTTTCGCGCTCCCGCACAAACCGCTCACGGTCGTCCACGTGAATGTGGTCTTCCCAAAAGCGCGGCTCACGCAGCCATCGTTCC
>Ga0075418_10010736_pt1 | contig 10246 bp, 10 predicted proteins | sample SoiMetdeltSBSDD2_FD_81776 | JGI IMG/M metagenome (GOLD analysis project Ga0075418, IMG submission 81776) | Bulk soil microbial communities from a Populus tree surrounding site in Tennessee, USA - Soil MetaG P. deltoides SBSDD2 | ecosystem: Environmental > Terrestrial > Soil > Tree plantation...
ATGCGCGCCACCGCCCTCAAGCTATCAGGACCCGGCCGCCTCCGGATCGACCCGGCTGATCTCGACGCCGTCCACGCACCAGACCCCGCGACTCGATCCGACGAACACCGGCAGCTGGTACAGCAGGCTGAGGAACACGTGGATCTCGCTCGGGAGCTCGTCGTCCAGCGAAGTCACCGTGAGCGCCTCCGGTTCCCGGCCCTCCTCGTCGAAGGTCGGGATCTCGAGGACCGTCCGCGAGAGCGCCCGCATCTCCACCACGGTCGAGCCGTCTGCGGAAATCCGTGCCAGCGAATGCCGCCCCATCACCGCCACGTTCGGCTCCGCGCTCCCCGCCAGGAGGTACACGAGGATCCCCGGGCCGTCCGACTCCGGCAGGACCACCGTGTTGATCGGCTGCTCGACGTCGCGCAGCGCCGCGAGCGCCGTCTCGCGCGCGCGGATCAGGACCGCGAGCCCCTCCGGAGCGGGCTTGGCCGGATCGAATTCCTCCCGCTCCGGCTCGCGGTCCTGCCCCTCGAACACGCGCACCTCGTGCGCGACCGCCGGTGGCGTGCTCGACGTGTAGAAGGCGACGATCCACGCGTCCTTCGGCTGTCCCGCCTCGTCGCCCTCCCGGTACGCGATGTAGCCCGCGATGTCCTCGTCGGCCGGATCCCCGATCTCCTCGAACAGCTTGTCCGTGGCGAGCGCCGCGACCTCGTCGAGGACGTAGAGCTGGCGGCCGACCGCCGCCGCGCTCGCGAGCCGCTCCTCGATCGCGTCAGCCTCGTTCGCGTCGCCCTCGGTCGTCTCGATCGCCGGCGCCGTCGCCTGCGAACGCCCCGTGGGCTCCGGCGAGCGGCAACCCGCCCCGAGCACCGCCACGGCGGCACCGGAAACGAAGCCGCACTTCCCTGTCCGCATGCGAGACCTCACCCGCCGAGAGTACAGTTCCCCGGCGGCCGTGATAGCGTGTCGCCAGTGCTCCGATCCACCGGGACCCTCGCACTCCGGTTCGTGATCGTCGCCGGCGCCTACTTCGTCGCCGGGCGGCTCTCGAACTTGCTGGCCGTCCCCCCGGCGTACGCGAGCGCCGTCTGGCCGCCGGCGGGCATCGCCCTGGCCGCGACGATCCTGTGGGGACGCCCGATCCTCCCGGCCGTCTTCCTCGGTGCGTTCTGCGTCAACCTCGCGCAGAGCCGCGGCGACCCGGCCACCGCCGCGAGCGTCGCCGCCGGCGCGACCTTCCAGGCCTTGGCGGGCGCATGGATCGCGCGGCGCATCGCGGGCCCGGGCAATCCGCTCGACGGTCCGGGCTCGGTGCTGTCGACTCTCTTCGTCGCCGGCCCGCTCTCCTGCATCGTCAGCGCGACCTGGGGCATCGCGACGCTCCGGATCGCGCAGCCCGACCTGATCGAGAACCCCGCCTTCGAGTGGGCCACGTGGTGGGCCGGCGACACGATCGGCGTCCTCGTGTTCCTGCCGGTGCTCCTGGCCTGGTCGGCGAGACCGGTGGAGGTCTGGCGCGTCCGCCGCTGGACGCTGACGATCCCGCTGGTCGCCTGCTTCCTCCTGGTCGTGCTCCTCTTCCTCTATTCGAGCTGGGCCGAGGAGCGCCGCGCTCGTTCGGCCACGCTCGACCGCCAGCGGCCGATCGGCGCGGCGATCGTGCGGGAGATCGATCGGGCCAGCTTCGCCGTCATCGCGCTCGCGAGCTTCTTCCGCGGCTCCCAGGAGGTCGAGCCGAACGAGTTCGAGACCTTCGCGAACCAGACCCTCGAGCAGGCTCGCAGCGTGCGCGCGCTCGAGTGGGTGCTGGCCGTGACCCGCGACGAGCGCGCCGAGGTCGAGGAGCGGGCCCGCCAGCGCGGGATCGCGGACTTCAAGATCTCCCAGTGGCATCCCTCCGGCGGGCTCGAGGCCGCCGGCGACCGCGAGCGCTACTTCCCGCTCTACTACGTCGAGCCCGCCGCCGCCAACTCCCGCGGGATCGGCTACGACCTCGCCTCGGAGCCCACCCGCTGGGCCGGGATGCGCGCCGCGATCGAGACGGCTTCGCCCACGGTCAGCGGCCGCCTGCACCTCTTCCAGGACGGCGAGGACTCCTGGAGCGTCCTCTTGTTCGTCCCCGTCTATCCGGGTCCGCGCTCGCCGACGACCGTCGCGGATCGATTGCGCTCCGTCACGGGGCTGGCTCTCGGCGTCCTGCGCCTCGACGAGCTGGTCTCGCACGCGATCGAAGGGCTCGACCACAGCGGTCTCGTGATCCAGGTGCAGGATCTCTCGGCCGCGCCGGAGGACCAGAAGCTGTACGCGAACGGTCCCTTCCATCCCACCGTCGCGATCGATCGCCATCCCTGGCGGGACGCGGGACGGCACTGGGAGGTCCAGGTCGGCGCCTCCGGGCCGCCGTCGCGGATCTGGTCGGCCTGGTACGTCCTCGCGGGAGGGCTCGTCTTCACCGGCCTGTTCGGCGCGTTCCTGCTCGAGCTGGCGACGCGCCACATCCAGGTCGAGCGGCTCGTCGCCGTGCGGACGAGCGAGCTCGCGCGCGCCAACGACGAGCTCCACCGGAGCAACCTCGAGCTCCAGCGCTTCGCCCACGTCGCCTCGCACGACCTGCGCGAGCCCCTGCGGACGATGGCCTCCTACGCTCAGCTCCTGGACGAGTCCGCGACCGAGCTCGAGCCCACCCACCGCAAGTTCCTCGACCGCATCCAGGGCGCCGCGCGGCGCATGCAGGCGCTCGTCGACGACCTGCTGGCGGTCTCCCGCGTCGAGGGCGGCGCGGCCCGCATCGCGCCGGCACCGCTCGAGAAGCTGGTCGGCTACGCGCTCGAGAATCTCCAACCCGCGATCGAGGCGGCCGGCGCGCGCATCGAGGTCGGGGAGCTGCCGACGGTCTCGTGCGATGCGAGCCAGATCGTCCAGCTCTTCCAGAACCTCATCGCGAACGCCGTGAAATTCCGGCGCGAGTCCGTGGTCCCCTACGTGCGCATCCACTGCCGCCGGGACGGGAACTTCTTCGAGATCTCCGTGAAGGACAACGGCATCGGCATCTCGCCCGAGCACCACGCGCGAGTCTTCGAGATGTTCGAACGGCTCCACACGCGCGAGCGCTACGGCGGCACGGGCATCGGCCTCGCGATCTGCCGGAAGATCGTCGATCGCCACGGCGGAAGGATCTGGCTAGAATCGCCGCCCGAGGGAGGGTGTGTCTTCCGGTTCACCCTCCCCGCGGACGGAGAGCTGGGATGAGCCGCGCCCTGGTCCTCATGATCGACGACAACGAGGACGACGTCGAGCTGCTCGCGACGGTCTTCGCGAAGGCCACGACGGGCTTCGAGTTCAGCCACACGCTCGACGCCGCCGACGGGCTGGCCCGCCTGCGCGAGGAGGGCTGCCGGGTCCGGCTGGTGCTCCTCGACATCAAGATGCCGAGCCGCGACGGCAAGGACGTCCTCTCGGAGATCCGGCGAATGCCCGCGCAGCGGCACCTGCCCGTCGTGGTCTTCAGCTCCTCCGACGCGCCGAGCGACGTGCGCGCGAGCTACCAGCTCGGCGCGAACGCCTACGTGCGCAAGCCCGTCGACCTCGACGGCTGGCGCGACTTCCTCGGCCGGCTGGACGATTTCTGGCTCAAGACGGCGACACTCCCCTGACTAGAGAGCTTCCAGCTCCTCCCAGCGCGCGAAGATCCGCTCGACCTCGGCCTGCAGCTCGACGCGCCGCGCGCGCACGCGCTGGATCTCCTCCTTCGGGCCGGCGTAGAGCGCGGGATCGGCCAGGCGCGCGTCGAGGGTCGCGAGCTCCGCCTCCGCGGCCGTGATGCGGTCGGGCAGCTCGTCGAGCTCCTTCTGCTGCCAGGGCGTGCGCCGCTTCGGCTTCGCCTCGCGCCGGGGAGCCGGCTTCGCCGCGGGCGCCGCGGCGGGCTCGCGGGCGGCCTCGCGCTCCGCGGCCAGCACCGCGAGCAGCCCGCTCATGTCGCCGAAATGGACGCGCACGCCGCCCTGCCCGTCGAGATGGACGATCCGCGTGGCGACGCGGTCCAGGAACCAGCGGTCGTGGCTGACGACGAGAACCGCCCCCGGGAAGGCGATCAGGCCCTCCTCCAGCGCGCGCAGCGTGGCCAGGTCGAGGTCGTTCGTCGGCTCGTCGAGGGCGAGGACGTTGCCTCCGGCGCAGAACAGCTTCGCGAGCAGCACGCGGTTGCGCTCGCCGCCCGACAGGCGCCCCACGGGCACGTACTTCATCGCGCCCGGGAACAGGAAGCGTTCGAGGAAGCCCTCGATGCGGAGGGACTTGCCGCCGACGACGACGTGGTCCGCGCGGCCCGCGATCTCCTCGAGCACGCTCCTCGACGGATCGAGGTCGTCGCGCAGCTGCTCGATCGTCGCGACCCGGACCGTCTCGCCGATCGCGACGCGGCCCGCGTCCGGGGCGAGAGCGCCGGTCAGGAGACGCAGGAGCGTCGTCTTCCCCGCGCCGTTCGGACCGACGAGCCCGAGGCGCTCGCCCGGACCGAGCTCGAGATCGAGCGGAGGCACGACGATCCTGCCGCCGAAGGACTTCGAGACCCCGGCGAGCGAGAGGACGCGCGACCCCAGGCGCGGACCGGGCGGGATCTCGATGTCGAGCTCCTCGGGCAACGGGATCGGCGCCGCGGCCGAGAGGGTGTGGAAGCGATCGATGCGCGCCTTGGCCTTCGTCGAGCGGGCCGGTGCGCCGCGGCGCATCCAGACCGTCTCGCGCCGGAGCGTGTTCTGGCGCGCGCGCTCGGCGTCCCGCTCGGTGTCGAGCCGCTCCGCTCGCGCGAGGAGGTAGTCGCCGTAGCCGCCCTCGTAGGCGTGGAGGCGGCCGCGGTCGAGCTCGACGATGCGGTCGACGACGCGGTCGAGGAAGTAGCGGTCGTGCGTGACGATGCACAACGGGACGCGCGTCTCGAGGAGGAGGTCCTCGAGCCAGTCGATCACGAACGCGTCGAGGTGGTTCGTGGGCTCGTCGAGGAGCAGGAGCTCGGGCCGGGCGATCAGGAGTCGCGCGAGCGCGACGCGCCGGCGCTCGCCGCCGGAGAGGGATCCGCAGATCGCCTCGGGGTCGGCCAGGCCGAGATGGGAGACCAGGGATTCGACCTCGTGCTCGACGTCGTGGCCGCCGAGGCGGTCGAGCTCTGCTTCGAGGCGGGCCTGGTGCGCGAGGGCACCGGCCTCGTGCCGCGTGCCGCTCTCGAGGACCGCGTGCACGCGCGCGAGCTCGGCCAGGACCGCCTCCCGCTCGGTCCAGCCGCCGCGGACGGTGTCTCGGACGCTGCGCGCGAGCTCGAGCGCCGGCTCCTGCTCGAAGTAGCCGACGCGCAGGTCGCGGCGCAGGGTGCGTTCGCCCGCGTCGACGCTCTCGCGTCCGGCCAGGATCCTCATCAAGGTGGTCTTGCCGCACCCGTTCGAACCGACGAGGCCGACGCGCTCGCCGTCGCCGATCGAGAACGTGACGCCGTCCAGGATCAGGCGCTCGTCGTAGCGCTTGCGGACGTCCTGGAGCGAGAGGAGGGTCATCGCGCGGAGGGACCCGGAGCCCGCGTCATCTCGAGCACCTGGAGCACCGTCCGCCAGTTCCGGATCGTGCTCGTCGTCGCGAGCCTCGAGTCGAACCAGGCGTTCGTGAGCTTCGTCCGCGCGACGCCGTTCGGAAGGTGGAGGTAGATCTCGCGGCCGCGCAGGACGAAAGCGTCCCCGGGCGATCGCTCCGGATCCAGGGACGCGGCGCGCGAACGGTCCGGAGCGTCCGCCAGGAAGGCGACGTGCAGCGACTCGGGAGCGACACCCTGCTTCAGGAACGGATTGCGCGCGGCGAGCGATCGCAGCTCGTCGGAGCCGCGGAGCACGACGGGCACCTTCAGGCCGAACTTCGCCTCGATCGCCCGGGCGACGGCGCCCGCGATCCGCTCCGTGAGCTGCGGACTCGCGGCGAACACGACGTTCCCGCTCTGGATGTACGTCCGCACGTCCTGGCCTCCCGCCGCCGTGAAGATCCGGACGAGATCGGCCATCGGGAGCTTGTTCTTGCCGCCGACGTTGATGCCGCGCAGCCAGGCGACGTGGGTCGATCGGGGGGGAGAGGCCATGGGCGAATCCGCGGGATCGTACACTGCCGCACCCACGACCATGGCGTTGAAGCTCCTCGCTGCCTGCTGTCTGCCGGCCATCACCGTGACGATCCACGCCGCGGGGCTGACTTGGGTGCTGCGTCGCGTGCTGTCGCACTCGGCCCGGACCGACACGCACTTCCTGCCGGTGATGTGGCTGCTCGTCCGGGTCGCGTGGGCGCTCCTCCTCCTGCACGTCGCGGAGATCGCGGTGTGGGCGCTGTTCTACGCGTGGCAGCAGTGCCTCCCGGACATGGAGTCCTCGATCTATTTCTCGGGCGTCACCTACTCGACGCTGGGTTTCGGGGACCTGGTGCTGCAGAAGGAGTGGCGCATCCTGGCGCCGGTGGAGGGCTTGACCGGGATCCTGATGTGCGGGCTGTCCACGGGCTTCTTCTTCGCCGTGATGAGCAGGGTCTACGGGCCGCTCGCGAGGACAGGCGCATCGGGACTTCCCGCGGATCGTTGAGAAAAGTCTCGGGCTCCGTACTCTCTCCGCGATGCGCGACCGCGGCGTCCTGAAGTGGTCCCTCGTGGGACCGACGCTCCTCCTGCTCGTCGCGTTCAACGTCTTCCCGCTGCTCTGGAACGTCGCGCTGTCCTTCACGAGCGCCGAGCTCGTCGGCGAGGGCTCGCGCTTCGCCGGCGGCGCCAACTACGGGCGCGTCTTCGCCGATCCCCGCTTCGCCGGCGCGCTCCGCCGGACGGCGCTCTTCGTCCTCCTGGCGGTCTCGATCGAGCTCGTGATCGGGTTCTCGCTCGCCCTGGCGCTCCGGCGCGACTTCAAGGGGAAGACGGCGGTCCTCACGACGCTCCTCGTCCCGATGATGCTGTCGCCCGCGGTCATGGGGCTCGTCTGGAGCCTCGTCCTCAACGGCAACTACGGGATCCTGAACCAGCTGCTCGGGCTGGCCGGGCTCGCCCAGCCGCAGTGGCTGACCGACCGCGACCTCAAGTTCTTCTCGATCGTCCTCGTCGACGTCTGGATGTGGACGCCGTTCATGATGCTGATCGCGCTGGCGGGGCTCTCCTCGATCCCCGCGTCGATTCACGAGGCGGCCGAGATCGACCGCGCCTCGCGCTGGACCGTCTTCACGCGCATCACGCTGCCCCTGTGCGCGCCCCTCCTCGGCCTGGCGGTGCTGCTGCGCGCCACCGACGCGCTCAAGCAGTTCGACCTCGTCATGGCCGTCTCGGGGCCGAACGATCCCTCGACGCAGACGCTCTCGACGCTCCTCTACCAGGTCGTCTTCCGCGACGGGAAGGTCGGGCTCGGCAGCGCCTACGCTTGCACGGTCCTCGTCGTCGTCGTCGCGCTGGCGACCGTCTTCACCCGCTACGTCGACCGCCTGCGCGCTCGGGAGGCCGTGCGATGAAGCTCCTCCGCACCGCCGTCATCCTCGTCGGGTTCCTCTCCGCCGCGTTGCCGCTCCTGTGGATGGGCCTCTCCTCGATCAAGCACCGCGACGCGACGATCAGCCAGCACCCCAAGGTGATCCCGGCGCTCCTCGCGTCGAACACCGACGCCTCGCCGCTCTTCGTGCCGACGACGGAGGCCTACCGGGGCCTCGGCCAGATCCACGCCGGCGCGCAGCACAGCTTCTGGCACCACCTCGGCAACAGCGCGATCATCGGCGTGCTCTCGACGATCGCCTCGGTCCTCCTCGGCACCTGCTGCGCGTACGGGTTCAGCCGCTTCGTCGTCCCCGGCGCCAAGGACTGGCTCTTCTTCATCCTCTCGACGCGCTTCATGCCGCCGCTCGCGGTCGTCGTGCCCGTGCTGCTGATGTACCGGCAGCTCGATCTGCAGGGCACGCACGCCGGGCTCGTGCTCCTCTACACCGTCTTCAACCTCTCGCTGTCCGTGTGGCTGATGAAGGGCTTCCTCGACGAGATCCCGCGCGCCTACGAGGAGGCCGCGCTCGTCGACGGCTGGTCGCGGTCGCAGGCCTTCCTGCGCGTCGTGCTCCCCGAGGCGCGCACGGGCATGGCCGTGACGGCGGTGTTCTGCCTGATCTCGGCCTGGAACGAGTACGGCTTCGCGATGACGCTGAACAGCTCGGGCGCCGTCACGGTCCCGCCCTACTTCGCGGGCCTCCAGGGAAACATCGAGGGCATGCCCTGGCCGCAGATCGCGGCCGGAGCGCTGCTGTTCGTGCTGCCGATCGTCGTCTTCACGGTCGCGGTCCGCCGGCACCTGCTGCGCGGGATGACCTTCGGGACGATCAAGCAGTGACGAATCGGACCGGGAGGGCTCCTAGGCCCGCCTGCGCTTGGGCCTGCGCAACACCGTGCCGGCGACGAACAAGCCGACCACGCCACCGAGCACGACTCCGGCCCAGTTGGCGGCCCAGAAGGCGGGGTCGTTCATCGCGGCCGAGATGTCGCCCGACTTGGGCAAGTGCGGTGTCACGTACTGCTTGCTCAGGAGGAACACGCAGGCGAAGACGACCGCGAACGCAACCAGCGCACCACTCAATCGATTCATGAATGCCTCTCCACAGGGCCGAGGCCACGGCGCGCCTGTGGGCAAGCCGTCGCTCGGGGTTGATGATGCCCCTCCTTATCGGTCGGCGGCCGCACCGCGATTGAACCGGGCCGTTTCGGCCCTGAGCCGTGGGCTGACTCGCCGTGCGGGCGGTTGGTAGACTCCCCGCCTCGTGAGTCGAATCGCGCGGCTGGAAGGGCTCTCCCTGTGGGGCATGGCCCTCGGGGTCGTCACGATGCTTCAGCCCTGGTGGTCCGGCGGGATGCGGGCGGGATTCTTCCTCGCCGCCGCGTGCACGGTCGCGCAGATCGTGCTCTCGCACGTCCCGAAGGATCGACCGGAGCGCGCGCCTTGAGCTTCCTCCGCCTCGAAGCGCTCGCGAAGACCTGGCCCGACGGCACGCGCGCCGTCCGCGGGGCCGACCTCGAGATCGAGGAGGGCGAGTTCGTCGTCCTCCTCGGCCCCTCGGGCTGCGGGAAGACGACGACGCTGCGCATGGTCGCCGGCCTCGAGACGCCGACCTCCGGCCGCGTGCTCCTCGCGGGGCGCGACGTGACCGCGCTCCCGCCCTCGCGGCGCGACGTCGGCTTCGTGTTCCAGTTCTACGCGCTCTACCCCCACATGAGCGTCGAAGAGAACGTCGAGTTCCCCCTGCGCTGCGCGCACGTGCCGGCCAGCGAACGACGCGCCGCCGTGGCGCGCGTCGTGGAGCACCTCGGTCTCGAGCCGCTGCTCCGCCGCCGCCCGCGCGAGCTCTCCGGCGGGGACCAGCAGCGCGTCGCGCTCGCGCGCGCGATGGTGCGGAAGCCCGCGCTGTGGCTGATGGACGAGCCGCTCGGGACGCTCGACGCCGACCGGCGCGGCGAGATGTGCGAGTTCCTGCGCGCGCACCAGCTCGAGCAGCGCGTCACGACCGTGTACGTCACGCACGACCAGGACGAGGCGATGCGCCTGGCCGACCGCGTCGTCGTGATGTCCGAGGGCGAGATCGTCCAGGTGGGATCGCCGCAGCAGGTCTACGACGATCCGGCGACGCTCTTCGTGGCCCGGTTCCTCGGCAGCCCCGGCATGAACCTTCTCCCCGGCGAGGTGCGCCGCGAGTTCGGCCAGGCCGTGTTCCGCCCGAGCGGCTCGACGGCGCCGATCCCGCTCTCGACCCTCGCCCGCGCCGGTCCGGCGATCCTCGGCTTCCGCCCCGAGGCCGCGCGCGTCGGCGAGGAGGGCTCGCTCGCGGGCCGCGTCGCGGTCGACGCATTCCACGGCGCCTGCCGGTACCTGCACGTCGAAGGGCTGTGGGGACGCATCGCCGTGCGCGAGCCGCCGGCGCGGAGCCCGGGGAGCGGCGTCGGGGATCCGGCGCAGATCCGGATCGATCCCGCGAGAACCCGGCTCTTCGACCTCGAGACGGGGCGGAGGCTCGTGTGAGCACACCCGTCCTCGACGTGGTCGGCCTGGCCAAGCGCTTCGGCGAGGTCCTCGCGCTCGACGGCGCGAGCCTCCGGGTCGGCGCCGGCGAGTTCGTCGTCGTGCTCGGGCCGACGGGCGCGGGCAAGACGACGCTCCTCCGCGCGATCGCGGGCCTCGAGAGCCCCGACGCGGGGCAGATCCGCCTGCTCGGGGAGGACGCGGCCGGG
>Ga0075418_10010737_pt1 | contig 10244 bp, 8 predicted proteins | sample SoiMetdeltSBSDD2_FD_81776 | JGI IMG/M metagenome (GOLD analysis project Ga0075418, IMG submission 81776) | Bulk soil microbial communities from a Populus tree surrounding site in Tennessee, USA - Soil MetaG P. deltoides SBSDD2 | ecosystem: Environmental > Terrestrial > Soil > Tree plantation...
CCCGGAGCCCGGATGCCAGCTTTCTCCAAGGAGCAATGCAGATGCGCAACACGATTATTGTTGGTGCGACGCTGGTCGTCGCCCTCACGGCCGCGGGACGCGACATTGAAGCGACGCATTCGTCCGCAGACGTCGTGCTGAAGTGGAACCAGCGTCTTCAGAGCACGCTGCCTCAGCCGGGCAATCCGCTGAGTCCCCGTTTCTACGCGATGACGCACATCGCGATGTTCGATGCGATCAACGGAATCGAGCGGGACTTCGAACCTTATCGGGTCCGTCTGCGGCCAGGGGTGTGGGGATCGGCCGAGGCGGCCGCCTCGCAGGCCGCGCATGACGTGCTCGTGGCCCTCAATCCGTCGGCGACCGCGGCCTACGACGAGGCCCTTGCGGCCGATCTCGGCGATCGTCCATCCGGCTTCGTCCGCCGCGGCGCCGAGATGGGCGCCCACGTCGCCAGGGAGATCCTGGCGTGGCGGCAGCAGGACGGCTGGGTCGTTCCGGCGTTTCCGCCTTACGCCGAGCCGCCCCTTCCCGGGCGCTGGCAGCCGACACCGCCGGCCAACGCCGCTGCCACGTTCATTCATCTTCAGTATGCGCTGCCGATGGCGCTGCTCTCGGCGACACAAGTCCTGCCGCCGCCCCCGCCGTTGCTCACGAGCGCCCGATACGCCGCAGATCTGAATGAGGTGAAGCTCTTCGGCAAGTCCGACAGCACCGCGCGGACCGAGGAGCAGACGAACATCGCGCGTCTCTGGTCAGGCGTCGACACGACCACGGGTTTCTTCCCGGTGTGGAACAACGTGGCTCGCGATGTCGTCCTCGAGCGGAATCTGTCGCTCGTCGAAACGGCCCGCGTGTTCGTGCTCGTCAACGTCTCGATCCACGATGCCCTCCAGACGACACAAGCGAGCAAGTTCGTGTACGGCATGTGGCGCCCCGTGACGGCGATCCGCGCGGCGGACACCGATCTGAATCCCGAGACCGAGCCAGATTCGACCTGGCTGCCCTTGATCGCCACGCCTCCGTACCCGTCGTATGCCGGCAATCTGGCGACGATCGGCGCCAGTGCGGCGCGCGCCCTCCAGCACGTCAGCGGCACGAACGATGTGCCAGTGGCCATCACGTGGAGTGGGCTCGGCGGGCTACCGCCCGTCACTCGGCACTTCGACGGTTTCCAGCAGGCAGCCGACGAAGAATTCATGGCCCGCATCTACGGCGGCGTCCACTACCGGTTCGACCAGCAGGCCGGTCAGCAGGTCGGCCTGTCGGTGGCGGACTATGTGTTCGCCAACTTCATGCGGCCACGCGGTCGATAGCTCGACTGAGAGACTCCGCGTCCTGACCCACCGATGACAGTCGCGAGGCTCGATTCACTCGAGCCTCGCGAGGCGGTCGTCCCCCACGACACGCGGGAGCCACGTGGCTCGATCGCGGCGCGTGCGCAGTTGCCCCGGCCAACGTGTCAGCGCAGGATGCCTGCCGCCACGTCCACACGCGTGGTCTTCCGGAGGCTGCCCTCGCTGATCTTCAAGTGCCTGGCGGCCTTCTCCAGGTCGCGCAGCTGCTGCCAATGCCGCGCAATCGCTGAGCGCCCGGCGGCAGTCAGGTGTACCGACGTTGCCGGGTACTTACCCACGAACCCCTTTTCAATCACGATGAACCCCTTCTCCTCGAGCTTCATCACGTGCATCGACAGATTGCCTGGGGTGAGGCCCGTTATGGCCAGTAGGTATCGGAACTGCGCGCTCCGACAGGCCGAGAGTGCGGTCAGAATCGCGAGACGCGCGGGCTCGTGAATCGTCTTGTCCAGCGCGGCGAGCTGATCAAAGGGTTGCGGGATGCGAGGCATTGTCGGTTATTCGTGGCGTCGCAAGGGTTCGGGTGAGCAGCAGGTGATCGCCGATGCCGCAGACAATGAGCGTGAGTCCCCCAAGACCAAGCACGGTCAGTTTGGTGGCCGCTGGTGACATGTTCAGCGTCGGCAGAAAGCTGACCACGAGCCATGCGACGGCGGGGACCAGATAGTGGGCTCGAATCCGGCCGTCGTGCCAGACCGTGATGAAGAGCGACGCCGACACCAGAAGTAGTCTCATGCTCACGGGCCACTGCACGAGTCTGTCGAGTCGCCCGAGCACCAGGAACCCTACCACCGCAGCCGTGATCCACGCGTTGCGCCAACCGCGAGCGATCGGGTCGACGGAGCCGTACCGCCGCCTGTAGATGACCGGGGCCAGTACGGCCAGCGCGACCAGCAGCATGAAAGCGAAGCCGATCCACGTAAGGTATCGGGCTCGGTCTGCGCCCAAGGCGGGCGGCGGCAGCCCGATTGGAAGCGTCCCCAGGAGAACCAAGAGCAGGCCAGGCGGTATCAGGCGCAGGCCCTGAAGCTGGTGGTAGTTGGCTGTCACGAAGCGGATCTTGTTGTGCTCCATCGCCCGTCCTGTCCCAGTCGCACCAACGCAGTATACTTTGCATCACAAACTAAACTGTGTCAATGACGAGCCCGTGGTCCCGAACGGGTTGGTGCCGGCGCACACATCAGGGATCCTACGGCTGACAGGGCTCGGGACCCGGCGAGGTTTACTGTCTGCGAAGCTTCTGCCGCGCGTCGGCGAATTCTAGCGTCAACGTCTGATCGAACGCCTATATCGAATCGATTCCCCGGAGGGTTATCCGACGACCGACGACGTTCTCAGCAGGATCGAGAATTTCTGAGGCTGTATCTTGCGGGAGAGCGACAACTACGGAGTCCGCCCAAGTCCTAGACTTGAGCCGATTGCCCAATGACCAAATGCGCCTCAAGGTCAAAACAGCCGCACGGTCGCCCTTGAAGCAAATCCTCGTTATCGACGATTTTACCTTCGAGATCAGGGAAGGATGGCACTCGTGAGCGTGAACGAATACGTCACGCTAGACGCAGACACCTCAGGATACACGCGGAGTTCGCCGTTGGCTGGCACATTCGCGGTCGCCGCCAAGGAACAGCACGTCGTCGAAGTCGGATTAAGTGCAAGTTGCGCCCACCTTGTTGACGGGTTCGTTGACGCCTGGACCGCGACCGTGGCACCGGGCGGTCCGGTAATGCGGACCGTACGGCAAAAATACAGAGAGTCAGCATCGCCGCACTCCGGATCCCCAGGCTTCACGTCGAGTGTTGTCGATTGACCGATCGGCACGTAGCGAATCCGGTAAACTCGCAGGTCTTGCACGAATGTCGACGCACCGGGCCGACACGCGTTCGTCGAAGGGTCCCTCAGAACACACCCAATAGGGCCTGCGTCGTGTTGGTAGGATTCGTAACCGCTTTTCTCGGTCTGAACCGGAACGGGTAAGTCCCCACCCGGAGTTACCAGGGAGTTGAATGTAATGCTGTACTTGCCGCTCACATCGGTGACGGTGGTGACCGCATTGCCTAGACCCGCAGCGCCGTTGAAGGGATAAACGAGGACGGTGACGCCGGACACGGGCGCACCCTCATCGTCGGTCGCAACTCCCGATAGCTGAACAGGCACCGAGCTTGACACCGTCACGGTGCTCGGCACGGGAGCTGGCGAGCTGGAGCCGCACCCGGCTAATGCGACCATCGATCCGAGCGCGACCAGACGTGGCCACCGATGCGACATTTCCGATGTGACCGCCGAATCTCGGCACATGCTACACCCGCCGCCATCCGGTTGAAAGTTGTACTTTTCCGGCCAACTTGGTACGGTCCCGTGACCGGCAGCGAGGCGGTCACATCTGGCCCAACCTCTGATCGACGATGCGTTCTGGAAGCGCATCGAGCCACTCTTACCGAAACCCCATCGGCGGTTCAAAACGATGGGGCGCCCCCGAGTTCCCGATCGCGCCGCATTAAGGGGCATCCTGTTCGTCTTGCGCAGCGGCCTCCCGTGGCAGATGCTTCCGAAAGAAATGGGGTGTGGATCGGGCAGCACGTGCTGGCGCCATCACCTTCTCACTGACGGCCACGGGATTACGCTTGCGACGCAGCTGACGGCCTCTACCCTTGCGGTATGAACGTCGCGCGTGTGTCCCCGAGGGATTTCTGATGCTCGCATGCTGGCGAGTCTACGTCGTAGGACTTGCGAGGCGTGAAGACTCCAAACTCGACCAGAGTCGGGGTAGCCGGTCACGCCCAACCAATCTTTATCGGTCGTCGTCCAAGGGGAAGTTCCCGGCCCAACGCTGATAGTGCTCCGTCGGCGCTCTAATCACGATCTCCTTCTGGAGGGCTCGATGTTCACCCAACACCGAATCGTTGTCGCGGGGGCGTTCCTGGTTGCCGCCGCCCTCGTGCTGGCGCGTGGCGGTATCCAATCCGAGCCAGTGACCCTCTCGGCACAAACCGTTCCGGACTGCTCCGCGCTGACCGCGAGTACGGCCTCCGGACTCGCCGGCAATCCATCGGTGGTCAGTGCGACGGCGCTGATCGTCACGGAGATCACGCTGGCCCCGGGGGTTGTGGTCCCCGTCACGCCGCATTGTCAGGTCGATCTGGTGATCTCGGAGCGTAGCGGTCCCGACTTCGGTTACGCCGTCGGCGAAGCTCAGCGTGTCGGCATTCGGATTGGACTCCCATTGAACACGGCCGATGGCGGCACTGGAGGCGGTCCCAACGGCCAGGGCGCCTGGAACGGACGCGTGCGCAACACGGGCGGCGGCAGCCTGGTTGGGAGCATCGGCGTCACCGCGGTGCTCGGTCCCGTTTCCCAGGGGGCCGTGGGATCCTTCACCGACAGCGGCCATCAGGGCGGAGCTCTCGACGCGTCATTTGGTGTGATTCAGGCGACCAACGAATTGAACCGCGGCAAGGTGGAGGATTTCTACAGCGAGAGCCTTCGACTGCAGTATGAATGGGCGCTGCGTCTGACGAATGCGTATTACGGCAGGCCGGCGTTTCGCAACTACTTCGAGGGGTGCTCCACCGGCGGGCGGCAAGCACTGGTGGTGGCACAGAAGTACGGCAACGATTTCGACGGTTTCCTGGTTGGCGCTCCGTTCGCGCACCAGTCACGGACCTCGTCAGCCATTTCGTGGCGTGTCTGGCTCAATCTCGAGATGACTGGCGGCAGCATCACCACCGCCAAGACGAACGCCGCCGTGGCGCGCATGATCGCCGCCTGCGACGGAGAGGACGGCCTCGTCGATGGGATGTTGAGCAACCCGCGCGCGTGCCACGCCAGCGCCGCGCTCAACGTCTGTGGTGAACCTGGAGCACCAGGGGCCGGCACCTGTCTGACTCCCGCCGAGGCGGAGGCGATCGACATGGCGTTCGACGGCCCGCGCAACGATGTGGGGGCTCGCGTGTGGCTCTCGAACGGCCGTGGCGCCGCCGCCTCGATGGCCGCCGTCGCCCCCGGTCCCAGCAACGGCGCCTTTGGCATCTTCGGCTGGGCCACGGGCGATCTGAACTTCAACATCCGCGGCTTGCCGCTCACCGACTGGGACGATCTGCACCAGCTGGCCACCACCAACGTCGGTCCGCATCTCGATCTCCGTTCACCAGACCTCGATCTCGTTCGCGATCGCGGCGGAAAGATCCTGATGTGGCACGGCCTCGCCGACCCCGACATGCCATGGCCGCAGAACGGGTATTACTACGACACGGTGATCGACCACTACGGCGGCCTCGAGAACGTGACGCCCTGGTTCCGCTTCTTCACGGCACCGGGCGTCAACCACTGCGGCGGCGGGGTCGGGCCGCAGCCGCAGGGGCTCTTCGATGTGCTGACCAATTGGGCCGAGAACGATGTGGCGCCGGACACCATCATGTCGTCGATCGCGCCCGGCCGAGGCATGACAGGGCCGCCGCGCACACGCCCGATGTGCCCCTACCCGCAGTACGCGGTGTGGGACGGCGTCGGCGATCCCAACACGGCAAGCAGCTTCAGCTGCGGCGGCAACATGCACACCACCCAGTCGCGCTGCGAGTCGCTGGTCGTGAAGTACCAACAGGAGACCACCGCCAAGTACGAGTCGGTGGGCGGCGTGACGGCCGTCAGTTGTGGCTTGCAATCCGCGCCCGTCACGACGGCGACACTGTCGCCGGCGGCGGTAAACGGCTGGTATGTCCATCCGACGGTCACGCTCGACGCCACTGACCGGGATGCCGACCTGGATCGCATCGAATACCGTCTAGACGGCACCGGCGCCTGGCACGCGTATGCTGGGCCATTTACAGTGACGGGAGACGGCACCCATCTGCTCGAGTACCGCGGGATCGACAAGGCCGAGAACATCGAGCCGACGCGTTCGCTGACGTTCAAGGTCGACGCGACGCCGCCGTCATTCGCCGGTCTCCCGGTCGCCCCGTGCACCCTGTGGCCAGCCAACAACTCGCTCGTCCAGGTCGCGTCCATCAGCGCCAGCGATGCGGGATCTGGCGTGGCACCGGCGACGCTGAGAATCCGCGCCTCGAGTGACGAAGCCACCGCGGACGGCGACATCGTGATCAACGGGGGGAAGGTCGCGCTGCGGGCGAAGCGTTCGGGCTCGCAGAATGGCCGCACGTACACCATCGACGCGACCGTCGATGACCTGGCGGGGAACCGTGCCACGGTGTCCTCGATATGCACCGTGCCGCACGATCGATCTCGATAGCGGTAAACCGGACGGCGAGGTTGCGACCGCACAAACCGGGCCTGTTGAACAGGCCCGTTCTCCGCGCACTGTGCAGAACGGCGCCTCACCGACGTGCAGTCATCACCGGAAATGATCGGTTGTGATCGGCGCTTCGCCTCATCCTCGCCGTGAACCCCCGAATTACCGTCGCTGATGCCAACGCGATTCCGCGCACGGGCTCACCATTCCGGCGGGAATGCTGCATACAGGGTCGTAGGTGATTCTCAGGAGCCCTGATCAATAGCGGCGCTGCATTTGGAGGCAGAGGTGGAACAAAAGGCGATGGACATGACGAGCACCGACAAGCCACTCTCCGACTCTCGCGATCACGACCGCGACGTTGGTCTGAGAGCTCGGCTTGATCGGGCCATCGAGCGCGCGCTGGAAGACCGGCGCATCGTGGGAACCGTCGTGCTGGTGGCAAAAGGGGGTGACGTCGTCTACTGCCGAGCAGCTGGTTTCGCGGACAGGGAGGCCGGCCGTTCGATGCACGAGAACGGCATCTTCCTGCTCTCGTCGGTGGCCAAGCCGATCGCCACGGCGGCGGTGCTCCGGCTGGTCGAGGACGGCCGCATGAGCCTTGGCGACTCAGTGCGCCGCTGGCTACCCGAGTTCACGCCGCGGCTCCCCGATGGCCGGGTTCCAGAAATCACACTTCATCATCTTCTTACTCACTCTGCTGGTCTCACGTACGTCTTCCTGGAACCAGCGGACGGCCCCTATCACCGGCTGCGGATTTCGAGCGGATTCGATCGCACCGACGCGGACCTTGAGGAGATCGTGAGGAGGATTTCCGCAGCGCCTCTCAGCTACGAGCCGGGCACCGGATGGGGTTATTCAGTGGCGGTAGATGTGCTCGGTGCGGTGATCGAGAAGGCGACTCTGCGACCACTCCCGCAAGCAGTCGCCGAACTAGTCCTGAATCCGCTCGACATGAAGGACACGGGGTTTGCCGTCGTCGATACCCGTCGGCTCGTGGCGCACTACGCCGATGGCCAGCCAGAGCCTCGACGCATGGCTGACGACGATCACGTGAATTTCTTCGAGAGACCCGTGGCCTTCTCCCCCGTTCGGCTTCTGGATCCGAGGGCGTTTCCATCCGGCGGAGCTGGCATGGCCGGAACCGCGAGGGATGTCCTCACGTTCTTGGAAACCCTGCGGGCCGGCGGATTGCTGCAACGACAGACGCGAAGCGCCATGTTCAAGGCCCAGGCCCTTACGCGCGGACGAGCAGAGGGACCGGGCTGGGAGTTCGGCTTCGGCGGTGCCGTTCTTGTCGATCCCACAGCGACGGGCACGCCGCAGGCGCCGGGGACGTTGCAATGGAACGGGGCCTATGGGCACAAGTGGTTCATCGACCCCGCGAACGACCTCACCGTCGTGGCGCTGACCAATACGGCGTTCGAGGGCATGATCGGCCGTTTCACCGTCGATGTCCGCAACGCCGTTTACGGAGTGTGATGCAATCTGACCCCTATGGCGCGGCTGGGTGTCTGTCGATCGGCGCGTCGCGGCGTTCGCGATCATCGCGTTCCGGACCTCGGAACCAGATACGTTGAGAACAGGGTGGCCGGCATGGGATCGACCAGGCTTGATTAGCAGCACTCCCATGGCGAACCGCAAAAGGAAATCGTCAAGCTGCGTGCTCGTCCGTCGAGCAGGTAGCGGACCTGCGATATTACTGCTGCATGGCGCGCGACCGGCGTCCTCGACGTGATTCCTATCCTCGACATGGCAGAGCGACTGACGTACGAGGCCGCGCGGCTAATGGGGTTACTGGTTCCGGCTCGCGCAAACTCCTGAATGCCCGCGCCGGCGCCATGAACGAGAAAGCGTAGCTCACCGAGTTTCACCCGGCGACTGAAACATCGCCGTTCCCGTCGGCGCGAAGTAGTCGGACCGCCCCGTGCGGCGCGCCCTCCACGGCACGGTCACCGCGTTCTGGTCCCGCGGTGTAAGTGTCGCGGTCCCGACGATCTGGTCGCCCTCGACCTTGCCGCTGAACTCATGCCGAGTGAGTCCCAGCCGGTCCAGTGTGATGTTCAGCGTGAACGTGATGTCGCTGGCGCGCAGCGTGGCGGCTTCGAGGACCTCGCGGCGGTCACCGACACGCACCACCCCTTCCACCATCTGAAAGTGCTGCTCGATGATCGACGCGTAGCGAAGCTTCTTCCCTGCAACGCTCATGTCCCAGTCCCAGGCGCCCGCAACCCGTGCCGGCACGATCCACAGGTAGACCGGCGGGCCGCCTTCCTCGACGAGGTCGGGCTGCCAGGTACCGAGATCCCACGTGGTGGTCAGCACGCGCGTGCCGGGGCGCGCACGTTCGAGGATGACCGGCCGCAGCAAGCGCATCAGCTCCGGAAACAGCCACATGGTGATGACAGTCGCCTCGCGAAGGTCGGCGTCGAACGCGTTTCGGTGCTCGAAACGCACGCGGTCTGCGAGACCTTCGCTCCTGGCCTGCTGATTAGCCCGCTCTACGAGCTTCGGATCGATGTCGACTCCACGACCTTGCAGGCGCGGATTCATGCGCGCCGCCGTAAGCGGGATCAGACCGTCGCCGGACCCGAGGTCGATGAGGACGTCGTCGTCGCGGAGTCCCGCCAGGGTCAGCATCCGTTCGACGCTTTCCGGATTACTCGGCACGAAGAGCGAAAATCGCTCCTGAGACAGCGCCGGAACCGCTGTGATGGCCGCCAGGATCGCCACGAGCATCGCACGTGTGGACATGTTCTCAGCCTCAACGTCCAAGTCTGCGGGGGACCAAGCTTACCTCTTGCACGACACGAACCGGGATGAGCCCATACGCCGCGGGCGTTGTCCGGTTCCAGAGACCAACCTCTAACACCAAGACGGCTTCGGAGGAAATGGCGGCCACGTTCCACGCCGCGATGCAGATCCGGGCCGGTCAGCGGTGTATAGTTGCTCTTCTCCTGAGCCATCCCGGCCTGTGGATTCCTCGCTTCACACACGTTGCCTGCGAGGAGTTGCCCTTGGCTCCGCGCGGACTCCGCGAAACTGGTTACGGAGGGTGCCGCCAAACGCACGAAACATTATGGAGGGCTCATGCCGCGGATTCTGCTGCTAGGCCTCGATCCCGAGACTGTGGATTTTTCTGACCCTGCATTGCCGCCAGGGATGACCGCTGAGAAGGTGCACGCCGGCATTGCGGTTGCGCTGAAGCAGTTCACTGATCGCGGATGGGAGTCCGACGTTGGTTTCATCCGTCCCGACGAAACGGCCGGACCGGCCGTGGAGCGTCAGCTGCGTTCGACGAACTACGATTGTGTGGTCATCGGCGGCGGCGTGCGCCTGCCGCCCCGCAACCTTGCCTTATTCGAAGTGGTCATCAACACCGTTCGTACGGTTGCCCCAGGCGCGGCGATTGCCTTCAATACACGGCCCGACGATAGCGCCGATGCTGCTGCCAGGGGGTTGGCGCTTGGAAGCCGGGCTGTATAGTCCGGCGTTCAGCAGCCACGTCCATGCCCGGTTGTGAACCAATCGGGCAGGCCAGAAGCCCGGTGTCAGGCGGCAATGCGCCGGAAGAATCCTGTTACCTATCCTGCCGGTCGCTCAGGTGGGGTGACTATCCCGCTCTCTTCGGACACGTCGGTGCC
>Ga0075418_10010738_pt1 | contig 10244 bp, 9 predicted proteins | sample SoiMetdeltSBSDD2_FD_81776 | JGI IMG/M metagenome (GOLD analysis project Ga0075418, IMG submission 81776) | Bulk soil microbial communities from a Populus tree surrounding site in Tennessee, USA - Soil MetaG P. deltoides SBSDD2 | ecosystem: Environmental > Terrestrial > Soil > Tree plantation...
CCCCCGCCCTCCTGCCCGTCACCCACGCCCAGAGGAAGTTGTAGCCGCCGATGCGGCCCACGCAGTCGAGCATCTCCCCCGCAAGGTGAAGCCCCGGCACGATGCGGCTCTCGAGCGTGCGCGGGGAGACTTCCTCGAGCGGGACGCCGCCCCCCGTGACTTCCGCCGTCGCGTAGCCCTCGGTGCCGTCGACCGGCAGGCGAAACGCTCCCAGAGTTTCGGCAAGCTTTCGGCGATCCTCCCTGCGGAGCTCGCTCGTCGTCCGCGATTCGGACACGCCCGCGAGCGAGTAGAGACGCTCCACGAGTCGCCGCGGCAACGTGTCCCTCGCGATCGCGGCCACCGTGCGATTGCCGGCGGAGCGCAACGACGCGTCCCATCGCGCAGCGTCCCACCCTCCCCAAGCTGCGACGATCTCGATCTGGCCCGAGCTCCCACTCGTGACGTGCCGGCTCAGGTCGAGCACCACCGGCCCGCTGAACCCGCGGTGCGTGAAGAGCAGGTCCCCTTCGCGCTCCTCGAGCGCGCGAGGGCTGCCGCTCTCCACGGCTTTCAACTTCGCGCGGAGCGACAGGCCCGCGAGCTCCTTCCACCCTGTCGCCGACGTCGTGAGCGGGACGAGCGCGGGGTGAAGCGCACGCACGGAGTGCCCCAGCGCCTGAGCGATGGCGAGCCCACCGCCGTCGCTGCCCGTGCGAGGAAGGGAAAGACCTCCGGTCGAGAGCACGAGGCGGCGGCTTTCGAACCGCTCGCGGCTGTCCGTCTCGACGACGAAGCCGGGACCTTGCGTCGTCACGGCCGGCTCGACCCGCGTCACGCGTCGGCCCCCCAGCACCTCGACCCCCACGCGCGCGCATTCCCCGAGCAGCGCCGCGATGACGTCCCGCGCGATGTCGCTCACGGGGAAAACCTTGCCGGTGGGCTCCACCTTGAGGGGCAGGCGCAGCTCCTCCTCGAAGAACCGGCGTACGTCCTCGAGAGGCCACGAGAAGAGGACATTCCGGAGCGTGTTCCTCGAGCCACTCGTGGCGAAGTCGTCGAGGCTCACGCGGCTCGGCAGCACGTTGCACCGGCCGCCCCCGCTCACGCGGATTTTGGCGCCGGGGGTTGGGCGCGTCTCGAGAATCGCCACACGGAGCCCCGCGCGGGCCGCAAAAATCGCGGCGAGCAGGCCCGCCGCGCCCGCGCCCACGACGATGACGGGCCAGGCGCCGCTCTCAGCTCGCGGTCGATCCGCTTCCGGCGCGCTTCCGTCCAAGCCACCCCCTCAGGCCCGCTCGTGCGGGAATGCGATCACGTCGTCAATCGACCGAGAGTCGAGCGCGACGAGCACCAGCCGGTCGAGGCCGAGCGCGACCCCCGCGCACGACGGCAGGCCAGCCCGCAGCGCCTCGAGGAACCTCCGATCGATGGGCAGCTCGGGCTTCCCCTGCGCGCGGCGCTTGGCGTTCGCCTCGACGTAGCGGTGCTCCTGCTCGCCGGCGTCGAGAAGCTCGTGGTACCCGTTCGCGAGCTCGACCCCGCGCACGTACAGCTCGAACCGCTCCGCGACCGGAGGGTCGTCCTGCCGGACGCGCGCGAGCGCCGCCTGCGACGGCGGGTAGTCGAAGAGAAACGTGGGGCGCTCGGTCCCGAGCCCCGGCTCCACGCGCGCCGCGAGGAGGAGGTTGAGCCATGCATCGACGTCCTCCGCGTCGAACCCCGGCGGAGGAGGCACGCCCTCCAGACCCGCGAGGCGGGAGAGGTCCGCGGGACGGACGCGCTGCGGGTGAATGCCGAGAGCGTCGAGAAACGCCTGCGCGTAGGTCACGCGCTCGAAAGGCGCTGCCGCGATGCGACCTCCCGCCGGCGCGCCGCGCAGCACGCAGGCGACGAGAGCTTCCACCTCGTCCATGAGAGCGTGATGTTCCCAGCCCGGGCGATACCACTCGAGGATCGTGAACTCGGGGTTGTGCAGGCGGCCCCGCTCGCCGTCACGGAACGCCCTCGTGATCTGGTAGATCGGCCCCGAACCCGCCGCGAGGAGTCGCTTCATCGAGTGCTCGGGCGAGGTCACAAGAAAGCGGCGCTCCGGAGCCGAACGAAGCCCCGGTGGCCTGTACTCCGCGGGGATGGGATCGAGGTGCGCGTCCACGGCGCCCGCCGCGCAAAGGAGCGGAGTCTCCACTTCGAGCACGCCTCGCGCCGCGAAGAACTCCCGGATTGCGCCCAGGATCCGCGCTCGCTCTTTCAGGGCGGGCACGGATGCAGTGGGCTCGAAGCTCATGAGCTTGTGGGGCGGCTTCGCGCAGCACGGAAGCCGCTCGAGCCTCCGCGCTCCGGGCCGCCGTGCTCCAGCGGTGGATGCAGTGCTACGACTTGCTGACGCGCTCGATGTACTCGCCCGTGCGAGTGTCCACCTTGACGACGTCGCCGATGTTGATGAAGAAAGGCACGCCGATTTCAGCTCCGGTCTCGAGCTTGGCCGGCTTTTGGACGTTGGTCGCCGTGTTGCCGCGGGCGCCCGGCTCGCAGTAGGTCACCGCCAGCTCGACGTGCTTCGGCGCCTCGACGGTGATCGGCTGATCGTTCCAGAGCGTGACCTCGACCAGCGCGCCGTCCTTCAACCACTTCTCGGAGTCGTTCAGGTTCTCCTTGGGGATCGTGAACTGCTCGAAAGTCTCCTGATTCATGAAGACCCAGTTCCGGGAGTCGTTGTATAGATACTGGAGCGTGGCCTCCGCGACATCCGCCCCGTCGATCTTGTCTCCTGATCGGTACGTGCGATCGATCACGTTGCCGCGCACGAGGTTCTTGAGCCTCGTCCGGTAGACGGCTTGACCTTTCCCCGGCTTCATGAACTCCGTGTCGATCATGAGGTAGGGCTCGCCGTCGATGAGGACCTTGAGCCCCTTCCGGAACTCGCTCGTGTTGTAAGTGGACATGCGCTTTAGGACCTGGCTGAAGCCTCAAAAGGCGTAAAAACTGTGTCGCCTGAAAAAAAGAAGTTACATTTTACGAATTCATGGAGCGTTTGACAGACCTTTCCTTGGCCGAAAATGCAGCCCCTGCGTCGCACGTGAGAACTCAGGGCAGCACGCGTCGCCCCGGGGGCTCGTGGAAAGAGGCGCTGGCGCACGCCGTGCGCGACCCCGACGAGCTCATCACGTTGCTCGAGCTGCCCGATGCCCTTCGCGAGGCTGCGCGCCGGGCCGCGGCGCGGTTTCCCTTCGTGGCGCCTCGCTCTTTCGTCGAGCGGATGCGGCCGCGCGATCCGGACGACCCGCTGCTCCGTCAAGTGCTCCCTCTCGACAGCGAGCTCGCCGAGACCCCGGGGTTCGTGGCGGACCCGGTGGGGGACGCCTCCGCGATGCGAGCGCCTGGCCTCCTCCAGAAATACCGCGGGCGGGCGCTCCTCGTCGCCTCGGGCGCGTGCGCCGTGAATTGCCGCTACTGCTTCCGGCGCGAGTTTCCCTACGATGAGGCGCCGCGCGGATTCGACGCGTGGCGGCCGGCGCTCGACGCCATCGCCGCGGACCCGAGCATCTCCGAGGTGATCCTGAGCGGTGGAGATCCCCTGGTGCTCACGGATCCGGCCCTCGAGCGGATCGTCCACGCGACGGCGCGCATCCCGTCGGTGCGCCGCCTCCGAGTGCATTCGAGGCTTCCCATCGTCCTCCCCGAGCGCGTCAACGGCGATCTCATCGCCTGGCTGCGCGGGACGCGCCTCACTCCCGTCGTCGTCGTGCACTCGAACCACGCTGCCGAGCTCGAGGGGAGCTGCGCCGAGGCGCTGGAGCGACTCGTCGACGCCGGGATCCCAGTCCTCAATCAGGCCGTGCTTCTGCGCGGCGTCAACGATGACGCGGACGTCCTCGCGGCGCTCTGCGAGCGTCTCGTCGAGCTACGGGCGCTTCCGTACTACCTGAACCAGCTCGATCCGGTCCGCGGGGCGGCTCACTTCCACGTCGCGGAAGAGCGCGGGCTCGAGATCGTGGAGGAGCTCCGCCGGCGTCTGCCCGGCTACGCCGTCCCCCGCTACGTGCGGGACACACCAGGCGCCGAGAGCAAGCTCGAAGTGCGCTGAGGCCGGCTGGTGCGGCGAAGGAGGCAGCGTCACCTTCGCTCGGAAGTCATTCGCCGAGGTGCCAAACGTTCCGGAAGCGCTGGTGATGCTCTGCGGCAATCTCTCGCGAGAAGACGAGGCGAGTCCCTGACGGCCCCGGGACGCCGCGGATCGTGCCCCCGGGAATCGACCAGGTCTTGCAGATGAGCTCCACTTCGGCGAAGAACCGTCCGGAGACCCTGCCGCGACGCACACTGGGCACGCCGTTCTGGACGAGGATCTCGAAGACGGGCGGTGTGCGAAAGAATCTCCAGAGGATGGCAACGAGGATGGCGAGCGCCAGCGCGGTCGCGGCCGGCCGAAGCCAGTCCATGATCCCTGCTGCCCCGCTCGCTCACTGGTCCATGCGTTTCGTGGGCGGGACGCCGCGGTTCTCGAAGAGGTAGAGCCCGCTCTTCCCTGCCACCAGGATGTCCACGCGGCCGTCTTTGTTCAGGTCGGCCACGTTGATATTCATGCCGGTCCCGATCGCGAAATTGGGAGGCGGGTTCCGCTCCTCTTTGCCGGGGTAGTAGGGCAGGTGGTTGTAGGAGAGGACGTGCGACAGGAAGGCTCCGCCCTGGATCTCGAACCAGAAGACGCCCAGGGGATCGAAGCTCGACGGGTCGTTTCCGCCGTGGCCCCGCAGGCGTTTTCCGGTGACGAGGTCGAGCTTGCCGTCCTGGTTGACGTCCGCCAGGACGAGCGTGTGGAACTGACCGGGCAACTTGGCAATTTCGTGCTCCACGAAAAGCCGGTCGGGTCCGCCGGCGGGCCGCCCTTGCTCGAGCCACTGGAGGCCGTAGTCGTGCCCGTGGCCATAGACCACGTCGTTCAGGCCGTCGCCGTTGGCGTCCACGACCAGCATCCGGATGCCTCCCTGCGAGCGCAGCTTGTAGTCCGCGTGGAAATGCCAGACTCCGCCGGCGCGATCTTGCGGCGCTTCCCACCAGCCGTCGGGAGTGATGACGTCTTTCCGGCCGTCGCCGTTCAGGTCGCCAAGCCCAATGCCGTGCCGGTCTCCCTGCTTCCCGAGCACGTGGCTTTCGAACTTCGTCTGTCCCTTGTTCTCGATCCAGGTCACTCCCTGCCCCTCCTTGTTGTCCCAGTGATCGGGGATGACATCCACGTCGCCGTCGCCGTCGACATCCTCGACGACGAGGCCTTCGGTCCAGTCCGAGTCGAGGATTTTCGTCTCTTTCCAAGGAGCGGTGCCGTTGCCGGAGTTCTCGTACCAGTAAACTCCGTTGCGCATCCAGCCCGCGCTGACGAGGTCCATTTTTCCGTCGCCATTGATGTCCGCCGCGTACTCTCCGCAGTTGTTCACGAACTCCCCTTCGACGGACGCCGAAGGACGAAACCCTTCGTGCTTCTTCCACGCGGGGCCCTCGTACCAGCTCGGGCCGCAAGTGATGTCGAGCTCCCCGTCGCCGTTGACGTCGAGCAGCGCGGCTCCCTCGCTGAACGGGCCGTACCAGAATGACGAGCGAGCCGGATCGTGCACGGGGCCGTCGATCTTGATCGGCACGAACACGGGCTCGGGTCCCGCGGAGACAAAAGGCATCGCGAAGAGCCAAAGCGGAGAGGTGAAAAGGAGGGATCGTGTCATGGCGGATAACCCTTGAGGCCAGCGCGGAAAAAGTGGATAAACCCTGGGCCGAAGGCCCTCGGAGGAAACGCGAAGTATCGCCGATCGGCCTGGAGTGGCACATCCCTAATCCGACGAGACCCGCTCCGCGGCCCCTCCTCGGGAACGAGGATGGGACCCCACATGGAGAGTGAAGATGGCGGACCCGCGCTACGGGAAGCTCGCCGAAATCATCACGCGGCATTCCTGCAAGGTGCAGCCCGGAGAGAAAGTCCTCATCGAGGCTTTCGACATCCCCCCCGAGTTCGTGGAGGTGCTCATCCGCTCGGTCGCGGCCGTGGGCGGCATTCCACTCTGCCTCATCAAGCAGAACCGAGTCCTGCGAGAGCTCTACCGTAGCGCGACGGATGCGCAGATGGAGCTCTGGTCCAGCATCGAGCGGATGCAGATGGAGAACGTGCAGGCCTACGTGGGCCTCCGCGGCAGCCCAAACGCCACCGAGATGGCCGACGTGGCCCCGGAGAAGATGGACCTCTACCAGAAATACCTCTGGCACCGCGTCCATACCGAAGTGCGTGTGCCGAAGACGAAGTGGGTCGTCCTGCGATGGCCGACGCCGAGCATGGCGCAGCAAGCTCGCCGCAGCACGGAAGCTTTCGAGGACTTCTTCTTCGACGTCTGCACCGTGGACTACAAAAGCATGGCCCGAGCTATGCAGCCGCTCAGCGAGCGCATGCGGCGCGCGAAGCGCGTCCACATCCGGGGCCCGGGGACCGACCTCCGCTTCTCAATCGAGGGAATCCCCGTGATTGGCTGCTCGGGCGAACACAACATCCCGGACGGTGAGATGTTCACGAGCCCCGTGCGTGACTCCGTCGAGGGAACGCTGAGCGTGAACACCGCGAGCCTCTACCAGGGGATCGTCTTCGAGGGCATCCGCCTCACGTTCCGCAAGGGCAAGATCGTCGAGGCCGCCGCGAACCACGGCGAGAGGCTCAACCGCTTCCTCGACACCGACGAGGGCGCCAGGTACATCGGCGAGTTCTCCATCGCGTTCAATCCGAAGATCCGCGAACCGATGCTCGACACGCTCTTCGACGAAAAAATCGCGGGCTCGTTCCACTTCACGCCGGGACAAGCTTACGACGACGCGGACAACGGCAACCGATCCCAGATCCATTGGGATCTGGTCACGATCCAGCGTCCCGACCACGGCGGCGGCGAGATCTGGTTCGACGATGAGCTCATCCGAAAAGATGGCGTCTTCGTCGTCGAGGACCTGAAGAGCCTCAACTCGTGATGCGGGCGGCTGCGCGATGAGAGGCGGCGGAATTCACCGGTGGATTCTTGCGGGGCTCGCGGCGGGCCTCGTCGCCGGGCTGGCGGCCAACCTGACGACGGCAAGCTCTCCGGAAGCTCGCGCCGCGCTCCGCAGCGTCGTGGAGCAGGTCCTCGCCCCGCTCGGGGGCATTTTCCTGCGGCTCCTCTTCCTGACGGTGCTGCCGCTCGTCTTTTCGTGCCTCGCTCTGGGAGTGCGCGAGTTGGGCAACCCGCGCGAGCTCGGGAAGATCGGCCTGAAGACGCTCGTTTTCACGCTGATCCTGAGCGGCACGTCCGTCGCCATCGGCCTCGGCGCCGTGAACCTCATCCGGCCCGGCGACAACATAACTTCCGAGGCGAGACAGAGCCTTCTCGAGAACGCACGCAAAGAAAGCACAGCGGTCGCGACGAAAGCGGCGCAAGGGGACGAGCGGCCCCGGCTCGAGCGCCTCGTCCACGCGGTCATCCCGCGGAACCCCGTGGAGAGCGCGGCACGTGCTTTCGACGGCGACATGCTCGCGGTCATGTGTTTCGCGCTCCTCTTCGGCGTGGCGCTCGCCGCGTGCGGCTCGGAGAGGACTGGCGCCTTGGTCGCGTTCCTCGAGGGACTCTACGACGTGTCCATGTGGCTCGTCGGCTTTGCTTTGACGCTCGCCCCCGTCGGGGTCGCGCTCCTCGTTTTCAGCATGTCGTCGCTCCTCGGGACCCAGATCATTGTCACGCTCGGAGCTTACGTGGCCACGGTGCTCGCGGGGCTCATCCTGCAGCAGTTTGTGGTCTACCCGCTCATCTTGAAGTTCGCCTGCGGGGTGAGCCCGCGCCGCTTTTTCAGCGAGATCCGCCCCGTCATGGTGACGGCGTTCTCCACGAGCTCATCCAATGCGACGCTCCCGACCACGCTCCACGTAGCGCAGACGCGCCTCGGCATCCCGCCGCGGATTGCCAATTTCGTGCTGACGCTCGGCTCGACGTTCAACCAGAACGGCACTGCGCTTTTCGAAGGCGTTACGGTCATCTTCCTCGCGCAGTTCTATGGGGTCCACTTGTCGCTCGACCAGCAGCTGCAGGTCGTCGGCATGGCGATTCTCGCGGGCGTCGGCACCGCAGGGGTCCCCGGAGGGTCGATCCCGCTCATCGTGCCGGTGCTCATCTCGGTAGGAGTTCCCGGCGAGGGCATCGTAGTGATTCTCGGCGTGGACCGCCTCCTCGACATGTGCAGAACCGTGCTCAACGTGACAGGGGATATGGTCGCTGCGGAGTTCGTCTCCCGAGGGGCGAAAGAGGCCCCCCCTGGCCCGGGCCCCTAGTTGCCGGGCTGCGGGCGCGTTCCCCATTCGTCGACTCAACCCTTTGCATGGATCGCAACACGCTATGCCCACCATCATCTCATCCGCCACCCTCGTTCAGGCCGCCGGCAACAAACCGAAGCTGATCGAGGAATACTTCGGCCACGTGAACTCGAAGACCACGGCCGTGAGCGTTGCGCTCATGCGGAGCCCTGCCGGTTGGACCGAGCCGGGCCAGACGCCGGAGTTCGACGAATACACGGTCGTCCTGAAAGGAGTGCTCCGCGTCGCCTCGCACACCGGACAGTGGGATGTCGCTGCCGGCCAGGCGGTCCTCGCGCATCGAGGGGAATGGGTGCAGTACTCGACGCCGGATCCCGCGGGAGCGGAGTACATCGCTGTCTGCCTGCCCGCTTTCGCTCCGGAGAGCGTGCACCGCGACCACTGAAAGCAGCGTGCTCCTTCAGGCCGGCCGGATCACCACTTTCAGGGCCTCTTTCCGGATCATGCTGCGCAGGGCGGCTTCCAGCTCCTCGAGCGGGCGCTCCGCCGAAAGGAGCCGGCGGGCGTCGAACGCGCGTGCGGCGAGCATTTCGAGAGCTCGCGCCACGTTCGCGGGCCGGTGATGGTAGACGCCCTTCAGAGTCAGCTCCGAGTAATGCACGCGGTGCGTGTCGAGGGGGATCGAGGTGCCCGGGGCGCAGCCGCCGAAGAGATTGACGAGGCCGCCCGGCCGGACGCATTCGATCGCGTCGGACCAGACGGCGGGCACTCCCGTCGCGTCGACAGCCGCGTCAAACCCCCCAGGGTCCTGCGCGAGCACGCGCACGGCGTCCGCCTGGCCGCCGCCGCGGGTGATGGCTGCCGTCTGGCACGCCCCCAACGCTTTCGCCACTTCCAGCCGAGGCCCGTTCGGGTCCGCGATGGTGACGCGATGCCCCTCCGCGGCCAGCGCCGCGACGAAAAGCAGGCCGATCGGACCTGCACCGAAGACCACGACGTCGGATGCGGCGCGCAGGTCCGAGGCCTCCACACCGTGCAGTACGCAGGCGAGCGGCTCGGTGAGGGCCGCGAGCTCGAGCTCGAGCCCTCGCGGGACGCGGTGGGTGTTTTTCTCGACGAATCGCCGCGGCACGAGGATGTGTTCCGCGAAAGCTCCGTTCAGGTACTCTAGGTCAGCGCAGAGGTTCTCCTGGCCGCGCCGGCAGGGTGCGCACACGCCGCACGGCGCTGAGTTGGCCACGACAACCTCGTCGCCGATTCCCCAGTGCGCGATGCCCTCCCCCACCGCGCACACCGTCCCGGCGAGCTCGTGGCCGAACGGCCCCGGCACGCGCAGCATTCGAGGATGGCCGCCGCGGCGGTAGACTTTGACGTCGGTGCCGCAGGTCGTCGCGGCGCCGATCCGTACTAGGATCTCTCCAACGTGCGGCGACGGGACCGGCTCCGTACGGACCTCGATGCGCTCGGGTCCGAGGAGATAGGCGACACGGTGCTGGTCACGGTGCTGGTGCGCGGACGACATGGAGCAGCCTCAGGCAGGCACGTACAGGACCTTGAGCGCGCGGCGCGCACGGCAGAGCGCGAGCCCTTCCTCGAAACGATCGAGCGGCAGCCGATGCGTGACGAGGGCGGAAGGGTCGAGCTTTCCTGCGGCCATCAGGTCGAAGACAGCGGATTGCTCGGCCAGGGAGCCCGAGTAAGTGCCCACGACCCGACGCTCCGATTTAAAAAGGTGGTTGAGCTCGAAATGGGAGCGCTCCGACGCGGCGGCGTGCGCGAACAGCACGGCGGTGCCTCCTTCTCGCAGGACTGCAAACGCCCCTTCGAGCGCCTCCGCGCCGCCCACCGTGTCGAAGACCGCGTCCGCTCCGAGCCCTCCCGTGGCTGCGCGCACGGCTGCGGCGAGGGCGTCGCGATCTCCCGCGGAGATCGCTCGGGCTCCCAGACGCTCGGCGAGCTCGAG
>Ga0075418_10010739_pt1 | contig 10244 bp, 8 predicted proteins | sample SoiMetdeltSBSDD2_FD_81776 | JGI IMG/M metagenome (GOLD analysis project Ga0075418, IMG submission 81776) | Bulk soil microbial communities from a Populus tree surrounding site in Tennessee, USA - Soil MetaG P. deltoides SBSDD2 | ecosystem: Environmental > Terrestrial > Soil > Tree plantation...
TGCGGTGCAACCCGGGCTTGATGGAAGAAGCGTACGAGGTCGATCGTTACGTTTCTCCACGCGCAAAGGTTGCGCGCACGCGCGCCTCATGCGTCAGCGAGTTCGAGCGCTGGTTCCCCGGCGCATCGGCGCACGGGCAACCGAGGGCCGGAAATGGCCGCCGGGCAAAATAATCGGTCTGTTTCGTAAGTCGCATCTCGTTCCTCACTGCATGGCACTCACTGGCTGGTGTAACGCGCACGTCGCCAAAGCGTTGACACGCTCGCAGCAAAACACAAGGGCGCGAATTCTGCGCCCGCATTTCCGCGGAGTCAAGAAAATCTTCCCGTCGCACCGGTGCTTTTTGCGCAGCCACGACACCGGTCACTGGTCACCGGTCACCGGTCACGGAACACAAGATCAGGCCAGGGGTTTCAACTCGCCGAGCACCGTCGGCAGCAACTCGGAAACGGTCGGGTGGATATGAACCGACCGTTGGAGGGTCGTGTAGGGCGCCTTGGCGTACATGACATCGAGTATGCTGTGGATCGCCTCGTCGCCGCCGACGCCGAGAATCGCGGCGCCAAGTATCTGTTTCGTCTCGGCATCCACCGCTACCTTCATGAAGCCCCGGGTATCGCCCTTCTCCACCGCCCGCCCCACGCGCGTCATCGGCCGCTTGCCGACCAGCGCCTTGCGTCCCGACTTGCGGATCTCGGTCTCGGTCATGCCTGCGCGGCCCAGCGGCGGATCGATGAAGAGGCCATAGGCCGTGATCCGGTCGCGCACGCTGCGCTTGTCGCCGTTCAGCAGGTTGTCCGCGACGATTTCGTAGTCGTTGTACGAGGTGTGAGTGAACGCGCCGCGCCCGTTGCAGTCGCCGATGGCCCAGATGCCGGGGACGCTGGTATGGAGCTCGTCGTCCACCGTGATGTAGCCGCGGGTGTCGGTTTTTACCCCCGCGCGATCGAGTCCCAGGTCGCCCGTGTTGGGCACGCGCCCTACGGCAAACAACAGGTGCGACCCCACGACCTCGCGCTTTCCACCCGCGCAGTCGGCCTTGACCACGATGCCGCCGCCGCGCTTCTCGGCAGCGAGGCAGTTCGCACCGAGCTCGAAAGTCACGCCCTCTCCGCTCAGGATGTCGTGCACCGCCTGCGACACATCCTCGTCTTCCCGCGCGATCACGCGGTCGGCCAGCTCGACGATGGTCACGCGGGAGCCGAAGCGCCGGTAGATCTGCGCGAATTCGAGCCCTATGTAGCTCGCGCCGACCACGACCAGGTGCTCGGGCAGAAAGTCCACGTCCATCATCGTGGAATTGGTCAGGTAGGGCACCTGCTCGAGGCCGGCGATCTGCGGCACCGTGGCGCGTCCGCCGACGTTGACGAAAATCTGCGGCGCTTCGAGGATCTCGTCATTGACCCGCACCGTGGTCGGCGACTCGAAGCGCGCGTGACCCTCGATCACGGTGCAGTTGGCGAGACCTTTCATCCAGTTTTCGACGCCCTTGCTCGACTTGCCCGAGACTGCGTCCTTGCGCGCCTTGACGCGCTTCATGTCCACGCCCACCGTTCCGCTCACCGTCACACCGTAATCCGCAGCGGTCCGCGCGAGGTGCGCGGCGTACGCGCTCGCCACGAGCGTCTTGGTGGGAATGCAACCGGTGTTGACGCAGGTGCCGCCATAGCGGTTGCGCTCGATGATCGCAACCTTTCTCCCCGCGCCGGCGAGACGTGCAGCGAGCGAAGGTCCGGACTGGCCGGTGCCGATCACGATCGCGTCGTAGCGAGTTGTCACGCGCGTGTTCAGCGCCACTCGGTTGCGCCGAACCGGTCGTGGCCGAGGAGGGTGTAGTAGAGACCGATGGTTGCCCGCGTCTGCTTGACGTCGCCGAGGTCGGAGAACGTCGCGTCGCGGCGGTTCCAGAGGTACTTGATCGCGACCGCGTGCTGCTTGTGGATCCGCCACGTGAGCGCTGCGTCCACGCGGGCAATGTTGTCGTGACCGGCCCTGTCGACGTCGGAGACGCGCGTCACGAAGTATTCGCGCCCCGTCACATCCAGCGAGGCCGTTTCTCCGAATATCAGGCGCAGCGCCAGGAGGGCCTGCGGCGCAACCCCATAGTGATGATCACCCCCGACTTCGCCGCGGAGAGTCCCGACCGCGCCGTATCCCACACCCACAGTCGCCGTCCCCTGGAGCGCGATCGTGTTGGACAGCCACAACTGTCCGGTCGTGCCGAGGGAAAGCGCCGTGGTCGACACGCGGAAGAACTGGGGTGAGAGATAGTCGTAGCTGCCGTAGAGTCCCCACGCACCGCGGTAATTCTTTCCCGCCCCGTAGTCCGTGCCGAGCAGCAGCCCGCGGGTCATGACGTTCTCGAACACGTTCTCGGTCGAAGCCGTGGCCTGGAACGCGAAGTAGTCGAAAGGACGCTTGTAGGTGTAGTCGGGCTTGCCCGGCAGTCCGTAGTCGATGGCGAAATCCGCGAGCAGCTCGGTGTTTCCCGACTTGGTCGACGGACCCGAGGTGTTCTGCGTAGCGCCGCTCACCGCGAGCGCGAAGCGGCTGTAGTAGGTTGCGTCGCGGCTCGAGAAGATCGAGTCGTAGCGCTCGCCAAAAGCGAGTCGGTTGAACCCCGTCGACGGCGAAATGACCGCGGCACCGAGCTCGCGCCAGAAGCGCGGGGTGCCGTTTGCATTCTCCAGCACCAGGCTCGACATCCGGAACAACGCCTCGCCGAGAAACGTGCCGCCGATGCCGCTTGCGACCTGGTCGTTCTTGGACGGGAGCGTGGTCTCCCCCGCGATCTCCCACATGATGCTGCCCGCGAAAGTATATCCGAGCGACTCCCAGTAGTTCATGCCCGCGGATCGCGCAAAGCCGTGGTACATCGAACCCTGGTACGGGTGCCCCAGCTGGTTTACCCGGAAAGGATCGTTGTCGGTGACCCAGCTCGAGCGCAGGTTGCGCCTGATCGACGACGAGCTGACGTTGTAGTCGCAGCAACCAAAGTACGCGTTGTTGAAACGGTTCAACAGGAAGTCGAACCCGATGATTTCAAGGGCCGGGATGAGGTAGCTCTTACCGACACCGGTCTCCCACAGCGTCGGCTCCGCAGCCGGTGCGGCGGGTGCCGCCGCAGGAGCTTCTACGAACCATGGCGACGGCGGAATGACTGGGGGGGTAAGTCCCTGGGCCCATCCTGCATGGGGTATTGTCAAGGCGAGGGCGCAAAAGCCGCTGCGGAGCGTGCCGGCGAAATCGCCGCTTCCCCGGCGCACGCCCGGGTGAGAACTCCTCGCCCCCTGTATGGTGGGCCCGGCTATCCTAATGGCAGGTCCCCTTTCGGCGAGCAGGACCGGAACCTGCGGATCAAGGTTCCATCGCCCGCTCTGCCGACGATTACCCGCTATGATGCCGTCAAAACACGGCCAGCGCTACTCCGGCCGCTCTTCGCGCAGCCCGCGCTTTACCAGGAACTCCTCGAACGAGCCCTGCCTGTAGCCGCCCCCGGCTACGTACAGGTCGTATTTCCAGAACTCGTTGACCCTGGTGCGCGAGCCGCTGCGCATCAGCACCCCTCTGCCTTCGGCCGATACGAACATCCAGGTCGGCACCGTGGCGACTTTCAGACTCTTGAGCACCTCGGCGCGCGTCATAGTCTGGCCGTCGTGCATCGTGATCGCGTCGCCCCGATCGCCACGGACATCGAAGTAGGCGAGGACGTAATTGGCGGTGTAGAGCTTGCGCAGGGACTCGGACGCGAGCGCGTGCTCGTTCAGGTAAAGGCAGTACGGGCAGGTATCGAACCCGAAATACACGAACATCGGTTTGCCCGTCTGCTTCGCGACCTTCACCGCCTCGTTGAACTCGAGGAACGGCCAGCCGTCGGGGATCTTCGCCTGCGCTGTCGCGGCGGGCAGCAGGACCGCGAGCGCCAGCGCAAAGGTCCAGACAAGCCTGAAAAGCCGATTCATATTGGATTTCCCGTTTCCGGCGACTTGACTGTAGTTTATCCCCACTTTGGCGTGCCGCTCCGTGATGCGGATCACAATCCGGACTGGCGGATCGTATTTTCGTTCCGTTGTATATTCGTGCGCTCGGAGGAGAACCCCATGAACGACATGACCAACGTCAAGCTTGCCCACAACGTCACCCGCCTCGCCCACCTCGAGCTGTCCGGCGCCGGGCAGGTATACGTAGAAGGTCAGTACGCGTACGTCGGCCACCTGACAAACAAGGACCGGCTCGGCACGACGATCCTGGACGTCTCCGACCCGCGCAAGCCGCGCGTCGTCTCCCAGATCCACCTCGACGACCCGAACTCCCACAGCCACAAGGCGCGCGTCGTCGGGGACATCATGATCGTCAACAGCGAGCAGAACGGTTCCCGCCTCGGCCGCAAGTCGGAGCTCCTCTCCTCGACGCGCGCCGCGCTGGCGCAGTCGCTGGGCCGCGCTCCGACGCACGCCGAGATTGCCGCGGCCCTGTCGCTCGATGTGGCGGAGATACCGGCGCTGGAAGCCGCCGAGCGCAATCCCTACGATCAGGGGGGGTTCAGGATCTACGACGTCAAGGACAGGACCAGGCCGAAGCTCCTTGCGTTCCAGAAAACCGGCGGCAAGGGCGTGCACCGCTACGACATGGACGCGAACTACGCCTATATCTCCACCGAGATGGCCGGCTACCTCGGCGCGATGCTCGTCATCTACGACATCCGCAATCCCGAGAGGCCCGAAGAGGTCTCGCGCTGGTGGCTGCCCGGCCAGCACACCGCGGGCGGAGAGAAGGCGGGGTGGCCTGGCCGCCGCAATCGCCTGCATCACGCGCTGCGCGTCGGCGATCTCCTGTGGGCGGGATGCTGGATGGCGGGCGCGTACGTGATCGACGTATCGGATATCCGCAAGCCGAAAACGGTCGGCTCGTACAACTATCACCCGCCTTTCGTCGAGCCCACGCACACCTTCCGCGAAATGCCGGTGCGAATAGACGGCAAGCGCATCGCCGTGGCGATCGACGAGGAGGACGAGGCCCACGGCGCCGACGAGGTGGAGAGCCGCCGCGGCCGGCCACACGCCAGCCTGTGGGTGCTGGACGCGACCGATCTCGGGAATATCAAGCCGATCTCCGTCTACCAGGCGAGCGAGGTCGACTCGCCCTGGAGCCGCGCGACGCCGGGACGCTTCGGCGCCCACCAGTTCTTCGAGCGCATGAAGGGCGGCACGCTGGTCTACTGCACCTGGTTCGCCGGCGGGCTGCGCATCGTGGACATCGCCGACCCGGCTGCGCCGGCGGAAGCGGGCTGGTTCATACCGGAGCCGGCCCGCGGCAGGGCGGGACCGATGACCAACGACGTGGACGTGGACGACCGCGGCGTCATCTACGTGGTCGATCGCGGGCCGCAGTTCGACATCCTGGAGTTCACCGGGCACAGTTGAAACAAGCACCAAATCCCAAATCACAAACGTTGAGCGTTTGGAATGGTGCTCGTCTGGAATTGGTATTTGGAATTTGGAGGTTGTTTGAGATTTAGGGCTTGGAGCTTGGGATTTATCGGCGTGTATCGACGTTCCTCGGCGGTTCCGTGCCTTTTGGTATGGTGCGCCGCGCTGGCGTGCGGCGCCGTCTCCGCCGCCGACTGGCAGCCCACCAAGCCGCTCGAGATCGTCGTCGGTACTCCCCCGGGCGGGCCTCTCGACGAGACGGCGCGCCTCATCGGCACGCTTCTCGAGAAGCGCAACGCCGCGCTCCCCGTCACCGTGCAGAACAAGCCGGGCGGCGGACACGCGATCGCCATGGCCTATCTCAACCAGCGCCCCGGCGACGGTCACATCATCTCGATGGTGCTCGCCAATCTCATCACCAACCGCATCATCGGATCCAACCCCGTCACCTACACCGACGTCACTCCGCTCGCTCTGCTGACGAGCGAGTACGTCGGGGTGTCGGTGCGCGCCGATTCCCCGATCAAGGACGGGAAAGACCTCATCGCCCGGATGCGGGCCGACCCGGAAGCGCTGAGCTTCGCGATCACCAGTCGCGCGAGCGGGAACCACATCGCTGCCGGCGTGGCGCTGAAGGCAGGAGGCGTCGACCTGAAGAGGGTGAAGTTCGTGTCGTTCAAGGGCTCGGCCGAGACAACCGTGGCCGTCTTGGGCGGACACGTCGATGTCCTGATGGCGACGCCGGGATCCGCGTGGCGGCACGTGCAGGGAGGGAAGCTGCGTATGCTCGCGATATCGTCTCCGCGGCGCTTGAAGGGCGATGCGGCCGGCGTCCCGACGTGGCGCGAGCTGGGGCTGGACGCCGTATCCTCGAACTGGCGCGGGGTCGTGGGGCCGAAGGGACTCTCGCCCGCGCAGATCGCGTACTGGGACGCGACTTTCTCGGCGCTGGTGAAGACCCCCGAGTGGCTGCAAACGCTCCAGAAGAACCAGTGGGAGCACGAGTACCTCGGCAGTGCGAGCACGTTCAAGTTCATGCAGGAGGAGTACAAGCAGCTCGAAGCGCTGCTGACGGAGCTGGGCGATGCGAAGAAGTGAAGTTCTCTGCCACGGAATCACACGGAAGTACACGCACAAAATAGAATCAAGTTTTGCAGACGCCACCCTCCCCTTCAAGGGGAGGGCTGGGGTGGGGATGGGTCGATTGATTCAATTCCTGCTCATCCGCGCGACGCAACGTCGTGGGTTTTCATTCCGTGTGTTTCCGTGTGTTTCCGTGGCCAGGATCTTATGAACAAGGCAAAGCAGAAACTCCGCGACGGCGGGACGGTCTTCGTCTTCAACCCGAATTTCCCGTCGCCTTCGCTGGTCGAGCATGCCGGCGGGCTCGGGTTCGACGCCGCATTCATCGATTGCGAGCACGGAGCCGCCGGCTTCGAGCGGGCGGAGGAGCTGGCTCGCGCAGCGCGCGCGGCTGGCATGACTTCCCTACTCCGGCCGTGGTCCATGGAGCGCGGCCTCGTCACGCGTTTTCTGGACTGCGGCGTCGGCGGCATCCAGTTCCCCGGCATCGAGGATGCCACCGCGGCGGCAGCGGCAGTCGATATCGTGCGCGGCGCGCGCGGCGCCGCCTTCGCCGACACGCTCGTCACCGTGATGATCGAATCCACGACCGCGATGAAGAACCTGCCGGCCATCCTGGCCGTGGGTGGAATCGACGCGGTCGTCGTCGGCCTGTCCGATCTCGCCGCCTCGCTGGGACATACCGGCCAGAACCAGCATCCCGAAGTGCGGCGCGCCGCGGAGCACATCATAGCCACCGTGCGGGATGCAAAGCGCGCAGTGCCCGGCTACAACCTGCACCACTGGGAGCAGGAGCGGGACCTGATCGCGCAGGGCGTGCGTTGGATCACCATACACGCGAAGACGATGCTGAACCGCAGCGCGCGGGACCTGTTTGCGTTGCTAGGGCAGGAAAAGAAGCATTAACCGCCAAGACGGCGCGCTGGAGCGCGGGTCGATACCGGTCACTGGTCACTGGTCACCGGTCACTTGATAAGTGAGGCGCGCAGCGCGGCACGGTCGATTTCCCGACCCTCAATGTAGATCTTCGCGATCCGGCGCGTGTTGCGGATGTCGTCCAGCGGGTTCGCGTCGAGCACGAGGAAATCGGCCCGCTTCCCGGGTGCGAGCGTGCCCGTGTCCTTCAGCCCGAGATACTCCGCGGGCCGGCTCGTCGCTGCGACGATCACCTGCGCGGGCGTCATCCCGGCGGCCGCCATCAGCTCCAGCTCGCGCTGCTCGGCATAACCGAAGAAGTGGTCCGGCAGGCCGGTATCGCAGCCGAGGATGATGCGCGCGCCGGCGGCGTTCAACCGCGCGAGGCTTGCGCTCATGTTTGCATAGTTGCGGCGGACCGGCTCGACCATGGCGGCGTCCCGCCCCTTGAACAATCCCCGCATCCGCTGCTCGACCTCTGGTGACACCGTGGCTCGCAGCAATCCCAGGAGGTACGGGTCGTCTATCCATGCGGGAGGCGCCGTATGCGTGTTGCGCTCGGCACCGCCGAGATTGGGCATGACGTAAACGTTGCGCCGCACGACGGACGCGATCAGCGCGTCGTCCATCGCCTGGTCCCGGACCAGGTGCGCGAAACTGTCCACGCCGGCGTCGGCCAGGTCCACGGCATCGGCGTGATAGAAAATGTGCGCACTGACCTTGAGTCCGTGCCGATGACCCTCGTCGATCGCCGCCTTGAACAATTCGGGCGAGAGCCGCGGCGCGCGACCGCCGCGATCGTCGACCCAGATCTTGATCGCGTTCACTTGTTTCGCCGCCTGTTCCTGAACGGCGCGCCGCACCTGGTCTTCGGTTGTGACTTCGTACGCAACACCGGTGTAGGCGGCCGCGCCCGGTCCCGCGTTCGGCGCTCCGATGCCGCGGCCTGCGAGGAGCAGGCGTGCGCCGCCGAGCTTTCCTGCCTGCTGGCCGGCGCGGACCTGAAACGCCGCCTCGCCTCTCTCGATTCCCTGCGACATAACCGCCGCGACGCCATAATAGAGCGCGAGGTTGAGATCGTTCGCGATGCTCTCGCGCGTGTAGTTCCCGGCGGCGTAGCTCAGGCCCTTCTGGAACCCGGGATGGACGTGCGCGCTGACCAGGGTGGGCATGACCGTCTTGCCCGAGAGATCGACGCGCACCGCGCCGGCTGGAGCGATCATCTCGCCCCTGCGGGCGACGCGCACGATCCTCCCGCCCGCGACGGTAAACGCCGCATCTTCGATCGCCGCGCCGCCGTCCCCGGGTATCAGCCGCGCGCCTTCGTACAACACCACCGGTGCCGAAGGGTCTTTCGTTACGGGCACATTGGAACAGCCGGCAGCGACCATGCAGGCGGCAGCGGCAGCGACCGCCCGTCGAAGCAAACGAGTCACGAGTCACCCGTCACGAGTCACCTCTTCTCAGAGCGCTCGAACTCCTCCACGCGCCTCATCGACGACGGGGTGAATTCGTTCTGCGGGCTGTCGCCCCCGATCACGAAGAGCAGCATGTGCTCCCTGGCAGGCTCGTCGTGCGTGATGTTCTCGAAGCGCCGCGCGCAGCCGGGCGGAAACGAGATGACGTCGAGCGGGCCGATGTCGAGCGATTCCGTGTCGCTGCCCTCGTTCCACTGCACGCGCCATTTTCCCGACATCACCACGAACGTCTCGTTGGTGTCGTGGTTGTGCATCAGCACGCCCTTGCCCGGCACCGTCCTGACGAAACCCAGGTTGAAGCCCTCGGAGATCTTGATCGCCGCGTTCATCGAAGCGTTCTGGCCGACCGGCGAATTCACGCCGCCCACCCCCGCCTCCTCCGGCGTCTGGAAGCCGATCACGTTGAACACCGTCTTGTGGCATTCGGGCAGCGCGGAATCCTGCAATCCATCGCTGAATCCCTTCAGGTCGCTGAAGCGGGCGACCCGCTTCATCATCTCGTCGCGCGACCACACTCGCACCGGTGGCAGCATGGAATTCTCCTCGTGACAGGACTTGCGCCGGATACAATGTACCGAATCGGACCCGCCCGCAAGCGCGCGCGGGATCTCTTTGCGCTGCCCGGACAGAAGAAGTGACGACTGACGCGTTACGCCTGGCCCCTGACGCCTGACCCCTGACGAGTTTCTCTGATGAGCGCCGCCTTCTGGATCACCTGGTACGACCTTCCTGCCGCAGGACGCGAGACCTACCTCGCGTGGCTGCACGAGAGCCACCTGCCCCGTTTGCTGGAGCGTCCGGGCTACCTGTGGGCGGCGCACTACGCGGCGGAGGAACGGCCGGTACGCAATGCAAAGAAGGACGGCGTGAGCCGCCGCTACCCGCCGGCCGGGTCCGTCCCCGGGGGACATCGCTACGTGCTGCTCGTGGGCGGCGAAAGCACGCAGGTATTCGCCGATCCGACTCCCGGGCAGCTGCACGCCGCATTGCCGCCTCCCGACCGCGACATGCTGGCCGTGCGCGCCGGCGCGGCCTCGAACATCATGATCGAGCACGCCAGCGTCGCCGGCCCCGACGCCGGACGCCGCGAGCCGGGAATGGCCCTGAGCCCCTGCATACAGCTGGGAAGCTACGTGTTCGACGGCGACGAGGAGGACATGCTCGCCTGGTACGCGCAGTGGCGGCTGCCATCGATGCGGGACATTCCCGGCTGCGTTGCCGTGCGCAGGCTGGTATCCGTGGCAGGGTGGGCCAAGCACGGCATACTTCACGAATTCACCTCGTCAGCCGCGCGCAACGAGCACTTCGTGGATCACGAGCGCAAGCGGCATCCGGACAA
>Ga0075418_10010740_pt1 | contig 10243 bp, 10 predicted proteins | sample SoiMetdeltSBSDD2_FD_81776 | JGI IMG/M metagenome (GOLD analysis project Ga0075418, IMG submission 81776) | Bulk soil microbial communities from a Populus tree surrounding site in Tennessee, USA - Soil MetaG P. deltoides SBSDD2 | ecosystem: Environmental > Terrestrial > Soil > Tree plantation...
GGCCCATGAGGCGACCATCAGGGACAGCAGAGCCGGAACGATCGATTTGACGCGCATGGCATTCTTCTTCGGTGTGCGAGGGACGCATTACAAAGGAACGGAACGAGGGATTTCAAGCCCGCTAGTAGAATTCAGCGAATTGCTGGAACGAGGCCACCCGGTGCCCATTCGAGAAGTCCGACTCGGCTTGGGCGAGAACTGGCCACAGTTCTCGCTGCTCATGCTGGTGAACGCGTTCGTCGGCGGCATGGTGGGCCTCGAGCGCAGCATCCTGCCGGCCATCGCCGAGCAGGACTTCGGCATCGCTGCGCGCACTGCCGTGCTCTCCTTCATCGTCGCATTCGGCATCACCAAGGCTGCCGCGAACTATCTCGCGGGACGCCTGGCGGATCGCTTCGGCCGCAAACGGATCCTGGTGCTCGGCTGGTTGATCGCGCTGCCGGTCCCGCTGCTGCTGATGTGGGCGCCCGCCTGGCACTGGGTCGTCGCTGCAAACGTGTTGCTCGGCATCAGCCAGGGGCTGACGTGGTCCGTGATGGTGATCATGAAGATCGATCTCGCCGGACCGAAGCAGCGCGGGCTCGCGACCGGATTGAACGAGTTCGCCGGATACGTCGCGCTCGCGGCGAGCGCCTTCGCGACTGCAACCATCGCCGAGACGTTCGGCTTGCGTCCGGAGCCGTTCTATCCCGGCATCGCGTTCGTGCTGCTCGGGCTGCTGCTGTCCGTGTTCGCGGTTCGGGAAACGCGCGATCACGTCGCACTCGAGAGTTCCGCCACTGCAACGTCGGACTCGACGCCGTCCCCCGCCGCAGTTTTTCGCCGCACGACATTCGCGGATCGCAACCTGTCGAGCGCGACCCAGGCGGGTCTCGTCAACAATCTCAACGACGGCATGGCGTGGGGATTGTTTCCGCTCTGGTTCGCCGCGCGACACATGAGTCTCGAACAGATCGGCGTCCTCGCCGCCGTCTATCCTGCGACCTGGGGTTTCCTGCAGCTCGCAACCGGTGCGTGGTCCGACCGCGTCGGACGCAAGTGGCTCATCGCGATCGGCATGTGGATGCAGGCCGCGGGCATCGCAATCGTTCTCGCATCCGCCAGCATGACGCTGGCGCTGACGGGAGCTGTGCTTCTCGGGGTTGGAACGGCGATGGTCTATCCGACCCTGCTCGCTGCGATCGGCGACGTGACGCATCCTGCGTGGCGTGCTTCAGCGGTCGGCGTGTATCGACTCTGGCGCGACCTCGGTTACGCGTTCGGCGCGCTGCTCTCCGGCGTGATGGCCGACGTCTTTGGACTCGCGGCTGCTATCGCAACCGTTGCCGCGCTCACCTTGCTGTCCGGCGTAGTAGTCGCGCTGCGGATGCGCGAAACGCTCAGCCCATCCAGCCGAAGCGGACCGCCGTGAGCACCAGCATGCCGACGACGATGCAGCCGACCATGCTGCGCTTCCACAGAAAGAATGCCGTTGCGGCGACGGCGGCTATGAAGCGCGGGTTCGCCAGTGAAATATCCACCGTGCCTTGGTGCACCAGGATCTCGGGCGCAATCAGCGCGGACAGCGCGCAGATCGGCGCGAAACGCAGCGCTGACTCGACGCGAGGCGACGGCTTGAAGCGTTCTCCGACCAGCAACATCCCGACCCGGGTCAGGAACGTAGCGAGCACCAGCCCGCAGATGACCAGCAACAGTTCGGGATTCGACACCGCCTAACCTCGCTCGACCTGCGCCGTCGCTCTGCGGCGCTCGACAGCGGCATCCATGGTCACCGCGGCAGCGATGCCGGCGAGAATGCCGGCCACCAATCCGAGCCCGAAGGGCAGACCGCGCGCCAACACCGCGACCGGCGCGGCAACTGCCGCACCCGCAAGCCCAGGCCAGCGCAAGCAAGCCGGAATGGCAAGCGCCAGTAGCGCCAGCGTACCGGCGAATTGCAGACCCCATTCGCGCGGAACCGCAGTCGCCGCAACGATGCCGACGATCGACGCCACCTGCCAGAGCAGCCAGTTGAAGCCACACGCGCCCAGGAACCACGCATCGCGATGTACGAACTCGCCCTCGCGCGCGACGCGGCTCATGAACATCGCGAACGTGAAATCGCCGGTGACGTAGCCGAGCAGGAGCCGGCGTCGCAGCGAGTACGCTTCGAACCAGCGCCGCAACGAAGCGCTGTAGATCACGAAGCGCAGGTTGGTCACGAATCCAGCGAGCGCGATGATCCAGACCGGCTGAGCTGCGGCAATCAACGGCAGGGCCGCGAGCTGCGCCGAGCCCGCGTACACCAGCAACGAGATGAGAATCGCCCACGGCACCGTGAGGCCGCTCTTGACCATCGCGACGCCAGTGACGACGCCCCAGGCCAGCACACCCGGCCCGGCCGGAAAAGCGGCACGAACGCCACGGCCGAATTCCAGGCGCCACGCCGGATCGCGGGAAAAGGAAGCCACTCGCATCGACGAACTATAGCGAAGAAATCCAGCTCGCCAATGCACGGCCGATCGCGTTCGGCGAAATTTCCTGGACGAAATGCGGACCGAAGACGCCGACTTCTACCTGATTGCGCGCGCGCCGGACGAACTCCAGCATTTCCTTGCTCGCGATCAGCCCGCCGGGATCCGCGCGAATGAACAGCTTGGGCAGCTCGTTGCCCCCGACCAGCCAGTCGGAATAGCTCCGCACGCGCTCATACATCTGCGGCGGCTCGCTGCCGAGCGGCAGTTGCCGCGGCCACGCGAGCGTCGGCCGGCGGCCTTCGCCCGGCAACTGAAACGGCCGACGATACTCGGCTGCATCGACGTCCGACAGGTACAGCCGCAGCGCCTTGACGACGACCTCCACGAAGCCGTTCTCGACGAGCACGAACTGCTCGCCCTCCCCGGACCTCAGCCTGGCAAACAGCGACCCCGGCGGCGGCGCGGGTGTCGGCGCATCGGGCCGCTCGAGGATCGCTTCCATGTACGCGATCCCGCGGATGCGGCTCGCGTTCTGCTGCGCCCAGCTCAAACCCAGGGCCGATCCCCAGTCGTGCAGCACGAGAATCACGTCTTCGTCGATGTGCAGCGCTTCGAACAACCCGTACAGGAATTGCTGGTGCTCCTGAAACGAGTAGCGAGCCGGCCCGCTGTCCGGCAGTTTCTCTGAATCGCCCATGCCGATGAGATCGGGCGCGATGCAGCGGCCGAGATGGCGCACGTGCGGCAGGATGTTGCGCCAGAGATAGGACGAGGTCGGATTGCCATGGAGAAACACGATCGGCGCGCCTGAGCCGACTTCCACATACGCCATCTCGCGGCCATGCACGCGCAACCGCTTCTTGTGTCGAGCCCAGGAAGATGCACGGGCATCTGCAATGCGCGGCGTTGCGCCCAGCATCGCCGAGGCGAGCCCGAGTGCGAGTGCTTCACGTCGGGTGACTGACACCTGCCTATCTCACGTACCGCGGATAGGTGCACTTCGCTTCCCGGGCGCGCGCCAGATCGATGTCGGCGGTGACGAAGGGCTGCGCATCGGAAGTCCGCGCCAGCACCTCGCCTTCGGGATCGATGATCCAGCCCAGGCCGGCGAACTCGAAGCCGGTGTGGCTGCTGCCGCTGCGATTGGACGACAGGCAAAACGCGCCGGCGACGATTGCGGCCGCGCGCCCGGCGACCAGCCACCTTTCGCGACTTGTTGCCGGCGTCGCGCGCGGCACGACGACCAGATCCGCACCGTTCCCGCCGTACCAGCGCGCCACGTCCAGCCACCAGACTTCCGTGCAGATCTGCACGCCGACCGATGCGCCGTCCAGCTTCGTCAGCTCGAACTCGCCGGCGCTCGGCTCGTACCAGTTGGCTTCCCAGAACCCTTCCTCGTTCGGCAAGTAGCGCTTGCGATGCAACGCCTTCGTCCGCCCGTCGCACCATGCGTATGCCTCATTGCGGCGGCGGCGCCGTCTGCCAACCGGCTCCGTGCCGATCACCGTCGCGGGCGCCAGCTCCTTCAATCGCGTCTTCCACTTGCGATGTTCGGCGACCGCTCTCTCCCAAACCCTCGTCTGGAAGTCGCCGACTGCGGCGAACCAGGTCGCGAACGGCATCTCGGGCAGCAGCACGAGCTCGCTCTGCTCGCTTTTGACGTGGTCGCGCAGTGCGCGCCAGCCCGCTTCGAACTCGTCGCGCACATCGCTCAGCTGGCACACAGTCACGCGCATGGGTGGTGCTCAGGAGCGTCGACGGCCAAAGAATTCGGCGTCGAGGCGCCAGCTGCCGTCGGGCTGCTGACTCTCGCCAGTCCAATGAAAGCTGTCCGGCGTGATCTCCTCGAAGATCCAGCGGATGCGCTGCCCATCGCCGAGCTGGCCCTCCTGGACGATGCGCTTGCCTTCCATGTGCGTGAACAGGACATTGAATGCGCCGGTGACCGGGTTCAACCAGGTCACCTGCCAGCGCCGAGCCTTGGGATCGAAAGTGCGGAGGCTGCTACCGTAGCGATTTGCGACGCGCGTCGTGTCGGCGGACCGGTTGGGCCGGCTCGGTGCAATCCACACATCCTGCACGGCGCGCCCCTCCAGTGTGCGCGCAAACAGCCATTCGCCGTGAGTCACTTTGAATGTTCCGTCGTCGGTGCGGTCACGCGCCTCGACATTCCAGCTGCCGAGCAAGGGCGCGTAGATGTCTTCCGCCGCTGTGATCTCCGGCGAACGCTCGGCAGAGATCAGCGCCTCGGCAAACGCGCTCGATTGCGTCGATGATGCAGCGGCCTCGGACGTCGAAATTGCTCCGTACAGGGCGATCGCCAGTGACGCGCCCATGATGCTCACGGCGCGCGCCAATCCGCAGTTCTCGTCCATACGCCCTCGTAAGTGAGCGGCAGACCCGATTCGTCGACGTCGATGTGCCCCTCGTAGCCGGTCTGCTCGTTGCGATAGAGGTAGCGAGTTGCGCTGAGCCGTGTATAGCTTTGCGCGATCGGTTCCACGACCAGCGTCGGGAATCGCACCCACGCAGCCCGGACCTGCAGCCGACCGTGTGGCAGCGCCACGAGGCGCCGGATCGGAAACGCGTTCGTGGCGGGACTCCACTCGAGATCCGGATCCGTACAGCCATCGAGCTCGGGCGCGTGAGCACCGTTGCGGAACCAGCGACCTCGCGCCTCGTGTTCGAGCGTCAGCGTGCGCGTCTCGCCATTGACCGTGCATTCCAGGCGCAGCATGGCGCATTGCGCGAGATCACCGGAACAGTCCAGCTCGTAGCTCGCGTACGCCGGCGCAGAGCCCGCGTCGCCGAGCATCTTTCCGACGAGCGTGATTCGCGAGCGCGCACGCATCGCCTCGCACAGCTCGATGCGGGTGTCGCTGCGCAGGTGTCTCCAGACCACGCGCCTGAACAGCTGCTGGTTGCTCACTGCAGTCATCATTTCAGCCATACGCATGGCTGCATGTTCGACGACGGTGCCGCGGCAGTCTCGGGGAAAATTGCGCTGCGCCAGAGCAACTTTCACCTGGATTCGTGCGGGGACGCGGCCGATGCTCTGCTCACGGAGGACTCACCATGACAGCGCCCCTCGACATGATCGAAGTGCTCAGAGCTCCAGGTCCGCGGCACAGCGCAGACGATCCTCCCGAAGCGCGGATCTTCGATAACTTCGTGGGCTCCTGGAGCGCCCGGTACACGTTCATCGGCAAGGATGGCACGCGGCAACATGCCGACGGCCAGATCCTTGCCGGCTGGGTGCTCGACGGCCGCGCAATCCAGGATCTGTGGATCGGCATTCCGCCCGGCCAGACCGAGCAGTGGGTGGGAACTACGCTGCGCTTCTACGACGCCAGTCTGAAAGCCTGGCGCATCACGTGGATTGCGCCGCGAGCACGTGCGATCACGCAACTCACGGGCCGCCGGGACGGTGACCGCATCGTGCTCAACGGCGAGACGTCGCAGGGCAAAGCGCGGTGGACGTTCAGCGATATGAAAGCCGACAGCTTCGTCTGGCGCGGCGAGGTTTCAGAGGACAACGGCGCGACCTGGCGACTGCGCGAAGATCACATCATGCGCCGTACGGGCTAGTCGACGCGGGTTCGGATGCCCATGCTCGCGCGCAGCTGTCGCGGCGTCAGCGCGAAAATCTGGCGGAACGCGTGATTGAAGACCGAAAGATCCTGGAACCCGACCTCGAACGCGACGGATGAGATGGAAAGGCTCGGGTCGCGCAGCAGGCGCGCGGCCTGGCGCAAGCGTGCGATGCGCACATACGCGTGCGGAGTCGTCCCGACCACGCGCTTGAAACAGCGAATGAAGTGAAACGGGCTCATCGAAGCCAGCGCTGCGAGAGCCGTGACCGAATGATCGGCACTCACGTTGTCATCGATAGCACGCGCGACCGTGAGCATCGCTTGCGCTTGCGCGGCCGCCGGCATCTTTTCTCGCGTGGGGCAGCCGACGCTTGCGGCGACCCAGGACACGACATCGAGTGCGAGCTCGTGCGCGCTCGCGGTCGAATGCCCGCTCGCAAACGCCTCGGTCTTTGCGAACAGCACAGCACCATCCGCGGAGACCGGCAGAGCGACTCGAGGAAACGTCATTCCAGCTCGCGATGCTTCGGGTGCACCGAGCAGCTCCTCGTAGCGCTCCGCCGAGAATTGAAAGGCGATGCAGCGATCACCGGCGCCATGCTTGTGACTGCAGCTGAAACGCGCGTGCGGACTGCCGAGCAGGAACGATCCGCTGCAGAGATCGCCGCACCCGGCGCTGCTGCGGTATGTAAACGCGCCGGCCAATACCAGCGCGATCGACACATAGTCATGCTCCTCTTCGAACGAGGGATCGCTTGCGTCGGCGCTGCAGACGATGTCGGCGAGCCGCCAGCCCTCGCCCTGGAAAATCGTCGCGACCGTTGCAGTACCACGCTCACCCCGAGCGCGGCGCTCCTCGACCGAGCGAGCTACGATTTGGCTTGAAGAGAGCACGGGTCCATAGCTTACCCGCAACTCACACCGACGTGCCGGGATCGCCTTCGACAAGCTCCTGATGCATCACCGGCCGCTGTCCGGCCTGCCACAGTTTGACGGAATGCCGGACCCGATAAGCCAGCGGTCCGCCGTCCTCCGCGGCATTACGCTCGATTGGCCGGGGAATGCACACGAACTCGGTGACCAGCTCGGTGGAGGTGACACGAGTGGTCGCGTAGCCGTGCCCGCCGAAGTCGCCGAATGTCAGATGCGGAGAGACGTCCGGATTTCGCAGCGCGCGCGCCTGTCGCAGATCTCCCGTCTCCGTGAGAGCGAGCGCAGCTTTCACTCCATGCAGAACGGCCGTGTTCAACGCACAGCGCGACGTGGCGCCGCCGCGGTCATATATATAGAGAGGGCGTAACGGGTCGTCCTGCGCAACGATGTGCTCAGCGACCTCGGCCAGACCCTGCGTCGAAATCGAGCCGGTGATGAACTCGACGCCGACCGGCTCGAAGCCCTGCGGCGGCAGCGACTTGGTCGGGTAGCCGGCCCAGAACGAATGCTTGTCCCCGGCCACGATCGCGAAGCCGGCGATGCGCTCGTCGCGGACGAAATCGAAGATCTCCGCGTGCTCCAGTGCATAGCCTGCATTGAGTATCCCGTAGCCCGCGCCGGGCCAGCGGGTGCGCAGCGGCGCAGGAAGATTGTGCAGATCCGTACGCCATCCGAGCGTCCCGAACGAATGTCCCCAGATCTTCCACGGCGCGCGCGACGCGCGCAGGCGCTCCTTGAACCAGGTCATCTGCTCGATGCCGAGATAGCACTGGGGCGGCGCATCGGCCTGGGTGTTCGGATGTGCTGTCGCGCCGAACTGTATCGTCGCCGGCGGCCGGCCGGAATCGTACGTGCGCCCCAGGTCCAGGATGTCGTTCGCGCGCTCATCCGTCATGTAGAGACAGGCATCCGGCGAGAACGGATCGGTGTTGGGCGGCGCCGAGGCGTACGAGTGATTGTCCGTCAGGATCATGTCGATGTTGCGGCCGAAGCGGAATGACCGCTGAATCCGCAGTGCGCGGATGGCCGCGAGATTGTTCGCTTCGAGCCCCATGCCGTGCGCATCGAACGTCGTCAGCGGCGCATTCTCGACATGAGGCGCGGCGAACGCGTCGCCCGGGCCCGGTTTGACGACTCGCGCCGGCTGATACTCGTACCACGCCTGGCTCGCAGCCAGCTTCGTCTGCTGCGCCGGGCGCGACGCGTTGTCGAAGAACTGTTGACTCTGGTAGCCGCGCCAGGAGAACTCGTGATTGTCCCAGACCGGAACGAACGGCCAGTGCGCGCGTGCGTCCTGAAGATCCGGATCGGTCAGATAGCCGCGGTACGAGGCGCGATAGTCTCCCAGGTCCGTGGGCAGGTGGAAGTCGCGCATCTTCTCGCCGTGCGGGTAACGAACCATGTCGCGCAAGCGCCGCCCGCGCTTGTAACCGTCCGGGCTGTCCTCGGGATACCACACGACTTCGTAGATGAAGTCGCCCAGGTGCAGGACGAAGCCCAGCTGCTCGGCGCGCGTCAATCGCTGATCTTCATGAATCATGCGCCGGTACGCGTTGCACGCGCCTTGCGTCACGTCGTGACAACTGACGAACGCGAACTTGACGGGCGCATCGTCAGACTCCGCGGGTGCTGTGAGTGTCCGACCAACCCGACTCGTGTGGCCCGCTTCATCGACGAATCGATACCAGTACTCGCGACGCGGCTGCAGACCGGCCGCCAGGAAGCGGCAGGTCCAGTCGGTCGCCGCGGTCACCTCGACTTCGCCGACCGCCACGAGATGCTTGCAGCCCGGGTCGTCCGCAACTTCGACGGCGAGACGATGCCGGGTCGCGCCGCGATCCGGCTCGCGCCGGGTCCACAGGATGACGCTGTCCGGGGCCGGATCGCCGGACGCCACGCCTTGCGGATAGAGATCGCGCCTCTCGACGAGAGGACCTTTGCGTCGCTGCGCAAACCCGCTGCCGAACGCCAGCGCAACGCCCAGCGTACTGGCCAGGGCACCGGCCTGCGCAAGAAACTCACGACGATTGGAGCTCATGCGCGCGACACGCGCCGCATGCGATGGTCTTCGCGGAGCTGCCAGGTCTTGCCATCGTCGCGGGAGCGCTCGCCGTGCCAGCGGAAGTCCTGGTCGGTGATGTCGCTGAAGGTCCAGCGCAGGCGCCCGCGCGGTGTTTGCGCAAGCAGAACGATGCTGCCGTTTTCGTCGCCGCCCTCGAGCAGCGTCACGGCCTGCTGCATCGGCGAGACCCAGGTCACGCGCCAGGTCTTGCGCTCGTCGTCATAGAACCGCAGCGTCGTGCCCATGAACCGATCGCCGCCGGCGGAGGGGAATTCGATCCAGAGATCCTGCAGAGCTCGCCCGTCGAGCACCCAGCCGACGAGCAGCTGTCCGCGCGTGTTCTCGCGCGTGCCGTCGTCGTGAATGTTGCAGTACTCGATGTCCCACGCACCGGCGAACCGGTCGAACAAACGTGCCTGCGGATCTTCGCCCTTGACGATACGCGGCCCGCCCGCGCGCAGCGTGTCGAACATCGGCGAGCCTGGATCGGCTGCGCGCGCGGTCGCACTCGTGCCTGCGAAGATACGTCCAGCAAGTAATGCCACACCGAGGGCGCCGGCTCCTCCGGCAACCAGGGCGCGCCGATTTATTCTCATCGCGTGTTCCTCGCCTCCAGCTCGTCAGTGAAGGCTAAAGGAGCGCGCGGCGACTTCCAGGTGAAAATTGCTCTCAGGCTTGCGGCAGCGGCATCGCGCCTGCACGCCGCCCTACCGGCATCCTGTCCGGTGACGGCCGACACGTCGTCGCCTCGGCCGGAGGGAACAAAGAGGGGGCCCGAGCGCTCGGGTCCTTTTGCAAAGGAGTCAGAGCGATGTCAAAGCACGCGGTCGGAACACGCAGGGAATGGCGGGCGGCTCGGATCGAGCTGCTCAAGGCTGAGAAGCAGCTCACACAGCGCAGCGACGAGGTGACCCGGCAACGTCTGGCCCTGCCGTGGGTCCGGATCGAGAAGGAGTATCGATTCGATACCGACGAAGGCAGCGCCTCGCTGGCGGACCTGTTTCAAGGCCGCTCGCAGCTGCTCGTCTATCACTTCATGTTCGGGCCCGACTACAAGAACGGCTGTCCCGCGTGCTCGGCGATCGCGGACGGCTTCAACGGCATCGTCACTCACCTCGCTAATCACGACGTGATGCTGTGGGCGATCTCGCGTGCACCGCTGCAGAAGCTGCAGGCATTCAAGCAGCGCATGGGCTGGA
>Ga0075418_10010742_pt1 | contig 10243 bp, 9 predicted proteins | sample SoiMetdeltSBSDD2_FD_81776 | JGI IMG/M metagenome (GOLD analysis project Ga0075418, IMG submission 81776) | Bulk soil microbial communities from a Populus tree surrounding site in Tennessee, USA - Soil MetaG P. deltoides SBSDD2 | ecosystem: Environmental > Terrestrial > Soil > Tree plantation...
AGCCGGACCCCGGTGCGCGAGGCCCTGCGACGCCTGGCGGCGACCGGCCTCGTCTCCTTCGTGCCGAACCGCGGCGTGCGCGTACGCGAGATCTCGCGCGGCGAGCTGCGGGAGGCCTTCCTGATTCGCGCCGAGCTGGAGGCGCTCGCGACCGAGCTGGCGACGCCGCTGATGGACGACGAGGGGATGGCCGAGCTCGAACGGGCGGAGGCACGTTTCGCGAACCTGACCGAGGCGCTGCTCGACCGATCCCGTCCGGAGAGCGAGCGGGTCCGGCTCACCGGCGAGTGGATGCGCGCCAACTACGGCTTCCACGACGTGATCTACGAGGCTTCGGGCGCGCCGCTCGTCGCCAGGGCGGCCAAGAGCGCGCGACGCACGTTCCTCAGCCAGTGGCGGCCCGGCGGCCCGGAGATCGACGAGCTGTACGAGCAGAACGTGCGGCAGCACCGCGCGATTCGCGACGCGATCGCCGCGCGGAGTGCCGCCGGCGCGCGGGCCGTCGCACACGAGCACGTCCTCCATTCCTGCCGCATGCTCGAGTTGATCCTGGACCACGTCGCCGCGTAGAAACTTCCTGCAAATCGCAGTAAGATCGGGGCATGGCGCCGACGAAGGACCTCGAGGATCTCGCGCAGCGGCTGGAGGAGGTCAAGCGGGATGGCTCGGCCCTGACCGATCTCATCGAGCGGGAGCGGAGCCTGCGGGACGAGGTGGGGAGGATCGGCGCGCGCGAGCGCGAGCTCTCGGCCGCCCGGGAAGAGCTGTACCAACACGAGCGTCGATTGAAGGACGAGCTGGGCGCGTTGCTGATCCAGCAGGCCGCGACGTCGGCCGAGCACGAGAAGCAACTGAGCGATTTGGCGGCGGAACTGGCGGAGCACCGGGCCTCACTGACCCGTCGGGAGCAGGCAGCGGCGAAGGCCGCAGAGGAGCTCACTCGCGCGCTGTCCGCAGCCGAGCAGGGAGCGACGAAGCTCGGCGACCAGGCGACCGAGCTCGAAGAACGCAAGCGCAGGCTCGCACAGGGGGAGCGCGAGCTCGAACGCTCGACCGCGAAGCTCGAAGGCCGGAAACGCGAGCTCGAAAGGCTCGGAACGTCGCTGCTAGCGCGCGCCTCCGCTCTGGAAGAGCGCGAGAACGCATCCGCGCAGAAGCGTGAGGACACGGAGGCGACGCTCTCGGCGCGCGCGAAGGAGCTCGCCGCCCGCGAACGAGAGCAGTCGAAGACCCTGCGGGATCTCCGGGCGGAGATCGAGCGCGATCGGTCGGCTGTCGCCAACCGCGAGGAACGGCTCGCCGCGGGTCAGCAGTCACTCGCAGCCGAGCGTGAGGCCGTCAGCGAGGCCCAAGCGACACGTGAGCGCGCCCTCGCCGAGCGAGTGTCCGAGGTCGAGCGTAGGGAGCAGGCGCTCGCCTCAGCCGGGAAGAGCCTGGAGGAGGAGACGCGGCTCGCGACGCAGCGCCAACAGCAGCACGACGAGACGGAACGCGAGCTCGAGCGAGCCGGGAAAGCTCTCGCGACCGCCGAAGCCGGATTGCAATCGAGGCGCGTGACCCTGGGGAAGCAGGCGGACGATCTCCGGAAGCGAGAACAGGCCCTCGTCGCGCGTGACCACGAATCCAAGCGCGCGGCGGCAGCCGAGCTTAAAGCGCGCTCGGAACAGCTCGACTCCGTGGCTGCCAAGCAGGCGCGCGAGCGCGCCGCGCACGAGCGGCGTGCCAAGGAGCTCCACGAGCTCGAGTCGGACCTGCAGAAGAGGCGGCGTGCAGTCGATCGGAGGGTCGGCGAGATCGCGCGGCGCCGACGGGATCTCGCAGCGCAGGAAAAGGATCTCGACCGTCGCGAGAGCGAGGTCGCCGACGCCCTCGCCTCGGTCCGGCGAGCGGAATCGCGCGTGGCAGAGGAACGTGAGGCTGCGGCCGAGGCCGTCCGTCTCCGCGCCGAGGAAGAGAGCGCCGCGAAACGCGCGGCGGAGCGACACCGGAAGGAGCTCGCCGAGCAGGAGACGGACCTCGGCCGGCGCGAGAGCGAGGTCGCCGGCAGCCTCGCGTCGATTCGAGAGGCGGAAGCGCGCCTGAGCGGCCTTGCTCGCGACGCAAAAGCACTCGAGGAGAAGGCGGCCGGCCTCGAGGCCGCAAACGCGGGCCAGGAACGAGAACAAAAGGCGCTCGAGACGACCGCGGAGCAGCTCAATAGGCGAGAGTCGGCCGTGGCGGCGCGCGAGCGGAAGAGCGACGAGCGCTCTCGGCAGCTGGCCGAGCGCGCAGCGGCAGTGGCCGGCCGTGAGCGGCAGCTGGAGAGCCAGGCGGCTGATCTGACCCGCCGGGAGCGGAAGCTCGACGAGCAGCGGGCGAAGCCCGTGGCGGCGGCTCCTACCGGGCCCAGTCTGGAGCAGGCGCTGCTCAACCGGCTCCCGCAGGCGCCCGGAGGCTGGACGATCCAGCAGCTCGAGCAGCTCATCCGGGAGCGGGGCGACCGCTATCCCGACCGCCACGAGGAGTGGCAGTCCTACCTCTTCTACCTGCGCGAGTTCGCCGACGTCTCCGGCCGGCTGCCACAGAGGTTCGACGCGCTGCTGGAGGAGGTCTTCGCGCCCATCGCCCCTTAGGTCCCGGTCGAGTCGGCCATCTGGAGTGCGCCGCTCAAGACATTACTGCGCGAGCCTCTCCGTTCTCATCGCGCGCCGGTAGGCGACTGCGACGGCATCGAACTTCAGGTGCAGCTCGTCGGCGAGGTCGAACGGCACGCGCTCGGGCCGCTGTGACTCGACGATGCGCTTGTCCTGGTCGAAGATGACGTCCTCGAACTCGCGCAGCACCTGGTCGGGCTGGTCGAGGTTGTAGTTGCGCCCGATCCGGAGGAAGCCCTTGCACTCGTCCTCGCGCACGGGCTGCGAGGCGAAGAAGTAGAGCATCCCCTCCTCCCCGCCCCATCCGAGCCGAAGCACGATCGTGTACGGGAGGTGCAGCTCGTAGCGGCTGCGGCGCTCAGGCTGCTCGTCCTCCTCATTGCCGAACACGGGAAAGTCGTCCGTGTTCGGCGCCTCCGGCCGAACGATCTCGTAGTGCAGGACGTGCCCCTCCGTCCGCACCTCGTGATTGGGCACGACCGGGCGCTCCGGATCGCCTAGCAGGCCCGGATGGACGAACGGAAAGTGGCCGAAGTCGGTGAAGTTCTCCACCTGCCGCGAGGAGTCACATCTCCACGCGTACGGGCCGCAGGTCACGGTGTGCCAGTCGTCCCCCTCGAGCTCGGGCACCTCCGGGAGCGGCCAGCGCGGCTCCTCGAGCGCGACCCAGACGAGGCCGTACCGCTCCTCGCACCGAAAGCGGGTGGCACGGGCCTTGGCGGGGACGCGCGTCGGGTCGGCGAGCTGGGGGATCGCCGTGCACGAGCCACTCGTTCCGTAGCGCCACCCGTGGTACGGGCACACGATCTCGTCACCTTCGACGCTGCCGAGCGAGAGCGCCGTGCCGCGGTGGATGCACAGGTCGGAGAAGGCGTGCGCGGCACCTGAGGAGTCCCGCCACAGGACGAGCGGCTCGGCGAGCAGGTCGGCCGCGACGGGTGCGGCCGCAAGTTCCTCCGAGTACGCAACCGGATGCCAGCAGGCCCGCAGCGCCGGGTGATTCCCGCGCGCGGACGGGGACGTGCTCATGCTGCGACGACCTCCACCCCGCGCGTACCCCCGACCTTCAGCGCAACCCGCATCGGTCCACCTTAAGGAAGCGGTCGACGGGGCGCGACTAGGCGCGGAGGAGCTCGAATCGGCCGAGTTCGACTCCGCGCAGGCAGGCTCGGCCGTGGAACCCGGTTTCGGCGGGCTCGAGCCGGTCTTCGAGGCCGTGCAGGAATCCCGTGTAGCGGAGCGTCAGTCCGTCCACGACAAAGGGAAACCGCAGTGGGCCGAGCTTCGTCTCGCCGCGATTACCACGAATCTCCTTGTGGACTCCGACCATCGGCGGAAGAAACCCACCGGTGCGCCGTACGTCCCAGCTCCCGTCGAGCGTGCGCATCGGATCAGCTCCCCGCCGCTGTGGGCCCCTCTCGGCTTCCGCGCAAGCGCGGAAGGACGTGCTCGCCGTACATGTGGATCATGCCCTCCGGATCACTGCCAGAGACGTTCATCACGCACACGACGCTCGCGCCGAGCCGCTCCAGCCTCTTGATCTTCTTCACATGCGCACCAGGATCGGCCGAGACGATTGTCATCGCCTGGAACTGCTTGTCGGGAATGTCCGCTCCGTTGCGGCCGATCTCCTCGGGGTCGGCGATCGGCGCGGTGTAGTGCTCGTCGACAAGCGTCCCCTTCCATTCGCGCGCGTTCTCGAGAGCGGCTTCATCGGTCTCACCCCAGCTCGCGAGCGTCTGCACGATGATCTCTCCGGGTGTCCGGCCCGCTTCCTCCGCGCCGCGCCGATACGCGGCGATGACCGCGGCGGCCTTCGTCGGATCGCCCAGCGTCCAGACGCCGTCGGCCAACCGCCCAGCGACCTCCCCCGCGCCTTCGTTGAAGGCGGACATGTACACCGGTGGTCGCCGGTCCGTCCGCACGTACAGCCGCGCCCCCTTCGCGCGGAGGTACTCGCCGTGGAAGTCCACCCGCTCGCCGTTCAGCAGGCGAGTGATGATCGTGAGCGCCTCCTCCGTACGCTTCAGCTGCTCCTCCGGCGATGGCCAGTCGCCCCCTGCGGGGATCTCGTTCATGGCTTCGCTGGTGCCGGTCCCCAGGAAAGCGCGGCCGGGGCAGAGGTTCTCGAGGGTCGCGACCTGCTGGGCGACGACGACCGGGTTGTAGCGATGGACGAGGCCGGTAACCGCCGTCCCGAGCTCGACCCGCCGCGTCGCCTGGCCCACAGAGCCCAGCCAGACCCAGGGATTGCCGCAGGCTGCCGGCGTAGGTGCATTCGGCGCCCACCACGGCTCCAGGTGATCGCTGCAGCACACACCGTCGAATCCGGCCTGCTCGCCCGCGACCGCCTGCCGGAGCAAGTCGTCGGGCTGGAACCGCTCGTGGGCGAGCGAGAGGAAGTAGCGAAGGTGCTCGGGCCGCCGCCTTCGCGCCCAGAGCACGGCCTTCAGGGAGTCGACGAGTCCCATCGCCGCGAGCCTTCCCGGGAGATCCGGTGCGAAACGCAGGAGAGCGGCCCTCGGTGCCGAACTTGCGTGGCGATGAGCACGATGGCCGAGTTTGGACCACGCGAGGTCGCCGCGGAAGCGACGGGTCGCTGGTGGCTCTTCCTCCTGACCGGCATCGCCTGGCTCATCTTCTCCCTGATGGTCTTCCAGTTCGACTTCACGACCGTCTACGCCATCTCGTTCCTGTTCGGCGCAGTCGCGATCGCAGCGGGCGTGAACGAGTTCCTCCTCATCGCCATCTCGACCACAGGGTGGAAGATCGCGCACGGCCTCCTCGGCGTGATCTTCATCATCGCGGGGATCTGGGCATTCGCGCATCCGCACAACGCGTTCCTGACGATGGCGGCGCTCATCGGCTACTTCGTCCTGTTCAAGGGGATCTTCGATGTCACGGTGGCGTTCCTCACGAGGTCGCAGGTCGAGATCTGGTGGCTGCAGCTCGTCGTCGGGATTCTCGAGATCGTGCTCGCCTTCTGGGTCGCGGGGAACTTCCAAGCCTCGACGACACTGCTCGTCGTCTACGTCGGGATCGTCGCGCTCTCGCGCGGCATCACCGAACTGATCGTCGCGTTCAAGCTCAAGGGCCTGCACGCGCGGGTCGCCTAGCCCGCGTAGGTGCTCTCGGTCGGATTGCGCAGGGACGTGATCGCGTCCGCGAGCTCTTCTGCCTCCGAGGGTTCGAGGCCGGCGGTCGTGATGCGCAGCGCAGGCGGCGTGCGGAAGCGGTAGCGCTCGCCCGGGCTCACGGCCCAACCCTGGATGAGGAGCTCGCGCACCGCGGCCGCCTCGTCGGCGAGCGGCACCCAGACGCTCAGGCCCGAATCGCCGGTCGCCTGCATTCCCCGCGTAGCCAGCGCCGCCACCAGTGCCCGCCGGCGCTCGGCGTAGACGGCTTCGGCTCGCTCGAGGAGAGCCGCCGTAGCCCCGTCCCGTAGGAGGATCGAGGCGAGCTGCTGGAGGATGTGGCTGACCCAACCCGGGCCAAGCCGCTGACGCCCCTCGATCCGCGACACGGTCCGTGCGTCGCCGGCCGCGACCGCGATGCGCAAGTCGGGCCCGACCACCTTCGAGAGCGAGCGGACGACGATCCAGCGCCCTTCGACCGAGTGCACGGGCACGTACGGCGCACCGGACACCTGGGCGACGTAGTCGTCCTCGATCACGAGTGCCTCGGGATGGGACGCGTGGACCTCGCGTAACGCGGCGCCTCGGTCCCCGTCGACGGAGACTCCCGTGGGGTTCTGTCCGCGCGGCGTGACGATGACGGCCCGGGCGCCTCGCGCGAGCGCGTCGTCGAGCCGCTGTGGATCGAGCCCGGCCCGATCCACCGCGACCGGTTCGAGCTCGAGCCCGAGCGAGCGCACGAGGTCGCCGATTCGCGGCCAGCTCGGATCCTCGACGACGACCCGGTCGCCGACCCTGAGCTCGGCTTGCAACGCCCGCTCGATGGCGTCGAGCGCGCCGCCGGTGACGGCGATGTCGCCCGGGATGGCATCCCGCTCGAACTCCTCTCCGGCCCGCGCGGTGAGCTCGGGCAGGTTCGTGAGCCCGCCGTACAGCTTGTGGCTGGGATCCACCCGGTCGAGCGCGGCCGCGAGCGGCGGCAGGAGTTCCGGGTCTGGGTTCCCGCTGGCGAGATCGCGGACGCCGGGCGGAAGCTTCATACCGCCCGTGACGCGAACGGGCGGGACCTCGGCAACCGTCGTCCCACTGCCGCGGTTCGCGACCACGAACCCGCGCTGCTTGAGCATCCGGTAGGCCGCCGCGACCGTCGCGGGGCTGACGTGCAGCGCCTCGGCCAGCGACCTGACGGCCGGCAGCCTCGCTCCTGGGCCAAGCGCGCCCTCCGCGATCTCGGCCTCGACGGCCGAGACGATCGCGCCCGCTCCGGCTCTGGGTCCGATAGTGTGTACTAGATTAGATGAGATCTTTGTACTATAACATATTTCGGAAACTCGGCTTCGGCTTGCCGGTGCAGCTGTGGACGGTCGAGGCCGGGATCTTCCTCAACTACCTCGGCTGGGGAGCAGTGCTGCCCTTCGAGGTCATCTACCTCCACGACACACGCGGCCTCAGCCTGGCGGCCGCAGGCCTGGTCGTCGGCATCGTCACAGGCCTTGCCGTCGTCGCTGCCCCTGTGGCCGGCCAGGCGATCGACCGCTTCGGCGCCCGGGCGACGGCCGCGGTGTCCGGAGTTGCCCTGGCCGCCGGCTATGCAGGATTGGCCTTTGTCCAGACTCCCGAGAAGGCTTTTGCGGCCGCCGCCCTGGCAGGCATCGGGAACGGCGGGCTCCTCCCGAGCCAATCCACGCTCCTGGCCTCGCTTGTCTCGTCGAATCTGCGCCACCGCTCGACTGCGGTCTCACGTGTCGCCGCGAACCTGGGCGCCGGGCTCGGTGGCGCACTCGGCGGCTTCGTCGCGGCCTACGGCGTCAACGGGTTCGTCGTCCTCTTCCTCGCCAACGCGATCACCTATCTCCTGTACGTCGCCATCCTGCTGGTGGTCGTGCGCGAGGCGCCTCGTTCGGATCCGATGCCGCGCGGCTACAGGGCGATCGTCCGCGACCGGGCCTTCATGCGGCTGGCGCTGACGAACGTCGCGATGATCGCCGTCGGCTGGGGGATCTTCACGTGGATCGTCCCGGCCTTCGCACAGCAGGAGATTGGCGCGAGCCCGCGGCTGATCGGGTTCCTCCTCTTCGCGAACGCGCTGACCGTCGTGCTCGCGCAGATCCCGTCGGCGAAGCTCGCGGAGGGCCGCCGCCGCGCGGTCGCGATCGCGGCCGGCGGCGTCCTATTTGCGGGCGCCTGTCTCCTCGTCGTGGGCGCCGATTTCGTCCCGCTCGGCCTCGCCTATGGAGCGCTGCTTGGCGCGGTGGTGGTCGTCGGGGTCGGCGAATGCCTGCACACCACGGCGCTCATGCCGCTCGTGGCCGATCTCGCACCGGAGGCACTGCGGGGCCGCTACATGGCGACCATCGGGCTCTCGTGGTGGCTCGGCCTGGCGCTTGCCCCCACCTTGGGGGCTCAGCTGCTGAGCGCCTCGCCGCCCGCAGCGCTGCTCGCCTCGGCGGGAGTCGCGCTCGCAGCCGCCGTGTCCGCCCTGTCGCTCGAGCGCGAGCTCCCGGCGGCCATCCGGCTGACTCCGCGGCCGGCCGGCTGACGGGCGCCACGCCGCGTTCGCCCGGCCGAGTTTTCCGTGACTCCAAACCGGGCAGAACGTCCACATGCCCCGTGCGCTCTGGAGCGGCGCGATCACGTTCGGGCTGGTCAACGTGCCGGTTCGGCTTTACAGCGCGATTTCCGAGCACAAGCTCCAGTTCCACTTCCTCCACCAGAAGGACGACAGTCCTATCGGGTACCAGAAGATCTGCAAACGCGAGGACAAGCCCGTCCCCGAGAAGGAGATCGTCAAGGCGTTCGAATACCGCAAGGGCAAGTACGTCTACATGGAGGACGAGGATTTCGGTGCCGCGCGTGTCGAGGGCTACAAGACGATCGACATCACCGACTTCGTCCCGTACGAGCAGATCGACCCGATCTTCTTCGCCCACACGTACGTCGTCGGACCGCAGGAGGGAGCCGAGAAGGTCTACTCGCTGCTCGTGCGCGCGATGGAGGACACCGAGCTGGCCGGCATCGCGAAGTTCGTGATGCGCGACCGCCAGTACCTGGGCGCGCTTCGCGTCCGTGACGGGGTGATCACGCTCGAGCAGCTCCATTTCGCCGACGAGATCCGGCCGGTCGACGAGATCAAGCCGAAGCGGGAGCGGGTCGCGAAGCAGGAGCTCGAGATGGCGGAGCAGCTCATCGACAGGTTCTCGAGCGAGTGGAAGCCGGAGAAGTACAAGGACACCTACCGCGAGGCGCTCATGTCCGTGATCGAGGCCAAGCGGAAGGGCAAGGAAGTCCACGTAGCCGCCCAGCCCGAGGAAGAGGAGCCGGCCGACCTGATGGCAGCCCTACGCGAGAGCCTTGAGGCGGCGAAGGGCGGGCGTCGACCGGCACGATCGAAGAGCAGCTCGAACGGAGCGAGCGCCGAGGGCCTGAAGGAGCTCTCGAAGAGCGAGCTGGACGAGCGCGCCCGCAAGGCTAAGATCGAAGGCCGTTCCAAGATGTCGAAGGACGAGCTGATCGAAGCCCTCCGCACCGCCGCCTGATTTCGTGGCGGAGCCGAAAGCTGACCTCGAGCGCGAGCTCGATGAGCTGTATCACCTGCCGCTGAGCGAGTTCACCGCCGCGCGCAACGAGCTCGCCAAGCGCCTGAGGACGGACGGGCGAGACGACGAAGCCGAGGAGGTAAAAGCGCTCCGCAAGCCGACGGTGCCGGTCTGGCTGGTCAACCGGCTGGCGCGCGAGCGGGAGCTCGACGTACAGCGCTTGCGGAAGGCCGGCGACGCACTGGCGAAGGGCCAGGCGGCCGCGACGGCCGGACAATCGTCCGACGCTTTCGTCGAAGCGCGGCAGGAGGAGCAGCGGGCGCTCGCACGTCTGGCCGAGGCGGCGGGTGAGATCGCCGCACGCGAGGGGCTGGGCGCGGCGGCGACCGATCGTGCCGTGGAGACGCTGCGAGCGGCGTCGCTGAGCGAGGAGGGACGCGAGCTCCTCAAGCGCGGCCGCCTGACGGAGGAGCTCGAGCCGCCTGGGTTCGAAGCGCTCGCGGGCCTCGTCGGATCGGCGCCCGCACGCAAGGCGGCACCGGCGAAGAAGGACGATGCCTCGGGGCAGCGGCAGGCGCTGAAGGAAGCCCGCGAGCGCGTCAATGAGCTGAAGGCCGAGGAGCGCGATCTCGCGGCCGCCGCGCGGGACGCGGCACGCGAGGCGGCCCGGGCCGAGAAGGAAGCCGCCGCGCTCCGCTCGCGCGCCTCCGACGCCGAAACGGACGCGGCGGACGCGGCAGAGCGCCGGGCCGAGGCCGAAGCCGAGGTCGAGCGGCTGACCCGCTAGTCCCGACCATCCCGCCTGCTCTGTAGCCGCTTGAGCCTGCACGCCGGGCGCGTCTGAGCGATACTCGCGCCCAACCAACGGGCGGCATCTTCCCGGGCCTGGACACGGCCGGGGAAAGGATGAGCTAAAGGAGGATCGGATGAGCGACGGCGA
>Ga0075418_10010743_pt1 | contig 10242 bp, 8 predicted proteins | sample SoiMetdeltSBSDD2_FD_81776 | JGI IMG/M metagenome (GOLD analysis project Ga0075418, IMG submission 81776) | Bulk soil microbial communities from a Populus tree surrounding site in Tennessee, USA - Soil MetaG P. deltoides SBSDD2 | ecosystem: Environmental > Terrestrial > Soil > Tree plantation...
GTGCTAGCGGCGGACGGTCGGGCGGGGCTCGGGGGTATATCTCCGGGGCCGCGGTATCATGAGGAGGACCACAGCGAAGGTAGAGGCGGACCTTCAGCGAACGTAGAGGCGGACCTTCAGGTCCGCCTAGTCAGTTACGCATCCTTCCGACGCCGATTTCACGAGCCGGACGTATTTCGCGAGGACGCCTCTGGTCGCCTTCGGCGCAGGCGCCTTCCACGCAGCTCGCCGCGTCGCAAGCTCGGCGTCTGGCACATCGACACGAATCTCGCATGTCACTGCATCGATCGTGATCCGATCGCCGTCGCGTACGAGCGCGATCGGTCCACCTTCCGCCGCTTCAGGCGTGATATGGCCAATGATGAAGCCGTGCGATCCGCCGGAGAACCGGCCATCGGTCAGTAGCGCGACATCCTTGCCGAGACCCGCGCCCATGATGGCCGACGTCGGCGTGAGCATCTCGGGCATGCCCGGCCCGCCTTTCGGCCCTTCGTAGCGGATCACCACGACCGACCCTTTGGCAATCTGCCCCTTCTCGAGACCTGCAAGCATCTCCTCTTCCGAATCGAACACCTTCGCGGACCCCGAGAAACGCTCCCCTTCCTTGCCGGTAATCTTCGCCACCGCGCCATCCGGTGCAAGGTTGCCCCGGAGAATCCGCAGGTGTCCGCGATGGAACACCGGGTTCTCGATCGGATGAATCACCTGCTGCCCAGGCTTGAGCGGCGGCACGTCTTTCACGTTCTCGGCGAGCGTGTTTCCCGTCACCGTCATGCAGTCGCCGTGGAGGAAACCCTTTTCGAGCAGATATCGCATCAGCGCCGGCGTGCCGCCCGCCTCGTGCAGATCTTCCTGTACGTACGTGCCGCTCGGCTTCAAATCCGCCAGCAGGGGCACCCGTTCGCTCGCGCGCTGAAAATCCTCGAGCGACAACGGGATGTCCGCCGCCTTCGCCATCGCGATGAGGTGCAGCACCGCATTGGTCGATCCGCCGACCGCCATCACGATCACCAGGGCGTTCTCGAACGATTCCTTCGTGACAATATCGCGCGGCTTCAAGTCCCTTTGGAGCAGATCGAGCACCGCGACACCTGCGCGTCGGCACTCCTCTTTCTTTCCGGGATCCTCGGCGGGAGTGGACGAGCTGTATGGCAGCGACAGGCCGAGAGCCTCAATCGCCGTCGCCATCGTGTTTGCCGTGTACATGCCGCCGCAGGCGCCGGCGCCCGGGCATGCGTGCATGACGATGTCGAGCCGCTGATCGTCGGTGATGACGCCAGCGAGGTACTCGCCATACGACTGAAACGCGGAAATCACATCGCGCGGCTTGCCCTGTGCGAAGCCAGGCCTGATTGTGCCGCCATACACCATCAGCGACGGACGATTGAGTCGCAGCATCGCCATCACTGAACCCGGCATGTTCTTGTCGCAGCCTGGGATCGTGACCAGCGCGTCGTACCACTGCGCGCCGACGACGGTTTCGATCGAGTCCGCAATCAGATCACGCGAGGGAAGCGAGTAGCTCATCCCTTCGGTGCCCATCGAAATCCCGTCGCTTACGCCAATCGTGTTGAACCGCAGGCCGACGAGACCGGCTGCCTGCACCCCTTCCTTGACGGCGCAGGCGAGCTTGTCGAGATGCATGTTGCAGGTGTTGCCTTCCCACCACATGCTGCAGATGCCGACCTGCGGCTTCTGCAGATCCGTGGGCGTCAGGCCCGTGCCGTACAGCATCGCCTGCGACGCCCCCTGACTCCGGGGCTGCGTAATCCTCGAACTGTACTTATTCGCTGCCACCTATCCGCACCTGCACCAACCTGACACCTGATAACTCATACCTGATACCTGGACCACCCCTGAAACCTGATACCTGATACCTACACACTCACCGGAGCCGGGATATTCACCGGATCGAGGAACGGCATCATCGCGCGCAGCCGCGCGCCCACCACTTCAACCGGGTGCTTGGCTTCCTGCGCGCGGAGGCGCTTGAAATTGGGCAGACCTGCTTCATACTCCGCCATCCATTCGTTGGCGAACTTGCCAGACTGAATGTCCTTCAAGATCTGCTGCATCGTCTTCTTGGTTTCTTCGGTGACGATCTTGGGCCCGGCTGTATAGTCGCCCCATTCCGCAGTGTCGCTCACGGAATAACGCATGTAGGCCAGCCCGCCACGGTAGAAGAGATCGACAATCAGCTTCAGCTCGTGCATGCATTCGAAGTAGGCAATCTCGGGCTGATAGCCCGCGTTCACCAGCGTCTCGAAGCCCGCTTTCATCAACGCACTCACGCCGCCGCACAGTACTGACTGCTCACCAAAGAGATCGGTTTCGGTCTCCTCGGCAAACGTGGTCTCGATGATGCCCGCGCGCGCGCACCCGATGCCGCGCCCATACGAAAGCGCCAGCGCCTTCGCGTTGCCCGTGAAATCCTGATGCACCGCGAGCAGCCCCGGAACGCCGCCACCTTCCGGAAAGATTTCGCGCACGCGATGGCCCGGCGCCTTCGGCGCAATCATCGTCACGTCGATGTCTTTCGGCGGCACGACGAAGCCGAAACGGATGCTGAGGCCGTGACCGAACATCAGCATCTTGCCTTTCGTCAGGTGCTGCTTGATGTCCGCGTTGTAAACCTCCTTCTGCTTCTGGTCGGGAATCAGGATCATGACGACGTCGCCCCACGAGGCGGCCTCGGGAACAGTCATGACGCGGAGGCCGGCGTTCTTCGCCTTCTGGATCGACTGGCTCGTCGACGGCAGGCCGACGACGACCTCAACGCCGCTGTCCTTCAGGTTCAACGCGTGGGCGTGACCCTGCGATCCGTAGCCAATGATCGCGACCTTTTTGCTCCGAATCAGATCGAGATCCGCATCCTTGTCGTAGTACATCGTGGCCATGATCTAAGTGCTCCTATTCAGGCTGGATTGGCGGGACAGGCTGGACAGGCGAGACCCTTCCCGCCGTTCCAGCCCTTAAGAATACTGGATGGCGCGCCGTAAAGGCGCGCCCCACAGGTTAGCCGGCCGCAGAAAGGGCGGTGTCGCCGCGGCGCATGGCGACCTGGCCGCTGCGAACCATCTCGATGATGCCGAGCGGCTCGAGCCGGGCGATGACCGCGTCGACGTGCGGCGGCTCGCCCGTAATCTCCAGCGTCATCGTCTGCTCGCCGGTGTCGACGATATGCGCCCGCGTTTCGTCCACGACGCGCAGCAACGTGGCGCGATCGTGTCCCGCGACCGCCACCTTGACGAGCGCCAGATCGCGCATCACCGCCGGAACGCTGCCGAGATCCTCGACCTGCAGCACGTTGACGAGTTTGTAGAGGTACGCAATGACGCGCTCCGCGCTGACCTGATCGCTATCGATAACGATCGTCATGCGCGAAATCCCAGGCTCCGCGGTGTGGCCGACGCTGAGCGATTCGATGTTGAACACGCGGCGGCGAAACAGCGAGGCCACGCGGTTCAGCACACCAGGCTTGTCTTCGACGAGTACGACGAGGGTATGTTGCATTGCATCCTGAACAATTTGGCGGGTCCGAAAGGACCCGCCCTACGCTAAGAATTACCTGACAACCAATCACCTGTGGGGCGAGCCTTTACGGCTCGCCTAGATCGGATCATCCGCAGTCTCCACCAGCACTGACGGCTCGGGCCTGCGGATCATCGCGTCCAGGTCCGCTCCCGCGGGCACCATCGGGTAAACGCTGTCCTCCTGCTCGACGCGGAAGTCAATGACGACGGTGCCTTCAGCCTGGCGTGCGCGATCGACGATGGCATCGACCTCAGGACGTTTCTCGGCGCGGAGTCCTATCAGGCCGTGCGCTTCCGCAAGCTTCACGAAATCCGGACTGCGCAGCGGCGTCGCGGCGTAGCGGCGCTCGTAAAAGAACTCCTGCCACTGCCGCACCATGCCAAGGTACCCGTTATTGATGATCGCGACGTTCACCTTTACGCCTTCCTGCGCCGCGGTGCTCAGCTCGGCCTGCGTCATCTGGAAGCCGCCGTCGCCGACGATCGCCCATACCTCCGCGTCAGGCTTCGCGAGCTTGGCGCCGATCGCCGCCGGGAGGCCGAAGCCCATCGTGCCGAGGCCGCCAGACGTGATGAGCGTGCGGGGATCGTTGTGGTGGTAGTACTGCGCCTCCCACATCTGATGCTGGCCCACATCGGTCGCGATGATGGCATTGCCGTTGGTGAGCCGCCAGATGTCGTTGATGACGTGTGCCGCGTACAGGTGGCCGTTGTCGGGCAGCCGCTGAATATCTCGGACCGCGGTGTCGCCTTTCATCGACGCGATGTATTTCAGCCACGGGCCGTGGCTGGACGGCTCGAGCATGTCGAGCAGCTCGCGCAGCGTTTCACGCAGGTCCGCGACGATGGCCGCATCGGCGCGGACGTTCTTGTTGATCTCCGACGGGTCGATGTCGATGTGGATCTTCTTCGCGTGCGGAGCATAGGTCTTGAGATTGCCCGTCACGCGATCGTCGAACCGCATTCCGAAAGCCAGTAAGAGGTCCGCCTCCTGAATGGCGTGATTCACCCACGCTTCGCCATGCATCCCCATCATCCCAATGCTGAGCGGATGGTTCGCAGCAAAGCCGCCGATGCCGAGCAGCGTCACCGTAACAGGCGCGTCGATCATTTCCGCAAACGCCCGCAGCTCCTTCATCGCGTTGCTCTGAATGACACCCTGGCCGGCGAGAATCAGCGGCTTGCGAGCCGCCTTGATCAATTCGATCGCCTTGTTCATGTCGGACTTGGCGGGAATCCTATGTGCCTGATAGCCAGGGAGCTTCACGGAGGCGTCGTTCCATGTCCAGTCGGTTGACGCTTGCTGGGCGTCTTTGGTGATGTCGACCAGCACCGGTCCCGGACGGCCCGACTTCGCCAGATAGAACGCCTCTTTGATGGTCGGCATAATCTCGTCGACACGCGTGACGAGATAACTGTGCTTCGTAATCGGCAGCGTGATGCCGCTGATGTCGGTCTCCTGAAACGCGTCGTAGCCGATCAGCTTCGAGGGCACTTGCCCTGTAATGCAAACGAGCGGCGACGAGTCCATTTGCGCGGTTGCGATACCGGTAACGAGATTGGTGGCTCCAGGACCCGAAGTCGCAATCGCGACACCGACTTCACCGCTCGCGCGCGCGAAGCCGTCAGCCATGTGCGCGGCGCCCTGCTCGTGCCGAACGAGAACGTGCCGGACCGGGTAGTCCAGCATCGCGTCGTACGCGGGCAGAATCGCTCCGCCCGGATAACCGAAGACCGTACGAACCCCTTCGTGTACAAGGCATTCCCAGATAATTTGCGCACCCGTCCGCTGCATTAAGGCTGACTCCTGTCAGCCAGTGTGCCCCGTATGGATCACATCAGTCAAATTGATAGTTGTTCAGACACGATAACAACTGTTAATTGGAACGACCCTCCAAAACATGTTGGTCCAATCCTTGAACTGGCTAGTGCCATAAGGGGTGCAACGATGAGAAGTCACTGGATTACTGCGGCGCTGCTAACCTCCGTGATTGCCGCGGGGTGCAATGGCCGCAATAACGAGAACGCGCAGAATGCCGGCCAGAATGAAGCGGCCGTACCGGCCGGCGCGCCGGCAGCGACCGATCAGACCGTGGCGCCCGTGGCGCCGCCGCTGGCGCAGCAACCGTCCACTTTCACGGACAATTCAGCTCGCCCGGCCGCAGCCGCGCGGCCGACGACAGGACGCCGCGAAACGGCGGCAACGTCGCCGCGACGCACGGAACCGGCGCCGCAGGCCAACACGAACTACAGCAACAGCTCCGCACCGAATGTCGGCCTTCCGCCGCGCGAGAGCAACCGCGTCGCCGAGAGCCCGGCGCCTGCGCCGCGTGTGCCTGAATATCGGGAAGTGACGATCGCCGCGGGCACCGCATTACCGCTCGAAATGACGTCCACGATCTCGTCGGCGTCCGCGGAAGTCGAGGCGCCGGTCAGCGCGAAGCTGCGCAACGCGATCACGGTGGATGGCGAGACCGCAATTCCGGCGGGAACCATTCTGCGCGGCAACGTGACCGACGTCGAGCGTTCGGGTCGTGTGTCGGGACGCGCGCATCTCTCGTTCGCCTTCAACGAGGCCAACATCAGAGGCGATCGTGAGGACCTGAAGACGAATCCGCTCACCTTCGAAGCGGAAGCCACCAAGGGTGAAGACGCGACCAAGGTCGGCGCGGGCGCCGTCGGCGGCGCGATTCTCGGCGGCATCCTCGGCGGCAAGAAAGGCGCGGCGAAGGGCGCCATCGCCGGCGGTGCGGCAGGCACCGGCGTCGTCCTCGCAACGAAGGGTAAGGAAGTGGCCGTCAACGAGGGGACTGACGTCACCGCGACGCTCGCGCAACCGCTGACGCTGCGGGTGCGCGTGCGGTAATTCAGCAATTCAAAATGCAAACTCGGAAGGGTTTGCAACAACGGGGTGAAAGTCGAAACGGCTTCACCCCGTTTTTTCGTACCGAGCCGCGTTTGAATTTTGAATTTTGCACTTTGAATTACGTGGCGGGTTTATCCTCCGCTTCCGGCCCAATCGCAGCTTCCGCCGCCTGAAATCCAATCTTCGAATGCGTGCCGTCGCAGAACGGTTTTTTTGTCGACCCACCACACCGGCATAAGGCGATCGGCATCCGATCGAACGTGTACGGCTTCCCTTCCCAGTCCACGACCGTGACCTCCGCGTCGCTCTCGATGCGGTACGGTCCGTTCTTTCGCACGTGAATAATCGTCGCCATGACCTTTCCTAGAACGAATATGGGTTGCGCCCGATACCGATGATGCTGCAGGCCTCGATCACGTTGAGTTTGCGGCGCCGCGCTTCGGCGATCAGCGCGTCGCTTTCGGCGCCCGGATTGATCCAGATCTCCGCGATCTGTTTCCGTTCGAGGCCCTCGAGCAGCGTGATCCCGATTTCCGGCGGCACGTAGACCGTCGCCATGTCGATCGTCTCCGGAACCTCCATCACGGACGGGTACGTGGCGATGCCCTCGACGGCCGCTTCATTTGGATTAATCGGAATCACCTTGTAGCCTTCGTCTCGAAACGCACGGAACGCTCTGTTGCCGAACTTCCGGCGATCACTCGAGGCGCCGATGACCGCGACGGTCTTCATGGGATCCGATTATCGCATCCGCCTCACGCCACAAACGGCCGACGTACAATGCCAGCGCGTGCGGCGCTCGGTCCTCACTCTTCTTTTTCTTTCTCTCCTCACATTTTTTCTCGGCCTCGGCCGGCAGGCCATCACCGACTCCGACGAAGCGTTCTACGCGGAAGCGGCACGAGAAATGGTCGAGGGCAACGACTGGCTCACGCCGCACTTCAACTACGAAGAGCGTTGGCAGAAACCGATTCTGTATTACTGGTTTACCGCGGCGGCCTTTGCGGGGACCGAGACCACCGAATTCATGGCGCGCTTCGGATCGGCGCTCTCGGGTATCGGTCTGGTACTGCTCACGTGGAGCGCGGCGAGACGCCTGCTCGCCGACCCCTCCGGCGCCTGGCTTGCCGGCGCGATCGTCGCGACGTGCTACGGCTACTTCGCGATGGCGCGCGCGGCGCTTCCGGATTTGCCTCTTGCCTTTTTCATCACCGCGACCATCTGGGCCGCGTGGCGAACCACGGATCCCGCCGAACGGTTACCCACGTCGTGGGCGGCCATCGCCGGACTCGCCGCCGGGCTCGGCTTTCTGACGAAGGGGCCGATCGGCGTGGTGATTCCCGCAATTGTGCTGATTCCAATCTGGTGGCGCGAACGACGACATGTCGTGATCCGTCCGGCGGACGTCACGACCGCATTCGCGCTGTTCGCCATTTCCGGTCTGCCGTGGTACGTCGTGATGTGGGCGGTGCACGGCACGCCGTACCTGCAAAGCTTTTTCGTTGCCGACAATCTCGAACGCTTCGCGACAACGCGGTACAACGACATCCGTGCAGTGTGGTACTACGTCCCAATCCTGGTTGGTGGTCTGGTACCGTGGATGATATATGCGCTCGTGCTGCCGTGGCGGATCGTCCGTGACCTGATCCAACGTCGTCGCAGGTTGACGGATGTCGAGTGGCGATTCGTCATCTGGACCCTTGCGCCGCTTCTTCTTTTCACTGCCTCGATCGGCAAACAGCCTCGGTACATCCTCCCGATGCTTCCACCAATTGCGATGATGGTCGGTGCCGGAATTGCCAACCGGATTGCCGTAGCATCGGATGACCGTGCGGCGCGACGGGAGCTGACGATCGCAACTCTGGGCACGGCGGCAATGTTCCTAGCGATGGCAGCGCTCTTTTACCGGGCGCGGATATTGTTCGTCTCCGCCTATCCTGCCCTGACCTGGATTGGCATTGCAGTCGTCATCGCGGCGGCGCTGATGCTCGCCATCACGGCCGTACGACGCTCCTGGAGCTGGGTGCCACGGCTGATGCCGATCTGCGGAGCCCTGCTGTTGTTGACGCTGCAGTTTGGCGCGTTCGCGGGCAGGCGTCCCGAAGCGGTCGAGCAAATCGCTGCGCTGATTCACGCCAACCGGTTGGGCGGCGAATCGATTGGCGAGTACGAAACCTTCGTCAGAAACCTTCCCTTCTATACCAGGCTGAAACAGGTGCCCGTGATCGACGACGCGAGCGCGATCGCATTCCTCAATTCGACGGACCGGGTGCTCCTCGTCGTCAACAGGCGCGATTACGATCGATTGAAGACGCAGATGGGCCGACCGCTCAGCGTGATCGGCGAAGTGACGTACTGGAACACCGCCGGCGTTCGTCTTCGGACGCTGCTCGCGCCGATGCCAGAGGAGGACCTCGATACCGTCGTGTTGATATCGAATCGTTAGGGAGGAAAGATCTTGCCCGGGTTGAGGATCCCGTTCGGATCGAACGCGGCCTTTACTCGCTTCATCAGCGCGATCTCGTCCGGCGACAACTCGATCGAAAGATAAGCAGCCTTGGCGAAGCCGATCCCGTGCTCGCCGCTTATTGATCCTTCGAGGGCGACGACACGTGTAAAGAGAAAGCGCTCTGCCGCTTTCGCCCGCGCAGCTTCGTCCGCGTCTCCTGGCGTGATCAGCAGGTTGACGTGGATATTCCCGTCGCCCGCATGCCCGAAGGAGGCAACTCGCAGCGTGTAGGCCTGCTTCATCTCGGCGATAACGTCGAAGAGCTCGGGGACCCTTCCCTTCGGAACGACGACGTCGTGATTGATCTTGATCAGACCGGTCGCTTTGAGCGCGACCGAGGTCTGGCGCCGCAGCGACCAGATCCGGTCGCGCTCGGCTTCGTCCCGCGCACGGGTGATGTCCTTCGTGCCCACGCTGCGGCACGCCTCGATGACCCGATCGAGGTCCTCCTGCACTCCGCGATCCGTTCCATCGACTTCCACGATCAGCGCGGCACTCGTGCCGGGAGGCACCAGTCCACCACCAAGGTTTGCTTCAATCGCCTGGAGTGCGTCGCTGTCGATTAACTCGAGTGCGGCGGGAACGACACGGCGCCGAATCAGTTCGGAAACCGCATCAACCGCATCGCGTATTCCCGCAAATGTCGCCAGCATTGTCGCGTTTGCCGGCGGTTTGGGCAGCAGCCGCAGCGTAATCTTCGTGATAATCGCAAGCGTACCTTCAGAACCGACGAGCAACTGCGTCAGGTCGTAGCCGACGACGTTCTTCACCGCCTTCGAGCCGGTGTGGATGACGTCGCCCGTTGGCAACACGGCTTCGAGCGCCAGCACATACCGCTTCGTCGTGCCGTACTTGAACGCGCGAGGACCGCCGGCGCACTCGGCCACATTCCCGCCGATTGACGATTGATTCAGGCTGGCTGGATCGGGCGGGTAGAACAGCCCCCGCTCCTCGACCGCGTGCTGCAAATCCGCGTTGATCACGTTCGGCTCGACGACGGCGAGCAGATTCAGTTCGTCGATTTCGACGATGCGGTTAAGCCGCTCCATCGACAGCAGCACGCCGCCGCAGGTGGGCACCGCGCCGCCCGTAAACCCGGTGCCCGCGCCGCGAACCACCAGCGGCACGCGTGCGCCGTTGCAGAGCCGGGCGATCGACGCAATCTGTGCGGTGTTTGCGGGGAGAACGACGACGTCAGGAGGATGGCCTTTGCCGAGCGCGTCTACGCCGTACGAGCTGAGAGACGCGTCGTCCAGGCGTACGAAGGCGTCCCCAACAATTTGACGCAGCTCGGAAACGATGCCGATAGCTGATTGCAACGCCATTAACGATCA
>Ga0075418_10010744_pt1 | contig 10241 bp, 7 predicted proteins | sample SoiMetdeltSBSDD2_FD_81776 | JGI IMG/M metagenome (GOLD analysis project Ga0075418, IMG submission 81776) | Bulk soil microbial communities from a Populus tree surrounding site in Tennessee, USA - Soil MetaG P. deltoides SBSDD2 | ecosystem: Environmental > Terrestrial > Soil > Tree plantation...
CTGTGCCAAGCCGCATGATGCCTGATATCTTGGAGCAGTGCGAGGTGAAGGGCGTGCGTGCTCTCAACATTTTAACGAGCGGCTTCGAGGAGATTACCGGCCCGGAAGGCGAGCGGCGCCATTACCTGCTCATGGACTTCGTGCAGCGCACCGGTATGCGCATTGTGGGTCCCAATTGTTTTGGCAACTTGAGTGTATCGTACAATTACCCTGGCATGGCGGGATCGTATCCGACCATGCAACCAGGCAAGTTATCGCTGGCATTTCAGAGTGGCGGCCTGGCGCTCAATATGGTGCAGGCCTGCGTAGATCGGCGTATTGGTCTGGCGCATGCTATCAGCTCGGGTAATGAAACGGACCTTGAATTGGCCGATTGCTTAGCATATTTTGCTGACGACGAACACACGCAGGTCATCGGCTGTTTTGTGGAGCAGTTCCGTAATCCCAACAAGTTTTTAGCGGCAGCAGATGCCTGTGCGGCAGCGCGCAAGCCAGTCGTGCTACTCAAAGTTGGACGCTCCGAAGCCGGACAGCGCGCCGCACAGGCACACACAGGAGCACTTGTTGGCTCGGACACCATCATTGACGCAGTGTTACAAAAGCATGGTGTGTTACGCGTATACTCGTTGGACGAGATGCTCGAGACCTTATGCATCATGCATGCGCCTCACTTACCCAAAGGCAACGGTTTTGGTGCCATTACGTTTTCTGGCGGCGCTGTTGGGGTCATGTCCGATCTGGCGGCGGATTACGGCTTGCATTTTCCTCCCATACATGAAGCCGGCGCCCAAAAGATTCGCGATGTGCTATACGAGTACGGCACGGTCAGCAATCCGATTGACCTGACCGGCCAAGCAGTCTATGACCCGCCTGTGCAACGCGCTGCTTTCGAGGCGATGGGCACTGACCCAAATATTCATACCATCTTCATTGCCTCTGGCGGCACGACGTGTCTGGACAAGCAATCACCCATGGGCCAAGTCATCGCAGAGACCATACAAAAATATCCCGAGAAACTCTTCGTCCGCACCTCACAAACGTACGGTGTATTGCGCGACAAAGCCTTCGGCGCCCCTGATCCTGTCGAACCTGTCAGCGACCTGGACGGCGTGCCATTTATGCAGGGCCTTGAAAATACCCTGCGCGCGGCGCGTGCCCTGATGCGCTATGCAGAGTTTCAAAGCCAGTGGTCATCAGGCAAACGTGGCGACACAGGACGGGAAGATGCGTCACGCCGTGCGCAGGCGTTAGAGATGGTGCACGCCGCGCAGGGGCGGGCGCTGACCGAGAGCGCCGGGAAGCAGTTGTTGGCGTTGTATGGCATTCCGGTCACACACGAGCGCATGGTCACGAGCGCGGCTGAGGCCGTGCGAGCAGCGCAGGAGATTGGCTTCCCCGTTGCCATGAAAATTGTCTCGCCGCAGATTCTCCATAAGACTGAGGCTGGCGGTGTGGCCTTACATGTGACCCAGGCGGACGAGGCGCGGACGGCATTTGAGCGCATTATGCACAATGCGCGCCAGTACAACGCGCAGGCCGAGTTGCAAGGCGTGTCAGTGCAGGAGATGGTGCAGGGCGGACGCGAGACCATCGTCGGCATGACGAGCGATCCGCAGTTTGGCCCTGGCATCGTCTTCGGCCTGGGCGGTATTTTTGTCGAGGTGCTGCACGACACGGTGTTGCGCGTGCCCCCTCTCGCTGCCGACGAAGCACGTGGGATGATTGACGCCCTCAAAGGCGCCGCGATTCTCAAGGGTACCCGTGGTCAGAAGCCTGCTGACCTCAACGCCGTAGTGGATGTGTTGTGCAAATTCTCTCGCCTCTGCCTCGACCTGCGTGGCGTGGTGCAGGAGATTGACATCAACCCCTTGCTGGTGTTGGAGGCGGGGCAGGGCGCCAGGGCGGTGGATTGTCTGGTAGTGCCAGTTCGACTTCAGCAGTAGTGGCGTTGTGGCTGGACCGCCACACTAGCCATAGCCATGGAATGGCCTGTTGTGGCAGCAAGACGCCCTGAAGGCAATAGGCCTCGACCAGCAGGTGTAGCTCCGCCTCGACCAGCAGGTGTAGCTCCGCCTCGACCTGACCGGCGTGTTCCGCCGCTTCGGCCAGCAGGAGCTAGATATTGTTGGCTCTTTGGATTCTCATTGACAAGGCCAGCCTGAGGCCATATATAGTCCGCCTATGGTTACCGTTGCTGAGGTTATCCAGCGTCGCTTGAGGATGAGGAGGGTGCGATGTGTGGCATTATGGGATACATAGGCAAGACCGAGAGGCAGGAGGCCGCTCTCGGTGCGACGATGCTGCGGATGCTGACGGCGCTCGGGCGGCGCGGGCCTGACAGCGCTGGGATAGCACTGTACGCACACCGTGCTGACGGCGCGTACCATATCCGGGTCAAACCTAGCGAGTCTGCCGATATTGATGCACGTGTGGCTGAGATCCTGCGGCGCGTGCGCACGGCAGCGCGGCTCTGTGCGCACGCGCACGCTGACGAATATCTGCGGCTGACGCTCGACTCCGTCAGCGACCCGCAGGCCCTGCAGGAGAGCATCGAGAGCGTGCACCCCGACATCGAAGTGATCTCCTTTGGCCGTGCGCTCGACCTTGTGAAACAGGTGGGCTCGCCGGAAAACCTCGAACAGCGCTTCGGTATCTCGCGTGCCAGCGGCACACATGCCATCGCCCACACGCGTCTGTCGACCGAAAGCCGTATCGACCTCAGTCACTCGCAGCCTTTCTGGGCTCACGGCACGCTGGATGTGGCTTCGGCGCATAATGGTCACATTACCAATTATCATAAACTGCGCCGGCAATATGAGCAGTGTGGCGTGCGCTTCTATACGGAGAACGATTCGGAAATTATTGGTATCTACCTCTGTGAGGCCATGCAAGCGGGTGCCACATTCGCCGAAGCGCTGCAAAATTCGGTGCAGTTCTTTGACGGTTCGTTCTCATATCTGGCCGCGACCGCGAGCGAGCTTGGTTTTGCCAAAGACCCCTTTGGTTTCAAGCCGCTGATCGTAGCTGAATCCGACGACTACATCGCCATTGCTACCGAAGAAGTCGCCCTGCGAGCCGCGTGTGGTGCAGACGTGGAAACGTGGGAGCCGCCGGCCGGCACAGTACGGACGTGGAACGTGTACCAGGAGCGCGACAAACACGTCCCCTCCCCTGTTCTTGAAGCGCGCGAGGCCGTAGCACCCTGAAAGGAACCGGCATGGGTATCATTGAGTGCGAGGGTAAAACCCCGCGCCAGATCAATATGGCTATCAAGGCGCTCATCGCTGCGGGCGAGACAGACATCCGCGTGTGTCACCCGGCTGCCTACCATAACCTCGGTGTCGCCCTGACTGTGCCGGTGCGTGTCATGTTCGAGGGTAGCGTCGGCTACTACTGTGGCGGCATGGGTGATGGCCCGACGATTGCAGTCCAGGGTTCGGCTGGTTGGGGGTTGGCCGAGGGGATGATGAGTGGGACGGTCGTGGTCGAGAAAAATGCCGGGAACGGGGCCGCGGCAGCCATCCGTGGTGGCACGGTCGTGGTGCGTGGCGACGTCTCAGCGCGGGCCGGTATTTCCATGAAGGGCGGGACGGTCATCGTCGGTGGGAACGTCGGGTATATGACCGGCTTCATGATGCAGAAGGGCACGATTATTATTCTCGGCGATGCCGGCGCAGCCCTGGGTGATTCGCTGTACGAAGGCCGTATTTTCATCGCTGGCCGTATTAGTGAACTCGGCAACGACGCAGTGCTGGCGGCGCTGAGCGGGGACGACGAACGGTATCTGGCGGAGACGTTGGCACCATTCGGATACGAGGTAGCGCGCTACGAGTTCAAAAAGATTGAAGCCGGGCGCAAATTGTGGAACTTCGATAAGACGGATTTTGCAACCTGGAAGGTGGCCCTATGACTGAGGTGCTCCGGCGCAGCACGGTGTGGAATGAGGCAACAATTGATGACATTCACGCCAAAGCCGAACTCGGCCGCTACCGTATCCGCGGCTTCAGCCAGCTGCGCGAACGTCCCCTGCCCAGTTTCGACGACCTGACCTTTTTGCTCTGTACGCTCACGCGCATTCCGCTCGAAGGCTACCGTGAGAAGTGCAGCACGCAGACCGTGCTGGGCACACGCTTTGCCACCAGGCCGATTATCAACGATATTCCGGTGATGATCAGTGGCATGAGTTTCGGCGCCCTGTCCTACAATGCGAAAGTGGCGCTGGCGCGTGGCGCCGCGGCGGCTGGTAGTTCTACGACCACCGGTGATGGTGGCATGCTCGCCGCCGAGCGCGACAACGCCAGGACGCTGATCTACGAAGTGTTGCCGAGCCGTTACGGCTTCAACGTGCATCATCTGCTGGCCGCGGATGCCATCGAGCTGACGGTTGGCCAGGGGGCCAAGCCCGGCACTGGCGGGCTCTTGCTCGGCTCCAAAGTCTCCGACGTCATTGCCCAGCAACGCGACCTGCCCTTAGGCGTGGATCAACGCTCGCCAGCCCGCCATCCAGACTGGCTGGGTCCGGACGATTTAATTATTAAGATTGAAGAATTGCGTGAGGCGACTGAGTGGCGGGTGCCGATCTTCGTCAAGATGGGAGCGACGCGGGTGTTCGATGACGTGCGGTTGGCCTGGAAGGCCGGGGCTGATGCGGTCGTTGTGGATGGTATGGAAGGCGGTACCGGCGCCTCCCCTGATTTGCTCCTCGAACATACCGGCATTCCGACCCTGGCCGCCGTGTGTGAGGCACGGGCCGCCCTGGAGGATGTCGGCGCATACGGCAAGATGCAGCTGATTATTGCTGGCGGCATCCGCTCTGGAGCGGATGCGGCGAAAGCCATAGCCCTTGGCGCTGACGCCGTCTACATTGGGACGGCGGCGCTCATTGCGCTCAATTGTAACAGACCGATGTATCTCGAGGATTATCACACTCTGGGCACCTAGCCGCACGCCTGCCATCACTGTCATACCGGGCGTTGCCCGGTTGGTATCGCGACCCAGGATCCTGCCTTGACGCAGCGCCTGCCAATCGACGAGGCGGCGGAGCGCGTGACCAACTTCTTGCATGCCATGACCCTGGAAATACAGATGCTGGCGCGCGCCTGTGGCAAAGCCGACGTGCACGACCTCGACCCCGAAGATCTGCGCGCCCTGACGCTGGAGTCCTCGATGATTACCGGCCTCCCGCTCGTCGGTACGCGGCGCGTCTTCGGCGGTGGTCCGGGATGGAAGGAGGATACCACCAATGCTCACACTCGCTGATACGAAGCAGCTCATCCAGGACAAGGGCGTGGAGTTCTTTCTGTGCTCCTTCGTCGAGATGAGCGGTGCGCCCAAAGCCAAGTTGGTGCCGGCGCCCCATGTCGATGACATGGCCAGCGGCAGTGCGGGCTTCGCGGGCTTCGCTACAGGTGAGATGGGCCAGGGTCCTCACAGTCCAGACATGATCGCGATGCCCGATTTCAACACCACGACGATCCTGCCCTGGCGCAAAAACATCGCCTGGGTCGCCAGTAATATTTACGTCAACAATGCCCCCTGGCCATACTGCCCGCGCACCGTGCTGAGCCGTTACCTCGAGCGGGTCCAGCGTGAGTGGGGCTATACGTATAAAATCGGCATCGAGCCCGAATTTCACCTCGTGCAGCAAGACACGGACGGCCGCTGGCGGGTGTACGACCGACTCGATACGCTCGCCAAGCCGTGTTATGACCTGCGCGCGCTGCACCGTAATCTCGACATCATGACTACCCTCGTCCAATACATGCAAGAGATGGGCTGGGATCCGTACGCCAACGATCACGAGGATGCCAACTGTCAGTTTGAGATCAATTTTACGTATGCCGATGCCCTCACCACTGCTGACCGTCATACCTTCCTCAAGTGGATGGTCAAGACGGTGGCTGAGCAGCATGGCCTCGTCGCTACCTTCATGCCCAAACCGTTCGCGCATCTCACCGGCAATGGTGCGCACTTCCACATGAGCCTGTGGGATGCAGCGCGGGACGTGAATCTCTTCGAGGATGCGCGGGATGAGCTGGGACTGTCGCAGCTGGCGTACCACTTCTGTGGTGGTCTGATGAAGCATGCCCAGGCCCTCGCCGCTGTCACTAATCCGCTGGTGAACTCGTATAAGCGGCTGATTCGCGGTGCACCGAATTCCGGCGCCACCTGGGCTCCGGTCTATGTCACTTACGGGGGTTCCAACCGCACGCAGATGATTCGTATCCCTGGCCCGGGTCGGATCGAGAACCGCATCATCGATGGCGCCGCGAATCCCTACCTGGCGGCCACGGTGCTGTTAGCGGCTGGCCTCGATGGCGTACAGCACCGCCTTGATCCTGGTGCGAAGAACGTGCGCAACTTGTATGAAGTCCCCGAAGAGGTATTGCACAAAGAGGGCATCGCGTTTTTGCCGACGACGCTGAAAGACGCCCTGGACCATTTTGAGGCCGATGAGGTGGTGTGCGGCGCGCTCGGGGCGGAATACGCCGAGATGTATATCCGCGCTAAACGTCAGGAGTGGAACGCGTATCACCGCTCGGTGTCACAGTGGGAACTCGATAATTACATCACCGTATACTGAGGAGTCGCGGTGCTCCTGAGTAACAACCTCAACCGCTTTGGCGCGCTCTACTACCGATCCAGGCTCGTATCAGGCTGTAGGGGGCTGCGGTCTGCAGTATCTACAGGATCGTAGGGACGATCCAGATATTCCACCCTCGCACGCAGTGCACGCCCCTCAGCAAAGCGCGTCGCCCTGAAGGGGGAGACATCAACCGTTGCGGCGCGCCCGTGCATGGCCAGCTCAGCCAGAGCGATGCCCACGGCAGGTGAGATTTTGAAACCGGTGCCACTGAATCCGGCACCTATATAAAGACCCTCAATGCCGGGCGCGCGATCCACGATCATCTTGCCATCGGGTGTCATGGTATAGCAGCCGGCATAGCCGCGGCGCATGCCAGCCTGTTGCAGGGCAGGATAGCGCTGGGCCAGGTGCAAGGCCCCACCTTCCTTGACCTCCTCGTCTACCGTGTCACGATAGGCATCAGGGTCGACGCCGTCTTCGCCTGGGCCATACCCTACGAGCACGAGCCCGCTAGAGTCCGGCCGGAAATAGAGCTGCGGGGTGATATAGGTCAGGGGCGACAGCATGTCTGGAGGGCTTTCCAGGATCATCACCTGGTGCCGAGAAGGCACCAGCGGCAGATCGAGGCCAATACGTCGCAGTAAGGGACCAGACCACGGTCCAGCGGTCGAGATCACCACCGGCGTCGCAATGTTCCCGGCGCTGGTTTCAACTCCCTGGATCCGATCGCCATGTACCTGTATACCTGTCACAGTCACACCCTGATGTAAGACAGCGCCCCCCCGACGCGCCGCGGCCATGAAGGCCTGAGCTGTGGCATAGCCGTCGGCGTAGCCAGAGTCAGGCTCGTAGGCTGCAATAGGCACGTCTTGTATGTCTACCCCGCGATCGAGGGCGCGCAGTTCAGCGCTGCTGACGAGGTAGGTGTTGACGCCAATCCCCTGCAAGCGGACGACGTTCTGGCGCAACAGAGGCGCTTTCTCCGGTGCGACTAGACGCACAAAACCGGTTTTGGTAAACCCGCAGCTGCCCCCGACGCGCTCCCGCCACTCCTGAAACCAGCCGAGCGAGAGCAAGGCCAGGCGTGCCTCTGGCAGGAAGGTGTAATGCATGCGTACGAGGGCCGAAGACTTCCCGCTTGAACCTGCTGCCACGGTACTTTTCTCCAGCACCACAACACGTCTGACCCCGCGTTGCACGAGTTGAAAAGCCGTGCTCGTCCCCATCACGCCGGCTCCGATGATCACCACATCGGCCGTCTGCTCCATAGTCCTCACCCCTTCTGCCCTGTTGTTCTAGAAAGGGCCTGCAGGATTTTCTCCGCGGTAATGGGCAGCGTGTCAATGCGTACCCCGACCGCATCGGCGACCGCATTCGCGATAGCGGCAGCGGTTGGCACGTTGGGGAGTTCGCCGATGCCCTTCACGTGCAGCGCCCCCACCCCCTTACCGCCGCGGAGCAGTTCCACCCGTATGCCGGCGGTATCGGCAATATTGGACATCTTGTAGTCCCCCAGGTGGGCGGCAGTGACTCGCCCCTCCTCGATCCCCAGGTCCTCCCGTAAGGCATAGCCGATACCCATCACCACCCCACCTTCGATCTGGCTTTGATGGCTGATAGGCTCCAGGACTTCCGCAACGTCGTGGGCGCTCAGAACTTCGTACACGAATACCTGCCCCGTCTCCACGTCCACACCGACCTGGGCGATCTGCACGCAGAAGCTCGTCACCGCCTCCTCGTGCTCGCCCCTACGCGCCTCCTGGCCAACCCCCGTATCGCACACCGTCTCAACCGTGACGCCTCGGGCCGCGAGCGCGGCGAGGTCAAGGGTACGGCCGCTCGCAGTGTCTGCGCCGATCCCGCCAGCACGCCATGCCACCTGGTGTACCGGGACGCCCAGGACCCGGGCCATTTCCTGCTGCAACGCCTCACGGAACTCCAGGACGCCCAGGTGTGCCGCCTCGGAGGCCGAGATCGTCACGCGGCTGCCACCCACCCCGGAGTCGTAGGGCAGGTGCGCTGTATCCACGTAGCGGATGACCACGTGGTCCAGGGGCAGACCCAGCCCCTCAGCCACAACCCGGCGGATCATCGTGTGGGAGCCCGTGCCCGTCTCCATCACCGGCACCTGCGCTTCGATGCTGCCATCAGCCTGGAGCTTCAAGCGTATGCTGGTACGCTGGGCCGCGTGCGTAGCCCGGTCGTAGACCGCCATACCACGGCCAAAGCGGATCGTGCGTGGCGCGTCTTTGGGGAACACTGGTCGATACGCCTCCTCAGCCAGGTCCAGGGTCGCAACGGCCCGCACTTCGGGCCAGTGGTCACCGAAAGGACTCACCTCACCATCGCGCAGCAGGTTATTGCGGAGGAAGGTGACCGGGTCAAGGCCCATCTGCCGCGCCACCAGGTCTAGCATCGACTCAACGGCAAAGGTGAACTGCGGGGCACCCGGTGCCCGCGCGTTCCCCCCCGGTACCTGGTTGGTGTAGACGCGTTCGGCCACCACTCGGATGACTGGTATGTTGTAACTGGAAGCCGCCCGAGCACCAAAATTGACGTTCGGACGGAAGGCACCGTAGGCCCCACCGTTGAAGACGGCATGGACGTCCATCGCCTGCAGGCGGCCGTCACGGCTCACCCCTACCTGCATTCGAATCACTGAGGCATGGCGTGGCGCCGCGGCCATCAATTCCTCGGCATAGCGCATGGTCATCTGTACCGGCCGCCCGGTTTGCCGCGACAACTCCAGGCACAGGGGGATGTCCATGGGTGAGCCCTTGCCGCCAAAGTCTCCACCCACAGCAGGAGTATGCAGGATGAAGCGCTCGACGGGAATCCCAAATGCGGCGCTCAACTGTTCACGCAACCGGTAGGGCGACTTGTTACACGACCACACTTTGACGGTGCCGTCGGGCTCCACTGCGACTGTACACGAATGCGGCTCCAGGTAGCCGTGGTGCTGGGTCTGCGTCCGAAAGGTATGCTCAAAGACCCGCTCCGCAGCCGCCAGCGCTGCCTCAACGTCCCCGTCTGAGGCGGATATGGCACGTCCCATGAGGTTTACCGGTTCCTCGGGACCCCGCGCCGCCCCGGCGTATGACCACGGCGCATCGTGGACTGCTAGCGCTCCCGGCGTCAGGGCCGCTACAGGATCGAACACCGCCGGCAAAGGATCGTACTGCACGTCCACCAGGGCCGCGGCCTCTTCGGCACTCGCATGGCTCTCCGCTGCCACTGCTGCCACCATCTCACCGGCGAACCGCACCTTCTCCACCGCCAGGATGGGCACATCGCGGACCGCGCGACCAAAGCGCAGAGCAGCGACATCAGCGCCCGTCAGCACGCGGTGCACTCCTGGGACCTTCCTAGCCTCCTCGACGTTGATGGAGCTGATGCGCGCGTGGGCATAAGGGCTCCGCACCACTGCGACGTAGAGCAGCCCGGGCAGCGCCAGGTCGTCAGCGTACAGCATCTGACCACTGACTTTCAGCTCACCATCGACACGGGCCCCACGCCCGCGCTCCGGCGGCGCCTCGGGATAGGCAAGAGTCGTGGGCATATGCACCTCCTCAGTGTATCGCAGGGCACCATGAGCCATTTAATAGTTGAAGACTCTCCTGGGCTCAGGCAAGCCGGCCAGAGATCTCATTGTAGA
>Ga0075418_10010747_pt1 | contig 10241 bp, 12 predicted proteins | sample SoiMetdeltSBSDD2_FD_81776 | JGI IMG/M metagenome (GOLD analysis project Ga0075418, IMG submission 81776) | Bulk soil microbial communities from a Populus tree surrounding site in Tennessee, USA - Soil MetaG P. deltoides SBSDD2 | ecosystem: Environmental > Terrestrial > Soil > Tree plantation...
ACGGCACCGCCGTGCTGCTGGCCCCGACGCTGATCGGTCCGCTCGTGCGTCTGGGGCGTCCGGTGATGGAGCGTCTCTTCGGGGTGGAGGGCCGCATCGCGACCGACACGCTGCTCCAGGCGCCGCGGCGGACCTCGGCCACGGTGCTTGCGCTCATGGTCTCGCTCGGCTTCGTGCTCACGCTCGCCGGGCTGACGCATGCCTTCCGCGTCTCCTACACGACGTGGATGGACGGCGTGTTGAACGCCGACTTCTACGTCACCGCCTCCCAGAAATTCTTCTCGAAGGCCTACCGGCTTCCGCCGGAGTTCGCGGAGGAGATCGCGGCGATCCCGGGCGTGCGTTGGGTGGAGGAGTTCCGTGGCATCCATCTGAAGTACGGCGGCAAGCGGCCGTTCCTCGCCACCCTCCCGCTCGGCCGCACGTACCAGCGGCTCAGCATGCCGATCGTCGACGGAACCAGGGAACGCCTCGAGACGGAGGTCCCCGCGGGGCGCGGGCTCGCGGTCTCGGACAATTTCGCCAGGCTCTTCAAGAAAAGAGTCGGCGATCCGGTCACGATCGACACGCCGAGCGGCCCACTGACCCTGCCGATCGCGGCGGTCGTGCTCGACTATTCGTCGGACCAGGGCACGGTGTGGATGGACCGCAGCGTCTACCTCGCGCACTGGAAGGACACCGGCATCGACACGATCGACATCCTCCTCCGGCCCGGAGCGAGCCGCGACGCGATTGCGCAGGAGATCCGGACGCGCCTCGCGCCGAAGACCGACCGCCTGTTCGTGATGACCGCGGCCGAGATGAAAAGCAACATCCGCGACCTGCTCGACCAGTTCTTCGCGCTGTCGTACATCCAGCTCGTGATCGCCCTGCTCGTCGCGGTCCTCGGCATCACGAACACCCTCGTCATCTCCGTCGCGGAGAGGCGCCGGGAGCTCGGGATCCTGAAGGCGCTCGGAACCGAGCGCCGGCAGGTCGCATCCTTGATCGTGCTCGAAGCGGTCGGGATCTCCGTCGTCGGGAGCGTCGTCGGCTTCGCGCTCGGCACCTACTTGATCCGCTACGCGACCGACGCGATCGCCGCGGCCAACGTCGGCTGGACCCTCCCGTACACCTTCCCGTGGTCGATCGCGGCCGCCCTCCTCCCTCTCTTGATCGTCGTCACGGTCGTCGCCGCCCTCTATCCCGCGAAGCTCGCGCTCGCCGTCTCGCCGGCCGAGGCCCTGGAGTTCGAATGAGACGCGCCGCCCTTCTCGCCGCGATCGTGGTCGCTGCTCCGATCCCCGCCGCGCCCGTGAAGTCCTTGGACGGCGCCGCCGTGATGCACGAGGTCGACAAGCGGCGCCGGACGAAGAGCGAATATTCCGAGGGGCTCATCACCGTCGAGGAGAAGGGCAAGTCGAAGGCGAAGTCGTGGCGCTCGTGGCGGATCGGATGGGGGCCCGGCGCCAAGGGGCTGATCCAATTCCTCGAGCCGGCGGAGGTCAAGGGGGTCGGGCTCTTGACCGTCTCGCGCCCAGGCCAGCCCGCCGAACAATGGTTCTACGCGCCGGCGATCGACCGCGAGCGCCGCGTCGCCAAGCAGGAGAAGTCCACGCGCTTCCTCGGCACCCACTTCACGTACGAGGACATGGAGGAGCGCGACGTCGACGCCTACACGTACACGCTCGAAGGGGACGACGAGGCGTCGGGCGCGGCGTGCTATCGCGTCGCGGCCGTCCCGATTCCCGGCAAGGAGTCGCAGTACTCGAAGCTCGTCTTCTGGGTCCTCAAGGACCGCTACGTGACGATCCGCATCGAGACGTACGTCGACGGCGAGAAGCGACGGATCTTCGAGGGAGGGGACGTGCGCGAGGTCTCCGGGATCCCGATCGTGCATGCGTGGTCCCTGACCGACACGAAGCGTCCGGGCGTCACGAAGTTGACGCTCAAGAACGTCCGCGTCGACCCCACCGTCGACCCGTCGATCTTCACGGTCGCGGGGCTACGGACGATCCAGGTCAGTGAGTGAAGTGCACGACGTAGACGTTGTCGATCCCCACGGTGAACAACTGAAAGATGAAGAAGTTCGCCGGGTCGCCGTAGAAGAAGCGTAGCTGGTCGACGTCCTGGATGATCCGGTTCCACGCGTCGTCGGGGGTCGGCTCGGTGCATCCCTCGAGGAGGTTCCAGCCCGGCGGGAGGACCTGCGAGAACGGGTCGATGCCGAACTGGTACGACCGCCATCCCTCTCCGGGCTCGGGTGCGAACGACGCGCCGACGTAGTACGCGGTGCAATCGTCGAACGGATCTTCGGGCGTTCCCTGATCCGACGTCAGCAGGATCGAAACAGGCCTCTCGGCCGCGCTGAAGTCGACCCGCTCGGTGATGAAATCAGCCCCGAGGATGGCAATCCGTTTCGCCCGGTAGTTTCCCGTGAACTCGGAGTCGACGCCGAACTCGGTGAACGCCTGAGGGGCGAAGGTGTCGACGGCGTGGGTCCGGAGGTACCAGCTCTTGTTGCCCCCCTTCGACCAGAGCGCCTGGAACCCACCGTTCCAACTCCAGCCCCCTTCGTTGCTGCCCTTGAAAAACGTCTCGACGAATGACTCCGCCGGGTCGCGTTGGACAGGCCCCGCCTCGAAACCCGGAGGAGCCGACAGCGTGGCGGACAGACACGCGATGGCGATGGTGGCGATCATGTGGTGGCCCTCCCGTTGTGTATCACTTACGCGCACCACGGGTCGGGCGTCAAGGGGGGAGTGCCTGCAGCTCGGCGCCGCGTTCGGCGAGCAACTCGCGCAGAACCGATCGGTGGCAGCGGGTCTCGTCCTCGCAGTAGCAGCCGATCGAGAAGCTCGACTCGTGGGAGAGCGCGGCGAGGAGGTCCAAGGTCCGGCGCGCCTCCGGCGCGTTCATCTCGGCACGGAATCGGCGGACGAACGCGTTCCAGTCGCGATCGGATGCCGCCTTGCGAGCGCGCGCCAGGAGCGGCGCGCTCGGAGCGAGGTTGGGGAACCAGACGTCGTAGTAGTTCTCGAGCGCCAAGTTGTCCTTGCGCACGCCTCGCGGAGGAAACCGCACCGTGCCGATCCGCAGTCCCTCGCCGGTTCCCCGGGGCGTGCCCAGCCGGACGACACGGATCACAGCAAGTCCATCTCCGCGGCGATGAACGCCTTGGCTCCGGGCGCTCCGGAGACCTCGAGGATCGCGCGGTCGCGCACGAGGCGGAGGGTGAGGAACGAACAGCACCGGTTCTCGAGCGCCATCAGCTCCTCGGCGACTGCGAGGGTCTCCGGATCATCCCGAAGCTGGATGGCGTACCCGGTCTCGGTCTCGTCCCACCGGACGGTGTTCGCGCGCAGCGACTCCGCGAGTTGGGTGCGGCGTCCGCGCTCGGCGGGCGCGAGGGCGGCGAGATCGCAGGCGAGCGCGAGGCGAGGATCCGAGGTCACGCCTCGAAGATAGCCCAGCTCGCGCGGGCCGGCCGCTACTTCTTGGCGCGGAGGGACTGCTCGAGCTTCTTGTTGTCGAACATTCCTTCGAGCTCGCCCATGCCGGCGGCTACATCCGCATTGGCGAACAACTCGCGGCCGGCCACCTGCCCGAGCACCGTGAACCCCTGAACGAGCGTCTGCGGCCCTTCGTAGTCCAGGGCCTCGCGCGTTTCCTTCAGGCACGAGTCGGTCAGGAGCGTCGTGAGCATCTCGGCGAACTGCTTGTTCAGCTCGTTGCGCCTCGTGGGGGTCACCACGCTCAGCTTCTTCACGTCGGGGTGCAGCGCCGACATGGCGAACATCCACTGTACGAGCGTGCTCTTGTCTTCCGCAGTCGTCGACTTGACCAGGCACTTGGAGAGGTCGTCGGCGTAGGGGCCAGCCCACAGGGACGTGCTCCCGAACGTGGCGGCAACAACGAGCGCGAACGCGGTCTGGCGGATACGCATGGGCGGTTCCTCCTCGAGCCGGGAATCTAGGTTCCGGCCCCTGGAGGGTCCAATGACGAAATCGTCATTTCTTCGGCAGCAACGCCACGAGCTTCTTCGGGGCCTGCGCCCGATAACTCTCATCGATCCACGACTTCAGCGGATCGACCGGCGGCGCCTTCCCGCCGGGGAACTCCGCGGACACCCATCCGCTCTTCCCCAGTCCGTACGCCGTCGGCTTCGTGAAGGGCAGCATGAGGGCGGCCGTGCCGGAGTGGGGCAGCTTGCAGGAGATCGAGAACGGCTCTCCCTCGATGCTCAAGTAGGCGAACGTCTTGTCGTTCACCGCGAGGTCCATGTGACGCGGCCAGGGGCTCTTCGTGTGAGCCTTCGGATAGGCCAGCCCGAAATTGCGAAGCTCTTGGAGCACGGTGTCGCTCGTGACACGCTTACGCGGCATCAGGGTGTCCCCCGGAGAACGGTGTACTCGCTCTGCACGAGTCCGCTCGCCAGAGCGCGCGTGGCGACATGGGTCAATCTCACGTCGCCGTCGAGCGGGCCGAAGAGCGAGATGCCGGTGCCGATCAAAACCGGCACCCGCGTGATGATAAGCCGGTCGATCAACCCGGCTCGCAGGAACGCCTGGATCGTCGCCCCGCCGTCCACGTAGACGTGACCTACGCCTCGCGCGGCGAGCTGCTTCGCGACCTCGGCCGGAGGGCCCGACATCCGCTCCACGACGGCTCCTGCGGGCGCTGCGGCGAGTGCGCGCGTGCTGAGCACGAAGACCGGTTTCGCTCCATAGAACCAGCCCGGGAAGCCGAGGACGGTCTCGTACGTCTTGCGCCCGATGAGGAGTGCATCGACGGACGCGAAGAACTCTTCGAAGCCGTGCGGCTCGCCGCCGTCTTCCGGGAGGAAGTCGAAGGCACCGTCTTCCCGTGCGATGAAGCCGTCCAGGCTGACCCCGACGAAGACGGAGGCCTTCATTGAGTCGCCGCCATCAAGCGGGCCGCGGCTTCCGACAGGCCGGTCCGGCCTACGACGTAGGGCTTCCAGGCCGTCTCGAGCGGCTCGCGATAACGGGTCCAGGTCCCGCGATCGAAGATCTCGTAGAGCATCGGCGTGTACTCCGGCACGACCTCCCGCACCGCCTCGCCGGTCGTGTAGAAGAGCACGACGTGCCATAGGTCGGAGGGCGCCGTCATGCCCAACGTCGCCGCGGCGTCGCCGAGGGCCTGGCGCACCGGGTCGCTTCGGCCCATCAGCACGTGCGAGGCCTCGTGGAAGACCACCTCGAGCGCTGCACGGTCGGGGTTGGAGCTCCCGATCAGCAGGTGCGGAGGATCGATGCTCGAATTGGCGCCGCTCCATCCCGCGTTCTCCACGACGTCGATCGGGATCGGCAGGCGGCGCCAGGTTGTCCCGTAGAGCTTCTGGAGCCGGGTCGCGAGCGCCGGCTCGTGCTTGGCGAGCTGCGGCTTCAACGCTTCGATCCAGCGACGATTCTTCGCATCCTGGGCCCGCCAGAGACAGGCGGCGTAGCCGGGGGCCGCCGCCGCGCGGATCCCCGTCGCGATCGCGACGAGCCTCCGGTCGTCGTCGCCTCCGATCCCGTCGTCGAACCCGGCGAGGTCGAGGCGGATCAAGTATTGCCCTCGCTCGGTCCAGTCGGCGGGAGAGACGACCTCCGCGTAGTAGTCGGCGGCGGCGTCCCACCCCGCGCGCTCCGTAGCCGGCCGCTCGCCCAAGCACGATGCGAGCGCATCCGGCTTCCCGGCCTTCCGCGCCGTCCCGGCGGCGATCAGCGCATCGTTCAGGTTGGTCTCGAAGTCGCTGAAGAACGTGAAGTGCGGGGTCGTGAGCACCGCGCTCCGCTCGGGAGGGGGCTCGGCCGCCTGGAGCGTCGCGCACCCCAGGATCGTGACGCCGAGGGCGAGAGCGGCGCCCGGTCTCATTTCGGCGCTGGGGCCGCCGGGGGAGCGAGGGGGTCGTTCCCGCTGTCTTGCGTCGCCTCGCGCAGCTTCTGGATGACCTCGTCGTAGTAGGGCCGGTCCTTGAGGCTGGCGTATTCGCCGGGGAAGCACACCGTGATCAGGTCGGCGCCGACCTGGGAGAAGTTTCCGAGCGCGACCGCACAGCGGAGGCCGTTGCTCAGGCGCGTGTTGTCGATCATCGGGAAATCGAAGTAGCTGGCTTCGAAGGTCGCGCGCGTGTCGGTGAGGTCGGGTCGGTCGGGGGGGGCTTTCACTTCGAGGCGGACGCGGAGCTGTTCCTGTTTTTCGTCCACGCCCAGGACGCGCAAGTGGATCTGGCAGGTGACGTCTCGCACCGTGATCGTCTCGCCCTCGAGCTCGAGGCCGCCGCGCGCCGCCTTCAGCTCTTCGAGGTCGACCGAGCGGCGAAAGCTCTTGCCGTGACCTTCGAGGGCGAAGAGCTGCTTGTTGGTGATCTCCTTGGCAACGCTCTGGATGCGCGACTTCAATTCCTGGCGGTCGGCGTTGCTCGACTTGTTGATGCGCCGCTGGAGGTCGAAGAAGAGGGGGCGGAGGTCGAGCGAGTCGTGGAAGTTGTAGGCGAGCAGCTCGAGGTTCAGCACCTTGGCGTCGAGGTCGTTGTCGGAGGGGCGAAGGTACTGCGCGATGATCGAGACGAGCATGTCCTTGCGGAGGCTCGATTCCGCCTCCTCGCGGCGGCTCATGAGCTCGGAGTACAGGCGAGCGTTGGTGTCGACGGCCTGGCGGCGGTTGAGCACCTCCGACCCCTTGACGCCGACGAAGGTGACCGCGAAGGCGGTGAGCAGTCCCCCGACCGGATGCAGGAAGACGGCGAGTTTGTCCCAGCCGTCCTTGCCCTTCGGTGCGTCCGTCATCGAGCCGGGCCGCTGCTACTTCCTGCGCGCGGTGAGCTTGCCGTCCTTCGCCTCGAGCACGATATCGGCCTGGGCGGCGTCGTCGTAGGAGACGACGGCGACGTCGGCCGACTGTCCCTTCGACGAAATCGTCAGCGTGCACTTGCCCGGCGCGTCGATCACGATGTGATAGGTGCCGGTCTTGTCGGTCGTCACGGCGGCGTAGCTCTTGTCGCCGCACTTGCCGGAGACCGAGGCCCCCTCGACGGGCGCGCCGCCGAGGCTGATCTTGCCGAAGACCTCGCCGGCCGACGCGAGCGTGGGCATAACCAAGAGCGCGAGCCAGGTAGCGCAGATTCTCTTCATGGTGTGTCCTCTTCCCTCACGAAACGCCGTGAGATTATCACGCGCCATGCGCCTCCGCCTGATCGCCTCCGCCGTGATCTTCCTTTCCTTGCCGGCACATGCGGTGGACCAGGGGGTGAGCATCGAGACCTGGGGTGACCTGTACGTGCAGGGCGAGCCGTCGGCGCAGTCGTGGTTCCGGTTCGCCTACATTCTCGACGCGCACCTCCATCGCACCGTCTTCGTCAAGCTGGCGGCGCTCATCGAGCGCGACTCGCACGGCGACATCGCGCGCGACGTGCTCTACGACGCGGACGACCGCGACCTGAAGCGGGCGGCGATGCGGTTTCGGGACCTGACGCTCGGGTTTCGTGCGGGCGAGGTGACGGTGCTCCTCGGCCGCCAGCGGTTGACCTGGGCGCGGACGACGTTTGTCAACGCGACCGACAATCTCACGCCGCGGGACTGGACCGATCCTCTGGCGGAGGTGCGGCTATCGCCGCTGGCGGCCGACGTGACGTGGGAGCACGAGCGGTGGCACGCGGAGGGCGCGCTCGTTCCACGGTACGCGCCGTCGCGCCTCCCGCAGCTCGGCGGGCGCTGGTTCGCGTTTCCCGCGGAGATCGAACCCTCGTGGGGGAGCGCGTCGTTCCCCCCGGTGAGCTGGAACACGCTCCAGGGTGCCCTGCGTGGCGGTTACCGAGGCTCGCGCGGCGAGGCTCGCGTCTCGTACTTTCGCGGCTACGACGACGCGGAGCGGCTGACGCCGCGCTTCGGACCGCCGGACCCGCTGACGGGCGTGGTGCCGGTGGCGCTCGATCGGTCGTTCCCGCGGCTCGAGGTCACCGGGCTCGACGGCGAGTTCCTTGCGGCGTCGTGGATCGTGCGCGGCGAGGCGGGGTACTTCCACTATCCCGACGGAGGCGACGGATTCCTCCTCTACCAGCTCGAAGCCGAGTGGTCCCGCGGGCCGTGGCGGGCGCTCGCGGGGTTCGGCGACACGGTGGGCGGCGGCGCGACCGCGGTCGCGGCGACATCGCTCGACGCCGCCTACCTCCCGGCGATCTTCGTCGCGGGGACGTACGGCGAGGCGACGGAGTGGCAGGTCGAGCTGACCGCCACGGTCGGCACCAAGGGCGGCGACTCGCTTCTCCGGGCCTCCGGCTCGTACCCGTTCGCCGGCCACGTGCGCGTGGGGGGCGAGATCGATCTCATGGCCGGGGGGGTGGCCACGTTTTGGGGACGCTGGCGCGACAACGACCGGATGCGCGTCTTCGTGAAGCTCGACTTCTAGCCGGCGCGCTTCAGCACCACGACCGCGTTGTGCCCGCCGAAGGCGAAGGCGTCGACGATCGCGACCCCGGGGTCGCACCTCTCCGCGACGTCCGGCGGCGCCGGGATCGCGCACTCCGGATCGAGGTGCGCGACGTTGATCGTCGGCGTCACCGTGCCCGACTCCAGCGCGAAGACCGCCGCGGCGACGCCGAGGGCCCCGGAAGCTCCCATCGCGTGGCCGAGCATCGACTTGGGAGCCGTGACCACCGGGAAGCCGTTGTCTGACCCGAACACTTCGCGCAGCGAGTGACCCTCGGTGCGGTCGTTGAGCCGGGTCGCGGTCCCGTGCGCCACGACCAGGTCGACGTCCTCCGGGAGCACCGACGCGTCCCGCAGCGCCTCCCGGATCGCCTCGGCTTCGGTCGACTGGTCGGGCGCCGTCAGGTGCGAAGCATCGCAATTGCTCGCGTAGCCGGCGATTTCCGCCAGCGCGCGTCCGCCGCGCCGCGCCAGCGACTCCTCGGATTCGAGCACGAGCAGCACGATCGCGTCGGAGAGGACGAGCCCGTCGCGATCAGCGTCGAAAGGACGGCACGCGCCCGCAGGATCGTCGTTCCGCCGGGAGAGCACGCGCAGCCGCGACCACGACAGGAGCATCAACTCCGTCAGCGCGTGCTCGCCTCCGCCGGCGATCATCGCATCCCGGCGTCCCTCACGGATCTCGCGGTAGGCCTGCCCGATCGCGTGGCTCCCCGAGGCACACGCGGTGGCGACCGTCATCGACGGCCCCTTCAGCCCCAGGTAGATCGCGATCTGTGCCGCGGGCGCGTTCAGCATGAGGGAGGGGATCGTGGTCGGCCGCGACGCCGCGTCGCCGATCTCCGCCCACTTCAGGTAATGCGGCCCGGCCTCCGCGATCGTCCCGAACCCCGAGCCGAAGAACACCCCCGCGTCGGCGAGCACGCCGTTCGAGATCTTCGCGTCGGCGAGCGCCAGGCGCGCGGCAATCACGCCGTGCGCGGTCAGCGACGACAGCCAGGGCAGGTCGCGGCCCTCGAAGTGCTCGTCCAGCGCGGTCTTCGGCAGCTCGCCGCCGAAGCGCGTCTGGAAGCGGGACGCGTCGAACGCGGTGATCGGGCCGATCGCCGAACGCCCCGCGTAGAGCGCGTCGCGGAGCCGGTCGACGCCCAGGCCGTACGGTGTGATCGCACCAATCCCCGAGACGAAGACGCGGCGGCCGCGAGGAGCACTCGGCATGCGGTCACTCTACAGGTTCACTTATACACGGCCAGGTTGTTCTGGAATGGATCCGGTCTGATCGCTCCGGGCTTTGCGCCCAGCCGGAACTCGAATTTCTTCTCTGGCTCATCAGCGAATACGACCCGTGAAATCGTCTGACCGCGACTCTCCCACACGAGAGGAACTAGGAGCTTCTTGAATCCATCACCCGGCTCCTGCCGGATCGTGCCCCACAGGCGGTATTGCTCACCAATCCGTTCGACATGTTGCTCGACGTCGACTTCGGCGTTGCCGCTGTTGCGCACCCACTGATCGAAGTACCAGCCCATATCCAGCTTCATGGCGTCGGAGACCGCCCGAGCAAAGTTGTCCGTCGAGGCCGGGCCAACGTTGGCGGCGTCGAGAAACGCCTTGGTGGCGGCCATGAAGTGAGAGTTACCGATGGAGGTCCGCAGCATGTGGAGGACGAGCGGACCCCGGTTGTAGAGGAGGCAGTAGCGGTCGCGCCAGCTTCTTTCGCCCCCGAGATACTCGGCATCGGCGATCGGCGCTCCCTCGGCGCAGATGCCGTCCTCGCCTTGCCACTGCCGGAGCATTCGCTCGAATCCGACGATGGTCTTGTCGTTG
>Ga0075418_10010750_pt1 | contig 10239 bp, 5 predicted proteins | sample SoiMetdeltSBSDD2_FD_81776 | JGI IMG/M metagenome (GOLD analysis project Ga0075418, IMG submission 81776) | Bulk soil microbial communities from a Populus tree surrounding site in Tennessee, USA - Soil MetaG P. deltoides SBSDD2 | ecosystem: Environmental > Terrestrial > Soil > Tree plantation...
GCAGAGACTTTCTGACGTTGAAGGCATCGACTGGATCCGACTGCATTACGCCTTTCCAACAGGGTTCCCTATGGACGCTTTGGATGTAATGGCAGAACGTTCAAACATTTGTAATTACATTGACATTCCTCTTCAACATGCCTCTACGCGTATGCTTCAGTTAATGAGGAGAGGGACCACAAGGGATAAGACAGAAGATCTTTTGAAAAAGATTCGGGACAAAGTTCCGGGTATTGCTATTCGTACTACAATGATCGTTGGTCATCCGGGGGAAACGGAAGTTGATTACGAGGAATTGGTAGACTTTGTCGAAAAATCACGGTTCGATCGTATGGGTGTGTTTACCTATTCTCATGAAGAAAATACGCATTCTTATAGCATGCCCGATGATGTGCCGTCAGAAATTAAACAACAGCGCCTTGATGACGTCATGGAAGTCCAACAAAACATTTCATTGGAGTTAAACACCGCCAAGATCGGGAGTACTTATAAAGTGTTGATCGACCGAAAGGAAGGGGGTAGTTTTATTGGCAGAACGGAATTTGATTCTCCCGAAGTTGATAACGAAGTGATTATCGAAAGCAGGGAAAACTATTTGAGAATTGGTGATTTTGTGAACGTCAAAATAACGTCAGCCTCTGAATTTGATTTAACCGGAGAAGTGGTAGCGTGACCTCATATGTAAATTCTCAACCCTTATCAATAAATTGACGTTATTCCGACAATGGTTTTAAACAGTCCCACGAACTTTTGTTGTCACCATGCAGCTTAACAAGGTTTCACTGGCGGAGACGCGAGCTTTCAGCCCTTTTTTCTTAGACTATATACAACAAGAGAATACACTTAGACCTTTTTACCACAGGTTTCCTGCAATTGAAAACTTCAAGGACCAGATCAACGAAAAAACCGCAAGCTTCTCTGCCTCTCATCGTTCAGCGCTCGCTAAAACAGTAAAAAGGCAATACGAAAACATTCCTCTTTCTCCCGAGGCCGAAAAGAACATCCTACGACTCGAGGAAAAGAATACATTCACAGTAACCACCGGGCACCAACTGAATATATTCACCGGACCTTTATATTTTATTTTCAAGATCGTCACGGTGATCAACACATGCAACAAGCTTAAGGCACGTTATCCCGACAACAACTTTGTTCCCGTTTATTGGATGGCTTCGGAAGATCACGATTACGAAGAAATTAAATATTTTAACCTTTACGGCAAGAAATACATCTGGAAGACGGAGCAATCCGGGGCTGTGGGCAGGTTCGTAACTGATGGCCTAAGCGCGCTAGCTAACGAGATCCCCGGCGAAACCAAGATCTTCCGCGAGGCATACTCCAAACATAAAACCCTTAGTGCCGCAGTAAGGCATTACGTTAACGCATTGTTCGGCGCTAATGGCCTCGTTGTGCTGGATGCGGACGATCGCACGTTGAAAAAACAATTTTCAAAAGTAATAAGCCAGGACCTGCTCTTTAGTTCCAATAAGCAGGCCGTCGATCAAACCAATACCTCCTTGGAAGGATTGGGATATAAGCCCCAGATCTTTTGCCGGGATATTAACTTTTTCTATTTAAGCGAAGGCTTGAGAAGCCGGATCGAAAAATCCAATGGCATATTTAACGTATTGGATTCGAACGTTTCATTTTCTGAACAAGAAATAGAAAAATTAATTGCAGATGAACCAGACAGATTTAGTCCAAACGTAATTCTCCGCCCGCTTTATCAGGAAATGATCCTTCCGAATCTCGCCTATGTCGGAGGTCCGGCGGAAGTCATATACTGGCTGCAGCTAAAAGGTGTATTTGATCTTTTTTCTGTGCCCTTTCCGATTGTCATGCCGCGAAACTTCGGAATGATCATAGATCACGAAACGAGCAGAAAGTTGGACAAGACAGACCTGGATTTAAAGGAGCTCTTTGAAGAAAAGAATTACCTCTTTAATAACTGGGTCCTAAAACATTCTCCTCGCAATCTTACTATTGGGACGGAACGAATAGAGATGGCAAAAATATTTGAATCGTTAAAAAGCCGCGCCGAATCTATCGACCCCACACTGGCTCCATTTGTAGGAGCTGAAGGCAAGCGCGTGCTAAATAGTCTCGAAAGGATAGAACGTAAATTTCTGCGCGCCGAGAAACGCCTTCACTCCGACAAACTTCGTCAGATTGAAGCGGTTAAAGATGCTCTTTTCCCAAATGGATCTTTACAGGAACGAACTGAAAATTTTCTGAGCTTTTATCAGCGTGACGCGCAGTTCATCCAACGTCTCATTGAAAATTTTGATCCATTTGATTTTCGTTTTAACATCCTATCTTACACTAGTTGAAATAACGGCAACCGATCTTCGCGATGACAAAGGAAGAACTACGAAAACTTTACATTAAAAAACGTAGCTCGTTATCCGATTCAGAATATCTCCAACTCAACGATGAGCTTTGCGGAACATTCTTCAAAAGTGTAGAACTCTCGGGAATAAAAATTCTGCACACCTTCCTTCCAATTGAAAGGCAAAAGGAGCCGAATACCCGGCAGCTCATCAAACAGATCATGGAACGTTATCGCGATTTACGCATCGCTATTCCGCGAGTGAATGAAATGACCCAGACATTAGAAAGTATTCTTCTGGAATCTACAACTGTCTTGAAGAACAGTGGTTGGGGAATCCCAGAACCTGAATCCGGAGTTGTGATCGATGCTGATCAAATAGAAATGGTGCTGGTTCCGATGCTGACCTTTGACCGAAGAGGTCATCGGGTTGGGTATGGGAAAGGGTTTTATGATAAATTCCTTTCTTCCACGAGCCACAATTGTAAACGTGTAGGAATATGTCTCTTTGATCCTGTAGACAGAATCGATAATATCATGGAATTCGATGAGCGCCTGGATCAATGTATTACCCCAAACGGATCGTATACTTTCTAAACTGCAGGCTCCTGCTGACTCAAGCAGTGGAAAGAGCCTAAACCCCATATGATATCTACGGAGTCGAGCCCAATCACTTTTCGGTCACGGAAACAACCTTGTAGTATGCTTAGCGCTTTGTCGTCATTCTTGTCTCTGAATGTGGGGACGATGACGTACTTATTGCTGATGTAAAAATTCGCATATGACGCCGGCAGTCGCATTCCTTCGAACTCTACGCCTTGTGGCATCGGCATCTCAACGATGTTCATCTGCTTATTATTTTCAAGTCGCAAAGATTTTAGGTTCTTCAAATTGTCACGAAGTGTGACGTAGTTTTCATCCTGGCGATTCGTTTCAACCACCGTGACAACTGTATCTTCATTGACGAAACGTACAAGGTCATCAATATGTCCATCGGTGTCATCTCCTACGATCCCATCCTCCAGCCAAAGGATATTTGTAACCCCATAGAAATTATGCAGGTATACTTCAATTTCTTTTTGATTTAGATCGGGATTCCGGTTAGAATTAAGCAGGCATGAAGTTGTGGTCAACACGGTGCCTTTGCCATTGAAATCGACCGAACCTCCTTCCATTATGATGTTCGGATAGACAACAGGGATATTATACTGTTTTGCGATCAGTGTGGGAATTACGTCATCGAGATCGCAAGGCAAATACTTGTTACCCCAGGCGTTGTAACCCCAATCGATAATTATCTTCTTTTGATCTGCAACAGGGTTGATCAGAAATGCCGGTCCGTGATCGCGACACCATGCGTCGTTTGTCGGATGAATGAAAAATTCAATATTATTAAGGTCTGCATCTGCGCGCTCGAGGTAGGTCATTGCCTTGCTCTTCATAGCATCGGTAGCCACGTTGATTTTTACTTTTTCACCCTCCGCAATAAGCTTTACGAATTGTGCGTAAACGGGGTAGATGGTCGATATCTTTCCTGGCCATGACGCCTCTTTATGTGGCCAGCTCAACCAGGTGGCTACATGAGGTGCAAACTCTGCAGGGAAATAGTACCCGAGCTCCTTTGGGGTCTTAGAGTCCGGAAGTCCTATGGTATGGAAGTCCGGAAAATTCTTATTTGTCATTGATTCCTTCCTAAGTAGTTTTTTGAAGAGCAAAATTGAACTTCTTTACACATTCTTGTCCTCATCAATTAATGTTGCAATTTAAGATTCACGGTCTTCCAACAACGCTCTTCGCACTTCACGTCTCTTCATCAATAAATCGTTTCGTGATTGGTTTATATGAATCAATTCGTCTATCTCTCAAAAACGGCCAATGTGTTCTATATCTATCCGTGAGCTTCAGGTCGACTTCCTGCACATGGACTTCCTCTTTTTCATGTGCCGCCTGATATAGTATCCGGCCAAACGGATTGGATATAAATGACCCACCCCAGAATTTCATAGCGCCATTCTGTTCGAATCCAACCCGGTTAACACTTACCACATGAACACCATTGGCGACTGCGTGACTCCGTTGAATCGTTTGCCACGCGTTAAATTGCTCACTGTTAGTTAATTCATCCTGGGACGTTGCCCAGCCAATAGCTGTAGGGTAAAATAAGATTTCAGCGCCCATTAAACTCGTAATCCTTGCTCCTTCCGGATACCACTGGTCCCAGCAGATCAAGACTCCAATCGTTGCAAACTCTGTCTTGAAGGTCTTATATCCCAGATCGCCTGGTGTAAAGTAAAACTTTTCGTAGTACGAGGGGTCATCCGGGATGTGCATTTTCCGATACTTACCAAGGTATGCACCATCTGCATCCAACACGGCCGTTGTATTATGATAGATTCCTTCCGTCCGTTTCTCAAATAGCGACGCAATGATCACAACTCCCAGCTCCTTTGCTATCCGCGACAATCTTTCGGTCGACGGACCAGGTATTGGCTCAGCAAGTTTGAAATTTTCATAAGACTCTACATCACAGAAGTATAAGGATGTAAACAACTCCTGAAGGCAAACGATCTGCGCACCTTTCGCTGCGGCTTCGCGGATTCCTTCAATCGCTTTATTCAGATTTTCTGGTGGATTTTTTGTACACGACATCTGTACGGTTCCCACTTTTATCACCTTTGTTGACATCGTTAGAGTTTAGTCCACAAAATTAGAAAGTAATTCTTGGTTGAAGAAATTAAATCAAGAAGGTTCCACGCAGAAGATCTCACATTACTCAATTAAAAAAAAGAAAACCTTTCTGTGGGAGCAGAAAGGTTGATTCTCAAGATTTATAAGGCCATAAGATTTAAGCTTCCTCAGGGAGGTGAACAAAGGATTCGTCCTTAGCCTCCAGGTTCGAAGTTCCCATCAACCAGGTGTCGATAGCTCGCGCAGCTTCTCGACCTTCCGATATTGCCCATACGACGAGAGACTGCCCACGCCGGATATCGCCAGCAGCAAAAACTCCATCCAGTGACGACATATAATTTTCGGTTCTGATATTTCCCCGGGCGTCCAGCTCGAGTTTCAGTTCATCAACCATTCCAGCTTTTTCAGCTCCGACGAAGCCGACGGCAAGTAACGCGAGATCACAAGGGATCACTCTTTCCGATCCCGCAATCTCCTGGAATCCCATCTTACCCTGCTCGTTTTCACCCCACTTGATATCCACAATCTTCAGCCCGGTAAGTCTGCCCATGTTATCTCCGAGGAACTCTTTTGTAAGGATAGACCACTGGCGTTTAACACCTTCCTCGTGTGATGAGGATGTCATCAGGATCATTGGCCAAAGGGGCCAGGGATTGTTATCACTTCTCGTAAGAGGCGGTTGGGACAACAACTCAATTTGCGTAATTGATTTTGCCATTTGACGGTTTGACGTACCCACACAATCAGATCCAGTGTCGCCACCGCCGATAACCAGAACATTCTTGTCCGTTGCCAGTATCTCGCCCGTGAAAATTCGATCACCTGCGACTTTCTTATTCTGTTGTGGCAGGAAGTCCATGGCGAAATGAATGCCATTCAGGTGCCTTCCTGGAATAGGAAGATCCCTTGGAGCTGATGCACCTCCGCACATTACGACAGCATCGAACTCGTCCTTCAAATGCTTGGCGCTGATATTTACACCGACGTTGGCATTGGTACGGAATATTATTCCTTCCGCCTCCATTAGTTTGATCCTTCTGTCTACAACGTGTTTCTCTAGCTTGAAATCAGGAATCCCGTAACGCAACAATCCTCCGATGCGGTCGCTTCTTTCGAAAACCGTGACCCAATGTCCAGCTTTATTAAGTTGAGCAGCAGCGGCGAGTCCGGCCGGTCCTGAGCCGACAACTGCAATACGTTTTCCAGTGCGTGTTTTGGGTGGATGAGGTTTGATGTATCCCTTTTCAAACGCCTGCTCAGCAATCGTCTTTTCAATGTATTCAATTGTAACCGGCTTGTTATTGATGCTCAGCACACAGCTAGCTTCACATGGCGCCGGGCAAATACGCCCAGTAAACTCAGGAAAGTTGTTTGTGCTCGAAAGGATCTTGATCGCTTCGCCCCATTTACCCTGGTATACAGCGTCATTAAAATCAGGAATGTTGTTACCTAACGGACAACCATGATGACAGAAGGGCACACCACAATCCATGCAACGTGACGCCTGCTGCTTGACCTTCTCCTTGTCGAGCGGTGTATATACCTCATTGTTATCCTTAATACGTTCCTTTACATCGCGTGACTTTGGCATCTCGCGATCGAACTTCATAAATCCATCTATCAGTCCCATTCTCAGTTAATTCCTTTATGTGCTATTTTACCGTTACAACCTCTGCTTTTGAAGTAGCTTTGCTTGCTTTTGCCTTTTGAAGCACAGCTTTGTAATCCTTAGGCATGACTTTCACAAAAAGTTCTGATGCCTCATCCCATTTTCCTAAGATCCATTCAGCAGGGTCGCTACCAGTATATTTGAAATGCTTTTCGATCATTGCCTTAACTTCAGCCCTATCTTCATTCTCCATGGCCTCCACATCCACCATGTCTTTGTTGCACAGCCTTTCAAGAGAATGTTCGGGATCGAATACGTAAGCAATACCACCGCTCATTCCAGCTGCAAAGTTTCTTCCAGTCTTACCTAATATGACAACGCGGCCACCGGTCATGTATTCGCATGCATGATCTCCAACCCCTTCGACGACAGTGTTCACGCCGGAGTTTCTCACACAGAAACGTTCGCCGGCTTGTCCCCTGATGTATGCTTCGCCGGACGTAGCACCATAAAACGCTACGTTTCCGATGATAATGTTATCCTCAGGCTTGAATGTTGCCTCTTTGTCTGGATAGACGATCAATTTTCCTCCTGACAAGCCTTTTCCAAAGTAGTCGTTAGCTTCCCCTTCCAGTTCAAAGGTGACACCTGGTGCAACGAAGGCAGCGAAACTCTGCCCAGCCGATCCTTTAAAGTGGAAACGGATGGTGTCTTCAGGAAGTCCTTTGCCTTTATACTTCTTCGAAATCTCATTTGACAATAGAGCGCCCGTTGTGCGGTCCGTATTGCGAATAATAAATTTCTCCTGCACAGGTTCACCGTCATCCAAAGCTGTACGAGCAGCTTCGACCAGTTTCCAGTCGAGCACTTTTTCAAGCTCGAAATCCTGGTCTATTTGTTTATATAGTCCAATATGCTCGCGGACCGGCTCTCTCTGGAGTATCGGTGACAAGTCAAGCTTTTTAATCTTCCAATGATCTACATCCTGTCGTACGCGAAGCAGATCTGCCCGGCCCACCATTTCATTCACCGTTCTGAATCCAAGCTCAGCCATAACCTCCCGTAAATTTTCAGCAAGGAAAGTGAAGAAGTTAACGACGTGATCCGGATCTCCTGTAAAGAGTTTTCTCAACTCCGGGTCTTGCGTGGCAATACCGACAGGACACGTATTCAGGTGACACTTTCTCATCATGATACATCCTTCTACAACCAGGGCTGCCGTTGCGACGCCCCATTCTTCCGCTCCAAGCAACGTTGCTATTGCAATGTCGCGGCCTGTACGTATCTGTCCGTCTGTCTGAAGCACCACTCTGCTTCTGAGATTATTTTTAACAAGTGTTTGATGCGCTTCTGCTAATCCCAGTTCCCATGGCAGACCAGCGTGACGCAACGAACTAATCGGAGATGCACCGGTACCGCCATCAGCACCTGAAATAAGAATTGCGTCAGCTTTAGCCTTTGCAACCCCGGCAGCCACAGTTCCGACACCAGCCTGAGACACAAGCTTCACATTGATGCGAGCGTGACGATTTGCATTCTTAAGATCGTAGATCAACTGTGCCAGATCTTCAATTGAATATATATCGTGATGGGGTGGAGGCGAAATTAGTCCAACGCCCGGTGTTGAATGACGAACGCGGCCAATCCACTCATCCACTTTGTGCCCTGGCAGCTGACCGCCTTCTCCAGGCTTTGCTCCCTGGGCCATCTTAATTTGAAGTTCATCAGCATTAGTGAGATAATAGCTGGTGACTCCAAATCTTCCTGACGCTACCTGTTTAATTGCTGACCGTTCCCAATCGCCGTTGTCTTTGCGTTCAAACCGGATTTCATCTTCTCCACCTTCACCGCTATTGCTCTTCCCGCCGATCCGGTTCATTGCAATTGCCAGCGTTGCATGTGCTTCGTGTGATATTGAGCCAAATGACATCGCGCCTGTTGCAAATCTCTTGAATATCTCCTCCACAGGCTCGACCTCGCTTAGTGGTATCGCATTTCTTTTCTTGAATTCAAACAGCCCTCTGAATGTTAGTTCATTGTCGAACTGCTCGTTGATGCTTCGTGCATATTTCTTGAATACTTCGTAGTTCTTTGTTTTCGTCGCGTGCTGAAGCAGGTGTATAACTTCGGGGCTGAATAAATGTTTTTCCCCTCTGCGTTTCCATTGATATACGCCTCCGACAGGCAGCTCTCTGACTTCGTTTTCAAATGCGAGCTGATGGCGTACAATTACTTCTTTTGCAATGTCATCGAAGGACAAACCTTCGATGCGGCTTATGGTTCCCCGGAAACATTTTTCGACAACATCGCTGCCAATACCAAGAGCTTCAAAGATCTGAGCTGATTGATAAGACTGCAGCGTGCTGATACCCATTTTAGACATGACCTTCAAAAGGCCGTTACCAATTGCCTTCTGGTAATTGGCAAATGTTTCTTCATCTGCGATTGGTTTGTAAAACAATCCTTCCTTGTTCATGAAGTGAATTGTTTCCAACGCCAGATATGGATTGACAGCGCTTGCTCCATATCCAATTATTGTCGCGAAGTGATGAACTTCCCATGCATCCCCAGCTTCCGCAACGAGTCCGGCCTGAGTCCGGATCCTTTTTTCAACGAGATGCTGATGTACAGCACCTACCGACAGCAGTGAGGGTATTGGCGCGAACTCAGAGCCGATCTTCCTATCTGAAAGGATCAAGATCTTCTTACCGGCCCTTACTGCCTTTTCTGCTTCATTGCAGATTCGATTGATGCTTTCTTCCAGTCGTCCGGGTTCTCCATCAGCTTTGAACACGCATTGGATCACGGCACATTCAAACCCTTGATCCTGGAGGTGTTTGAATTTCTCTAGATCTGAATTGAGAAGTACAGGTTGCGAAATATGGATCTGCCGTGTATGCTCAGGTGTTTCCTCGAGAACGTTCAGGCTTGAACCAACTCGGGTAAACAGTGACATCACCAGTCTTTCTCGAATTGGATCGATCGGCGGATTGCTTACCTGCGCAAAATGTTGCTTGAAATAATTTGAAAGGTGTCTGCTTTCCTTTGAAAGAATGGCTTGAGGGGTATCATCACCCATCGAACCAACGGCTTCATAGCCCTTTTCCGCCATAGGAAGAATAAGCATTTTTATATCTTCCTGCGCATAGCCATAGGCGTTCTGGCGCTGGATCAATGTGCGCTCGTCGTAGCTACTGTCCAACCACTCTTGCTCCGGTTCGAGGCGCAACTTGAGTCTGTTCTGAATTATCCAGTTATAATATGATTTGCCCTCGTAGACTGATCGTTTAACTTTTTCGTCATCGAGAACCTTTCCATGCTCGGTGTCGACCATAAGCATCTTTCCAGGTGTGATCCGCCCTTTCTCGATAACATCTTTTGGATCGATCGGAAGCGCTCCTGCTTCCGATGCAGCAACCACACGACCGGAGCGTGTGATGCAGTATCTCAATGGACGCAGGCCATTTCTGTCCAGTGTTGCTCCGATGCGTGATCCATCTGTGAATACCAAGGCTGCCGGCCCGTCCCACGGTTCCATCATCGACGCGTGATATTTGTAAAAAGCTTTACGATGAGGATCCATCAATTTGTTATCCTGCCACGCCTCAGGAAC
>Ga0075418_10010757_pt1 | contig 10236 bp, 6 predicted proteins | sample SoiMetdeltSBSDD2_FD_81776 | JGI IMG/M metagenome (GOLD analysis project Ga0075418, IMG submission 81776) | Bulk soil microbial communities from a Populus tree surrounding site in Tennessee, USA - Soil MetaG P. deltoides SBSDD2 | ecosystem: Environmental > Terrestrial > Soil > Tree plantation...
ATTGTCCTGCTCCCACATGATCACGAGTCGGTCCGGGTGATGCACGTAGGCATGCGGATACGGCGTGTTGTAGGACCGCACGAATCCCCACGGCTGGCAATGCGACCCGTAGTCGTACGTCGTCGGCTTGTTGTTCTTGTCCCATTCGATCTTGCCGGCCGGTGTGAACAGGAGTTCACCCGACACGACGTTCGAGCAGCCGCGCCCCCCTGATGCGCAAGCTCCCTTCGAGTTGGCTGTGATATCGGCAACGCGGGGATGGTCCCAGACACCGGTGAAGTCGGGCTTGCCGTTCGACAGGCGCGGTGCGGGCTTTGACGTCTGAGCGCTCGCGACGATCGCCGCGAACACTACGACGGCGCTCACAAGAAGAAGTCTCTTCATGGTGCTCTCTCTTTCCGCGCTGAAATTACTTCGGGGCAGGAGTCTGCTCGGACGCAGTGAACACCTGGCGGCCGTCCGAGAACGTTACCCCACGACTGGCCGCGTTGGGTGAGCCGTCCTTCGCGCGGATGCCCTGCACCTTCACGGTGTCACCAACTTTCAGCGAGTCCCTGGTGATTCCCCGCCGGCGGAGTCCGTTCGGCGCGGCGCCGGAGAACCCCCACACCGCCTGTTGACCCGAGACTTCGTCTTTGCCTTCGACGTAGAACCAGATGTGCGGATTGGTCCACTCGACCTTCTTGACCACACCGGTCACGCGAACGGGCTTAGTGGCGTCGAATTCGGCGGCCTCAGAGTGATGGGCGAGAACCGGAATCGCCGAGATCAATAGAGCAACGCTCGCGGCCAGCACAGCCGCCGACAGGTTCCGTGACATCACAGTCCTCCCAGTGCTTTCGTGCGGATTATCGTCGGCATCCGCGCCTTGTCAAGCCGATACGGCTCGCGCTTGCAGTTCGATGTAGCGCGAGTCCCTTAGTCACCAAGATGCAGCACGGGAACACTGTGAACGAGCCGAAGGCTTCGCCGCTTCAACGGCGGAGCCCTTGGCTAGTTGGAACGTACGCGCCTAGTTCTCAGCGCGATGCGGTCGACGTCGTCGGAGCCGCGGGCGGAAGCGTCGAAGCAGCGAATGCGGAGACCGCCGCCATATCCTGCACCGACATGCTGGTGACGATCGACTTCATCAGCTCGGACCAAGGACCGTGCCGCGTCCCAGTCTTCATATCGAAGAGCTGCCGCATCGTGTAGCTCGGTGAGCGCCCCGCCAACCCCGGTACCGGGCCGATACCCTGGAGGTTGGCACCGTGGCATGTCGCGCACTGATACTTCGTTGCCACCTGCTTGCCGCGGTTCAGCGTGCCGGGCGGCACGTACGCCGTCCAGGACATGCGCGTGTCGCGGGCCTCGGCTCGCAGGTTGTCGTCCGGGATCTCGACGATCTCGTCGGCCTTAATTGGCTCCATCCCGCCGCCCTCGCTTGCCGGAACGGCCATGTGCATCCCGCCCTGGAGCCGTACTTTCGGCGCCGTCTTCGACTCGACGACCTTGATGCGGCGAGGATACGGCTGCTGCGCGAAATACTGCGCGATAGCCAGATCCTCCTCGCGGGTCGTCGCCTTGGCGAAGCCGATCATGTTGTTGGTGTTCGCCTTCCGCGGATCGGCACTCTTGCGCAGTCCGTCTCTGAAATCCTGCATCTGCTGCAGGAAATAGGTCGGGTGATAAGAGCTGATCGGAGCGTTCTCCGGTCGCCCGGAGCCGTCCGGGAGGTGACACAGGGTGCACTGGCGCACGCCCTGTTTCCCGTACCGAGCGACGTCGGGCAGAGTCCCGTGACGATCCTCGGGATACCAGTCCATCGTTTCCTTTGCCGCTCGAAGCTGCCCGCGCGTAAACGTCTTCGTGGTCCCCGGAATCGAGACCACTGCATTGTCGTCGGCCGGGAGCGCGGAGACCGGTGGTGGCGGCCCGCCCGCTGGCGGCGGTGTATACGCCCAGTCCGGGAGGCCCGCAGGAATAGGGCCTGTTGGAGCAGGAGCGGCCTGCTGCTGCGCCATGATCGACGCGCCGAAGATCACGACTGCGATCGCGATTAGAGCACCCAAGACTTTGCCCATGTTCCTCAGCATGATTCGCCCCTTTCGACCTCGAATGGACGCGGACTCGCGAGGTCGGTTTCATAGCACGTCCGGACCTCGAGCGTCCAGAATTCTTTTAGTTCGATCCCCGGCTCAGGTTCGCCACCTCATGGCTGTTTCGCTGCCTCCGCGCGCTCGGCGGCTCTCGCGGCACTGAGAATATTGCGGATGGCGTAGTTGCCTTCGTGACACGCGAACTCGAGCACCGGCTCGCGCTCGTTCATCGTCAGCGGCATGGCGAACGTCCAGGGTCTCGTCCACGTCATCGGGTCGTCGACGGTGACGGCCCACTCGATCCGATCCGTCGCAGTACGCGTAAAGCGCTCGACGAGACGAAGCGTGGCGGCGTTGGCGTTCCGATACGTACTCCGCTGATTGAAATTCGTCGTTTCGATCACGAGGGTGTTGCCCTCCCAGTGACCCCGGGCGTCACCCATGTCCAAGCGGACGGTCTTGCCAACGTGCGGCCGACCGTCGAGTGGGATCACGCGCGCCTCGTGCATGATCTCGTAGGTGATGCTCACCTGCCCCGGCGACTGTACGATCTCATACGAGTTGCCGTGGATGAACGGGATCATCGAGCCGGGCAGTCCCCGCGTGATGCACCGATCGAACAGGCTGAAATCTTCAGGGCTATCGAAGGGACCGTTGCCGAAGCTGCTGCGCGTACGCGACCGTGCGTTGACGACATCAAGCGGCGCCTCGCCCAGGTTCGGCCGGTGCTCGGCAGGCACCAATGGGGGAATCTTGCCGTCGGGTGGATCGATGATGAGCCACGCGCGACTGGCTTTCGTGACGTCGAGACTGTCCCGGAATTCAAGGGGGCCGACACCAGCCGCACGCTCGAGGACTTGCTGGTTTCGCTTCGCGAGAATGGTGTCGAGCTCAGCGCCCGAGACGTCCTGAACCCGACGGCCCTCAAATTCCGCCGGTCGCTCGAAGGGCGTCTGATGTTCGTATTTGTTCGTGTAGGTTCCCTGAAGGTCGGGATCGCCCCAGGGCGTACGCGGCGGCACGTAGTTCCTTCTCGCGACGGCTGTCGCGGCCGCGACCGCCTTCGCCCCTTTCGCTTGTTCCTGACCGAACGCTTCGCGTTGCCACGGCGAAACCGCAATGACCACGGCAAGCACGCCGATCGCCAAGAGGCGCCTGGTCACGTCTTTCTCACTTTCTGACACGCACAGTAACGCCAGCTAATGGGCTCCGCCCCCGATATCCCCAACGCGTCGGAGACAGTCTACGCCTGCTGCCCTGTCATAGGGTCGAAGAGATTCTCGAAGCGGTGCAACTCGAATATGCGAGGTCCGGCTAAAGCCGGACACTACGTCTGGCGTCGTTCGTCCGGCTGATGCCGCATGCTACGTACGCGTGCAACCGCTCGGCTACACTCCCCGCGATGACCCCTGAGCGATGGCTCCTGGTGGCGTATGCATGCTCGGGCCTCGCCGGGCTCGTTTACGAGATCGCCTGGACACGCCTGCTGACACTTCATCTCGGACACACGACCGCCGCCGTGAGCACGGTCACTGCGGCCTTCATGGGCGGTCTGGGGCTGGGCGGCGCGCTGGGCGGCCGGATCGCGTCGAGGCTCAGCCGCCGGCAGGCTCTTAGGAGCTATGCACTGCTCGAGTTCCTGGTGGCGGTGGCGGCTCTTTCGATCGCCGCCGGCCTGACTGGGCCCACGCCCCTCTTCGCGTGGGCGTACGGCGAAGACGGCTCCGACCCGATCTTCTCGATCGCGAGAATTGCGTGGACCTTCGCATTGCTGCTGGTGCCGGGCGTCGCGCTGGGCGCCACATTTCCGATGGCCGTGCGAGTCGCCGTTTCCTCTCCAACGCGACCGGGCGGACCCGCAGGCAGGCTATATGGCGCGAACACGGCAGGTGCCGCAGTCGGCGCGCTGATGGCAGGCTTCTTCCTGATTCCGATCCTCGGTATCACGGGCACGACGTTGGCGGGCATGGCCGCGAGTACCGGAAGCGTCCTGATCGCGATGTACGTCGCCCAGCGTGACCTCAGTGACGAGGCACTGGTGGATGAAGCGCAGCAACCGATCATGCGACGGGACAGTCGGCACAACCGCCCAACGCTGCGCGCTGGCCGTGTCTCGACAGTCGTCGAAGACACGGACACCGAGCCTCGATACATGCTTGCCGCGACGACGTTGGCGCTCACCGGGTTTGCAACGTTCGTCTATGAAGTGGCGTGGACGCGAGTGCTGGCCATGGTCGTGGGTCCCTCCATCTACGCCGTGGCCGCAACGCTGACGTCGTTCATCACAGGTCTCGCGCTGGGTTCTTTTGCCGGCGCCGCTCTCGCCGAACGCAGCCGACACCCCGTGATCACGCTCGCATTGACCCTGATTGCCACGGCAACAGCCGCGTGCGTGACAATCGCCATCGTCGGCAGCTCACGTCTCACGATCGGGCTGACCGCATCAGACGGCGCAGCCACACTCGCCGGAAGCCCGCTGCCTCATCTCGCGATCGCTTTTGCTCTTACGCTGCCCATTGCCCTCGGCCTTGGTGTCGCGTTTCCGCTGTCACTCGACCTCGCCGGCAGCCGCGATGCAATTCCCGCTCAACGACTCGGCGTTCTCTACGCGGTGAATACCGCGGCCTCGGTGGCTGGCGCTCTTGTGGCTGGCTTTGTTGCGATACCAACACTTGGGCTGCGAACGTCCTTGCTCGCCGCCACGACGAGTCTCCTCATCGGCGGGACCATACTGATCGTTCGCGGCAGTTTGTCAGGCCGCCGCCGTGTTATCGCGCTCCTGCCAGTCACCGCCATCGTCGCGTGGATGGCAACGAGCTCCGGGTGGGATCGCGAGTGGCTCGCAGCCGGCGGCTATTTGTACACGCGCTTCGTACCCCCAGGCATCGATCGTCGGACGGCGCTCACAGCGGGAACGCTCTTGTACTACCGCGAGGGAGCCGCAGGTTCGGTGTCGGTGAAGGAGCTTACTGGGTACCGCTCTCTCTCGATCGACGGCAAGGTCGATGCCTCGACGGCGCGCGACATGCTGACGCAAAAATTACTCGCGCACCTGCCCTTGCTGCTGCACCCGAATCCGCAACATGTGGGCATCGTTGGACTCGGCAGTGGCGTGACGGTCGCGTCAGCCCTCGTACATCCTGTCGCGTCAGTCGATGTCGTCGAAATCTCACCCGAGGTCGTGGAGGCTTCAGCCCATTTCACCGACGTCAACCGGCATGCGCTCGACGATCGCCGTACGCGACTCGTGCAAGGCGATGGCCGCACTCATCTTTCGCTGACCTCGCGGCGCTACGACATCGTCATCTCGGAGCCCTCGAATCCATGGATGGCCGGTGTGGCCGCGCTCTTCACGCAGGAGTTCTTCGCGACCGTCCGCGCGCGGCTCGCACCTGGAGGAATCTTCTGTCAGTGGGCCCACACCTACGACGTGAGCGACGCGGATCTCCGTTCGATTGTCGCGACGTTTCGAACGGTATTTCCCGATGCGACGATGTGGCTCGCCGGAGATGGCGATCTGCTGCTCGTTGGCGCCACGTCACCACTCGAACCGCGTCTCGAGAACATCTCTACAGCCTGGCAGCGGCCCGGCGTCGGAGAAGATCTTCGCACCGTGGGGATGCGCGAACCATTCGCGTTGCTCTCGTTGTTTGTCGGTGGTTCGAATGAGATGTCGCGATACGGCAATGGAGCGACGACCCAGCGCGACGACCGGATGGCGCTCGAATTCTCCGGGCCGTTTGCCATCTTCAGCGGTATCACGACGAATCACTCGGCCACGATCCGCGCGCTCCTCGCTGATGGACAAAAGCCTCCCGCCGTCGCCCGCGCGCTCGCGAGTGTGACCTCGTTGCAGTTGCGCGACCGCGCCACGATGCTCATGAAAGCGGAAGCCGTCGAGGCGGCATATCGTGACTACGCGACCGCCCTCGATCTGTCGCCGGTCGACACCATGACGCTCGACGGGTTCGTGCGTGCGGCCACTGCTGCGCGTCGCGAGGACGACGCCGAGCAGCGGCTGCGCACGATGATTCGTTCACACAGTAGTGCCCCGGCTCCGCGCGTTGCGCTCGCCCAGCTTCTCGGGATGCGCGGCCGTTTCGACGAAGCGATGGCCGTCGCCACCGAGGCAACGATGCTCGCGCCGGCCGACCCCACGACGTGGGAGCAGTTGGCGTCACTGCATGCCGATCGCGGCGACGTCGTTCGATTGAGACCGGTCGTGGAGGTACTTCGTCGCGACTTCCCGGACCGCGCCGCGAGCTGGTATTTCGCCGCCAGCGAGACCTTCCTGCGAGGCGACCTCATCAACGCGCTGCTGCTAATTCGCCGTGCGATTGAGTTGGACCCAGGTTATGCCGACGCGCACAACCTGCTTGGCGCCATTCACGCGACCGCCGGTAACATCGATGCAGGTCGCGAAGCCTTCCGAGCGAGCCTGCGCCTCGATCCACGCGACGCCATCACCTACGTCAATCTCGCGCAGCTGGAACTGAATGCCGGGCAGAGGTCCGTCGCGGCTAACCTGTTTGCTGAAGCGCTATCGCTTGATCCGAACTCGATGCCGGCGCGCGAAGGACTGGCGCAGGCCAGGAGCACGCGATGAGCGACAGGCGGGTCCATAAATCAGGACCCGCCCTACGCTGACTGAAAACGTGTGGCAGAAAGCTAGAAGCTCCAGCGCACGCCGAGTCGCACGATCCTCGGGTTGACGGTCGTGAGCACGTTGCCGAAGCTCGCACCCGTCTGCGTGTTGACGCTGAGAACCGCCGGAGAGTTGGAGACATTGAAGATGTCGACGAGACCCTCGAGCTTGGTGCCTGAGAGCACGACTCCCTTCGAGAATCGCAGGTCGAGGAGCCGTACCGTGTCGTAGAAGAACGTGCCCATCGGCTCCACCGTCAGATTGACGGTGCCCTGCGTCAGGCCTGTCGTGTTCAGCGTCCGTCCATAGGGCTCGCCCTTCGTCAGACGGATGGACGCCGACGTCAAGATCTCCCAAGGCAGCTCGTAACTGCCCAGGAACTTGTACTGCCAGTGCCAGTAGTCCTGCCGGTTGTTGTAGGTCAGGCGGTTCGGATCCTGCGGCACGCCGAAGTTGCTTGTGTCAGTGGCGATGTCCTGCGAGATCGCCGACGCGAAGCCCCATGTGTCGTAGTGGCTGATGTCGAACCCGGTGAGCACCTGAGACTTGTTGGACAGACGCTTGACGACCTCCATGTTGTAAGTCTCGTAATCCGCCGTGAACAACGGATCGTTCACGAGAACGTCGGCACGCCTTCCCACATACGCCCTATCCAGGCTGTAGAGCGTGAGCACGCGGTCATCAGCCGTTGACGTGAAGTCACGGCCACGGTCGGTGAACGCCACCGGAATGTTGTAGGCCTCGAACGGAATCGCCGTGTTCTGCAGCTTCATGCGGTTTCGCTCGAGCTTGCGCACGTAGTTGAAGCGCAGCGTAGTGTTCGCCATGAACTGCTGATCGAGCCCGACCACGAATTCGTCGGTATAGGGCAGCTCGAGATTGGGATCCAACGTACGATTGGCGCCGCCCTGGGTCGACGTGAGATTCGCGGGGTTGGGTACGTACGGCAGTGTGCCATCCCACCGGTAGCGTTTGGTCGTCCGCGCCATCGGGTTCACGAATCCCGCCATCATCGAGTTGGCGTTCGTCATCGTGCCGGCGTTGTAGGAGTAGCGCCCGTACGCGAGCTTGAGCGCCGTCTTTCCCGTGCCGAAAAGGTCATAGACGGCGGAAATTCGAGGCACGAAGCCATTGAGCCTGTGGAACTCGAAGCCTGGATAGGTCACGACATCCTGGTACGGCCCCGCCCCTGGTTTGCCCTGCTCTTCGTAATACGGTTTGAACGAATCGAGACGAACACCGCCGTTGATCGAAAGGCGGCCGGTCGTCCACGTATCGTTGATGAACGCCCACTGGTGCGTCACCTCGTTCTCGAAGGAGAACGGCGTGTCGTAGGTCTCGATTTCCGCGGGCACCAGGAAGCCCCCGCGGTAGAAGGTTCGAATGCTGTCTTTTGGCGCAATGAACTCGTAAGGCGCACCCTCGTAGAGATAGCCGTAGCCGACACGAATATTGTGGTTACCGCCTCTCCTGCCAGACGTAATCAGCGAGTAGACGCCGGAGATGTTCATGTGATGGCTTCGGTCGATGAACGGCGCATTGCGTCCACCCCGCACGAGCTGCGTATCGAGATCCATCCGCGAAATCTCGTCTGCGCCCGGCCTGGTCCACCATTTCCATCCGAACTCACCCCACTTCACTTCGAGCGTGGAACGGTTGCTGAGAATCGATGTGGTGGTGATCCCCTGGATCCAGTAAGGGAAGTCAGTGAGTGATGTCGATGCGGAATCGACGAAAGCTGAGGCTCCAGAGTTGGGCAGCGACTTGCTGTTGTACTGCGCCGAATACGAGACCGTGTGACTCGAGTTGAGGCGGAAATTCAGCTTCGTCGCATGATTCCGCAGCGTCGTGTACACGGGCTCCGGTTCGCCGGTAAAGGTGTTGTAGTAGCCCGGCGTCCAGTTGTCGGAGTTCAGGTTGCGGAAGGCATAGAACCACCAGAACTTGTCGCGCATGAACGGGCCGCCGATGTCGCCATGAATCGACTGGTAGCGGGCGACAGAGCTGGTATTGGCGACCCCCTGCGCCTCGAGCTCGGGCGACAGGTTGGAACTCTGCAGATCGAGCGGCTCGCGGTCGTAGAAAAACAGCCCGTGAATGTCGTTGCCACCGCTCTTGACGATGAAGTTGTTGAACGAGCCTCCCACGGGCGCGTCGGCGCCCTTGCTCGCGCCGGCCACCTGGACCTCCTCGTAGACGTCCGGGTCCTCGTACTGCAATGACGCCATGATGGCGCCCTCGATGACGTTCCATTGCGACGTACTGCCGAACACCCGGAACTGGGCGCGAAGACCGGCGCGGCTGCCGCCGACGTCGGGGGCTGTTACCTGCACGCCTGGCGTGATCGCCAGCGCCGAGAACACGTCGTGGCCCGTTGGCAGCACCGCCGTCAACTCCTTGGAGAAGTTCGTGGCGACGACGGCGTTCGTGACGTCGATGATGGGTGATTCCCCAACCACCGTCACGGTTTCCGCCACCGTCGCGACGCCCATCACAATGTTGAGAGAGGACGTGAAGCCCGGAGTCAGCGTGACGCCTTCTCGAACAACGGTTCCGAAGCCCTGCAGCTGGAACCTGACGGTGTAGACACCGATGGGTAGCAGGGCGAATCGGTAAGTGCCCTGTTCGTCACTCACCGTCGATCTCCCTCCCTGCAGCGCAGGGCTCGTCAGAGCTACGTCAACGCCAGGCAAGGTCGCACCTGACGGATCGGTGACGCGCCCTGTGATGACGCTGTCCTGAGCCCAGCCAGCTGTTGCGCCGACCAGAAGCAGACATACCGCGAACCCGAGCCGCCTGACGACGCTCATAGAGCCCTCCAGGATCTAGTAATCAAAGCGATCAAGATGCGCCGACGAAGTTACTCCCGTTGAAACGTCACGCCGCGGCGCTTACGAGGTGCCACACCGAAGGTGCCGACGATTGGATGGACGATGTCTACGAAGTCGCTGAAGTGCATGCACAGCGAGTCGGTGTGCGTGCCCGCGTTGAAGACCAGCTCCGGCTCACCGACGAAACATCGTTCGACGAACACACGGTGGCCGTGCATCATACCGAAGGGCGGCATGGCGCCGACCTCGAATTCCGGGTACAGAGCGGCAATCTCCGGCTCCTTCGCCAGCCTGAGCGACTCACTCCCAACCAGCTTTCTGAGCGCGTCGAGATCGACCGTGTAGTGAGCAGGTAACACGGCCTGCACCGGCTGACTGTCCGCGATGCAGATTACGACTTTGGCTGAACGCCGGCCCGGGATGTGGGCGACCGCAGACAACTCCGGCGCAGTGAACGCTGGAGGATGCCGCAATGTAAGATATGGCACACGCTCCCGCTTCAGAACCGCCGCGACACACGGAAGTAAGGCCACGAGCGCCCCCTTTTCGACCTGGAATGGACGCAAACTCGCGAGGCGGTTTCATAGCATGTCCGGACCCTGAGCGTCCAGAATTCTTTTGGGCTAGAATCCGAACTTAGTCCAGGTCCGCCACCATTCGTCGGTTCGATCACGGGGAGGTC
>Ga0075418_10010758_pt1 | contig 10236 bp, 7 predicted proteins | sample SoiMetdeltSBSDD2_FD_81776 | JGI IMG/M metagenome (GOLD analysis project Ga0075418, IMG submission 81776) | Bulk soil microbial communities from a Populus tree surrounding site in Tennessee, USA - Soil MetaG P. deltoides SBSDD2 | ecosystem: Environmental > Terrestrial > Soil > Tree plantation...
CGTCCTTCGGCACGCCGCGGCGCATGTCGCTGGGCATCGACCCGAACCGCACCAGCCTGCTGCTCGCCGTTCTGAGAAGCGCGTCGGCCTGGAGCTCCTGTCCGACGACGTGTTCGTGAGCGTTGCCGGCGGCCTCGAGGTGGCCGAGCCCGCCGCGGACTTGGGCGTCGCCGCGGCCCTGGCCTCGTCCTTCCGGAATCGGCCAGTGGCGCCAGGCACGGTGCTGTTCGGCGAGGTGGGGCTGGCCGGCGAGGTGCGCGGCGTGGGACAGGCCGCGCTGCGCGTTCGCGAGGCGCAGCAGATGGGCTTCAAGCGCTGCATGCTGCCGGCTCGCAACGTCCCCAAGGAAGGGGGCGGCATCGAGCTCGTCGGCGTGGAGAGCCTCGAGGAGGCGCTGCTCCGGCTGTTCGAATAGAGTCGGCCGAGTGACCGCCCCCGGCTACGCCGCGAACCTGCCGAAGCTGTATGCCATCCGGCTGCTGTTCTGGATGCACTTCTTCTCGGCGGTCCTCGTCCCGTTCTACACGGACTGGGGCGGTATCACGCTGCAGCAGGTGTTCCTGCTCAACGCCTGGTTCTTCCTCTGCAACTTCCTCTTCGAGGTGCCCACAGGCACGGTGGCGGACTTTCTCGGACGCAAGTGGTCGCTGACCCTTGGCAGTGCCGTGGCCGTCCTCGGCGTGTTTCTGTACGCCTCCGCGCCACGCATCGAGGTGTTCGTCGCTGCGGAGACGATCATGGCCGTCGCCTATACCCTGCACTCCGGGGCGGACGAGGCGCTGGCCTACGACAGCCTCAAGGCGGACGGCCTGCAGGCGCTGGCCGCCGCGGTCATCGGCCGCATGGAGGCGTTCAAGCTCGGCGGCATCGTCACCGCGACGATCCTCGGAGGCTTCGTCGCCGCGCGCTTCGGCCTGCGCGCACCGATGCTCGCCACCGCCGTGCCGGCGGCCGTCGCCATGGTCCTGGCCTTGACGCTGCGCGAGCCCGCCCAGAGACCGGCGGTGGGGGAGCGCCGCTCCTACCTCCAGATCCTGCGGGAGGGCGGCCGCCGCTTCGCGCGTCATCCGGTGATCCGCCTGCTGGCCGTCGAGGCGGCGATCACGAACGCGCTCGCCTGGGGCATCATCTGGCTGTTCCAGCCACTCCTGCGGCGCGCACTCGTGCCGCTCCAGGCCTTCGGCGTGGTCCACGCGCTCGGCTGCGTGGCCCAGATCGCGTTCCTTGCGCGGATTCCATCGCTCGAGCAATGGGCCGGCTCGCGGCGGCGTCTCATCCTGCTCGCGACCCTCGCGAGCGGCGCCGCCTTTCTCAGCCTGGCGGCGACGACGTTCTGGCCGATCGTCGTCGCGGGAATCGTCGCGGGGATGGCGTTCAGCCTGCCGCGCATACCGCTCTTCAACGCGGCGATCAACCAGCACGTGGACTCGTCCGAGCGGGCCACGGTGCTGTCCTTCTGCTCGATGGTCCGCACCCTCGCGATCGTCGTGATGAACCCCCTCACCGGCCTCGTGGCCCAGCGCTCGCTCGACGCCGCCCTGCTGATGATGGGCGCCTCGCTGATCGTCCTCGCTCTCGCGTCGCGCGTCGGGGACGAGCACCTCGCCGAGTTGCAGCACACGCGCGATGGCTGACGCAGGTGCGACACGACTGGTCGCCTTGCTCATGGCGCCGCTCTCCCTGACGGTCGCGGCCGTCGAGCCGACGCGCATCGACGTCGACGGGGGCGTGATTGAGCTGCGCGTCGCGTCCCCAGATGCCATGCCGCCAATCGAGATGCTGCAGCGCTGGACGGAGCACGCCGGCCACGCAGTGGCGATTGCGTTCGGACGCTTTCCGGTCGCGCGCGTACGGGTGGAGGTGGTGCCCGGCCGCCCGCGCGGTGGAGGGCGGACCTGGTGCCAGGGCGACGGCCCGCACGTCAGGGTCGGCGTCGGGCGCGCCACCGACGACGCGTCGCTCGCCGACGACTGGGTGCTCACGCACGAGCTCGTGCACCTTGGCTTTCCAGACATGCCCGCCGATCACGCTTGGATGGAGGAGGGCCTCGCCACGTATCTCGAACCAGTGGTCCGAGCCCGAACCGGCCAGATCACCGTGGAGAAGGTATGGTGGGACCTCGTCGAGGGATGTCCCCGAGGTGTCCCGTCGCGGGCCGTCGGTCTGAACTCGACGGACGAGTGGGGCCCGACGTACTGGGGCGGCGCGACCTTCTGGCTGCTGGCGGACGTCGAGATCCGCGCGCGCACGCGCGGGCGGCACAGTCTCGACCAGGCCCTGCGCGGCATTCTGGCCGCCTTCCCCGAAGGCACCTGTGATTCCGGAGACGTGGCGGGCGTGGTCGCAGCGGGTGACCGCGCCACCGGCGTGGCCGTGTTGCGAGAGCTGCACGAACGGCTGGGAGAGCGCGCATTTCGACCAGACCTCGCCGGGCTCTGGAAGCGCCTGGGCGTGGTCCCCTCAGCTCGGGGGGTGGCCTTCGACGACGCCGCTCCGCTCGCCGCCGTGCGGCGAGACATTACGGCCCCGCCTTTGCCACCGACAGCCGTTCCCTAGCCCCCTCCCGCGGGTTTATGATTTCGCTGGCCGCGATCATCGCGTGCTTTATTGCGCGACCCCGAGCGGCCCGGGGGCGCCGGAGTTCGAAGCATGTGGCTCGTCCTCTTTCGTCTCGCCGTGATTCTGGTCCTGACCCACTCGGGTTACGTCTACAGCCCGTTTCCGTCGAAGCCCCTGATCGGTGCCGCGCTCGGCTTCGTGGCGGCGATCGCCGTGATCAGCCTCGAGACCAAGACCCGCGCCGTGCCGGGCCACCAGCTGGTCGGGGCCCTCGCCGGGAGCGTGACCGGCCTCCTGGGCGCCCACCTGACCTGGGGCGCGCTGCGCGGGGTGGAGATCGCCGGCGAGCACTTCTTCCACGTGCTCGTCGTCGTGCTCCTCATCTATATGGGGCTCGTGATCGGCGCCCAGCACGGCGAGTGGTTCGAGCCGGCGCGCATCATCGCGGCGTTCCGCGACTCCTCGCGCCTCCACCAGTACAAGATCCTCGACACCTCGGTGATCATCGACGGCCGCATCGCAGACATCTGCGAAACGGGGTTCCTGGAGGGGACGCTGGTCGCTCCCCAGTTCGTGCTGCGGGAGCTACAGCAGGTCGCCGACTCGACGGATTCGCTCAAGCGCAACCGTGGCCGCCGCGGCCTCGACATCCTGCAGAAGATCCAGAAGATGGGGAACGTCAACGTCCAGATCGTGGAGACCGATTTCCCCGACATCAAGGAGGTGGATCTCAAGCTCATCGAGCTGGCGCGCAAGCTCGGCGGCAAGATCGTGACCAACGACTTCAACCTCAACAAGGTCGCGCAGCTCCGCGGCGTCCCGGTCCTCAACATCAACGAGCTCGCGAACTCCCTGAAACCCGTCGTCCTTCCGGGCGAGGTGATGCGGGTGTTCGTCCTGAAGGAGGGCAAGGAGCCGGGCCAGGGTGTGGGCTACCTCGACGACGGCACGATGGTCGTCGTCGACCAGGGCAAGAAGGCGCTCGGCAAGACGATCGAGGTCGCGGTCACTAGCGTGCTCCAGACCACCGCCGGCAAGATGATCTTCTGCCGCTGGCCGGACGCCGGGCCGGGCGAGGACACGGGGCGCTTCCGCGCGCTGGGACGACCGCGCACGGACCGCTTTCCGGCCGTGAGCCCCACGCCGCTGCCTGGGGCCTCGCCCGAGGCGCCGCGGCCGGCAGCGCCCGAGGCACCGCCGGCCGAGCCGGCCCCCAAGGGCGACTGACCCGCGGCGTTGCGCCCGCTCGTCGCGCTGCCGTTGATCCTCGCCGCGACCCTCGTGCTGGGCGGGCCGGCGCTGCTCGGCGGGCTGTTCGATCGAAGCGGGCGCAGCGCCCACGCGATCGCGCGCCTGTGGGGCCGCATCGTGCTCTGGGCCTGCGGCGTCCGCGTTCTCGTCGAGGAGCGCTCGGGCATGCCGACGCCCGCCGTCTACGCCGCGAACCATGCGAGCGCGCTCGACATCCCGTTGCTGTTCGGCTACCTGCCGGTGTCGTTCCGGATCATCCACAAGAAGTCGCTGTCCCTGGTTCCCTTCATCGGCTGGTTCCTCTTCCTCGGCGGGCATGTCGCGATCGATCGCGGCAACGCCTTCAGGGCCCGGCGTAGCCTGGAGCGCGCCGCGTCACGCATCCGCCAGGGGACGAGCGTCGCAGTGTTCCCCGAGGGCACGCGCAGCGGCGACGGCAGCGTGGGTCACTTCAAGCGCGGCAGCTTCAGCCTGGCCATGAACGCCGGCGTGCCCATCGTGCCGGTCTCGCTCGTGGGCGTGAAGGCGGTGGCGCCAATGGGCGTGCTCAGCGTCCGGGCGGGTGTCGTGCGCCTGGTCGCGCACCCGCCCGTGGCCACCTCTGGCCGCAGTGCCGAGGAAGCCGACGTGCTCGCCGAAGAGGTGCGCCAGATGGTCGCGGGGGCATGCGCACGAGCGTGATCGCCGGGGCGATGGCCCTGGTCGCTCCGGCCCTCGCCGCCAGGGAGCCTTCGTCCGGCGCGCTCAAAAGGGTCGTCGAACGCGCGCTGGACCGCCCGGCGTTTGCCGCCGCGTACTGGGCGGTGGAGGTGCGCAGCCTGACGAGCGGCCGGGTGCTCTACGAGCGCAACGCGCGCAAGAACATGACGCCCGCCTCGACGCTGAAGCTGGTCACGACGGCCGCAGCCCTCGACGCATTCGGTTCAGACGCCGTGGTGCGCACCACGCTGGAGAGCGCCGGCCGCCTCGACGCGATGGGGCGTCTGCTCGGCGACGTGTACCTCGTGGGACGCGGAGACCCCGTGCTGGCCCGGCCCGGAGCCGACGGCCGCACCGGGTTCGACGTCCTGGCGGATGCGCTGCGCGACGCCGGGGTCAAGCGGATCGAGGGCCGCTTGGTGGGCCACGAAGGGCTCTTCAAGGACCGGCGAGGCGAGGACTGGGAGTGGGCGGACCTCGTCTGGTGCTACGGCGCCGAGGTCTCCGCCCTCTCTTGGCGGGACAACTGCGCCGCACTGAAGGTCGGCGCCGGCGAGCAGGTCGGTGAGCCGGTCGTCGTCGAGCGCGTGCCCGAATCGCGCTACTACGCCGTCGTGTCGACCGCGATCACCAGCCCGGCGGGCTCCGAGAGCGACCTGCGGCTGGAGCGCGACGTGGGCTCGAACCTCGTACGCCTCTCGGGTTCGCATCCGATCGGCGCGGAGCCCCAGGAGCTCGACGTCGCCCTCGAGGACCCCGCGCGTTATGCCGCGACCGCCTTCGTCGAGGCGCTCGAGACGCGGGGCATCCGCGTTGCGCTGGGCGCGGCGTCGGCGTCGGACCCGCTGCCCAAGGAGGCGCGCGTGCTGGCTAGCCACGATTCGCCGCCGCTCGCCGAGATCGTCAAGCAGATCAACAAGTCGAGCCAGAACCTGTACACCGAGATGCTGCTGCGCCTCCTCGGGACGCGCGTGAAGGGGGAGGGCAGCGTCGCCGCCGGTCGCGAAGCCGTTGGCGATTTCCTGAAACGGCTTCACATCGGCGAGGGAGCGTCGCTCCGGGACGGCTCCGGCCTGTCCCGCACCGACCTCGTCACGCCTCACGACCTCGTCGATCTCCTCGTGGCCATGGACCGGCACGCGCTGGTGGCCGCCTTCCGCGACAGCCTCCCGGTCGCCGGAGTGGACGGCACGCTCGAGAGGCGCCTGAAGGGCACGGCCGCCGAGGGGCGCGCCTTCGCGAAGACCGGCACGCTGCGCCAGTCGAACGCGCTGGCCGGTTACGTGCACGCCAAGAGTGGCGCCCGCTTCGTGTTCTCCATCGTCGTGAACCATCACACGGCGCCCAGCCGCGACGCGGTCGACGCCATCGACGCGGTCGTCGAGGCGCTCGCCAGCTACTGAGCCAGAATAGGCGGCACCATATGAGTGGGTTCTGGCTCGTCGCAGGATTGCTCCTCGCCGGCGCCCTCCGCGTCCCGAATCGCCAGGACGTCTTCGCAGACCGCGTGCTCGTGGGTGGCAGGATCATCACGGTGGACGCTGCCGACTCGGTCGCCGCGGCCGTCGCGATCAAGGACGGTCGGATCCTGGCCGTGGGCACGAACGCGCAGGTCCTGGCGCTCACAGGGCCAAGCACCGAACGGATCGACCTGCATGGCTTGACGGCCACCCCCGGCCTGCTCGACGCGCACTGCCATTTCGCCGACGGCGCGGTCGACCGGCTCTACGTCCTCGATCTCAGCTACCCGGGCGTGAAGAGCGTCGGCGATGTCGTCGCGCGGCTGCAGACGGAGCGTTCGAAGCCGGGAGAGTGGATCCGGGGCCGCGGCTGGGACGAAGGGAAGCTGGCGGAGCGGCGCTACATCCTGGCGAGGGACCTCGATCAGGTCATCCCGGATCGTCCGGTATGGCTCTCCCACACGATGGGCCATTACGGCGTGGCGAACAGCGTTGCGTTGAAGAAGGCCGGCATCACGCGCGACACCCCCGACCCACCAGGCGGTACGATCGATCGCGACACGCAGGGCAGCCCGACAGGCGTGCTCAAGGAGGCGGCCCAGGCCCTCGTTGAGCGGCTGATCCCGCCGATGGCCGAGGAGCAGCGGCGGGAGGCGATCCGCGCTCTCGCACGCGAGTTCAACCGAGAAGGCATGACGGGCCTGAAGGACCCAGGGATCGGACCCGAGGTCTGGGACGCGTACCAGCGCGTGCTGGCCGAGGGCGCTCTCAGCGTCCGCGTGTTCGCGCTCTGGCACGGAGGCGAGTCGCTCGAGGAGACACGGCAGATCGTCGAGAGGATTGGACCCTTCACGAAGCCGTATCGGAGCGTCGGGGACGCGCACCTCGTCTCGGGCGGCGTGAAGCTCTACATGGATGGGAGCGGAGGCGCCCGGACCGCCTGGCTCCACGACGAGTGGAACAAGAACTGGAGCGAGGTCGACGTGGGGAACCGGGGCTACCCGGCGGCGGATCCCGATCTGCGCCGAGAGCAGATCCGCCTGTATCACGACTCGGGAATCCACGTCAGCACCCACGCGATCGGCGATCGCGCCATCGATTGGGTGGTCGACTCGTACGCCCTGGCGCTCGAAGGGAAACCGGTCGCCGGACTTCGCCACGGGATCATCCACGCCAACATCCCGACCGATCGCGCCCTCGACCGGATGGCTGAGCTGCAGAAGAAGTACGACGCCGCGTATCCAGAGCCCTCTTCGACGTTCATGTGGTGGATCGGCGACACCTACGCCGGCAACTTCGGTCCTTTACGCTGTCCCAGGCTGAACCCCTTCCGCTCTTATCTGGATCGGGGCATGCGCTGGGCCGGCGGCTCCGACTTCGGCGTGACACCGTTCCCGGCGCGCTTCGGTCTGTGGGCCGCCATGGCGCGCGAGACCCTGCTCGGCGTGTACGGATCCAATCCCTATGGGAGGGACCAGGCGATCGACATCCGCAATGCACTGCGCTCGTACACGATCTGGGCCGCGCGCCAGATGTTCCTCGAGGACAGCATCGGATCGATCGAGGTGGGGAAGCGCGCCGATATCGCGGTCTGGGACAAGGACCTGTACGCGGCGCCGATCTCGGAGATCAAGGACCTCGAGTGCCAGATGACGCTGTTCGACGGACAGGTCGTCCACCGTGCCGCGTCGGCGAAGATCACGGTGACCGCGAGCCGGTGAGCGCCATCGAGCTGACCATAGCCCCGGAGCTCGCGGGCCGCGTGCGGCTCGGTGTGCTCGTGCTGGATGGCGTCGCCGTGCACGCCTCGGACCCGGCCCTCGCCGCTGAGGTCGACGCGTACTGCGCGGAGCTTGCGACTCGCCATGCCGGCGTCGCGAGCGGGTCGGTTCCAGGCGTCGAGGAGGCCCGCGGGCTGTACAAGGCCCTCGGCATCGATCCCACGAAGACGCGCCCGTCGAACGAAGCCTTGCTCCGCCGCGCGCTCAAGGGCGAAGCGCTATATCGCATCAACACGCTCGTGGACGCCCTGAACCTGGCCTCGCTGCGCGCACAGCTGCCGTTCGGGCTCTACGACCGTGCGAAGGTCGAGCCACCGGTGACGCTCCGCCGTGGCCAGTCCGGCGAGAGCTACGAAGGCATCCGCAAGGGCCCGGTCAGCGTGGATGGGCGGCCGGTCCTGGTCGATGCCCGCGGCCCCTTCGGCAATCCGACCTCCGATTCGGCGCGCACGTGCATCACGTTGCAGACGACGAGCACGCTGGTCGTGGCCTACGCCCCAGCGGGCTATTCGGATCGCCGCCTGGGCGAGGTGCTCGATGAGACCGAGGCGCTTCTCACGCGCTATTGCGGCGGGACTCGGGTCTAGCCGACTCCGGACCTCCGCGGCCGTCCGCGCCCACTAGAATCCGGACATGAGCGCTGTCGTCGATGATCGGCTTCCCGCAGCCGAGGAGCGCATCCTCGAAGGCCTGAGCGACGCGCAGCGCGAAGCCGTGCTCCACGGCGGCGGCCCGCTGCTCATCATCGCCGGCGCCGGAACCGGAAAGACCACCGTGCTCACGCGGCGCATCGCCCACCTCATCGCCAGCAAGCGCGCTCGGCCCGAGGAGATCCTGGCTCTCACCTTCACCGAGAAGGCCGCCGTCGAGATGGCCGAGCGCGTCGACCAGCTCATTCCGTACGGCTACGCCGAGACCTGGATCTCCACCTTTCACGCCTTCGGCGACCGCGTGCTGCGTCAGGCCGCGCCCGAGGTCGGGATGCACGCCGAATTCCGCGTGCTCACGCGCCCCGAGCAGATCATCTTCCTGCGCGAGCGCCTGTTTCAGCTGCCGCTCGAGCGCTTCCTGCCCCTCGGCGACCCCACTCGCCATCTCGACGCGCTGCTCGGGCTTCTGAGCCGAGCCAAGGACGAGGACGTTTCGCCGGAGTCTTACCAGGCCTATGCCACTGCACTCGCCAGCCACGCCGTGACCGCAGAGGAGCGAGACGAGGCCGAGAAGCAGCGCGAGCTTTCCGCGTTCTACGCGGCGGTTCAACGGCTGCTGGCCGAGGCCGGCGTGGTGGACTTCGGCGACCAGATCTCGCGCACCCTCGAATTGCTGCGCCGCAGCCCGGCGCTTCTCGCGAAGCTGCGCGGCCACTACCGCTACATCCTGGTGGACGAGTTCCAGGACACGAATCACGCGCAGCTCGAGATGCTGCGGCTCATTGCCGGAGACGAACCGAACCTCACGGTCGTCGGCGACGACGACCAGGCCATCTACCGTTGGCGCGGCGCAGCGGCGGCGAACCTTCTGGCTTTTCGAAGCCTGTACCCGGGCGGCCGCGAGGTCGTCCTGGTGGAGAACCATCGCTCGACGCAGCCGATCCTCGACGCGGCGGCGCGGCTCATCTCCTACAACAACCCGTATCGCCTCGAGGTCGTGGCCGGGATCGACAAGCGGCTGCGGTCGCAGCGAACGGGGGGCGCGGCGGTTCGCCACTTGCATTTCGACACGGGCTCAGCGGAGGCCGATGCCGTGGCCGCCGCGATCGAGACGAAACTCCACGAAGGCCGACGCCCCCGCGACGTGGCGATCCTCGTCCGCAGCAACGGTGATGCCGACGCCTTCCTGCGGGCACTCAACGTGCGCGGCATCCCGCACCGCTTCAGCGGCAGCCGCGGGCTCCACGCTCGCGAGGAGGTGCGGCTGCTGGTCTCGTTCCTGCGCGCGCTGGCCAGCCCCGACGACTCGGTGCCCGTCTTCTACCTCGCGGCCTCCGAGCTCTACCACGTACCCGAGGTCGACCTGCTGCGGCTCAACCGCTACGCCGCGCGCAAGTCTCGTCCGCTGCTCGAGGTGCTCCGCGGTCTGGCGCGGAATGAAGAGCTCGCCTCCGTGTCGGGCGCGACGCGCGACGCCGGGGCGCGGCTCATCGCCGACCTCGACCGTGCCGCGAAGGATGTGCCGCGTCTCCGCACCGGCGAGGTGCTGTACCGCTTCCTGCAGGAATCCGGCTGGCTCTCCCGGCTCTCGCGCGATGCCACGCCCGGGAACGAGGCGAAGGTCCGGAACATCGCGCGCTTCTTCGACACCGTGAAGGCCTACGGCGAAGTGGCGGAGCACGACCGCGTGCCGGCCTTCGTCGCGCACCTCGACCTGCTGCGGGAAGCGGGAGACGACCCGGCGGTCGCCGAGGCCGATCCCGACGACGACGCCGTCCACGTTCTCACCGTGCACAAGGCCAAGGGCCTCGAGTTCCCTGTGGTCTTCCTCGTCGC
>Ga0075418_10010760_pt1 | contig 10235 bp, 9 predicted proteins | sample SoiMetdeltSBSDD2_FD_81776 | JGI IMG/M metagenome (GOLD analysis project Ga0075418, IMG submission 81776) | Bulk soil microbial communities from a Populus tree surrounding site in Tennessee, USA - Soil MetaG P. deltoides SBSDD2 | ecosystem: Environmental > Terrestrial > Soil > Tree plantation...
CTTCTGCCTTCTGCTTTCTGCCTTCTGCCTTCTGCTTTCTGCCTTCTGCCTTCTGCCTTCTGCTTTCTGCCTTCCTCGGTCTCTCAGTGCTTCGGAATCGGCGGTGGGCCTTCAGGAATATAGGGTTTGTACACTTCGCCCCTGGTCTTCTCCTTGAATTCAGCTTGTATTGCTTCCCGAGCCTTCTCATCTTCAAACAAGTCGACCATTGTCGCCGCGAGCGCCTTAGCGGCATAGACCATTCCTTTGTGACCTATCGACATTCCCCCGCACGCAACCACCGGCCAGGCATGCCACGGAGCATTTTCTGGAGCAGTGGTTACCGACAAATGAAGGGTGGGAACGATCCAGCTAACATCGCCGACATCGGTCGAGCCGCCCTCAGGATCTTTCTTCGGCGGCTCAAGCGTCTGAACCGCGCCGTTCAAGCCCTTAAGCTCCACGCCGGTGGCCCTCTGAATAGCCTTCGCGAATTCCTGCTCCTCGTTGGTGTAAGTGATCGGTCCCAGCCAGGTCATGTTCGCATGGATCAACTTCGCTCCGGCAATGTTCGGGAGCAGCTCGTAGTCACCGCCCTGTATCGTAAGCTTGAATTCAACGCCGGCCATCAACGCTGCGCCTTCAGCAATCTTTCGAGCGCGACTCAATACCTCCTCAACCCCGGCGCGTTTCGAGTCGCGGAGCCAGCACCACAACTTTGAATACTCAGGCACGACATTAGGCACATCGCCGCCGTTCTGAACAACGTAATGCATTCGCACCGTCGGCTTGACGAATTCGCGCATGCGATTGAGCCCGGTTGTGAAAAACTCGAGCGCGGCAACCGCGCTTCGTCCATTCCATGGGTCGGCGGCAGCGTGAGCGCTTTTCCCTTTGAACTCGACGATGAAATCGACAATGGCCTGCGTGCTGTCGACGTCAGCAGAGATGCGGTCGTCAGGATGCCAGGCCAGGCAGACGTCGAGATCTTTAAAGAGCCCCTCGCGAGCCATGTAGATCTTGCCGCCTATGGCTTCTTCGGCTGGCGTGCCGTAAAACCGTATCGTGCCTTTGAGTTTGCCCGCGGCAATCATCTCTTTGATGGCCAAAGCGGCGCCGAGGCTTGCCGCGCCGAACAAGTTATGGCCGCAGCCGTGACCCGCAGAACCGGCTTCCAGAGCCTCTTTCACGGGTTGGGCCTTCTGCGAGATCCCCGGCAGCGCGTCGTATTCGCCTAGAATTCCGATTATCGGCCGTCCTTGTCCATAGCTGGCTACGAACGCGGTCGGCATGCCGGCGGCTCCGCGATCGACCTTGAAGCCCTGCTTCTCGGCGTAGTCGGCGAGCATCTTGGATGAGCGGGTTTCGCGAAGCGCGGTTTCGGCGAATCGCCATATCTGATCGCTCAGCCCGATAAGCTCGGCTTTGTGTTTTTCAATAGAGGCAACTACTTCGTTTTTGTTCTTGCCACCACGGTCGCTCGGTGAAGCAGACGCGGTGATGGTCAGCGCCATCAGGATCGCCAAACAGGCCTTGAGCTTCATACTATTCTCTCTTTGCTTGAGCTGTGAGGTTTTTGAGCGCCTTTATCACTGCTACTCGCGTTTCGGACCCGTCGCTCTCGATTCCGATTCCAAAAGATCGCCTTAGACGACGCCGCGCGCTGACTTACACTCTTCGCACAGACACAACTCGCGCAGTCGCTCCCAGGTATAAATGCCGTCGTCGTGCCGGTCACTGAAGGTAAACTTCACACCGTAGCGCCCGACGTGCTCCGCGCCAAGCACGGTAAGATCGTCGGCTACCGTTCTCGGATCGAGTATGCGAAGCCCGGTCACCTCGCTTACGCAGTTCGCGCACATACATTCCGATCTCAGGTATTTGATCGGATACACGCTTACGTGGCCATCATCCCAACGCACGGTGATTTCGTTGGCGCCGGTCTTTTTTATCTCGAGCGGGTTTGGCACAGGAAGTCCGTACTTCGTAGTCCGAATAGAGGACCGATAGGACGTATAGGACCTATATTCGGACTACTGGCTCTCCTCACTTATGCTTCCATCTTGGCGGACGCTTGGCTATAAAAGCCTCAACGCCCTCTTGCGGGTCCCTGAAAGACATCAGTTGATTAAGATAGATATCTTCTGAATGCTTAAGCGCCTCATCGAAACCAAGCCCCACCGATTGAACCATCGCTCGGCGAGCCATCTCGAGAGCGGGTACGCTCATCTGCCGGAATGCGTTGAGTAACTCTTCACACTTCGACTCCATCTCATTATCAGGAACCACGTGATTGACCAGTCCCAAAGAGCGGGCTGCGTCAGCGGTCAGTAGTTCACCGGTCAATATCATTTCCCGCGCCCGCTTTTCGCCAATCACTCTTGGCAAGATGACCGCCGCAGCCGGAGGAAAAACCCCGATCTTTATTTCGGGCTGACCAAATCTAGCGGACGGACTGGCGATGACGATGTCGGCAAACGCTGCAAGCTCGCAGCCGCCACCCAATGCCGCGCCGCCGACCAGAGCGATCACCGGCTTTGATACTGTGTTGAGCGCTCGAAAGATCGAATGAAATCCATCGAGCATCTGATAGACGGTCTCAGGTTTGTGCTCTTCGATTGACACGCCTGCGGAAAACGCGCCGTTTGCGTGCGACGACGCAAAAACTATCGCACAGGTGTCGGGCGATTGTGTGCTGCGGTTTATCGCATCGACGATCTCCTTCATCATCGCGATCGTCAAAATGTTCAACGGCGGCCGCGCCAGAGCGATTCGCGCCACACGACCTGTCAGCGTAACTTGAATGTCTTTGTAGTGAGCCGCCATCCTGGAATTCTTGAACGGGTGTCCGTGTAGGGAGAGCGCAAGGCGTCCGCGCTCCAAAATCCTACGTTCTTAATTTGCTTTCAACCTGATCCGCAATTGCCGTGGACTGCTCGATCAAGCGGGTCATCCTTTCACGAGTCTTATCCACGGCCTCTCGATCGGAGATCGAATCCAGATTCACGCCGACGTTGTACGAAGCCCCGGTGATTGCCGTTTTCGCGAGCTGCGCGCCGACCGCAACATCAGAAAGCGCGTTGGTGTTGCCAATGTCGGCAAGTTCGCGGAGCAACCCGATAACATCGGAGCTGCGCTGCGCCGTTTCAACCGGAACAGCCACCGCTCCTTGGAGCGCAATCTGGATCTGCGCCGCGCGATGGGATTTCTGCTCGTCGCTTTCCTTCGGCAACCGATACGATCTGAGCACCGCCTCAAAACTCTCGGCGTCTTCGGCGATCAACTGGCGAAGGCGCGCGCCAAGCTGGTTCAGTTCCGACTTGATCTCCCTGAGCCGTGTCTCCACTTCCGCATACTTTGGTTTGCCGATAGTCAGATTGCAAACCATTTCTCCGAGCGATGCCGCCAGCATTCCGCAGTAAGCGGAGACGCTGCCGCCTCCAGGCGCCGGCGTTCCTGCAGCTACCAGGTCGGCGAATGTGCCTACGCTATTTGAGAGGTCCGGTTTCGAATCTGCAACTGCGGACTCCGTCATGCCTGGGCTTCCTCCATAGCTCCTGCCAGTCTGTGCTCGAGGATCTGGTCCTCGCCGAACTTTTCGAGCTGGAGATAAAAGTCAGCGACCGCATTTAGTGCCCGTTGCGGCACAAGCCCGACAATCTCGGAGCCAACAACGGCTACTCCGTAGCGTTCGGCTTCGCGTTTGATCATCTCGAACGCACGGAAGAGCGGCGTACCTTCGTAGTTCACCATGTTCATTGAAACTTGAACAATCCCTCGATCCTTTAGCTCAAACCCCAGCGCCTTTACGTAGCGCAGGCCGCCCGACTGATGACGGACGGCACGCGCAATCTTGTTGGCGATATCCACATCCGCGGTAGCGAGATTGACGTTATAGGCGATCAAAGGCGGGCGCGCCCCAACCGCAGTTACGCCGGCAGTCGGATGCACTCGTGCATCGCCGAAGTCAGGACGCCGAGTTTCGTTGGTAGCTATTTCATCGCGGATACCTTCGAATTGGCCTTTGCGCACTGTCGCGAGATTCTCGCGCTCTGGTCTGGTTGCAGCCTTTTCGTAGAGATAGACGGGGATTCCCAGTTCGCTCCACAATCGCTCACCACACAAACTAGCGAGTGCGACGCAATCATCCATGGTTACTCCCGTAATAGGCACAAACGGAACAACATCGGTCGAGCCCATGCGAGGGTGCTCGCCGGAGTGTTTGTTCAGGTCGATCAATTCAGCGGCCTTCTTTGCCGCAGCTACGGCGGCCGCGACAACGCTATCGGGCGGTGCAACAAATGTGATTACCGATCTGTTGTGATTGGCGTCTGATTCGCGATCCAGCAGAACCGCGCCGGGGGTGGATTTGATGGCGGCGACTATTTGATCAATGACTTCGGTTCGGCGCCCTTCGCTGAAGTTCGGTATGCATTCTACTATGCTTCGCACGCTGAGAATCCTAACCGATTAGCTTTGGGCTTGCAAAGATATGGGTTGTGTCGCATTCCCGGATTCAACCCGCGGCAGCCCGGCATTCAGGAGATCAACGCTGCGAATCATTCACAACGACGCTACCGTGCACGCACCGCTAGCTATATAATCCCGCAATCAAAAAGGAGGAGCCGTGTCCGATCGGCCGCTAACAATGCTCTGTCTCGCCAGCTACGAAAAAGGCGAGGCCTTTCTCCGAGAGTGCAAACGCCAGGGCTGTCGCGTCCTGCTAATTACGGTTGAGAAACTTCGCAACGCCTCCTGGCCTCGCGACGCCATCGACGAGGTGTTTTACATGCCTGACAGCTACTCGCGAGACGACATAATCAAAGGCGTAAGCTTTCTGGCTCGCACTCAGCACATAGACCGCATTGTCCCGCTCGACGAGTACGATCAGGAAACCGCGGCGCTGCTGCGTGAACATCTGCGAAACCCGGGGATGGGAGACACAACCGCTCGCTACTTTCGCGACAAGCTGGCGATGCGAGTAAAGGCTCGAACGGAAGACATCCTTGTTCCGGATTTCGTTCACGTGCTCAATTACGACAGTCTCCGGGAGTTTATGTTTCGAGTCACGCCGCCGTGGGTTTTGAAGCCACGCTCGGAAGCCGCTTCGATGGGTATCAAGAAGATCTCCGCTTCCGAGGAGCTATGGCCACTGCTCGACGCATTAGGTGACCGGCAGTCCTTTTACGTGCTCGAGCAGTATCTTCCCGGTGATATTTATCACGTCGATTCGATCGTTTTTTCGCGTCGCGTCATGTTCGCCGTGCATCATCAGTACGGACACCCGCCGATGGATGTCTCGCTTGGCGGCATCTTCACTACACGGAAGATACCTCGGGACTCGCCGGACGCCACCGCATTGGATTCTCTCAATCGTGACGTAATCGAAAAGCTGGGGCTTGTGCGCGGAGTCACTCACGCAGAGTTCATCAAGGGGCGGGCCGACGGTCGGTTTTATTTTCTGGAGATCGCCGCCCGCGTAGGAGGCGCCAACATAGCCGAGACCGTTGAAGCCGCGACCGGTCTGAATCTCTGGGCTGAGTGGGCTAAGGTCGAGATTGCGGGCGAGGAATCTTCATATGAGCCGCCGGCTCATCGCGACGATTACGCGGGGGTAATCATTTCGCTGGCGCGCCAGGAGTTCCCGGATACTTCGGCCTATGATGACCCGGAGATCGTATATCGATTGAACAAACTTCATCATGCGGGTTTGGTTGTTGCATCACAGGACCCGACTCGGGTCGAGCAGTTGCTGGATTCGTACAGTCGCCGCTTCTACGAAGACTTCTACACAACCGGTCCGCCGCTCGACAAGCCTACGTTTTAAAACGAACAAGCACCGCCCTAATCATCATAGCTCGTGGCTGGACTCCCGGACGGATGAAACACGCCGAGCAACCGTATGTCCTTTGAACCGGTGTTTTCGACACAGTGTTTCACAAGCCTCGGAAGATAAATGCTCGATCCGGGTTTGAATGCGGCATCACCTTCTTCAGTGTGGACGCGGCCTTCGCCTTCGATTATGTAGATTGCTTCCTCGTAGGTGTGATGATGCATTGGCGCCCGGCCCGGAGGAATCACGCCGACAAACTGCGTGACCCGATGCGCGCCGATGTCTTGATTAACGAGAAGCTTGAACGAGCGGTCACCGGCTTGAATCGCTTCGACGTCGCTCTCGCGCACGGTGCGAAATGGCTTTGTGTCGTGCGGCAGGCGTGCCGCTGGGGTAACTCCGGCTTGCGTGTCTTCGTCCTCCGGGCAACAAACGCTGACGATCTCGATATCGCTAACGCCGCGTCCTCGTTCATCGAGGTTCTCGATCTGATAGACGCTCCCCGGTGGAATATAAACCGCAGTGCCAGGCTCGAGCGAATAACTGTATCCATCAATGAAACAGGTTCCCGAACCGGCTAAGACGTAGATCACTTCTTCGCCTACGGGGTTGCGCCGTGCGGACGAAACGCCTTCGGAGTACGTACTGACAAATTGTGCGATGTCGCGCGAGCCCATGGCGCGGGAGATTGGCACGCGATAACGTCTCGTGCCCTCCGCACCAATGAGTTCTCCACGTTCGATTACCGCCGCCCCACCCGATAAGCCCATTTTGCTTTCACCTCGATTTATAATTGAATCGCGTCAGGCGGAAGCGGTCAATATCGATCGCCGTCTCGCCCCTGGTAAGAAGATCCGCAGCAATGCGCCCAATCGCCGGTCCGAACTTGAAACCGTGGCCCGAGAACCCGGTCGCTACTAATACGCCTTCAAGCTGAGGATGCCAATCAATAATGAAGTCGTCGTCAGGCGTGTTGTTGTAGATACAGACTCGCGTTTCGCGTAGCGAGGCGTCCGCAAGACCCGGGATGTATTCGGAAAAAAACGCGCGGCAGCTATCAATGAATTGATCTCCGACCGGCCGTTCTGCTGAATCGGGATCAACTTGATCGCCTTTGTGATGGTTCGCGATCTTCATCGCGCCTGAGTGGTGAACCGGAAACCCATAGAAGCCGCTTTCCAGCTCCAGAAAAATCGGAAAGTTGTTCGGTTCGAAGTTAAACTGAGGATCTTTGTTTTGTTTGGACACCGGTTCGAAATACACAAGCTCCTGACGGGTGGTACTTAGATTGTTCTTAAGAAACGGCAAGAGCTTTCGGGACCACGGACCGGACGCGACAAGAACGCGCTTGCACTCGATCACGTCACCGAATTCCGTGACAATCGATACACGTAAACCGGGCGCTTGCCGCAGATCTATAACACGCGAGGCTTGGAGGACTGCAACGCCTCGCTGCCGGGCAAGTTCCACGAGCGCTCGCACGGCGGTCTCCGCGTGCAGGATCGCGCCACTCGGATCATAGACACCATAGGCGAATGCGTTGCAGTTGAACTGAGGAAATCGCTCGTTAACCTGCCGTGTATCCAGCATTTCGCTTTCGAGCGCCAGCGACCGCATCGCCGCATGGCATTCAGTTTCGAAGGATGTCTCGTGTTTACCGATCAACAGAGCTCCTGTTTGTGTAAGGAGCTTTGCGCCGGTCATCGTCTGCAGTTCGTGCCAGCGGCCGAGCGCGTCAACCGCGAGCTTCACATAAAAGGGATCGGGGTAAGCGAATCGAAACACCTTCGAGTGATCTACCGACGCGGCGCGTGGGTTTGGTATAGCGGACTGATCTGTCAGAGCAACGCTCACCCCTTCCCGTGCGAGCTCACACGCAGCGGCGGCTCCCATCACCCCGGCTCCCACGATGCCTATGTCGACAGTTGTCATCGCGGCGCGATTTTAACATAGCAGGAATGTAAGGGGTCAGAAGTCAGCGCAACGAATTCGACGACTCATTTGGAGTGCGCCGCCCTCTAACGCTTTGGCGGCTTCTCGCGTGCGTGGCGGCGCTTTGGTAGTGTGGCGCTAAGGCCGTAGAAAACCTTTTACGATGCGGCCAACGTAGAACAAGGCGCCACCAAATCGACACCTCATTTGGAGTGCGCCGCCTCTTACGCTTTGGAGGGTTCTTGCATGCGTGGCGGCGCTTTTGTAGTGCGGTGCTAAGGCTATAGAAAGGCTTTGAAGGACGCGCTTTGAGTATAAGCACCGCCGTGAAGGCAAAATGGACCAAATTGGAAAAAGCGCAGCACACTTCAAATGAGTCGTTGATTTCGTTGCCTTCAAAACCTTCCAGAGCCTTAGCACCACCCTACAAAAGCGCCGCCACGCATGCGAGAAACCTCCTAGGCGTTAGAGGGCGGCGCACTCCAAATGAGTCGTCGATTTCATTGCGCCGAACTCTGACTTCTGACCTCTGTCTTCGGGGTCTTTCCTTTTACTCAGTCGAGCACCTAGAATCATCGAAAGAGATGCCTACCAGGACTCACAGAAGCCGAATCTTGACCCGCAGTCTGATGGCGTTCATGGACAACGACCTTACGACTGCCGCGGCTGCGGTCTCATATTTCTCAATGCTCGCGTTGTTTCCTACGCTTCTTGTTCTGCTGGCTATTGGTAATCGCCTCATAGGCCCGCAAACAGTCGAAAAATATGTCATCGGTCAAGTGCTCGCTTTCTTGCCAGGAGCTCAAACTTTCGTCAGCAAGAACCTCGAGTCCATATCGACCATTTCTACCGGAATCATCCTGAGCTGTCTGTTCGTGATGTTCTGGGCAACTTCCTGGATGTTTACGGTGATCGAGAAAGCGCTGAATCGGGTATGGGGAACGTATCCTCGATCGTTCCTGCACGGACGCGCCGTGAACATTATCGTGATGAGCCTGGTGTGGGCGCTGCTAGCTGGTTCGGCGTTATTCACGTCTTTTGTCACCGGCGTGCGAGCGGCAGCGGACAGAATCCCCTTGAGGCTGGGCCCGTGGCTCGTAGCGCTTTCGGGCTTTGCGTGGCAGGCAATCTTCGTTCTAGCCAGCGTGGCAGTCACGATCATTCTGTTCACGCTGCTCTACAAACTTCTTCCGAACACCCACGTCCCCTTTACCGAAGCGTTGCCGGGCGCGGTGCTGGCCGGAACATTTTGGGAGGCGGCAAAGTTCGGTTTTGCGTTCCTGTTGCCTTACTTTCACTACGATTTGTTGTATGGATCGATCGGCGCGGGCGTAGCGTTGCTGACGTGGGTCTATTTGTCGAGTGTCATCATGTTGTTTGGCGCCCAGTTCACCGCGCTGCTTCATCGCGACCATCTTTTCGAGAAGTCTCATAAGCACGATCACACGACCGGTCAAGTACCTGCCGTCCAAGGCTAGTGGTCCGGCAAGCTGCCGGCCTGACCGGGCGCTGGAACGGTCGAGACTTCCGGGTTTCGCCACGAGCTCGCAGCGTGCCGTCCCCCTAAAGAGATGCTGGTTTCCGACTTCGATTACGAACTTCCCGAGCGGCTGATCGCACAAGAGCCGCCGGTCACCCGTGATGCCTCGCGGTTACTGGTGATAGATCGAGCAAGCGGCAAGTTTTCGGATTCGGTCTTCACGGCATTACCCGATCATTTGCGAGCCGGCGACTTGCTCGTTCTGAACAACACCCGGGTCTTTCCCGCAAGGCTGATAGGCAGGCGAGTGCGCGTGACTCCACGTGGCGAGACGGTGCTCGGCGGGAGAGTTGAAGTCTTTCTGGTTAGCCGTGTCGAGCCGCTTGTATGGGAAGCGCTTGTAAGACCGGGAAGAGCTCTGACGCCCGGCGCGCGCATCGAATTCGCACGAGGCAAGCTTACGGCTGAAGTAATCAAGTGGCGCGAGCGCGGGCGCCGCGTGGTCAGGTTCGAAGCGACAGGTGACTTTGACGAAATTATCGATCGCATCGGACGCACACCGCTTCCGCCGTACATCAAGCGAGACGAAGAAGACCGGCTGGATGCCGAGCGCTATCAGACTGTGTTTGCAAGGCAGCGTGGCGCCGTAGCGGCGCCGACCGCCGGTCTGCATTTCACCCCGCAGCTGCTCGACCTGCTGTTGAACATTGGAGTCGAAATCACTGAGATCACACTTCATGTCGGCTACGGTACATTTCAACCGGTACGAGTCGATCGTGTCGAGGACCATCGTGTTGAACCGGAAACATATTCGATCGACGAAACCGCGTCTACATCGATCAATCGCGCACTCACCGAAGACCGGCGAGTGATTGCGGTCGGCACGACGACGACCCGCGCGCTCGAATCGGCAGCCTTGGAGAGCGGAAGAGCAGAGGAGCATAGGAGCGGAGGGGAAGAGGGGCAGAGGGCGCGACGGGGCGACGGGGCGACGGGGCGAGGGGGCGAGGC
>Ga0075418_10010762_pt1 | contig 10234 bp, 8 predicted proteins | sample SoiMetdeltSBSDD2_FD_81776 | JGI IMG/M metagenome (GOLD analysis project Ga0075418, IMG submission 81776) | Bulk soil microbial communities from a Populus tree surrounding site in Tennessee, USA - Soil MetaG P. deltoides SBSDD2 | ecosystem: Environmental > Terrestrial > Soil > Tree plantation...
ATGGAGACCGACCTCAAGCTCGTGCGAACGGTAGGCAGGGCGGCGCTGAGCATCTCCGTCACCGGTGTCGCCGTTCCCTTCATTTGCGGCTTCATCCTCGGCCAATTACTGCCGGATTCGCTGCTTCCGCATCCCGACCACCGTCTGCTCACCTCCCTATTCCTCGGTACCGCGTTGTCCATTTCCTCGATCAAGATCGTGGCGGCGATCGTGCGCGAAATGGGCTTCACCCGCCGCAACCTCGGACAGATCATCGTTGCCTCGGCGATCTGCGAAGACTCGATCGGCTGGGTGATCATCGCCATCATCTTCGGCCTCGCTCAAGCGGGCACGATCGACCTCGTGAGCGTCGCCAAGAGCGTGCTGGGGGCCGCCGTCTTCCTGATCGCAAGCTTCACCGTCGGGCGCCGGATCGTCTATTTCCTGATCCGCTGGACGAACGACAACTTCGAAAGTGATTTCCCCGTAGTTACGACCATCCTCGTGATTATGGGGGCTATGGCGCTGACGACACATTTCATCGGCGTGCACACGGTGCTGGGTGCTTTCGTGGCCGGCGTGTTGATCGGCGAATCGCCGATTCTCAGCAAGCACATCGACGAGCAGCTGCGCGGTCTCATCCTCGCCTTCTTCATGCCGGTGTTCTTCGGCATTGCCGGATTGTCGGCCGATCTCACCGTCCTCAAGCAGCCCGCGCTGTTGCTCATGACCATCGGCGTGATCGCGATCGCGAGCTTCGGCAAATTCGCCGGTGCGTTCATCGGAGGTGAAATCGGTGGCTTGACGCGGCGCGAAGCCTTCGCACTCGCTTGTGGCATGAACGCGCGTGGCTCGACTGAGGTGATCATCGCCACCATCGGATTGTCGATGGGCGCGCTCAGCCAGGATCTCTTCACCATGATCGTGACCATGGCGGTAGCGACCACCATGGCCATGCCGCCGATGCTGCGCTGGGCGTTGCGGCGCGTGCCCGTGCGAAAAGCGGAGAAGCAGCGGCTGGAGCGCGAGGAGTTCGAGGCACGCGGCTTCGTTTCGAATCTCGAGCGCCTGCTGCTCGCGGTGGACCAGAGCCCCAACGGCAAGTTTGCGGCCGCACTCGCAGGGCTCTTGGCCGGCCCCCGCGGCATTCCGGTAACGGTCCTGTCGCTATCGGAGAGGAGCAAATCCAGCCCCAGCGACAAACCGGACAAGCCGCTTGCCGGCAGTCACCTTGAAGCAACCATCAAGGCGGCCGTCGATGACAGCAAGCCGTCGCAAAAGGGCGCCGACGAGACCGCGCCGGCAGACGTGACGATCCGCAAGCATGACACTCCGACGGACGAGGCGGTCGCGAAAGAGGCGAAAAAAGGATACGACCTTCTCGTCGTAGGCATCGACAAGACGCGCAGCAAGGGCAGCTTTGATGAGGGTGTCAGCCGCATCGCCTCAGCCTTCGAAGGGCCGCTCGCCATCGTGGCCGGGCATGCCGATCACCTGAGCGAGCCGCAGCGAAGTCCGGCGCATATCCTCGTACCGGTTACCGGAAGCGAGGTATCGCGCCGTGCCGCCGACGTCGCAATGGCCATCGCAAGCGCCTGCGACTGCCCCGTCACGGCGCTCTACGTCGCCACGAGCGGCGCAAACAATGGACACAAGGGTCGTGTTTTCCGCGCCCGCCGGCAGGAGCAGGCGATCATGAAGGATATGGTCGAAATGGCCGACCATTACGACGTGACTGCGAAAACCGCCGTGCGCTCCGATCTTGCGCCGCGCGACGCGATCCTCGGGGAAGCGAACAAAGGAGCCCACGATTTGATCGTCATGGGCGTGAGCCGCCGTCCGGGGGACAAGCTGTTCTTCGGCGATACCGCGGCGGCCGTGCTCGAAAAGGCGCCAGCGTCGATTGTATTCATCGCGAGCTAAAGCGCCTCGGGCGGCACATGCTCAACCGATGGCATTGCCCGCGGAAGAGCCGCCTCTCAGGTTGATCGCTGACAAAAATTCCTGGCGAGTTGCTGCCTTGGTCCGGAACGTTCCCAGCATGCAACTGGTCACCATGCTGACATCGGGCTTGTGCACGCCTCTGGTGGTCATGCACTGATGCGCGGCTTCCACCACCACGCCGACTCCAAAAGGCTTGAGCACGCTGTCCAAACACGCGGCGATTTCGGCCGTCATCTTCTCCTGCACCTGAAGCCGCTTCGAGTAGACGTCGACCAGACGAACAAGCTTGGAAATTCCAACCACCCGCTGGCGCGGAAGATAGCCGACGTGAACGCGACCGATGATCGGCGCGATGTGATGCTCGCAGTGCGATTCGAACCGTATGTCGCGCAGCAGCACGATCTCGTCGTAGCCGGCGACCTCTTCAAAGGTCCGCCTCAAATACTCGCGCGGATCCTCGAAATAACCTGCAAACCACTCCTCATATGCACGAGCAACCCGAGCGGGTGTTCCGCGTAGCCCTTCGCGATCGGGATCGTCGCCGGCCCAGCGAATGAGCGTACGCACCGCGTCTTCCGCCTCCGCGCGCGAAGGCCGAGCGACGGGAATTTGTCTGGATGCTCGTTTCTTTAGGCGATGGTTGAGTTTTACGATTTTGTCCATCTGATTTCCAATATCTCGCATTCTGCAACGATAGGGCAACACGTTGGTTCCGTCGACGGTGCGCGGCTTTTCCACGAGCGCGCGGCCGCGCAAGGGAAATGGCACGCCTTACCTCCCCTCCCCGCTCCCGTTCGCGCGTAATTGGCTAAAAGTATTGGTGCGGGGAAAGCCCTTCGGCGCCAATCGTCCGGCATCGGCGCGATTGCCGCGCCAATCCGCGAGCTCCTCGAGCATGAGCGAGAACGCGCGGCCCGCAGTGTCGGTCCACGACAGCCCTTCCTCTGCCTTGAACGTCTTGATATCGCTAAGTCCACCATCCTTGTAGCGCTGCAGCCGCACGCCGCGTCCGCGCGCCATCTCGGGCACCTGATCGAGCGCAAAAATCAGCATCTTGCGGTTCTCGCCGATCGAGGCCACCAGTTCGCCCGTCACGGTCGCGACCGCTCGCGCCGCGTCGGGCGGCGCGACGTTGAGCACCTGTTTCCCCTTGCGGGTATTGGCCAGGCATTCCTCCTCGGCGACGACGAAGCCGCGGCCTTTTGCGCTGGCCAGGAGAAACTTGCGCCCGCCTTGATGGCGGAAAACAGCCACGACGTCCGCGTCCTGCTCCAGATCGATGAACAGCCGGATCGGCTCGCCATGACCGCGGCCACCCGGCAGCTTCGCCGCGTCGAGGGTGTAAAATCGCCCGTTGCTGGCGAACACCAAGCATTTCGATGTGGTCTCGGCCGCAAACGCGAATTTCGGCCCGTCGTCGGCCTTGAAGGCGACACTCGACAAATCATTTATCGTGCCCCGCAGCGTACGGATCCAGCCCTTCTCCGATACGACCACGGTGATCGGCTCGCGTTCGACCAGCGCCTGCTCGATCGCCGCCTCGTCGTGCTCCGGCGCCTCCGCAAACGTGGTGCGGCGTTTGCCCAATGCCGTTTTCGGCCCGAACTTCGCGCGCACCTCCTTGATCTCATCGGCGACCTTCTTCCATTGCTCCTTTTCCGAACCGATGAGCTGGTTCAGCGACTTGCGCTCGGCGCGCAGTTGCTTGTCCTCCTGCTTGATCTCGATTTCCTCGAGCTTGCGCAGATTGCGCAGCCGCATGTTGAGGACGGCGTCGGCCTGCAGGTCCGAGAGCTTGAAGCTCTTCATCAGGACCGGCTTCGGCTCGTCCTCGTTGCGGATGATCTTGATGACCTTGTCGAGGTTGAGATAGGCGACGAGATACCCGCCGAGCACTTGCAGTCGATGCTCGATTTGCCCCAGGCGGAAGCGCGATCGGCGCAGCAGCACCTCGCGCCGATGGGCGAGCCACTCCGTGAGCGCCTCCGCAAGGCCGAGAACCTTGGGGATACGTCCGCGCACCAGCACGTTCATGTTGAGAGGAATGCGGCTTTCGAGCTCGCTGAGCTTGAAGAGAGATTCCATCAGCAACTCGGCGTCGACCGTGCGCGCACGCGGCTCGATCACTAACCGGATGTCTTCAGCCGATTCATCGCGCACATCGGCGACTAACGGCAGTTTTTTCTCGTTGACGAGTTCCGCGAGCTTCTCCACCAGCCGGCCCTTCTGCACCAGCCATGGAATTTCGGTGATCACGATGAGGTAGGTGCCGCGACCGGTCTCTTCCTTGTGCCATCGCGCCCGTACCCGAAACGACCCGCGACCGCTCGTATAGGCCTCGGCAATGTCGGCGGGAGAATCGACGATGACGCCGCCGGTCGGAAAATCGGGACCCGGCGCGTACTTCAAGAGCGTCCGGCTGCGGGCGTTGGGGGTGTCGATCAGGTGAAGCGCCGCGTCGCAGATCTCGGCAGCGTTGTGGGGAGGGATCGCCGTCGCCATCCCGACCGCTATGCCCTGCGAGCCATTGGCAAGAAGATTTGGAAACGCGCCCGGCAGCACCAGCGGCTCTCTCTCCGAGCCGTCGTAGGTCGGCCGAAAATCGATCGCGTCCTCCTCGATGCCGTCAAGCAAGAGGTGCGAAACCTCGGTCAGCCGCGCCTCCGTGTAGCGCATGGCGGCGGGGTTATCGCCATCGACGTTGCCGAAGTTCCCCTGTCCATCGACCAACGGATAGCGCTGGGCAAAATCCTGGGCGAGGCGCACGAGCGCGTCGTACACCGCCTGGTCGCCATGCGGGTGGAACTTGCCGATGACGTCACCGACGACCCGCGCACATTTCTTGAACGCAGCGCCGGGATCGAGACGCAGTTGCTGCATCGCGTACAAGAGCCGCCGGTGAACCGGCTTGAGCCCGTCGCGCGCGTCCGGCAGTGCGCGACCCGTGATGGTGGAGAGCGCGTACTGGAGATAGCGCTCCTCCAGCGCCTCGCGCAACGCAATTTCTTCGACCTCGCCTTCGCGAGGGGGAATCAGTTCTTTGCCCATGCGCAACAGTTAATGCCGCGGCGCGCCATGAACAAGCGATGAATGAGCCAGCCACGCGCTGTTCTGATTGTAGGACGTAGATTTTCAGCCAATGGCGTCTGTCGTCGCGGTACGGGGCGATTTGGCGAGAGCCGATCGACGGATGAATGCGCGGCTCGGCGGCCGAACCTCGGACCGCGCACGCGCTCGCCAAACGCCAGAGCATGGGAGGCGCTCGGTCGGCGCCTTTCTCGAGCAAGCAAGGAGAGTAAGAAATGCGTGCAATCTTCGTCGCTGGGTTGGTGAGCTTGAGCTTCGGCCTGGCCGGGACCTCGTCGAGCTTGGCCGCGCCGGGGCACGGCGCCGCCATCGCGACGGCTGCCCAACTCGGCCAGACGGTCGATCAGGCGCACTGGCGTGCGTATCGCCATCGGCACTGGTGGTGGCGGCACCACCGGCATCATCGCTGGTGGTACTGACCACGAAGGGCGGGCCGGGCAGAGCCTCGGCCCGCTCGCTCACCCAACGACCATTGCCGGGCGGGTGTCGCGGAGAATCGCGGCAATGAAGCTTGCGCGTGCGTCGGCAAACCTGATGTTGCGCGGCTCGAGCACATGACGCGCCAGAAAGAAGCCGGTCAGCTCGAAGCCATCGGAGATGTCCTGCGACGAAGGAGCGTCGACAGATGCGTCGCGCAGGAACACCGGTAGGGCCAACAGTTTTTGCCGCCAAGGTTCGCCCGCTTGCCGCGATACAGCACGTCCCGACTTCGGCGACACGTAGACGAGATCGGTTTCTGATCCGCTTGCCGCGCAGATTGAAAGATCGAGTCCAAAGCCCAGCTCCGCGAGAAGCTGCAACTCGAAGCGCACCATGCCGGGCGCGGCGCGGCGTGGATCGATGAGCCCGTCGAGCACGTGCTCGAGTGCGGCATGAATTTGCGGATGCGGGTCGCGCTCGGGCAGCAGCCGGCAGAGCGCGGCAAGATGCGTCATCCCATAAAGCGCATGCGGAATGGGCAGCAGCGCAGCCGCGCGCGCATCGAGAGCCTCGAGCGTATAGTGACCGAGATGCTCGTCGAGCCGCGCCCGCCAGGTGCAGCTGATGCGGTTGCCCGGCTGCAGCACCGGGCGCAGCCGCGAACTCGCACCTCCCCGCACTAACCCGAGGTGGCGCCCATGCGCGCGGGTCATCACCTCAAGAATGACGTTGGCCTCGCCATGACGCTTGCTGCCGAGCACGATGCCTTCATCGGTCCACTGCATCGCCCTAGTCCTCGGGGAACTTAAGACCCATCTCGCGGTAACGTTCCGGGTCCTCGCCCCAGCGCTCGCGCACCTTGACGAACAGAAACAGGTGCACGGGAGCCTCGATCATGTCTGCGATCTCGCGCCGTGCATCGGCGCCGATCGCCTTGATGGTCTGGCCGCCCTTGCCGAGCACGATTTTACGCTGGCTCTCGCGCTCGACATAGATCGTCTGCTCGATTCGAGTCGAGCCATCCTGGAGTTCCTTCCAGACATCGGTCTCGACCGTGGACTGATATGGCAGCTCCTGATGCAGCCGCAAATAGAGCTTCTCGCGCGTGATCTCGGCCGCGAGTTGGCGCAGCGGCGCATCGGTGATCTGGTCCGCAGGGTAATGCCAGGGTCCCTCCGGCACGTGGGCGGCAAGCCAGCTGTTCACATCGCCGACGCCATCGCCGGTGAGCGCGGAGATCATGAAAGTCGCGGCGAACGCCGCATGCTCGCTCGCCGTCTGGGCAATTGCCAGCAGCGCGGGTTTCTCGACGAGATCGATCTTGTTGATGAGCAGGATTTTGGTCCGCCCGATCTCGGCGAGCCTCTCGAGGATCGCGCCCGCCTCTTCGTCGAGGCCGCGCTTCGCGTCGATCAGCACGGCCGCGATATCGGCATCCTCCACGCCCCTCCATGCCGTCGTTACCATCGCCCGGTCGAGGCGGCGCTTGGGCGCAAAGATGCCCGGCGTATCCATGAACACAAGCTGCGAGCCATCCACGATCGCGATGCCGCGCAACAACGCGCGCGTCGTTTGCGCCTTGGGGGATACGATCGCGACCTTGGTGCCGACGAGCGCGTTGACCAGCGTCGATTTGCCGACATTGGGTGCGCCGATCAACGCGACGAATCCGCAGCGGGTGCGTCCTTCTTTGCTCGCTCCAGGAATGCTGTCGCCGCTCTCCCGCTCCCGCGAGGAAACGGAAGAGCGGCGAGAGCCTTTTGCGTCAGCCATCGAGGCGGTCGGACTTGACGCCGGCGCGCGTCAGCATTGCGGCGGCGGCGGCCTGCTCGGCGGCGCGCTTCGAGCGGCCAAGCCCCTCAGCGGGCGCCAGATGCGGGAGCTCGACCGTGACCCGGAATTCCGGATCATGGTCCGGACCTTTGCGCTCGACCTCGCGATACGCCGGAGTCGGCAGCCCGCGCGCCTGCGCCCATTCTTGCAGCACGGTTTTGGAATCGCGCAGCGGGCGCGCCGGCGTGCGCATGCGTTCGCTCCACAGCCGCTCGACCAGCGTGGCGGCGGCGGGATATCCGCCATCGATGAACACGGCGCCGATCAGCGCCTCGCACGCGTCGGCAAGGATGGCAGTGCGGCCGCGGCCGCCGGCATTGGCCTCCGATGCCCCGAGCCTGATTGCCGCACCAAGCTCGATCGCCCGTGCCACGTCCGCGCAGGCCTCCTTGCGTACTAGATCAGCGAGACGACGCGACATCTCCCCTTCGTCGGCTTTTGCGAAGGTGCGGAACAGCATGTCCGAGACGACGAGCCCCAGCACGTGATCACCAAGAAACTCCAACCGCTGGTACGACGCAGCGCGGTTGCGCGCCCCGCTCAGCGCGGAAATGTGCGTGAGCGCCTGCTCGAGCAGCGCCGGGTCCTTGAAGCGGTAGCCGATGCGTTCTGCGAACGCCGTCAAATCGCGCCGCCGGCGCTCCTTTGTGCTGGACTTCGCATTTTGATCGGCGGCGGCGGGGCCGGCCGGCTTGCCGTCAGATCCTGGATTAGACGCTTCGATCGAAGCCGGCTTGCCTGCTCGCCCGCGGCTCATCTTACGATCGTGAACAGCCGATTCCAGCGCACGGCCCAAGGCCAGCGCCATACCATCCACGCGTGCTCGCCTTCGAGAATCGAGAAGAAAATGATCTGGGCCCGCCCGACGATGTTCTCGAACGGCACGTACCCGACCTGACTGAGCACGCGGCTATCGGTGGAATTGTCGCGATTGTCGCCCATCATGAAATAATGCCCGGCGGGCACCTGATAGACCGGAGTGTTGTCGTAGAAGCCGTTGTCGACGAGATCGAGGGTCGTATAGCTCACGCCGTTCGGCAAGGTCTCACGCCAACGCTTCACTCTCGTGGCGCGCGTACCTTCCTCGGTATCGATGAAATCCTCGACACGCTCGCGCTTGAGCGGCTCACCGTTGATATGCAGCACCCCGTCAATCATCTGAATGCGATCCCCGGGCAGGCCGATCACGCGTTTGATGTAGTCGGTCGAATCGTCCTTGGGCAGACGGAACACGACGACGTCGCCGCGGGCGGGCGGCGATGCCCAGATGCGTCCGTTAAACAGCGGCGGGGAGAACGGCAAAGAATAGTGGCTGTAGCCGTAGGAATATTTCGATACGAAAAGATAGTCGCCGACCAGCAGCGTTGCCTTCATCGAGCCCGACGGAATATTGAAGGGCTGGAACAGGAATGTGCGAATGACGAGCGCAATGATGAGAGCGTGAAAGATCACGCGCCCCGTCTCGGCAATACCCCCCTCTTTTTTTTTCATTGCTCGCGATGTCTCGCTCATCTGCCTCTCGTCCTTTCGGTGCCGCGCGCCCCGCGGCGCCGCCGAGTCGGCGACCCCGTCCAGCGATATACGGAAATCACTTTATTTTCAGCGTGTTAATTCCTCGGGACCGCGTCGGACCCCCCAACCGCCGCGACCGTTTTCGCCGCGCCCTTGTAGCCGCTCGCAAGCAAAGGCGCAAACGTTGGCAAATATGGGGTTGCGACCCAAGCCCGGCAATCAGCGGACGTGCTGGCGAACCACCGCAGGGCTGCACGCACGGCCTTGCTCGTGCGTGAAGCCGGCAACGGATCGCTACGCGAACGGCGTCAGCGGCACTGCCGAGATCACCACCACGGCTTGCGCCATCGGACCTTCATCGGTGATCGTGACATCGATGCGCGCGCCACAGCCCGCGGGCGTAATGGCATTGAGGCGCGCGAGCGCCCCGCCGGTGAGCTTCATGGTGGGGCGGCCCGACGGCAGATTGACCACGCCCATATCGCGCCAAAATACGCCCGCCCGCAGCCCGGTGCCCAGCGCCTTGGCGCAGGCTTCTTTCGCGGCGAAACGCTTTGCATAGGTTTCGGCCCGCCGGGCGCGACCGTCGGCTTTCGCCCGCTCGGTCGCGGTGAAGACACGCTGGAGGAAGCGCTCGCCGTGCCGCTCGATCGAGCGCTCGATACGGCGGACATCGATGAGATCGGAGCCGACGCCGAGGATCATGCACGCCCCCGGTCGATAGCCGCGCGCATGGTCTTCACGGCACCCGCAAGCCCGCACGACACGGCTTCACCGATCAGAAAGTGGCCGATGTTGAGTTCGACGATCTCGGGCAATGCGGCAATCGCCTCGGCGGTGGCGAAATTGAGACCGTGGCCGGCATGAACTTCGAGGCCGAGGCGCCGCGCCAGCTGGGCGCCATGGCGGATGCGCTGCCATTCGGCCTGTGCGGCCGACATCCGATTGTCGGCAAGGGCCTCGCACCACGCGCCGGTGTGGATCTCGATCACCGGCGCGCCGACCGCCCTGGCGGCCTCGATCTGCCTGACCTCGGCATCGATGAACAGCGAGACGCGGATGCCGGCGGCCTTCAGCTCCGCGACGATCGGGGCGAGATGATCGTGCTGACCCGCGACGTCGAGCCCGCCTTCGGTGGTCACCTCCTGGCGCCGTTCCGGCACGATGCAGACCGCATGCGGGCGCGTCTTCAGCGCGATGCCCACCATCTCGCGCGTCGCCGCCATCTCGAAATTCAACGGCTTCGTGAGTTCCGCCTTCAGTCGCGCGATGTCGTCGTCGCGAATGTGGCGTCGGTCCTCGCGCAGATGCGCCGTGATGCCGGCGGCGCCTGCCGCAATCGCAGCGAGCGCCGCCTTCACGGGATCGGGGTGGCGCCCGCCGCGCGCGTTTCGGACGGTCGCGACGTGGTCGATGTTGACGCCGAGGCGCAGGTGCGACGTGTCGGGCATGTTATGAG
>Ga0075418_10010763_pt1 | contig 10234 bp, 6 predicted proteins | sample SoiMetdeltSBSDD2_FD_81776 | JGI IMG/M metagenome (GOLD analysis project Ga0075418, IMG submission 81776) | Bulk soil microbial communities from a Populus tree surrounding site in Tennessee, USA - Soil MetaG P. deltoides SBSDD2 | ecosystem: Environmental > Terrestrial > Soil > Tree plantation...
CCGGGCAAAGGTGGTGATGGGGGGAAGGGCGGAGACGGCGGACAGGGCGGCGAGCCCGGCGTCGGCGGTCGCGGCGAGCCGCCGTGCCAGACAGCGGCCAATGGGAAACCCGGTGCGAAAGGTGATGACGGACCTCGTGGTGCAAGCGGGCCGCCGGGCAGCGAGGGACTGTTCGTCAAGACGGCGCTCACCGAGCAGCAAGTTCGTTCGCTGCAACTGCGCGGAGAAAGCAAGAAGTGACGACCGGCTCTCGTCCGTTGCTCGCGGTTGCGCTTCTGATGCTGGGCGCCGCTGCCGTCGCTGCCCAGGAACCGCGAAACCCTGAGAATTATCTGCTCACCGAGACGGTCCCGCGATTCGCGCTGGCGGTCGGCGTCGAGAACTACGATTTTTTTGATCGCGTTCCCAACGCACTGAATGACATGGAAGTTGCGGTCACGGCGCTTAAACGAGCGGGTTTTGAGACGGTCATCTCGGAGCCGGACCCGACCACCGAGCGATTGTACCTGGCGATTAACCGACTCGCGAAGATGGCGGTTGAGACGCAGCGCCCGTCAGTCGTTGCCATCTATTTTGCCGGTCACGGTTTCCAAGAGGGCACGGATAACTTCATCGTTCCTAAGGATGCCAAGCCTGCGACCCTGCTGGACGACAGCATCCCCGTCCCCAACATCATTTCGAAATTTGCCCGCAGATCGGAATCGGCAGGCGTCAGCTTCTTGTTCCTCGATGCATGCCGGACGCTCACGCCGCTGGTCCAGCCGTCGCGACCAGGCGGGCGGCCCATTCCTGTCGCGCCCGGGTTCGGACAAGCTGCGAATTTCCCCGGTGCGATCCAGATCTTTGCGGCGATGCACGGCGAAGCGGCGCTGAGCCAGGCGTTTGAGGGCGACGTCAATAGCCCGTACTCGCAGGCGCTCCAGCAAAACCTGAACACACCGGGCGACAACATCGCGGCCACCTACAGCAAGGTTCGGAACTTCGTGAGTGCCAGGGTCAACCAGCATCCCGAGATGCATACCGTCGCGAGCGTCGCCACGATTCGCTTCATGCCGTTGGCGACGAGCAGCGAGTTTGAAGCCGAGGAGCGGCATTGGCGCGCGACGCTCGAGTCGAATCGTCTTGAATGCGTGAACGAGTTCATCCAGGCATTTCCCGACAGCCGCTACGTTGTCGCAGCGCTCCGGTGGAAGGCCGAAAACTCTTCTCGTCCCACACCAGGAGGAAACACATGTCCCCAAAGGCAATGATGGCGACCCTGTTCTTGGCGTGTCTGATGTTCCCGGCGCGCGTCGACGCGCAAGGCTCAACACGGCTGCAACAAGCAGAACGTGAGTGGGATCAGCTGAAGGGAAGTGGGGCGCCACGCATCATCGGCGGCAAAGAAGTGAAGATTCAGGACAACCCATGGCAGGTGGCCATTGTCGCTTCGCGCGTGCCGTCAAACGTGGTCGCGCAATTCTGCGGCGGGTCGATTATCGCGCAACGCTGGGTAGTGACCGCCGCGCATTGCGTTGACGGTGGCACTCAGCCCACGCAAGTGCAAATCCTGGTCGGGACCGACTCGTTGGAGACCGGTGGCACGCGTGTGGTGGTCCGCGAGATCAAGGTTCACGAGAACTGGAAGAAGACGACGAACCAGAATGATTTCGATATCGCGCTGATTCAAACTGATGCCGACCTCGGGAACAACGGCATCGCCGGCAACACCGGGACAGCCGAATTCGCTGCTGCTCTGCAGATTCACGTCACCGGCTGGGGACGAACGTCAAAAACATCGAGCGCAGGCGCAAAGAAGCTTCAGGGGATCGACATTCCGTACGTGCTTCGCGCGACGTGCAACCGGCCGGCCAGCTACGGCGGCGACATCACGGGCAACATGATCTGTGCCGGCATTCAACAGGGCGGCGTCGACTCCTGCCAGGGTGACAGCGGTGGTCCCGCGACCGCGATGGTCAACAACGCTCGTCGCCTTGTCGGAATCGTGAGCTGGGGTGAGGGCTGCGCGCAGCGCGACAAGTACGGCGTGTACACGAACGTCGCGCAGTTCGCCTCCTGGGTGGCGGTGAATACGAACGGCGTCGTGAAATGGTGATCACACGCCGGGAACTGGTTCGCATGCTTTCGGCGTTGCCACTGTGTAGCGCCGCTGCCTGTGCCTGCCGCCGCGAATACCCTGCGCCGTTGATCCGATCCTCGATGCGATCAGCAGCGCCGGATCCAATCCTGGCGCCGGTGCGGCGTAGCCGCCGCGCCGCGACTGAAGTGATCGATGCGCACGCGCATTTCTTCAACGCGTCCGATGTTCCGGTCAAGGGGTTCATCGCTGAATCGATCGGACACAATGCCCCCGGCTGGCTGCAGCCATTGATCGCAGAAATGGCGGCCCTCGCCGAGAGCCTCGCGAATCGTGCGCCCACCGCATTCGACGAGCTCAATTCGTTGAACCAATTGTCAACGACGGTACGAGGCCGGAGCACGAACGAGCTACGAGCGCAGGTCGACCTGTGGTTCAACCAAGAGCGGCAGGCGGCGGCCGAGCGAGTGGCCGATGTCGTCGGCGGCACGGGATTCGAGCGGCGCTATCGAGAATTGGTACCGCAATCGCAGCGCTCCGGTCCGCGGATTTCGCCGGATGAAGTCCTGGAAGTCGTCACTGAGGCCAGGCAACCCGCAGCCCGTTCGCGCCGCGGTGCCGAAGATCTGCGCTCGGGAGCCGCGAAAGCAAAACTCGAGTTTCTCTTTTATATGTTGTCGAAGCGCGCGTCCAACATTCGCACCTATAAGGAGGCTTTCACGCCCGACGACTCGGCGTTTGGCGTCGACAGGGTGCTGGGCGCGCTCGTCGATTTCGATTACTGGCTCGACTGCCCGCCGATGTCGGCGCACGAGGACCAGATCGCTTTACATCAGCACCTGGCGGCAATGCACGACGGGTACCTTCAGCCGGTCGTTGGTTACAACCCGTGGACAGACATCGCGCAGGGTGGCGCCGGGCTGAAGCGTGTCCGTGACGCATGGGCAACGGGCGTGTTCGTCGCGGCGAAGATCTATCCGCCCACCGGCTTCATGCCTTCGGGCAATGCCGATCACACGGCTGATACCAAGAAGCGTCGGCCGAACCTCAAGGATCTGGATGCTTCACTGAGCGAGTTTTTTGCGCTGTGCGCGCAGGAGGCAATTCCGGTGCTGGCGCACGCCGCGCGATCCAACGGCCGCGATTCTGCGCATGACGACTTCAGTAACCCGAGGCACTGGGGCAGGCTGCTCTCCGACCTCGCCAACAAGGCTGGCACCCCGATCATCAGCTTCGGTCACATCGGAGGAGACGATCCCGGCACGGATTGGACGGCGCAATTCACACAGCTGATCAAGACGTACCCGAAGCTGCATCTCTTCGGCGACCTGGGATACTGGGACCATCTGATGTGCCAGGACGCCGCGGATTGCGCACGTGCGCGCGCCCGATTGAAGGCGGCGATCGGCACTCCCGTTGTCGACGGTGAAACCGTCGGCGACCGCGTCATGTTTGCCACGGACTGGCTGATGATGTCGCAGGTTCCTGATTGGCAGGCATACCCCCTGCGTGTCCGCGAAGGCCTCGAGGAAATTACCGACGCGGATGGCGTTGTCAAGATCTTCGGCGCCAACGCGCGGAAGTGTTTCGCGCGACTCGCTGCGAATCCGGTCGCGTCGGTGTGATCGTCCCCGTTTACTCGTCTCTCAACGCAACATTGGGATTCAGGCCCGCCGCACGGCGGGCCGGAATCCACGCCGCGATCGTCGCCACCAGCGTAAACAGGATCGCCATCGCGCCAAATGTTGCCGGGTCGGTCGCTGACACGCCGACCAGCAACGTCGCCATCACGCGCGTCAAGGCGATCGCCGCGATGACGCCGAGGACGATGCCGCCGACACTGAGACGCAGGCCCTGGCCGATGATCAGCGACAGGATGCTGCCCTGGCTGGCGCCGAACGCCATGCGCACGCCGATCTCGGTCTGGCGCTGGCGCACCGTTGTCGCCAGCACGCCGTAGAGACCGATCATCGCGAGAATCGCAGCGACCGCGGCGAAGACGCCGATCAGGATCAACGCGAAACGCGTCGGCGCGATCTTCTCATCGACGTACGACCGCCACGTCCGTGGTTCGGTCAGCAGCAGCCGACGATCCGTTTCAGCCAGCGCGCTGCGCACTGAATTCTGAATCGCCTCTGGATTGCCGCTGGTGCGGACGGCCCATCTGAATGCGGCGCCAAATCCGGCATAACCGTCGGGGAAATACATCCCTTCCTCACCGGCCGACATCATCGTGGTGTGTTGTTGATGCTTCACCACACCAATCACTTCGTACTGCTCGGCCTCTTGAGTAATCACTCGTGCGAGCATGCGTTGGCCAACGGCATTGCCGTTCGGGAAGAGCAGCGCGGCAATGAGCTCGTCGATGACGATCACGCGCGCTTCCGGCCGGTTGTCCGTGGCGCTGAACTCGCGGCCGGCAATGATCGGCGTTTTCGCGAACTTGAAAAAGTCCGGCTGGACGAAGTACGCGATCGCCTGCTGGAATTTCGCGGGATCGGTCGCAGCTTCGAGCGGGCCAAATCGCGCGAGCGAATTGCCGCCATCGAGTGGCATCGGCCCCGCTGACGTCGCGTCGACGACACCCGGTATCGCCTTCAACGTTTCGAGCATCGTGCGCTGGAACGCGGCCCGGCCGTCGTTGCCTTGCGCGCGGTTGTTCTGAATCAGGAACGTGAAGACGTGTTGTGGATCGAATCCGGGATTCGTGTTCTGCAGCGCGATGAAGGTGCGAATCATCAGGCCCGATCCGACCAGCAGGACGAAGGCGAGCGCGACTTCGGCGATCACCGCGCCGTCGCGCAGCCAGCGGCCCGACGAGCCGCCGACCAGCCGGCCGCTCGACCGCAGCACGTCCATCACATCGGGACGCGAGGCGCGCCATGCCGGCAACAAGCCGAAGATCAAGGCGGCCGCGAAGGACGCGATCGCGGTAAAGGCGAGCACCGTACCGTCGAGCGACACCGCGGTCGCCCTCGGCAATCCGTCGGGCGACAGCTGAATCAGCGCGTCGATCCCGAATTGCGCCAGCAGCAATCCGGCCACGCCGCCGACGGCCGCGAGCACGCCGCTCTCAACGATCAACTGGCGGATGATCCTGCTGCGATTGCCGCCGATCGCCGCCCGCACGGCGAGCTCACGTTCGCGCGCCGAGGCGCGCACCAGCAGCAGGTTCGCGACATTCGCGCACGCGATCAGCAGCACGAACACGACCGCGCCCATCAGCGACACGAGCTGCGGGCGCACATCGGCGACGAGGTCCTCGTGCATCGGCTCGATGCGGATGTTCATGTTCGACGTCTGCTTGATGGGGAAGCGCTGGCGCAGATCGGCCGACAGGCGATCGAGCTCGGTCTGCGCCTGATCGAACGTGACGCCGGGCTTCAACTTCGCGATGACGCGCAACGAGACGTTGTTGCGAGATCCGGTTTCGAAGTTGATCCGGTTCGCGATCAGGATCTGCGGTCGCGGATCGACGTTGGTGCCGGGAGGAAAGAGGACCTCGAATCCCGGCGCCAGCACGCCGACGATCTGCGCCTTGCCGTTGCCGAACTCGATCATCTTGCCGGCGATCGCCGGATCGCCGCCGTAGCGGCGCTGCCACAGCTCGTGACTGATGATCGCGATTTGCGGGAGCGGCAGTGGCGGTGGCGCCACCGCCACGGCGTCCGTTGGACGGGGCTGGTTCGGCGGCGTCGCGCCGTCTTCATCGATGAAGTCGCGGCCAAGCTGAATCCTGTGCCCGAGCATCTTGAAGAAATTCGTCGTCACGGCGGCGCCGTTGACCTGCTCGGCGTCGCCACGTTCGTCCCCGCCAATCGTGGGGCGGAAGGATGTGATGGCGGCGAACCCGTCGAACAACGTGGTGTCCTTGCGCAGATCGTAGAAGTCGCCAGGCGGGAGCGGGAAGTCGACGACGTTACGGGCGCGCAGGTCAGACCAGACCGTGCCGAGACGTGCCGCATCAATGTACGGCAGCGGGCGCAGCAGCACCGCATTCACCACGCTGAAAATCGCTGAGGTCGCACCGATGCCGAGCGCGATCGTCAGAACAGCGGTGATCGCAAATGCGGGCTGGCGGCGCAGGCTGCGGAACGCGAAAAAAACGTCTCGGATGACGGATTCCATCTGATGCTCCCTCAGTGCGATAGGCATGTTCCATGCCCGTCGAACGAGGGATTGGATGGTGAAAACCGGGCCAAAGTTTGAGCGGGATGGGCGAGCTGCTCGCCAGTGGGCTGGACGCTGTTCGGAAGCGAACAGGCCTACTGGTGTCGCAGCGCGGTCAACGGATCGGTCTTCGAGGCTTTCCAGGCGGGGAAGAACGACGCCATCAGCGCGATGCCCATGACGAGCGCGGTGCCGCCGGCGAAAGAGACGACGTCGCGCGTGCCGACGCCATACAGGAGCGAGCTTAACGCGCCACTGAGCGAGACCGCGATCGCCAGGCCGATGATCGCGCCCGTCGCGGCAAGCGTGGCGCCGCGGCCCAGGAAGTTCCACGCCACATCGACGCGGCGCGCGCCGATCGCCATGCGGATGCCGATCTCCTGCGTGCTCTGTTGCACCGTGTATGCGACGACGCCGTAGATGCCGATCGCGGCCAGCAGGATCGTCATCACGCCGAACATCGTCAAGGCGCCCGCCGACAGCTGGTAGACCGACAGCGCGACTCGCGTTTGCTCCCGCAATGTCACCGAACGCGTGATCGGAATCGCCGGATCGATCGCCTGCATGTGATCACGGACACGGCGCATCGCATGGTTCACATCGCCGGCCGCGCGCGCATGAATGGTGATCGCCGGGGCGTAGGTCTGCAGCAGCGGGTAGTAGATGAACGAGCGTGGCGGTTCCGACAATCGTGAATACTTCACGTCTTTCGCAACGCCGACGATCGAGCGCCATTCACTTTCACCGCTGCGGATCCGCTTGCCGATCGCATTCTCCGGCGACTCCCAGAAGCGGCGCGCCATCGTCTCGTTGATGATGACGGCGGGCTGCCCACTCGCATCGTCGGTGCGGCTGAAGTCGTGTCCGGCAAGCAACGGGATGCGCAACGTCCGGAAGTACTCCGGCGCGACGATGTTGAAGAGAAACAGCATGTCTTCGTCGGACCGCGGCGCATAGCCTTCGATCGTCGTTGCGCGCGAGGCGCCGTCGACGAGGCTCATCGGCACATTCGTCGCGAGGCTGGCGCTCTCGATGGCGGGCTCGGAACCGAGCGCGTCGAGCAGGCGCGTCAGGATCACACTGCCGCGCGGCTGGTCGTACCCCGCTGTTTGCAGATCGACCGCAACCGACGTGACATTCGTCGCATCGAAACCGCCGTCGGCCTTGACGGCGGCGGCGTAACTGCGCAGCACCAGCCCGGCGCTGATCAGCAGCACCAGCGACGCGGCGACCTGCGATACCACCAGCATCGATCGCAACCAGCCCCGCGAGGCGGTGCGCGGTGAGACGTCGCTCAACGCCGATGTCAGTTCGACGCGCGAGGTTCGCAACGCCGGCACGAAGCCAAAGACGATCGCGCACGCGCCCGCCAGCGCGATCGCGAAGAGCAGGACGTAGGCATCAATCGACGTGTCGAGATACATGCGCGACGGTGCCGACGACGAGGCGCCGACGGCGAAGAACGGCAACAGGAACGACGCCAGCGCGACGCCGATCAGCGCACCTGGTATTGCCAGCACCATGTTTTCGACGAACAGCAGGCGGAGCAGCCGGCCGCGGCTGGCGCCGAGCGCGAGCCGGACCGCGAGCTCACCACGACGGGCGACGCCGCGCACGAGGACGAGGTTGGCGACGTTCGCGCAGACGACCAGCAGGATCAGCACTCCCATGCCGCCGAGCATGGCGATGGCGGGCAGCAAATAGGTCTGCGCGCCGAACGGCGATTGCCAGATCGGCACGACCGCGTGACGCCGCGTGAATTTGTTGATCGGGTGTTCGGCATCCAGCTGCGATGCCAGCACCGCGATTTGCGCGCTCGCGTTCTGGTTCGACACGCCTGGCTTGAGACGGCCCATGGTCGTCATCATGAAGATGCCGTAGGAGTCGAGGCGGCTCGGCGGCGACAGCTGCGGCTGCATCATGATCGGCGCGAAGACGTCGACGCCCATGCTCACCATCGTGCCGTTGAATGCGGGATCAGCGACACCAACGATCGTCAGTGGCGTGCCATTGAGATGCAGCGTCTTGCCGATGACGGCCGGATCGGCGCCGAAGGAAGATCGCCACAACGAATCGCTAATCACCGCCACCGGATGCTGGCCGGGCGCGACATCGTCCGCCGGCCCCAGCGTGCGTCCGAGCTGGGCACCGACGCCCAACCCCTGGAAGTAATTGCCGGTGACGAGCTCCGCGACGATGCGCTCGGAGTCGGCGCCGAGGCCGACGTTGGCGAAGATCATGGACGAGCCCGTCAGATCTTCGAACGCCTGGTTGTGTTCCTTGATGTAGCGATAGTCGGGAAGCGACAGGCCGACGTTGCGGCCATCGGCGGTCCGGCCGAGTGCCACCGACATCCGCGACGAGTCACGCACACCAGACACCGGCTTCAGCGCCAGGCCCTTGAACAAACTGAAGATCGCGGCGTTGCCGGCGATGCCGAGCGACAGCACGGCGATGACGACGAGCGAGAAGGCGGGGTTCTTGACGACCATGCGCGCGCCGAAGCGCACGTCCTGCCAGAGGTCGGCGATCACGGCGACCGCGCCGCCGCGCCAGACGTGCCGCGCGGCTTCCTTGGTCTGCAGGACGTTGCCGAACTCGTTGATCGCCGCCAGCCGCGCCGACTGTGGATCCTCACCGGCGGCAATGCGATCGGCGACGGCCATCTCGAAGTGCGCGCGGATTTCCGCGTCGAGATCGCGATCGATGGCGCGGCGGCGGAACAGCCAGCTCACAAAGCCCATTTCAACTCCTACTGCGTTTCGGGTTCAGGATGGTGCCCATCGCCGCGACCAGTTGTGTCCAGCGATCGCGCTCGTGCAGGAGCTGCTTCTTGCCCTTGGGTGTCAGGCGGTAGAACTTCGCGCGCTGATTCTGCTCAGTGGTGCCCCAGTCGCTCTTCACCCAGCCCTGTTTCTCCAGGCGATGGAGCGCCGGGTAGAGCGACCCGGTCTCGATCTGCAGCGACTCGGCCGAGTCGGTCCGAATCGTCTGGCCGATCGCGTAGCCGTGCTGCGGACCCCATTGCAGCGTCTGGAGGATGAGCATGTCGAGCGTGCCCTGCAAGATCTCCAGACGAGGGCGGTAGTGTTTCTGTTCCATAGGGTGTAGAGATCCTACACCCTGAGGCTGTAGTTCGTCTACACCCCTGCCGGTTCGGGCAGTGCTGCGCTGGCGGCAAGCGCCGCGGCGGCGACGTAATCGATCTTGCCGCTGCCGAGCAGCGGGATCGCCGGCACGCGGACGATCGTGCGCGGCACGAACAATTCCGGCAGACCGGCGTCACGTGCCGCTGCAGCGAGGGCGCTGCGCTCGACGGCCTCGGTGATCAGCAGCACCAGCCGTTCACCCTTCTTCGCATCGGGCAGCGCAACCACGGCCGACGATGATCTTGGAAACGCCTTCGCGACGAATTCCTCGACTGCGCCGAGCGGCACCATCTCGCCGGCGATCTTCGCGAAGCGTTTCATGCGGCCCTTGATCGTCACGAATCCGTCGGCGTCGATGTCGACGATGTCGCCGGTGTCGTACCAGCCGTCGGGCGGCGGCTGCAGCACGCCTGGTGATTCGGCGCGCAGGTAACCGAGCATGATGTTTGGCCCTGACACGGACAGCCTGCCGTTTGCCGCCACTCCGGGCACCGCGTCGATGCGATGGATGATGCCGGGCAGGAACCGGCCCACGGTTCCGGCCTTGAAATGCATCGGTGTATTGACCGCGAGCCCCGGCGCAGTTTCGGTCGCGCCGTAGCCCTCCAGGATGCGGATACCGAATTTGTCGAACCACGCCTGGCGCGTCTGCTCCCTGACGCGCTCCGCTCCGGCGAAGACATAGCGCACGGAGTAGAAGTCATAGTTGTCCGCAACGCGCGCGTAGCCGGCCAGGAACGTGTCGGTGCCGAAGAGGATGGTCGCGTTGATCCCATAGGCAAGCTCCGGCACGGTCCGGTAGTGCAGTGGCGACGGATAGAGAAATGTCTTCACGCCG
>Ga0075418_10010765_pt1 | contig 10232 bp, 5 predicted proteins | sample SoiMetdeltSBSDD2_FD_81776 | JGI IMG/M metagenome (GOLD analysis project Ga0075418, IMG submission 81776) | Bulk soil microbial communities from a Populus tree surrounding site in Tennessee, USA - Soil MetaG P. deltoides SBSDD2 | ecosystem: Environmental > Terrestrial > Soil > Tree plantation...
CAAGAGCAGGCCGCCAACGACAGCGAAAAGCTCAAGGCGCGCGACGATATCGCTGCCGAGCTCGAGCGCATGTCGCTTCTGTCCGAAGACATTGGCAAGCGGATGAAGGCACAGGAATTGGCCTCGACGGCCCAAGACTTGGCGCGTAATCAAGAGCGCCTTATGGACGCCTTGGAGAAGCTCCAGAGCGGCGACAAGAATCTCGACGCCATCATGAAACAGATTGCCGAGCTGGCGAAAACCTTGGCGAGCTTGCAGCAGGCGGTCTCGCAGCTCGCGCAACAGATGCCTGACGATTTTATGAATGCCGACACCATGCAAGGTCTCGGCTTCAATGATATGTTTCGCGCTCTCGATGAGATTCGCAAAAAGCTCATGGCCGGGGATATCGAAGGCGCGCGCCAAATGGCACGGGAGTTGTTTAGTCAGATGGCGCAGATGGCTGCAGCGATGCAAAACGCCCAGCGCTCCGCCATGGCTTCGGGCATGGGCCGCATGCAAGGCGAGATGCAGCGCCAGAGCAACGAGCTTCAGGAAATTGCCCGGGAGCAGCAAGAGATCCTGGTCAAAACCGAAGGGATCAACAATTCGGCTCTGACCGAGCGCGACTCCGCGCTCAAGAACAAACTCGATCGCTTCCTCGAAAAGGCTGTCGCCGAGTTGGGTCAATTGACCGAACTCTTTCCCGACCGTGAAGGCCCCGACGACCCGAACCTGCTAACCAACTTGGACGACGCGACGATGAATTCGCTGCTCAAGAATCTTATCGCCAAGCTCTCCAACAAAGATTTTCCCGGTTACGGCGAGGGCGACGGTTGGGCGCGCAAAGAGCTCGGCAAAAAACGCTCGCCGGCACAGGAACGTCGCGCCCAGCGCGCCGAAAAAAGCCTCGATGACATAAAATCCGAGCTCCAAGCGCTGCTCAACGAGCCGTCTCGGGCACTCTCCGATGCGGAGAAGCGGGACGTGCGCGACTTGGCGCACCGCCAGGACGTGCTCAAAGAACGGACCGAAGAGTTGCACGAGAAATTGGAATCGCTCTTTCAGCTCTTCCCTCAGCTCGATCCGAAGATCGTGCAGAACATCGGCGAAGCCGGGCAATCCATGGGCAGCGCGCAAAATCGGCTCGGCCAGTTGGATTCGCGCGGCGCGGTGCCGCCGGAGCAAGCCGCCCTCGACCGGTTGTCGCAATCGCAGCAACAGATGCAATCTTCGATGCAGCAAATGGCGCAGCGCGGCCAGCTCGGCAACATGCCGATCACCCGCCTGTTCCGCCAGGGACGATTTCTGCCCTATGGCTCGATGACGCCCCTTCCCGGCATGCCGCAGTTTCCCCAATTCGATATCGAAAGTGGGTTCAGCGGCCTCGACACCGAAAAATTTCATCTGCCGGGGAAAGACGAATACAAAGCACCGCGCAATTTCCGCGAGGAAATCCTCGAGTCGCTCAAGCAAGGCGTACCGCCCCAGATGAAAGAGCAAATCGAGCGCTATTTCAAAAATCTTTCCGAGTGATCCCGCATTGAAGTATCGAGTTTCTTTGTTCTCCTGTCTCGTGCTTTTTTTGCTGTTGGCCGGGCCGACGTTTGGCGCGGAGCCCGACCCAAAATTCAAAAGCGGCGAGGAAATGTTGGACGCCTGGCGCACAGCCCAGGCCGAAGAATTCGCCGCCAAAGCGCTCAAGGAAGATCCCAAGTCGGCGGCGGCGCTCGAATTCGACGCGCGAGTGAAATTCTACGAAGGCCGTTACACCGAAGCGCTGGCGGTTTTCGAGCGCGCTCTCGCCATCGACTCGACCAACCAAAGACGCCAAGCGCTAAAGCTGCTCACGCAGTTCACCGTCGATGTCCACAAATCGCTCAAGCGCCACGAAAGCGCGCATTTCGTTTTGTTCGCGGACGATAAACGCGACGCCATTCTCGTGCCGCACGCGCTCGCGGCCTTGGAAAAGAGTTATGAAACCACCGGAGCGGAGCTCGGCTTTTATCCGAAGGAGAAAGTCCGGGTCGAGATCGCGCCCGACGCGACCAGCTTTAACGCCATTTCGACGCTTTCACTGCGCGATATCGAGGAGACCGGCGCCGTGGGCATCTGCAAGTTCAACAAGCTCATGATCATCTCGCCGCGCGCGTTAAGCTTCGGTTATCGCTGGTTGGATTCCCTCAGTCATGAATACCAGCACTACGCGATTGTCGCGCTCAGCAATAATCAAGCGCCAATCTGGCTGCACGAGGGCATGGCGCGCTTTTACGAAACCCGCTGGCGCAAACCGGCGCCCACCACCGACGCTGCGGAAGATTATTTGACACCGGCCAATCAAACCTTGCTCGTGCAAGCTTTGGCGAAAAACCAGTTTGTCGGCTTCAAAAATATGGAGCCGTCTTTAATCCACCTCGACACTCCCGAGCAAGTGCAGCTCGCCTACGCCGAGGCCGCCTCGGCGGTGGATTTCATCAACCAGAGCAAAGGCCGGGCCGGCGTCCGCGAACTGCTCGCCACGTTGAATGACAAACCGACACCAGAAGCGATCGAAAAAGTCTACGGCATGTCTTTCGATGCTTTCGAAACCAAATGGAAGGGTTTTCTCAAAACCAAAGGGCTAAAAGAAATCGAAGGAAGCCGCGTGCGCAAATTGAAGGTCAAAAAGGACCAGCGCGAAGACGAAGAAGTGGTCGAATTGAGAGAAATCCAATCGGCAGTGGCGCGCAATCGCACTCATCTGGCCGATCAATTGCTGGGCAAAGGACGCAGCGTCGCGGCGACCGCCGAATACCAGCGCGCTTTGCAGGCTAGCCCGTATTCTCCGATCATTCTCAACAAGCTCGGACGGGTGATGATCGAAACCAACCGTCCGGCGGAAGCCCTGCCGCTGCTGCAGAAAGCGCTCGACGTCGATCCTGATAACGTCAATGCGTACGTGCAATTGGGCCGTGCCCAGAATGTCACAAAGAATTTCAAAGAGGCGCGCAGCGCGCTCGAGGAAGCTATCCAAATCAACCCATTTAACCCGCTTATCTACCGCTTACTGGGGGACACCTACACGGCCCTCGGCGAACCGGAAAAAGCCCGCCTCGCCAAAGCGACGCTCGACAAACTCATGACCGGGAATAATTAATCGATCGAGAAGGAGGACCATGGAAGCAACGGAGATGGAACAACACGAGATTGCGGAGATCGAAGAGTTCGCGAGCAAGCGCGACAGCATGCTCGACGAGATCCGTAAGGTGATCGTCGGCCAAGACCACGTGATCGAAGAAGTATTGATTGCTCTGTTCGCCAGGGGTCATTGCCTGCTTGTCGGTGTGCCAGGATTGGCGAAAACACTTCTGATCAGCACGCTCGCGGAAATCTTGGATCTCGACTTTAACCGCATCCAGTTCACTCCCGACTTAATGCCTTCCGACATCACCGGCACCGATATCTTGCAGGAAGACGCCGCCACCGGCCGGCGTGCTTTTCAGTTTCTCCGCGGGCCAATTTTCACCAACATCCTGCTTGCGGACGAAATCAACCGGACACCGCCCAAGACCCAAGCGGCGCTTTTGCAATCGATGCAGGAATACAAAGTCACCGCGGGCGGCACCACTTTTCCGCTTGACCTGCCGTTTTTCGTTCTGGCCACGCAAAACCCTATCGAGCAAGAAGGCACCTACCCGCTTCCCGAAGCCCAGCTCGATCGCTTTATGGTAAACGTGGAGATCGGTTATCCGGATTTTGAAGACGAAGTGCAGATCGTGATGCAGACAACGTCGACCGGCAAACCGTCGCCGCACAAGATAATGGACGGCCCGGCGATTTTGCATTATCAGGAGCTAGTGCGAAAGGTTCCCGTCTCGCCCTTCGTGATTTCTTACGCGGTCAGCTTGGCGCAGCGCTCGCGGCCGAAAAACGCCGACGCTTCGCAGTACGTCAAGGATTACGTCGAATGGGGCGCCGGCCCGCGCGCTTCCCAGTATCTCATCCTCGGCGCCAAAGCGCGCACCATCTTGCAGGGCCGCTATGCCGTTTCGATCGAAGATATTCAGGCGCTGGCTCCTTCCGTGCTCCGTCACCGCATCGTGCCCAACTTCAAGGCTCAAGGCGAAGGGCTCTCCTCCGGCGATATCATCAAGCGTCTTTTGACCGATATAAAACCTTCTGCGGACGGCAGAGCCGCGAAGTAAATTTCCAACCTTCCACGCGGCGCAGCCGGCTAGATTATCTTCGACGCCGGTGGTAAAAATTTTGAGGATAGAAAATCGAAGATAGAGGATAGCGATCTTCGATCCTCGATCCTCGACGAGTGAAGAAGCATGGCCGACAGCGCCAAAAACTATTTCGATCCCAAGGTTCTCGCCGGGATCTCCAATCTCGCCTTGCGCGCTCGCTGGGTCGTCGAGGGATTGATGTCCGGCGTGCATCGGAGTCGCTCCAAGGGTTTCAGTGTCGAATTCGAAGAACACCGCGAATATTCGCCGGGCGATGAGATTCGCCGCATCGATTGGAAGGCGCTCGGCAAGTTCGACCGCTACTTCATCAAAGAGTATGAAGATGAAACGAACCTGCGCGCGTATCTCCTTTTGGACGCCAGTGCATCGATGAATTATGCCTCGGATGGCATTACGAAATTTGACTACGGCTGCACGCTCGCGGCATCGCTCGCTTATCTCATTCTCAAGCAGCAAGACGCCGCCGGCGTCGTCACCTTCTCCGACCATATCGAATCCTTCGTGCCGCCGCGCGCCAAGCGCGATTACCTGACGCAGATCCTAAGCGCCTTGGAAAAGCGCGGGCCGGGCGGCGAGACCAACGTCGGCAAGATTCTCGAAGACATCGCCGGCCAGGTGAAGCGACGTGGGCTGATCGTCCTGGTGTCTGACTTGCTCGACGAGCCCGAGGCGATTCTCAAGGGGTTGCGCCAGTTTCGCTTCAGGGGCAACGATGTCATCGTCTTCCATCTGCTCGATCAGGCCGAGCTCGATTTGCCCTTCGATGGCAACATCTTGTTCGAAGATTTGGAAGCCACGAATCTGCACGTGATCGCCGACCCGCGCACCATCCGCACGACCTACAAGCAGGTCGTGCAGGAATTCATCGACGATATGCGCAAGCAGTGCCGCGACAACACCATCGACTATCAAATCATCTCGACCGCGACGCCTCTGGACCAGGCATTGGCCAGTTATCTGAGCTGGAGAGGCTAGCGCGCCGCCATGTCGGTTTTTTTTCTCTATCCGCTTTTTCTGCTCGGCCTTTTGGCGGCTTCGCTGCCGGTGCTGATCCATCTGCTCAACCGCCGCAAGCTCAAGAGAATTCGTTTTCCCGCCGTGCGCTTCATCCTGCTCTCGCAAAAGCGCATCTCGCGCAGTTATCGTTTGCGCCATTGGATTCTTCTGGCGCTCAGAACTCTGGCGGTCGTATTTCTCGCGCTCTTGCTCGCCAATCCGATTTTTCAAACCGGCGCCGGGCTATTCGCCGGCGGCGGTCCGGTCTCGTTGGTCGTGCTGCTCGATAATTCGCTGAGCATGACCTGGAGCGGCGACGGCAACGGTTTCAAACAAGCCAAGGATGCCGCGCGCATGCTGATCTCGGCGTTGAGCGACGACGACCGCGCGGCGATCGTCCCGACCAACCTAACCGGCAAAGAGCTGTTTCGGCTGAAAGGACAAAAAGACGTCTTACTGCGGGAATTGGATGGCATCGAGATTGCCGACGGCAGCGTCAATCTGGAAGCCGCTCTCAGCAAGGCTTACGAATTGTTGAATGTCCCCGCGGGCCAAAAAGAAATCCGCTTCATCACCGACATGGGCCTTACGGGTTGGGATCAATTCTCCATCGCCGGGTTGAAACAGCTCGATCCATCGATACCCTTCAAATTGATCCACGTTGGCCGCAAGCAAGCGCCGCTCAACGGCAGCATCAAGGAAATCCGCTTAGGCAGTCAGGGCGTCGGCGCCAATCTGCCGCTGCAGATCGACGTCACGGTGGCGAACTTCGGTGACAGCGAGCTCAAGGACGTACTCGCCCAGCTCAGCATCGACGGCCAGAACAAAGAGCAAAAACTCGTCACGGTAGCGCCCAAGGCGGAAAGTTCCTTGAGTTTTCAAACGCGGCTGAGCCAGCCGGGCGCGCACACGGGGCAGGTGACGCTCAAAAAAGCCGGTCTCGCCGGCAACGCAACGACGAATTTCACGCTCGACGCTCAGGACAAGATCAAAGTTTTGATCGTCGACGGCGATCCGCAAACCTCGCTGGTCCAAAGCGAAACTTTTTTTCTGAGTCGCGCGCTCAGTCCGTCCGGCGAGCGCGACTCGTCTGTTTTCCTGCCGACGGTAATCCTACCCGATGGACTGAACGCGGCGGCGCTGGAAACGTTCCAAGTGGCGATTTTATGCAACGTTGCAACCCTGCCAGATAGCCTCTCGCCGAAATTACAGAATTTTTTGCGCCAAGGCGGCGGTGTGTTGATCTTTTCGGGGGACAAGTTTCAGGCGGATAGTTACACGCAAAAACTCGCGCGCGATCTTCCCGGCCAACTCGGCGACAAAAAAATCGGCCCGGAGGCGAATGGCGAAAAAATCGTTAATTACGATACCAAACATCCGGCGCTGCAGTTGCTCGCCGATCCGATTCTCCTGGAATCGCTCAAGTCCGCGCGCGTTTGGGGCTACTCACGTACCGCAGCCGTCGGCCGTACGCCTTTGATCGCGCTTGCCAACGGCGATCCTCTGTTGCTCGAACAAAAAGTCGGCGCGGGGCGAATCCTATTCATGACCTCATCCGCCGACCGGGACTGGACCGATCTGCCGTTGAAAACCGTCTATTTGCCGTTAATGCAATCGCTCACGCAATATTTGGCCGGCAGCAATCGAGGCGCGTTGGACGGCGGTATCGCCGTGGGCGCGGCGAAGGAAATCGCGCTGCCGCCGACGTTTGTCGGTAAAAACTTGCGGATCACCAAGCCGGATAAACAGACGGCGGAGGTGGCGATCACCGCTGTTAAAGACCGAGCTGGCGCCAGCATCGAGGAAAACGACCGGGCCGGTATTTACCGTTTAGCGTTGCCGGCCGGCGATAAGAATGGCGACTTGCCGCAAATGTACGCGGTCAATCCGCCGGTGCTGGAATCGCGCTTGGATGAGATCAGCACGCGCGAGCTGCAGACCAAGCTCAAGCCGATTCGCGCCGAAGTCATTCCCGTCGATGCGCTCAAAGACGGCGGCAAACGCACCGACCTCGCCCTTCCCTTGCTGGCTCTGCTCATTGTAACCTTGTTGCTCGAAGGCTGGTTGGGTCAGCGCTTTTAGAAATGAAGCTAGAGTGGTCTTTTTTAACTTTAAATTTTTACTTTTAAATTCTCTATGAATCGCCGCAATTTCATTCGCATGCTTTCTCAAAGTTTCGTCGGCGCGGCTTTCTTGCCGTCGGTTCTCGATGCCGCCGAGCCGGACGATAAACGCCGTTCACAGTTCGTCTTCGCGCAGGTAAAATACCGTGGCGGCGACTGGAATCCTCATCCGCTCTCGGTAACGCCGCTCATGGAGGAGCTCATGGCGCGCACCAGCGTCGAAGCGGCCAGTGCCAAGCGCGAGGTCACCCTGGCGGACCCCGACTTGTTCAACTATCCTTTTCTCTATCTGGCGGGCCGCTATGAATTTGAGCCGTTCAGCCAGCAAGAAATCGAAACCCTGCGCCGCTTCCTCTCTTACGGCGGTTTTTTGCTGATCGATGATGCCCTCGGCCAGCAAGGTTACGGTTTCGACAAGTCGGTGCGGCGCGAGATGCAACGGATCTTCCCGGGAAATGATTTCAAGCGCCTGCCGTCGGGCCATGCCGCGCTGAGAAGTTATTATCTCCTGCGCCGCATCGGCGGCGTGCGCATTATCAATCCCAATCTGGAAGGGATCACCGTCGGCACGTCCACGCCGGTGATCTATTGTCAGAACGACCTGGGCGGGGCCTGGGAGCGCGATCAAGTCGGCAAGTGGACCAACACCTGTACTCCCGGCGGCGAAGCACAGCGCAAAGACGCTTTTCATCTCGGCATCAATATCATTCTCTACGCCATGACCGAGAACTACAAGGAAGATCTAATCCACGTCCCGTTCATTCGCAAGCGGCTCACCCGGTAAAATCATGAGCGATCTGTATTTGATCGGTGTTTTGCCCCTGTGGCTGATCGCGCTCGTCGGTGTCGCCGCAGCGGCGTTGCTGGCGCAGCAATTTATTAACCTGCGCCAGCGGCTGCCGCTCGGGCAGACTGCTTTTCTCACTTTACTGCGCGCTTGCGTCTATGCGGGATTGATTTTCTTTTTGCTTGGCCCGGCGTTGATCGACAAGCGCGTGACCAAGCTGCGCCGGCCACTGACACTGCTCGTCGACACCTCACAGAGCATGAGCTTTCCGGCAAACGCTAAAAGCGCTGCCGGAGACCAAGCCGCGAAGAGCCGCCTCGACCTTGTCAAAGAGAAACTCGAAGCCGGCCCAGAGCCGCTGATCCAAAGGCTCAACCGTGATTACGATCTGCGCGTGATTCGCTTCGGCACCGGGTTAGAGTCGATCGCGCCGGGCAGTTTGGAGCGGCTGCGCGCCCAGGATCCGGGCACCCGTTTAATCGAGCTCCTACAACGCGCCGCGCGCGACGGTGCCGCGCGCTCTGGCATCGTCGTTTTCAGCGACGGCATCACCAACGGCGAAATGAAATCTCTCGATGGTGCCGCCATCGCCGCGCCGGTTTTCACCGTCGGCGTCGGCGAAACCGAAGGCTTTACCGACGTGCGCATTGCCAAGCTCGGCGCGCCGGAATTCGCCTTTCGCGGCCGTGAATTCAAAATCGACTTGACCTTGCAAGCTTTCGGCATGAAGGGCAAATCCGTGCCGCTCTTTTTCAACCGCGGGAAAAATCTCATCACCACTCGCGCCATTGCCATCGACGCGGATCCCTTCGAGCAAAAAGTGACACTCAGCTTCACGCCGAAAGAATTGGGTACCCATGCGTTCTCCGTGAGCCTGCCGGCGCAGCCGGGCGAGCAAATCAGCCAAAACAATCAAAAAGAGTTCAAAGTCGAGGTGCGGCGCGACAAGATCCGCGTTTTGACCTTGTCCGGATCGCCGGCGTGGAATTACCGTTTTTTGCGCATGGCGATGAAACAAGATCCATTGATCGAATTGGTGTCGTTCGTTTTCTTGCGCACGCCGACCGATACCGTCGATGTGCCGGAAAATCAGCTAAGCCTGATCCCTTTTCCCATCGACGATATTTTTCTCGAGGAGCTGAAAAACTTCGACGTGGTCGTCCTCGATGACTTTTCACACCGCGCCTATTTTAATCCGGTGTACTTGGAGCGGGTACGTGACTTCGTTCGTGATGGCGGCGGACTGGCCATGTTCGGCGGCTCGCGGGCGTTCGATAGCGGCGGCTACGGCGACAGCGCCTTGCGCGATGCGCTGCCAGTCGAGCTCGACGGCAAGGGCAGCTACCAATCGCGTGGTCCGGTGCATGCGGCGCTGACTCCCGCCGGCAAAAAACATCCGATCACGCGCCTGTTGCCCGATCCCAAAGTCAACGAGGAAACCTGGAGCAAGCTGCCCGCTCTGAGCGGCTTGAATCAGGTGCGCAGCGTGCGCGGCGAAACCTTGATTACCGCAACAGGCGACGGCTCGACCGGCGCGCCGTTGCTCGCCATCGGCCGTTTCGGCAAAGGGCGGACATTGGCGTTAATGACCGACGATGCCTGGCGCTGGAACTTCATCGCGGTCGGCAACAAGGAGACGCCGCAGAATCATCTAAAGCTGATCCGTCAAGCGGTGCGCTGGCTCGCCCAAGAGCCGGCCTTCGAGCAGGTCCAGTTGTATCCGATTCCGACCACGCAGCCTGCCGAGAAGGTAATGATCAAGCTCAAAGTCTTGAACGATGATTTCACGCCGACACGACAAGCGTCGGTGCAACTTCGCGTGTTCAGTCCCGAAGGCGAGCCGACGCTCGTGTCCACCGGACCCGACAGCGAAGAGGGCGAGTATAGCGGCGAATTCACTCCGACTCGCGAAGGCACCTATCGGGTCGAAGCCGAAGCCAGCGTCGGCGGTAAAGCCTTGGGCCGAGATAAAGCCAGCTTCACCGCGGCGTTCTCGTACGGCGAGACCGATGACGGCCTGCCGCGCCTCGATTTGTTGAAACGGATCGCCGAATCGAGCAAAGGCGAGTACATCTCGATCAACGATTGGAATGAAAAGACCTTCGACAAAATCGCCGC
>Ga0075418_10010770_pt1 | contig 10229 bp, 3 predicted proteins | sample SoiMetdeltSBSDD2_FD_81776 | JGI IMG/M metagenome (GOLD analysis project Ga0075418, IMG submission 81776) | Bulk soil microbial communities from a Populus tree surrounding site in Tennessee, USA - Soil MetaG P. deltoides SBSDD2 | ecosystem: Environmental > Terrestrial > Soil > Tree plantation...
AGAGAATCTGATCAAAGCCCATTCCGGCAGGGAGGCGCTGGAGATCCTGCTGAAGACCGACGTCGCCGTCGTGCTGATGGACGTCAGCATGCCGGAGATGGATGGCTTCGAGCTGGCGGACATGATCCGCCAGCACCCGCGGTGCGGGCAGGTCGCCATCATCTTCATTTCCGCCGTGCATTTGACCGACCTGGACCGCCTGAAGGGTTACCAGCGGGGCGCCGGCGACTACGTCTCCGTTCCCATCAATCCGGAGGTGCTGCGCGCCAAAGTCAGCGTGTTCGCGGACCTCCACCGCAAGACGCGCATGCTGGAGTTGCTCAACCTGGAGCTGAGTCACCTCTCCGCCATGCTGATCAACGCGCAGGACGATGAGCGGCGCCGCGTTGCGCGCGAGCTGCACGACGGGCTCGGCCAGGACCTGACGGCCGCCAAGATGCTCGTGGATCGCCTCCTGTTCCAACAGGCGGTGTCCCGACCGGAGGCAGACACCGCCACGCAAGCCAGCGAGTTGCTCGGCCACGCCCTGCAACAGATTCGCGGCCTGTCCTACCTGCTGCATCCGCCGCTGCTGGATGAGATGGGGCTCCAGACGGCGCTCCGCTCGTATCTCAGCGGCCTGGAGAAGCGCTGTGAGATCAGGTTCTCGTTCGACGTACGGCCGGCCCAGTTCCCAAGGCTGGCCACTCCGATTGAAACCGGCGTGTTCCGCATCGTGCAGGAGGCCGCGACCAACGTCTATCGGCATTCGGGTGCCACCCGCGCCAGCGTGGGGCTGCTCGTCAAGAACGGTCGGCTGAGCCTGACCATCAGCGATAATGGCAAAGGGATCCCCGAGCACATTGCGAGCCTGCGCACCTCGAGGCTCGGTGTGGGCCTTGGAGGGATGCTCCAGCGTGTCAAGGAGCTGGGGGGGGACATCCGCTTGCGGAATGCCCACCCCGGCACGCTCGTCGAGGTCCTGCTTCCGATGCAGTGCGCGCCGGCCGCCGGCGCGTCGGATGGTCTGAACCTGCTGGGTCACACGGGCGCGGCGGAGATGACGAGCAAGCAGCCGGTGACCTAGCCCGGCTTCGGCGCCCCTTCCTGCGGATGGCGCCTTCCCGGACCCAGACCGCGCCACCGGACCACGTTCCCGGCAAATGCCGACACCGCATATCTGCTAGAATGCCGTGCCATCGACGCCAGTCTGGGATGACGAGGTTCGGCGGCACGGGGGGCCGTCACGGTGATCGGGAAGAAGCTTGCCGACCGATACGAGATCATCGACGAGCTGGGACGCGGCGGGATGGGGGTGGTCTACCGCGCCCGCGACCCGCAGCTCAACCGTGAGGTGGCGATCAAGCTGGTCGCCCCCAGCCTGCTGACCCCGGAGACGGAGCAGCGCTTCAAGTCCGAGGCGCAGATCGTCGCGCGGCTGGACCACCCCTCGATCGTCGCGATTCACGACTTCGGCCAGCACGAGGGGTCGCTCTTCTTCGTCATGCCGGTCGTGCAGGGCACGAGCCTCCGCCAGCTCCTCAAGGAAGGTGTGCTCCGGCTCGGTGAGATCCTGGACATCGGCCTGGCCGTGGGGGAGGTCCTGGAATACAGCCAGGCCCGCGGCGTGATCCACCGGGACATCAAGCCCGAGAACATCATGGTCCAGCGCCAGGAGGGCGGCGGGCTGCGGGTGCGGGTCATGGATTTCGGCCTGGCGCGCGCCACCGAGGCCACCGGGGTCACGAGGACCGGGATGCTCGTGGGGACGATGGCCTACCTCAGCCCCGAGCAGGCGAGCGGCCGCCCGCTGGACACCCGATCCGACATCTACTCCCTGGCGACGGTGCTCTACGAGTGCGTCACCGGGGACGTGCCGTTTGCCGGCGACATGCAGTCGATGCTCTACCGCGTGGTGCACGAGATTCCTCAGCCCGCGCGCGATCGCGGGGCGCAGATTGACGAGGAGCTGGACCGGATCCTCCTCGGCTGCCTGGCCAAGGATCCCGCCCAGCGGCCGGCCCGGCCCGGCGACCTGGTCGCCGCGCTGCGGCGCTATCGGGCCGGCCTCCGGGAGAGCGAGCAGAACAAGTCGATCATGCTGACGCGCAGCATCGTCGCGCCCCGCGTGGCACTGGCCCCGTTCGTCGGACGCAAAGACGAATCGCGCGAGCTGCAGCAGCGCCTGAACGCCGCCGTGGCCGGCGAGTGCCAGTTCGTCGTGGTCTCCGGCGAAGCGGGCGTCGGCAAGACCCGCCTGCTCGACGACCTGGAGAAGATCGCCCACGCCCGCCAGATCCGGGTCCTCCACGGGCGCTGCGTCGAGCAGGACGGATCGTTCCCGTACTACGGGTTCTGCGAGGCGATCCAGGAGTACTTCCGCCAGCGCGATCCCGGGACGTCGGCCGGCGCCCCGGCGGACGTCTCGGACCTGGCCGCCGATCTGATCGCCCTGTTCCCGACCCTCGGCGAGATCGACGCCTTCCGCTCCGGATCGGGTGGCGACATTCCCACAGCACCGGGGAGCGAGACGCGCCAGCCCGAAAACCGCGCCCAGGTCTTCGAGCTGCTCGCGCGCACGCTGGTCCGCCTCGCGGCCGGAAAGCCGCTCGTCCTGCTCCTCGAGGACCTGCACGGGGCGGAGGTGTCGATCGAGGCGCTCCGGTACATTGTGCGCCGGCTCGGTCCCACCCCGACCCTGATCGTCGGCACCTACCGATCCCAGGAGGTCGACCGCCGGCATCCGCTCACCGCGATGCTCGAGGGGTTCCAGGGGGACCGCCACTTCATCCACCTGAACCTGCGTCCCCTGTCGCAGTCCGAGCACCGGGAGCTGCTGTCGACTCTCACCGGCGGGGCGCAGGTCTCCGCCGCCATGGCCGAGAGGTTGTTCGAGAGCACGGAGGGGAACCCGTATTTCACCAAGGAGCTGGTGCGCTCCCTCATGGACGCGGGCACGCTCATCCGGGACGCCACCGGCATCTGGTCGCTCTCCGGCGGGGCCGAGATTTCGTCCAACGGCTTGCCAGCCACCATCCAGCAGGCGGTGGAGAAGCGGGTCGCCCGGCTGCCCGAGACCCTCCGCGAGGTCCTCGCCACCGCCGCGGTCATGGGGAAGACTTTCGACTTCAAGGACCTCGAGTCGCTCGTCGAGGGCGACGCCGGCGACAAGGGCGACGCCGACGTCGAGAGCGCCGTCGATCGCCTCATCCAGGAGGGGCTCGTCGAGGAGGAGCGACAGTCCCGCGGCGACACGCTGGCATTCACGAGCGGGGTCGTCAGGGAGGTCCTCTACGCGGAGCTGTCCCGCCGCAAGCGACGGTCGTTGCACAGGAGGTACGCCGAAAGGCTCGAGAAGCGGCACGCCGGCAAGCTCGACCGCGTGTACGCGCCGCTCCTCTACCACTTCTCCGAAGGGGACGTGCCGGAGAAGTCGGTGGAGTACGGCCTGAAGCACGGGCGGCGATCGATCGAGGCCTTCAGCCCCGAGGAGGCCATCCGATCCGTCAGGACCGCCCTCGAGTTCCTCGACGAGGAATGGGAGGGGGAGGCCGCCCTCGAAGGCGAGGCCCGGGTCCTCTTGGCGTCGGCCCTGCAGATGTCGGGCGACGTGGACGGCGCGCTCCGGGAGATGGCCGCCGCCCTGCGCGTGTTCGAGCGCGAGAAGAAGACCGACCGGATCCTGGAGGTCCTCCTGGCCGCGGCCCGCACGGCGTGGCAATCGCGCCGCGCCGAGGAGGCCCGGTCCTGGGTCGAGCGCGGGCTGAGCGCGTCGAAGGCCGCGGGGGATCAGGAGAAGACCAGCCAGTTCCTGGCACTGGCCGGAACGCTGGCGAATCTCAGAGGCGAATACGCCCGGGCCGGCGACTACCTGCGGGAAGCGGAGAGCCTCGGCCACGCGGCGCGCGAGACGGCCGCGCACGATGCCATCCCCGAAGGCGGCACTCTCGTCGTGGCGGTGGGCAACACCGTCCTGGCCGCCGAGCCGACCGCCATGGAGACCGTGGAGGAGTGGGAGGTTTACACGAACGTCTTCGAGTCGCTGATCACCTCGGGCGATTCGGGCGACCTGGTCCCGACGCTGTGTGAGCGCTGGGAGGTCAGGGAGCAGGGACGGTCCTTCCTGTTCCCGATCCGTCCGGGCGTCCGCTTCCAGGACGGGACTCCTCTGACCGCCGGCGGCGTCAAATCGGCCTTCGAGCGGTCGATCCGCAAGAGCGCCAGGAATCTCCCTCCGGCCTTCGTGCCGATCCGCGGGGTCCAGGAGTTCGTGGCCGGGCGGGCCGAGGAGGTCTCGGGGATCATCGCCGAAGGTGAGGCGAGGCTCGAGATTCGCCTCGAGGATCCGCTGCCGATCTACCCGGCCCTCCTGGCCGATGCACGGACGGCCGTCTACCGGCCCGCGAGTGCGGGCGGGGCGAGCGCGGGCAGTGATGACGCCCTGATCGGCACCGGCCCCTTCCGTCTGGCGTCCCGGGACCAGGGGCGGATCCGACTGGAGCGGCATGAGGGCTACTGGAGCGGCTCTCCGCCCCACCTCGAGGCGGTGGAATTCCGGCACGGGTTGAGCCCGTCCGCCATCGCCGCCGGACTGGAGTCGGGCCAGTTCGACGTGACCGGCGATCTCCTCCCGCACGACCTCGAGAGGCTCATCGGGAACCCGCGCTTCCGCCGCGGGCTGGTCGAAACCCCGAAGCTGACCACCTACTTCCTGGTCTTCCCCACCCACGCGGGCGCCGCGGGCCGGTCGGAGGCGGTGCGCCGGGCGCTCGCGGGCGTCGTCCGCCCTCACGACCTGGTCTGGCAGACGCTGGGTCGCTTCGCGCACCCGGCCGTCGGGCTCATCCCTCCCGGGGTGCTGGGACACGACCCCGGGCGCCGCCGCCAGCTCATCTCGCTCGAGGAGGCGCGCGGCCTCCTGCGCGCCTCGGGAGCGCCGGCGTCCTTCACGCTCAAGGCCGCGGTGCATCCGGTGGCGCGGGACCGCTACGGATCGCTTCTCGAGGCCCTCTTCTCCGAGTGGCGGGAGCTGGGTGTCATCGTCTCCGTCGCCTCGACCGACATGGCCTCGTTCATCCAGGAGATGGGGCGGGGCGGCGACTACGACCTCGGGATCATGCGCTGGACTGCCGACTACAACGACCCCGACAACTTCACGCACAACCTGTTCCAATCGGCCACAGGGCAGTTCAGGACCTACTATTCCTCGCCCGAGGCCGATGAGATCCTCGAAGCGGCGCGCCGCGAGAGCACGCCGGCCGCTCGCGAGTCGCTGTACCGGAAGTTTGAGAATGTGACCTTGCTGCCGGGCTTCATCGTCCCTCTTTTTCACGATGTCGGGTTCCGGCTGTCGAATCCGCTCGTGCGCGGCCTGCGGCTGGGCAACACGTATCCCGCGGTCAACTACGCCGGTCTCGGCAAGGCCGCGGCCGCGGCCCCCGCCGTGCGCGCCGCGAGCGAGGAGGGAGGCAGTCTCCTGATCCCGATGCGCGCCTCGGTGCAGCAGCTCGACCCGGCGCGGATCCAGGTCCTGGAGGAAGGGGAGGTGCTTTCCTCCGTCTACGAGCCGCTGACCCAGGTGAGCGAGGGCCGGATCAGGCCGCGCCTCGCCGAGGAGTTCCGCGTCGAGGACGGGGGACGCAAGTACAGGTTCCGGCTGCGGGAGGAGCTGCGGTTCCACGACGGCCGCCGGCTGACCGCACGGGACGTCCGCCACTCTTTCGAGCGTCTCCTCTCCGAGGACCGCTCCAGACGCCAGCAGCTCTCGGCCATCCGTGGCGCGCAGGCGATCTTCGAGGGGAAGGCCTCGGAGCTCGCCGGCTTCCAGATCCATTCGGCGCGCGATTTCACCATCGAGCTGACGAGCCCCATCTCCTTCTTCCCCGTGCTCCTGTCGGACATGAGCACCTGTGTCGTCCCCGAAGGGACGCGGCGGGCGATCGGGGGAAACTACAGGGAAGGCGCCATCGGGACGGGGCCGTTCCGCGTCGTCCGCTTCGAGCCCGGCCGGCGGCTCGAACTGGAGCGCAACCCCTTCTACTGGCGGGACGGCTACCCGCGCAGCCAGGGTCTGACGTTCGATTTCGGCAAGTCGGCGGCGGAGATCCTGTCCGGCTTCCGCGCCGGCCGGTACGCGATGGCCTCCGACCTCGACCCGGCCGATCTCGAGGCGCTGCGGCGCGAGCCGGCGTTTGCCCCCGCCTACCGGGAGGCCCCGTCGCTGTCGATCTACCTCATCATGTTCAACCGGCACCGGGGACCGCTGACCGATCCGGCCCTGCGCAGGAGGCTCGTCGCGGCGGCGGACGCCGCCTCACTGGTCCGGCAGACCCTCGGACGGCGCGCGATCCCGGCCCACGGCCTGATCCCGCCCGGCCTGCTCGGCCACGAGCCCACGCCGCCCGACGCGCAGGCCCCGATCCTCTCCGGTCCGGACGATCGCTCGCCGGTCGAATTCACGGCCGCGATCCATCCCACCTTCTCCGGCGAGCACGCCGCCTTTTACGGCGCCCTGGAGGCCGCCTTCCGAGCCGCCGGGATCACCATCCGATCGGCGACGGGTCCGGTGTCCGAGTATCTCGAATCCTGGGCCAAGGGATCGACCGACATGATCATCGGCCGGTGGCTGGCCGACTATCCGGACACCGACACCTTCTTCCAGGGACTGCGGTATGCCTGGGCCCACGTCGGATCGCCCGACATGGAGACGCTCATCAATCGCGGTCGCACGGAGACCGACCCGGCCGCCCGTCACGCCCTCTACCGGGAGCTCGAGGCCATCCTGCGACGGGACGCCGTCGTCATGCCGCTGTTCCACGAGCAGGTCTATCGCTTCGCCCGGCCCGAGCTCGAAGGCATGTCGGTCTCGTTCACCTACCCCACCATCGCCTACGAGACGCTCCACCTGAAGCGGACGTAGCATCTAAACGTATTCCCTCCGTTGTCGCGTCCTGGCGGTAGGAGATAGACTCGTAACACATGAACATTCTTCTTCTTTCCATGCCGGACTCGTTCGAGCACATGCCGTCGGTCGGGATCCGGATGCCGAACGGCGCGCTCACCTCCCTGGCGGGGAATGTTGACCCGCATCACAAGGTCGCGGTCGCGGACCTGATCCTGGTTCAGGGCCGGGTGCGCCAGACGCTCGGCCGGCTCATGACCGACGTGCAGCCCGACATCGTCGGGCTCTCGATCATGACGTTCCAGCGACGAACTGCCAAACGGATCATCGAGTTCGTCCGATCGCTGCGGCCCGAGGTGCGCGTCGTGGTCGGAGGGTACGATCCGAGCCTGGCGCCCGAAGCGTACGCGGAGGCGTCGGCGGGCGGCGCGGACTTCGTCGTGCGCGGAGAGGGGGAGATCACGTTTCGGGATCTGGTGCGGGCGCTCGAGGTCGGAAGCGGGCACGAAGGGATTCAGGGGCTGGGCTACAGGGACCGAGGTGTTTTCCGCTTCAATCCGGACCGGCCCGTGAACCGCCTGCGGGGCCAAGACCTGAAACCGCCGAGGCGTGAGGCGCGCGTGCTGGATGGCTATACCCTCCTGGGCTGGCCCGTCGATGTCGTCGAGACCTCGCGCGGCTGCACGTTCGACTGCAGCTTCTGCTCGATCATCGCGATGCGCGGGCGGAACTTTCACACCTTCGACTTCGAGCGTGTGCTCGACGACATCCGTGACGCGCGGCATCACGGGGCCCGGGCCATCTTCATCGTCGACGACAACATCACGCTCGATGTCCGGCGCTTCGAGGCCTTCTGTCGCGCCATCATCGAGGCGAAGCTGAACACGATCCGTTACCTGGTGCAGGCCATGACCTCCTCCATCGCGAATCACGGAGAGACGCTGGCCCCCCTGATGCGCCAAGCGGGATTTTGCTACGTGTTCCTCGGTATCGAGAACATTCTCGAGGACGACCTGAAGTTCCTGCGCGCCTCGTCGAAGAACCGCGAGAGGAGAAACGGACGGTTGGTCGGCCATGCGGCCGTGACCGCGATCGACCATCTCCATCGCAACGGGATGTACGTCGTCGGGGGGCTGATCGTGGGCAACCCCGCGGACACCGCTGACTCGATCGAAGCCAATCTGCAGTTCGCGCGCCGCCATGTCGACTGGCCTTACATCCAGCACCCGACGCCTTACCCGGGCACTCCCATGACCGCGGATTTCCGGGAGCGGGACTTGATCATCAGCGAGCGGCTCGAGGAGTACGACGGGACGACGGCCGTCGTGCGCAGCGAACACCTGACCGCGGAGGAGATCGAGTTCCAGCGCTGGCGCGCCGAGCGCTGGATGAAAGTGCGGCACATGCCCGCCGTGCTCCGGCAGAACCCGCTGTTCCTGCTGCGCCACTGGCGCCAGATGCTGAAGCACACCTATCGGGGGACCACCCTCAGGACGATCCTGGGCCTCGAAGGCGAGCGCGCCGCATTCGATCGCTACAGGGCGATTCGGCGGGCCGAGCGCGACCATCTCGTCGACGGGGGCTCCGGGACCGTACGTCACGTGCCCCTTCCCGCCGGGGAGCTCTCGAGCTGATCGTCCCATGCGAGCGCTCCTGAGCGCAGTCCTGGCCGTGTCGGCGGCGATCGGGGGGGTGAGGCTCGGCCGGGCCGACGATCGGCCGCAGATCGAAGCCGCGTTTCACCGGATGTACGAGCTGCGCTTCGACGAGGCGCGTGCGGAAATCGCCGCCTACCGGAGCGCGCGTCCGGACGATCCCATCGGGGCCGCGGCCGAGGCGGCCAGCTACCTCTTCGAGGAGTTCGACCGCGAAGGCGTCCTGACGTCCGAGTTCTTCCTCGACGATGACAGGTTTCTCGGCGGCATCTCCGGGACGCCCGATCCGAAGCGTCGCACGGCGTTTCTCGAAGCCAACGATCGCGCCCGGGAGATGGCCAGCAAACGCCTGGAGTCGCATCCCGACGATCCGGACGGTCTGTTCGTGCTGACCCTGGCCGACGGCATGCGGGGGGACTTCGAGGCCGTGATCGAGAAGCGCCAGCTCTCGGCTCTCGGGTACATCCGCCGGGCCGAGCAGGAGGCCCGGCGGCTGCTGGCTGTCAAGGCCGACGCCCAGGACGCCTATGTGGCGCTCGGCGCCGCGAACTACATCATCGGCTGCCTTCCCGCGTACAAGCGCTTTTTTCTGTGGTTCGGGGGCGTGCGCGGGGACCGCCAGCGAGGCATGGAGCAACTGCGGACGGCGGCGGAGAAGGGGCATTACCTGCGGCCGCTTGCGAAGGCCTTCCTCGCGTTGGCCGCCGAGCGCGAGGGTCAGTTCGACCGCGCCCTGACGCTCTTCCAGGAGCTCGCCCGCGAGTTTCCGGCGAACCCGATCTTCGCTCGCGAGGCGGCGCTGGCACAGCAGAGGTTGGATTCAACGACCACCCCTTGAGCCGCGCTCCGGCGCGCCAGTTGACGCGACGGCCGCAGGCCGGTCTACAATCTGGCCGCATCACCAACGCGCAGGGAGGAGGGGGCCTCCGGCCGAGCGAGCGGGGCCGGCGGGTACCCCATCTCGTGGCATCCGCCGTGGTCCGGCCTGCGAAGTCTGCGCGTCTGCCGCCGCACTTTCGACAGGAGTGTCCATGATCCGTCTCCGAAGCGCATTGTTCGGCCTCGCCGCCCTCGTCGTCCTCGCCCCGGCCGCTCCGGCCTCGGCCCAGAGCGTCACGCTCCCTCCGAGCGGCGACAACCAGAAATGCACCGTCATCCAGCACATCGGGCCAGCCACCGTCAGCGTCGACTACTCCAGCCCCGACGTCCACGCCCCGGACGGCAGCGACCGGAAAGGGAAGATCTGGGGCACCCTCGTGAAGTACGGGTACGCCGAGGAGACCTTCGGCACCTGCGGCAAGAAGTGCCCCTGGCGCGGCGGCGCCAACGAAAACACCGTCATCCGCTTCTCGCACCCCATGACGGTCGAGGGGAAGCCGATCGCCGCCGGGGCCTACGGCCTGCACTTCCTGGCGGGGGAGAACGAGTGGACGGTGATCTTCTCGAAGAACTCCACCTCGTGGGGGAGCTACTTCTACGACGAGAGCGACGACGCCCTGCGCGTGACGGTCAAGCCGGCGAAGTCCCCGTACCGCGAGTGGCTCACCTACGAGTTCATCGACCGGGAGCCGGACAAGGCGGTGCTGGCCCTCGCCTGGGAGGAGCTGCAGGTCCCGATCGCCATCGCCGTCCCGGATATCGCAGAGCTGTACTACCAGACGCTCAGGAACGAATTGAAGGATTCGCCCGGGTTC
>Ga0075418_10010772_pt1 | contig 10229 bp, 8 predicted proteins | sample SoiMetdeltSBSDD2_FD_81776 | JGI IMG/M metagenome (GOLD analysis project Ga0075418, IMG submission 81776) | Bulk soil microbial communities from a Populus tree surrounding site in Tennessee, USA - Soil MetaG P. deltoides SBSDD2 | ecosystem: Environmental > Terrestrial > Soil > Tree plantation...
TATCCAGCTTCCGATAACGTTGGATATGCCTTTCAAATTCCCATCGCTTATACATGCTTGCAACGGGCAAGGCGACAATCCATAAGCCATTGCAAAGGAAAAACATCGCCAATTTCTCAGGGGATGTATAAAGAATCAGCGAAGTTATTCCAAAAATGGGAAGCATCGCCGTTTGCAATAACGCAAATCTCACAGCTCCACGCCATTTTTCTTTGCTGCTTGATTTTATGAGTGTAAACGGACTAATGTATCGGATTTCGAGAATCGCACCCCAAACTAATAATCCTATGGTTGAGCCAAGCATTAAAACGAAAACAGTAATAAACAACCATTGTTCGAGAGTATTTGAGGCAAATAACGGTGAAAACATCATTGAAACCTGTGCTTATGAAGGGGCAAGCCAACGGTTTGCGTTATGCCCCTTCGGGGTATTGCGCAGCATGGGTGGGATTGGGCACCATCCCGGCGCTCTCCCGGGACGAGAGAACGCCGCTTTGACGGAACCAACTCGAAGCCACACAAACTGCCTGACTGCCCGCAGGGCGTGCGCACGCCGTCCCCAAGGACGGCAGTCCCACCACCACGGCCCCGACGCACGTTGTCGGGGTTCGGGTGCACGCATTGTTAGCCTGCATTTCGACCGGACCACGAAACAAAGTCACCACAATTCTATTATGGAAAGGTGAGAAATGTCTCCGCATTGCACTCAATTTTCTCTGTACTTATCTTTTCAAACTCCCCTGTCGATTGGTTTGCCCTCCATGCTGAAATGATTTTTGAGTTAGGAAGCCAACGATTTTCCAAACTTTCTTGATCGACATTCACCAAGGCTACTAATTCAAAATCAGGCTGACCTGCCAGGACACACTCGCTAACCACAACCTCTTGCTCTCGCGCTGAGGGAGGAAGAAAGACAACGTCAGTCACTTGGAAAAGAGGATGACCAGATTCATCATGGCTAATCGTTTTTTTCAACCATAACATGACATTTTTTTCGTCCATTACAGTGTCTACTCCCCAAGATATTGGAGCAGACGGAATCCAAATTGCTTTTTGCCAACTCGTGCTCGTTCGGATAGAAGATGGAAGGGGTGGATACTGCAAATCAATATAACTCTTATCAATTGGCGTAACCACTAGAGGTTTTTCTGTGGGGGTAATAGGCGATACTGTAGTTTGTGCTTTTCCAGAACATGAGACCATCAAAAAGAGCATAAAGGCAAATACAATTTTTTGTAACATTCTGATCATTCATCACCCTCATATAGGTTTTGCAGGCTAACGGTGTTTTATACAGCGTTCTGCTGTAAAATATCCTTGTGCGGGGTGTTATACAGAATGAATCTGCATAACAACTTATCTACAAATTATATTCTCAATCCACGAAACGACAATTGCCGATTACAAGTAATGTAGAAGCGCACCTCTTGCCGTCCACCGGCTCAGACGATGGATCGGACAAACTCGTCCATCCGACCCACTAATGCAGCATCAAAATAATCGCCGCCCTTCTCCTCGCTCTCGCGCAGCATTTGATCCAACGTCTCAGCATAGTATTCATTCGTGATCACAAGCTCAGCTTTTGGAAGCTTGCCGTGCAGGGCTATGGCGGTATGAGACGGGTGAAGCTCATCCATCCCTGAGAAAACGATGGCTGGGATGTTGATTGCCGCCAGTTGTTCATCGGTCAACCCCGCGAAATACGGGCGTCCGCCGGATGTCAACGCATCGGCCCATGCTCTCATCGTTTCAGCGAATACTGCCGGATTCATCGAGAGGAGTTGTTGCCTCTTCTGGGGAAGACGCTCGAATTGGTCTGGCCAGTTGAAAAAGTCCCACATGTTTTCAGTGACTTCAATAACGGCAGTCATTCCCTGCTTTTCGGCCATTTCGGCTGGCCCTAAAAAAGTTCCCTGCGTGATATATCCCCAGATCTCCCTGTCATCGGTCTGCGGACTGACGAGGACAAGTCCCTTCACTTCAGTGGGATAGAGGTGGCCGAAAAAAAGCGACGCGAGGTAGCCACCAGAACCACCGGCCACAAACGCAGGTGAGTGTCCTGTGTAATGAAGCAGGTCATGCAACTTATTAGCCCAGATCTTCAAGAGGTTATCTCCCTGGAAGGACAACCCCGACTCGCCTGTGTTTGGACGATCCCAAAGCAGCACTTTGTAGCCGAGAGCCTTGAGTCTATCTGCCACCACACGGCCGCGCTCGAGCGGCCAGAACCCGCCAGGCGTGTATACAATGGGAATACCTTCCCCATGGATCTCGAAGCGCATCTCGAAACCATTGACCTTCACAGTCTCAGCCATGGCTATACTCCTTCCACTACTATTGCGGCTGGTGTTTATTCCCCATTGGGGGCTCATGTTGATGTGCAGGATTATATCCCTAACCTGCGAGACAATAGTCGAAGATTGTACGTTGCAAGTAGTGTAGAATCGCCGCACATGAAACTCAAAAAAACTGACTTTCTTTGGATTATTCCATTGTCACTCGCGCTGGGCGCGGGGTTAGCATTCCTGCAACCGGGCAGTTGGTTAATTGGTCTCGCTTCTTTCTCTTTCCTCTTTCTCCTTTCCTTTTCGCTGTTTACATTTTCTATCCGGTGGGCCGCTTCGTCTTCGCTCAGCACAGGCAAAACGCTTGCCTATATTCTCGCCCTCACCTTCGCTCTGCGTCTCCTCGTCGGTGTCTCTCTGTATGTCTTTCTTCCCCTTTACGGCCACGATGAGGTCGATGACAGGGCAGGCTTTGTCTTCACCGACGCGCATCGCCGTGATGATGAGGCCTGGGAACTGGCAAGTTCAGATCGTTATATCCTGGAAGCCTTCAGCAAAAAGTTTGCCTACGACCAATACGGTGGTCTCCTGGCGTTCAGCGCGTTGATCTACAGATATTTGTCACCCGATGCACACCGTCCGTTGATGCTCGTGTTGATGTCCGCGATTGTCGCGGCATTGGGGATTCCATTTTTGTGGAAAGCTGCAAGTAAGGTTTTTGGGGAGAAGGTCGCCTGGGCAACCGCGTGGATCTTTGCTCTCTACCCTGAAAGTATCCTGCTGGGAGCCTCGCCGATGCGCGAGCCATATTTGATGACGTTCAGCGCAATGGCTTTGTATGGGTTTGTTTTTGGATTCAGGGAGCTTGCTCCCAAAAACGACGCCAGCAAGCTGGCTGACTACAGAGCCAGAATCTGGCTCGGGCTTGGCTTGCTGGGAATGATCGTGGTCTCGCCAGCGGGGGCGCTGGTCAGGTTGATCCTCTTCGCAGGCTGGATGTGGCCTGCGACGAGCGAACGCGCTGCCATTTCATGGAAGACGATTCTTGGTTTCGCTGTCATTTTTATGCTTGGTTTGCTCTTTCTTTCCGCCTCTCTGAACCGTTCGGGCGAATTTGATTCATCCTCTCCGTTGAGTGTGGTCAACGATTGGTTGAGGCTGGCTGTGGATTGGAATGTCTACAGGATCGAACGCGAATCGGGCTGGATACAAAAACTTTTCGATGAGATGCCCGAATGGATGCGTTTGCCTTTTGTTGCCATTTATGGAGTCTTACAGCCGGTGCTGCCCGCTACGATCATCGCTCCCACGGAACCGATCTGGAAGATCATCTACCTTTTGCGCGCGGTGGGGTGGTACGCGCTGCTCCCGATGCTGATTCTGTCTTTCGGAGCAGGTGCAGGCTTCGGTGTCGAAAAGAGGCGGGCCGAGCGAAGCGACGTCCCATCCTGGGGTCGCAACCTCATCCCTTGGCTTGCGCTGCTCGCGTGGACCTGGATCGTGCTGGCTGCGCTCCGAGGCGGTGGCGACCAGTGGGATAATCCACGCTATCGGACGATCCTATTCATGTGGCAGGCGATCCTTGCAGGGGTGGTTTGGGTGTGGTGGCACGAAACGCGATCTGTCTGGCTTGTGAGGGTGGTATTCTGTGAGGCCATCTTCCTGATTGTCTTCACGCAATGGTACGCCAGCCGTTATTTTCATTGGGGCGGTCAATTGCCATTTGCAGGCATGGTTGCTTTGATCTTTGGGTTGTGGGCTCTCGTTCTGGGAATGGGATGGTGGATCGATCGAAAGCGTGTCTCCGCTCCATAAATGTGGGTTATAATTCAGTGACTGAATTTTGAATTTATGATGCCCCGCTCACCAATAGTGCCTCTCACTAGCGTAAAAAGGCGCAATGGGTGAGCGTGAAGGGTATAGGAGAACGAATGCCGACTGCTTTGATAACCGGAATTACAGGCCAGGATGGTTCCTATCTGGCTGAATTATTGCTATCAAAAGGATATCGCGTGGTTGGAGTGGCGCGCCGTTCAAGCACCGTAACGTATGAACGTATTGAGCATCTGCTGGATCGCATGACACTGATGCAGGGCGACTTGCATGACCAGGGTTCTCTGCTGACGCTGCTGGAGGAGTATCAACCCACCGAAGTATATAACCTGGCGGCACAATCGTTTGTGCCTACTTCATGGAATCAGCCTGCATTAACAGGCGATATTACTGCGCTGGGGGTCACGCGAATTCTGGAAGCCATTCGCTTCGTGAGTCCCAGGATTCGTTTTTATCAGGCTTCCTCCAGCGAAATGTTTGGCAAGGTGTTGGAAGTTCCTCAAACAGAAGCCACGCCCTTTTATCCCCGCAGCCCCTATGGCGTGGCAAAGGTCTATGGGCATTGGATTACGGTGAACTATCGCGAGTCGTTTGATATGTTTGCGGCCTCAGGAATCCTGTTCAATCATGAAAGCCCGCGGCGCGGGCTGGAGTTTGTCACCCGCAAGATTTCTGATGGTGTGGCCCGCATCAAGTTGGGGCTGGCAAAGGAATTACGTTTGGGAAATCTGGAAGCGCAGCGTGATTGGGGGTTTGCCGGCGACTATGTGGAAGCCATGTGGCGCATGCTGCAACACGATAAACCGGATAGTTTTGTGATTGGCATGGGTGAGACACATTCTGTGCGCGAATTCTGTGAAGTCGCCTTTGGTCATGCTGACCTGGACTATAAGGAATTTGTTGTACAAGATGAGCGTTTTTATCGTCCGGCCGAGGTTGACTTGCTGATCTCCGATCCATCCAAAGCGCGTTCGACGCTTGGCTGGGAGCCAGCCGTCAGTTTCAAAGAACTGGTCACTATGATGGTGGACTCGGATTTGAAACGGTTAACCAAGTAGATCGTATGACCGATCTCTCGCTCATCGTCCCGGTATACAACGAAGAAGAGAATCTGCCTCTCTTGTTTGACGCGATTCAACAAGTGCTCAGATCGCATGAATATTCCTGGGAGGTCATCTTTGTGGATGATGGGAGCCTGGATAAGAGCTTGAGTGTGCTGGAATCTCTGCTTGAGAAAGACTCGGAGCATATCCGCATAGTGGTTTTTCGGCGTAATTTTGGCCAGACTGCTGCAATTTCGGCTGGTTTTGATCATGCGCAGGGAGAGATCATTATCCTGCTCGATGCAGATTTGCAGAATGATCCTGAGGATATCCCGTTCTTGTTGGCAAAGCTCGATGAAGGGTATGACCTTGTCAGCGGCTGGCGCAAAGATCGCAAAGACAATCGGTTCACCCGTACGATTCCATCCAATCTCGCCAACGGCTTGATTTCGTGGGTAACGGGTGTTCCGCTGCATGATTATGGCTGCACACTTAAAGCGTATCGTCGCGAGGTGCTGAAGGGGTTCCGTCTGTATGGCGAAATGCATCGTTTTATTCCAGTGTTTGCTCATTCCGTAGGTGCACGGATCACCGAACTTCCTGTCCGTCACCACCCACGCAGATATGGTGAGGCAAAATATGGCTTGGATCGGACCCTGAAAGTCATCCTGGATTTGTTCACGGTGAAATTCCTGCTCGATTATTTCCATAAGCCAATGCGGCTTTTTGGCGGAGCGGGCCTGGTGCTCATCTCTGGTAGTGGTGCTCTTTTACTGTACCTGTTCATCCGCAGGCTGTTGGAAAATGTCGCGGTGTTAGGCTCGCCTTTATTTCAATTGGGGGTTATGTTCTTCATTTTGGGCTTTCAATCGATCCTTATGGGCGCGATCGCGGAATTGTTGGCGCGCACGTACCATGAGTCTCAGGCCAAAACGACCTATACGATCCGCAAAACATTCAATATCAAAAGCAGGCAGTAATGCGTATCCTGGTTTTGAACCATGAGTTTCCCCCCATTGGTGGTGGCGGAGGACGAGCGGCTGAGGATATATGCCGGGGCCTGGCCAGGCGCGGACACGATGTCACAGTTTTGACCACGTATCTAAAAGGATTGCCTCCTAAGGAAAAAAAGGATGGCTATCAAATCGTCCGGATTCCTTCCCTGAGGATTCAGCCGTTTCGCGCCAGTTTTGTTGTGATGGCTGCCTACGTTTTTGCCGGACTTTGGCCTGGCTATCGTGCTATTCGTCTTCTCCGCCCTGATGTGATTCACGTTCACTTTGCCGTGCCTGCCGGTGTGCTGGCCTGGGCACTATCAAAACTCAGCGGTATTCCCTATGTATTGACAGTTCATCTTGGAGATGTGCCTGGCGGAGTCACAGAAAAAACGGGCGAATGGTTCCGTTGGGTCTATCCGTTCACGCGTCTTATCTGGCGAAATGCAAGCCATATCGCGGCAGTGAGTGAATTCACGCGGAGTCTTGCGCTGGAAAATTACAGCGTGGATATCCAGGTCATACCCAACGGGGTGGATGTAGCCGCCCTGAAACCAAAAAGGATTTGCCTGAATGACCCGCCGCGTATCATCTTTGCGGGGCGCTTCATGCCGCAGAAGAATCCATTACAGGTTGTGCATACCCTGAATGAAATGAGGGAACTTCCCTGGCAATGTGTCATGATTGGCGATGGGCCCTTGTTGGAAGATGTGAAACAGGCCGTCGCTGAAAACGGCTTGCAGGACCGTTTCCAATTCACCGGCTGGCTGGGCGGTACGGGCGTTTTGGATTTGTTCGATAAAAGTGATATCCTGTTCATGCCATCGCTCTCAGAGGGTCTGCCTGTGGTGGGAGTGGAAGCTCTGGCCAAAGGACTGGCCATCATTGCCAGCCAGGTGGGCGGATTCGTTGATATTGTGGCGAACCGTGAAAATGGGTTTCTGATCCAACCGGAAGATGTAGCCGGATTTTCAATAGCTCTGCGTGAGTTGCTGTCTGACGAAGACCTCTTACTGTCCTGCCGCTATGCCAGCCTGGAAAAAGCCCAGCGGTTTGATATTAACCATATCGTAGAGCAATACGAGCAAATCTTTCAAAAGGTCGTTGAAAAGTAACCAATTGGTTGATTTGCGGTTTTGCCTGAAAGGGTAAAATAGAGGCCGGTTCATATCCTGGTTTTTGATGCAAGTTGCGCAGACGTATGGTTGTCAGCATCAGGGATGCTCTCAAAATGACCTTCATCAGGTTTTTGCGCCGGAAACGAACGCCACTCTGATCACATCTCAAAGGAATTAAATATGGCACTTAAAGAAACTCTCCTGGTAACCGGCGGCAAGGGATTTATTGGCACAAACCTGGTGAAACTGCTCTTGAATAGTGGAAAATATCAGGTCGTGAATTTGGATGCACTTACGTATGCAGCCAATCCGCTTTCCCTGGCTGATCTCGACCAAAATTCAGATTATGTCTTTGTAAAGGGGAGCATCACAGACCGCGAACTGGTCTCATCCTTGTTCAAGCAATATCAACCTGTCGGTGTTTTTCATCTGGCGGCGGAGTCGCATGTCGACCGATCGATTGTCCACGCGGAGGATTTCGTGCAGACGAATGTGATCGGTACCTTCACAATGCTTGAGGCGGCGCGTGTCTACTGGAACGATCTACCCGCGGACCGAAGAAAATCATTTCGTTTCCTGCACGTCTCTACAGACGAAGTGTTTGGTTCCCTTGGGTTGGACGGCTATTTCACAGAAGAAACCCCTTATGCCCCAAATTCACCTTACTCGGCTTCGAAAGCTTCCAGCGATCATTTTGTAAGAGCCTTTCATCATACCTACGGGCTTCCCACGATTATTACCAATTGTTCCAATAATTATGGGCCCTATCAGTTCCCTGAGAAATTAATTCCATTGATGATCATGAACGCACTTTCTGGCAAACCGTTGCCCGTCTATGGGGATGGCTCGAATGTACGTGATTGGCTGTATGTAGAAGATCATTGCCGCGCTGTGAAGGCTGCATTTGAAATGGGCATGCCGGGAGAAGTGTACGTGATTGGCGGGAACAATGAACAGAAGAATCTCAACCTGGTGCACAAGATCTGCGACGTGCTGGATGAAGTGGCCCCGCCTGAGGAAATATCACAACTGCGCGACTCCGGCTTGAAGAGTTACAGGGAATTGATTCGCTTTGTGACAGACCGGCCAGGGCATGATCACCGCTACGCGATCGATGCAGCGAAGATCCAGCGCGAGTTGGGCTGGCAGCCCCAGGTGGGGTTTGAAGCGGGGTTACGTCGCACAATTGACTGGTATTTATCGAATCCGAAGTGGGTGGATCAGGCAAGCGGCGGTTCGTTTGGTGACTGGCTCCAGCAGAATTACGCGTGGCGGGCCGAGAAGGAGTCTAAATGAAGGGAATTATTCTGGCGGGTGGTAAGGGTACGCGCCTGTACCCGTTGACGATTTCGACCAGCAAGCAGATGCTGCCGGTGTACGACAAGCCAATGATCTACTACCCGCTTTCCATGTTGATGTTGGCAGGTATTCGCGAAATATTGATCATCAGCACGCCAGATGCCCTGCCCGGTTTTCGTGAATTGTTGAAAAACGGTTCGCAGTGGGGCCTGAAGTTTGAATACGCCGAGCAGGCTGAGCCGCGTGGGCTGGCAGATGCCTTTTTGGTGGGACGTGATTTTGTGGGTGACAGTCCCGCCTGTTTGATATTGGGCGATAACATTTTTTACGGCGGCGGCTTGGGGACGTTATTGAAGGAGTGCGCATCCTTAAAGGATGGCGCAATTATTTTTGGTTATCGCGTCAATGACCCGGAACGTTATGGGATTGTGGAATTCGACGAGGATAATAATGTAGTGAACATTGAAGAGAAACCAGCAACGCCCAAATCGAACTTTGCTGTCCCGGGGCTCTATTTTTATGACAGCCGCGTTGTGAAATATGCCGAGACGCTGAAACCCTCCGCACGCGACGAGATCGAGATTACTGACTTGAATAAGATCTATTTGGAAAATGGAAAGCTAAAAGTGAGACTCTTTGGGCGCGGCGTTGCCTGGCTGGATGCAGGCACACATGAATCCCTGCTCCAGGCCGCGATGTTTATTGAGGCGATACAAGAGAGGCTCGGATTGATGATTGCCTGCCCGGAGGAAATCGCTTATCGCCAGGGATATATTTCCCGGGAACAGTTGGAAAGGTTAGGGAAAGTGTTTGCAGGTAATTCCTATGGAAAATATATTTTGGATATCCTTAGCAACGAATAAAGGACTGTGCGAAGAATAGCAGGATGATTTCGCAAACGATTATGAAGCAACAATTCAGGACAGTATTCTTTAACAAACCAACCAGGGTTGGAAAAGAATTCGAGTACATGCAACAGGCATTACGAAATGATCACATATCAGGCGATGGACAGTTTTCAAAGAGGACCCATGCCCTGCTGGAACAGATGTTGGGTGTGCCGAAGGTTTTGTTGACTACCTCCTGCACACACGCCCTGGAGATGTCGGCCTTGCTTTTGGATTTGAAGGACGGCGATGAGGTCATCGTCCCTTCGTTTACGTTTGTTTCCACAATCAATGCCTTTGTTTTGCGCGGAGCCAGGCCGGTCTTTGCCGACATTCGGCCTGACACCCTCAATCTGGATGAATCACGGCTGGAGGCTTTGATCACACCTAGGACACGTGCCATTGTGGTTGTCCACTATGCAGGTGTTAGCTGTGAAATGGATGTGATCATGGAAATAGCCAACCGTTATGGCATTCCGGTTGTGGAAGATAACGCGCATGGACTCTTCGGCAAATACAAGGGAAAATATTTGGGTACGTTTGGCGTGTTGGCAACCCAAAGTTTTCACGAGACAAAGAATTTCACAGCGGGTGAAGGCGGCGCGCTGTTGATCAATGACCCGAAATATATCGACCAGGCTGAAATCTTGCGTGAAAAAGGTACAAATCGCAGTCGCTTCTTTCGTGGGCAGGTGGACAAATATACATGGATTAATGTTGGTTCAAGCTATTTGCCGTCCGATATGTTGGCCGCGTTTCTTCTGGCTCA
>Ga0075418_10010777_pt1 | contig 10227 bp, 7 predicted proteins | sample SoiMetdeltSBSDD2_FD_81776 | JGI IMG/M metagenome (GOLD analysis project Ga0075418, IMG submission 81776) | Bulk soil microbial communities from a Populus tree surrounding site in Tennessee, USA - Soil MetaG P. deltoides SBSDD2 | ecosystem: Environmental > Terrestrial > Soil > Tree plantation...
CGCTACGCGGCCAGGCAATCATCAGTCACGCAAATCTATCGAGAGGTCACCGCTACGCGGTTGAGAAAGTTCCGGTGGTTTCGATGCAGGGCCTGCTCTGCGATTCAAGACAACCTAGTCCTCCCCCGCTCGGTGAGTGAATCGCATAATCGCAAGCCCGACACCGACCAGTTGACCAAATCACGATTGAACAAACACATCGCCCGCATTAGTATTCACGCGCCTCATCAATCGTAGAGACTCGCAAAATGGCTCAACCAACACAAGAAGGTCTGATTCGCGGCATTCGTCGATGGGACCTCGTGGCCGTCGCCATCAACGCCATCATCGGAGCGGGTATATTCGGATTGCCCTCGAGGGCCTTTGCTCTGGTAGGTCCCTATAGTCTGATTGCGTTCGTGGTGTGCGCGATAGTTGTTGCGTTGATCATTCTTTGCTTTGCCGAAGTCGGGAGCCGATTCAGTGAGACCGGAGGTCCCTATCTGTATGCTCGCGAGGCATTCGGCTCCGCGGTCGGGTTTGAGGTCGGCTGGCTGATGTGGCTGGCAAGGTTGACGGCGTTTGCCGCCAACTGCAATCTGCTTGTCGATTACCTCGGTTTCTTCTGGAGTTCCGCAACGACTCATTACTGGCGTGAGGCAATCATCGTCGTCGTTGTGTCGGCGATTGCCGCAGTAAACATCGCCGGCGTGCGGGACGCGGCGCGAGTCACTAATGTTTTCACCATAGGCAAGCTCATCCCGATAATTCTTTTCATCGCGGTGGGACTGTTCTTTATCAGTCCAGCCAATTACTCATTTGCTGAGCGGCCGGCTTACGGCGCGTTCTCGTCGTCTGTGTTGATATTGATCTATGCCTACTCCGGCTTCGAGATGGCGGCGATCCCCGCGGGTGAAGTTCGCGATCCTCAGCGCAATCTTCCCCTGGCGTTGCTGACCGCGATAGCCGTAGTAGCTCTTTTGTACATTTCAATTCAACTCATCTGTATCGGAACGCTTCCGGGTCTGGCTACATCGCAGCGGCCGCTGGCGGATGCGAGCACGCTGTTTCTGGGCCGGGCGGGCGGCGCAATCATCTCGGCCGGCGTTGTGGTATCAATAGTAGGCAATCTGAACGTTATCATCCTGTCAGGCTCGCGGCTGCCTTTTGCGATGTCCGAGCGCGGAGAGCTTCCGAGGGTTATAGGCGCAACCCACCGGCGATTTCGCACGCCGCATATTTCAATCCTGATTACGGCCGTGATAGTTCTCGGTCTAACGTTAGGCAGCACCTTTGCACGCCAGGTCAATCTGAGCGTTATCGCACGGCTGTTGTCGTACGGCGTTACCTGCGCAGCGCTTTTGGTTTTTCGGTACAAGAAAGACGCCCCTCCGGCGATGTTTAAGGCGCCCGGCGGTGTTGTGGCGGCGATTGCAGCGCTGGTGCTCTCAGTGTGGCTGCTGTCAAACCCGATCGTCAACAGCGACGGGAGCATGCTTGATGCGCGCGATTCGGCGATAGCGGCGGGAGTTGGATTGTTAATCTATTTTGGTTATCGATTCATCGGTAAGACTTCCAGAAAAGATGCAACAACCTGAGTAATCGTTCAAAGCTACGAGCATTTTGTTGTTATCCGAAGTGTTGCAAGAAGACCGTCCACCTTTGCCTTGACCAAAGCACCTATCGAGAACGAGATCTCTCACAATTCAACCTTCCGCAGCCGCAATGCGTTTGCGATAACGGACACCGAACTGAAACTCATCGCAGCGCTCGCAATCATCGGGCTCAACAGGAGTCCAAACACCGGATAGAGCGCTCCCGCCGCTAACGGAATTCCGAGCGCGTTGTAGATAAAAGCGAAAAAGAGATTCTGTCTGATGTTTCCCATTGTGGCTCGGCTAAGCCTGCGAGCTCGCACGATCCCGCGCAAATCGCCTTTCACCAGAGTAACGCCAGCGCTCTCGATCGCCACGTCAGTGCCCGTTCCCATCGCGATCCCGACATCTGCCAGGGCCAGCGCCGGGGCATCATTTACACCGTCGCCGGCCATCGCCACCACGTGCCCTTGAGCTTTCAAGCGTTTTACGACCTCGCCCTTCTCCTGCGGCAGAACATCGGCCTCAACTTCATCTATGCCGAGCTTTCGAGCAACCGCGTCCGCGGTGGAGCGGTTATCACCGGTGACCATCACGATGCGAATCCTTTCTTCGTGCAGCGCTCGGATCGCATCAGGCGTTGATTCTTTTATCGGATCGGCCACGCCAAGCAAGCCTGCCAGCCGGCCATCAACCCCGACAAACATCACTGTCTCGCCATCCTTGCGGCGAGCCTCGGCCAGTTCGTTGGCCTGGCCTGCATCGATCTTCTGTTGGTCGAGGAGCTTGTTGTTTCCAAGCGCAACGATGTGATGTTCGACCTTTCCAACAACACCCATTCCGGTGATTGACTGAAACTCTTCGGGTTCCGAGAGCTTCAGGCCTTGCTGGAGCGCGGCAGCTACGATGGCTGCGGCCAATGGATGTTCGCTTCCTCGCTCGATGCTCGCGGCCACGCGCAGCAACTCGGACTCGTTCATCCCGTCGAGGGGTAACACAGACGTAAGTCGCGGCTTGCCCTCGGTGAGAGTGCCTGTCTTATCCACGATCAGCGTGTCGATCTTTTCCAGTATCTCGAGGGCTTCAGCATTCTTGATAAGTACGCCCTCGGTGGCGCCGCGTCCGGTACCGACCATAACGGACATCGGAGTCGCAAGCCCGAGCGCGCAGGGACACGCGATGATAAGAACAGATACCGCGTTGACGATTGCGTGAGCCAGCTGTGGCTCGGGCCCAACAACTGCCCACGCCATAAATGCGATGACCGCGGCAACGATCACCGCAGGAACAAAGTAAGAAGACACTTTATCTGCCAGCCGCTGAATCGGAGCGCGGCTTCGTTGAGCTTCACTGACCATTCGGACGATCTGCGCAAGAAGCGTATCGCTGCCCACTCGCTCCGCCTTCATGATAAAGCCGCCGGCGCCGTTGACCGTTCCGCCGGTCACTTTGGCGTCTTTGCTTTTTTCGACTGGGATGGGCTCGCCGGTGACCATCGACTCGTCTACGAAGCTGCTGCCGTCGAGAATCACTCCATCAACCGGGACCCTTTCTCCCGGACGAACACGGAGCTTATCCTCGGGCTTGATAAGCTCAATCGGGGTTTCTTCATCTGTTCCGTCGTCGCGGATTACCGTGGCGGTTTTTGGAGCGAGGCCGAGAAGCGCCTTGATTGCACTGCTTGTCTGACTCCGAGCTCTTAACTCGAGAACCTGTCCTAACAGAACGAGGACCACGATCACCGCCGATGTTTCAAAATAGACTCCCACCACGCCACCGTGACCGCGGAACGATGCTGGAAAGATATCCGGAAGCACCGCGGCTATGACGCTGTACCAGTAAGCTACTCCGGTACCGATTGCGATCAGAGTGAACATGTTTAGACTGCGATTGACGATCGACGCCCAGCCTCGCTGAAAGAAAGGCCAGCCTCCCCATAGGACGACAGGCGTGGCCAGCGCCATCTGAACAAACGTGAGTAGTCGCATCGAGACCGCGTGCTGCAGCGGCTGCGCCGGGATCAAATCCGACATCGCAATCAGGAGCAAGGGGATCGTCAGAATCAAACCGATCCAGAATCGGCGCGTCATATCCTGCAGTTCTTCGCTTTGCTCTTCGACGGCGGAGACGACTCTGGGCTCCAGAGCCATTCCACAGATCGGACAGGAGCCCGGAGATTCTCGCACGATTTCGGGGTGCATCGGACAGGTGTATTCCGTTCTTGTTGGCGACGGAACAACGCCAGAGGGCTCGAGCGCCATCCCGCACTTTGGGCAGGAGGCAGGTCCCGGGTTGCGAACCTCTGGATGCATCGGACAAGTGAATTCTGTTCTTGTTGACTGCGCTGAAATGACCGGCGGATCAAGCGCCATCCCGCACTTTGGGCAGAGGCCCGCGCCCGGCTTGCGAACCTCTGGATGCATCGGACAGGTGAATTCTGTTTTTAGTGACGGCGGTGAAAGGAGCGCCGGTTCAAGCGCCATCCCGCACTTTGGGCAGGCGCCCGCGCTTGGCTTGCGTACGTCTGGATGCATCGGACAAGTGAATTGGCTGGTGCCGACTGTCGTCAATCTTTAACGTTCTCCCGCCCTCCGTCAGGAGGGCCATGTTTATAGAGGCGAAGTGCGAACCGACGTTTTGCCCTCCGTCAGGAGGACCATGTAAACTCAGCAGGCCGAACAACTCGTCTTATAGCGTCAAGACATGGCCCTCCTGACGGAGGGCGGGGCGCCTCGTCACCGCGTCTATAAACATGGCCCTCCTGACGGAGGGCGGGGGGCGCCTCGTCACCGCGTCTATAAACTTGGCCCTCCTGACGGAGGGCGGGCGCCTCGTCACCGTGTCTATAAACATCGCCCTCCTGACGGAGGGCGGGGGCGCCTCGTCACCGCGTCTATAAACCTCGCCCTCCTGACGGAGGGCGGGACGCCTCGTCACCGCGTCTATAAACTTGGCCCTCCTGACGGAGGGCGGGGCGCCTCGTCACCGTGTCTATAAACATCGCCCTCCTGACGGAGGGCTGGGGCACCGCGTCACCGAGTCTCGATGGGTCGCTCATTTCACCGCGTCGATTCGGATCGCTGCCGTCCGAACCCGTGAGGGAACGCCCGGATCGGTCCACGCAAAAATAACCTCATTTCCAGACAACGCCATTTGGGGAAATCCGCTCGCCCGCGCAACGCCCGACTCGGCCACGGTTACAGTCTGATCTCGCGACCCGTTCGGGCTCACCCGACGTATCCTAACCTCGCCACCTCTTTCTGTTTTCTCAAGCCAGCAAACAACCGCTGAGCCATCCGGCAACATCTGCACGTCAACCCGACCGACTGGCGCGCCGTCATCCACTCTAATCGGCTGACTAAACGTGGCACCCGCGTCGCCAGAAAAAATGACATTGACCCGCGGCGCGTCCTTAGCAGCAGTGAACCACGCTACTGCTACTCGTCGCCCGGCCGCGGATACCGAAGGACCGTTGACCGGACAACCGTTGATCTCCCAGTTATCAGCACCCAATGATCTCGGTTCGGTCCAGCGTCCTTTGTAAAACCGTACAATCGAGATATCGCGTATTTCCTTCTCCGAGCGATCACGATAAGCCACGATCGCTCCCTCCGATGTGAGTGCAGCTGAAGTCTGGCAGCAGTCGCACACCCGCGCGTCAAGCAGCGCATCTTCAAAGAACCTGCCACTCGCATCGATGGTAGTGAAGCGTAGAGTCATCTCATTCGCAGACGATCCGTGACCATCAGTCGAACCCTCTTTGAAGTTTCGCCCGTCTAGCCAGACTGCGGCCGCGCGTCCCCCAGCCCACGGAAGCATCGAGACAAATCCGTGTTCTGTTCTGGTGCCGTCGCGATGCGGCTGAATCGGCTTGCTCCAGGTGCTGCCGCGATCCGTCGAACGGGAAATGTTGATATCGTAAGCGTGAGCCGATCCCGCTTTCACCAGCCAGTGTGCAACAATCGACCCGTCTTTTAGCACGATCAGCGACGGGAAATCCGCCCAGTTAACTACCCAATTCGAACCCTCGGCAATGGTGCGAGGGTCGGACCAATTACCTCCATCGCGGACCGCGAATCGCAGCCGGTGGGCTTTAGATTCTGTCGACTCAATCCAGGTTAAAAAGACTCGTCCATCAGACGCCGTGAACAGGTTTGGCTCACCGCTTCCGGGAGCGGCCGGTGTATTAAGCGAACGGACTGCCGGCTGCCGCCCATCAGCGGAGCCAAGCAGGGGCGCAACTTTTTCTCTAAACTCTTCGGGTTCCAGTATGCCAAGAATGCGATCGCGTATGTTGCCATCGCGATCGACGACAACTGTCACCGGTAAAACCTCGCCTATCTGATACTCATCCATAAAATCCGAAGTACCGAAAAGCACGGGATAGTTCAGCTTGAATTGACGGGCCTTCCGGCGGATGCTGGTTCTACTGTCATCCGGGTAAGTAACGCCGATGATTTGCAACCCCCGAGACTCGTGCTCTTTTTGCAGTTTTACGAGTTCGGGCATCTCCACGAGACAAGGCGCACACCACGATGCCCAGAGATTTATCAAAACGACTCGGCCTTTGTAGTCGCTCAGTTGCACATTGCGTCCATTCAAGTTCTTAAGCCGGAAGGCAGGCGCAACGGTAGATTGATTTGGAGCTGGCTGGCTGGTTTGTGCCGGGCCGTTGGTAGCTGTTTGAACGACTAACAAACTCGCAAGAAGAAGTGTGAGCATCATTTCCTCGCGTCAATAAAGATACCTTACGCCCAAAAGGAAGTTACGGTCTGTTCGCAGGACAAGCGGTCCCGAATTCAAAACAACGGGAAACTGATAGCTCGCCTCAAGAACGAGCCGCGGGCTTGCGGTGAATTGCAGCGCGGGCGCGAGATAGAATTCAGATGAGCTGCTGCCTGGTGCTTCGCGTCCACCGACGCGCGCGCGATTTCGATATGAGTAGGTCGTCTCCAAAATCACAAAGAGCTCTCTCCCGGGATTCTGATACTTCAACGGCAACAGCACATACTCAAGATCGGTGTTGAGCCGCAACTCGTGTCCCATCCGAAATCCATCTCGCTCGCCGCGCAGCGTGCCTTCAATGTTGGCACCATAAACAAAACGGTGGTGGGCTTGAGAGTACGAAACATCGGTGTGAAATGCCAATCCACCGTTGATCGGACTGAGCTGCTGCCGAACCAATTCAGGCGCTGCGAGCTCGTCTATGCCGGGGCTAGCTTTCTTCCCCGTTGGCAGCTCCAACCCTAATCGCAGAGCTGCTTGTCGATCACCCCAGGTTTCAAGCGTGCGATAAAACCTGTATTTGCCCCAGACAACGGTGTTGCCAAACCCAGTCCCCGAGCCGGACTGTGTTCCGTCCTCAAATGATGCTTTCTGATAAGGAATCTCGCCCTCGAGTTGAAGAGTAGGCGTCGGGGTGTACGAAATCGCCAGGCGGACCGCGTGCCGAGTAACCTCCAGACCGCCGAGGTGCTGACGAACAAAAAAGTAACGCGGGGTCACAGCTCCGCCCTTATAAACCGTCAGTCCGGGGCTCGTCGTTCGTACAGGCGCGGCTAACAAACGAGACCCACTCCGCACCCCGTTCAACGACACCTGAATTCCGGTAAGACTCAGTTCCGCATCATGCTTTTTGGGTACAACCGGCTCTGACGCAGGCAACTGTCTTGAGGCGCGCGCGTGAATGACCTCGCGAGCATTGGCTTCCTGCCCGACTGTTTCCCAATCACCGGTCACTTCTATGCGAGCGCCGGCATCCAGTCCCTTGAGTGATTGATCGACGGTTTCACCAAGGAAAAAACGCTGCTTTGAAGTATCAGACTCGACCCACCATCCCAGATCATCCCGCGCCAACACCCCCGCAACCGTGATCTCTGCTGACGCCAGCGTATATCCGGCTTTCTTTAGCGCAGCTCGTAGAGCTGCAAACGAAACCGGTTTGTCGGCCTTAGGCGTAAAGACTCCAAGCCCACGCTTGATGTCGGTTACTTTTATGTCGTCAATCTTCGGTGCAAAGTTCAGTCGGCTCACGGCCTTCTTGATGTTGTACACTCAGTTGCCGCAAAGATATCCGGCGATCTTCATTTGAACCGAACTGACGCCGGCTCGACTCACGCCTGCGCTGCCGGCGAACATCGCTAAGGCAACGAGTGTAAGGAAAAAACGCTTTCTCATTTTTCTCCTGTCATGTTTGATCAGCGACCTTGATCGAGTCACAGCTTACAACCAAGCAAGCGCAGAAACCATATGCCGACGATTCTTGAGAGCGCCAATGCGATTAGAAAGAAACGCTATAACTAAACCCGGGGTTCTTGCTCTGCGCGAGCAGGAAAGTAAACACGTGACGCCGAAAAACATAGCTGAGCGAAGGGTGGACCTTTACACCATCGAAGATGATCTGCGATGACAGGTTGTCGCGGAAGTTGATGTTCAACCCGCCAATGGCCAGGAATCGATCTTCATAGGTGCTATACGCTACCCCAACATACGGCGCAACCGGCAGCTTGATCTCGCGCTGCAGGTTCTTGCTGACCGTTGCATAGAATGACTGCCCGGATGGTGTGCCAATGCGATCAGAACTGGTGCCGAGGATAAGCGCCGGCCTTCGTTCTGTTTCGGTGATGGCCACCCAGTTTGCGAGAGGGTTTACATCATCCGCACGCGGGTTGTACTCCACTCCCAGTGAGAGTCTGGGGTGCACTCGATATGTTAACGTCGTGCGAACGCTCGCCCGCGGTATCTGATCGCTCAGATAGCGAACCCCAAACGTCCATTTGTCCGGATTAGTGTTTTCTGCCCCGCTCACGGCGCGGCCTTCACCCGGTCAGAGTGGTCAACTTGGTACGCTTGACGACTTGTTCGGTTTGGTCGTCGTCGCCGCCACTTGCTGATTCGATTCTTTTTCAGCCGCCGCGAGCAAGCTATCCAGCTGCTTCTTTAGCTCCGCCGGTTTGATAATGCCTCTGAACTTAGCGGCGATTTTCCCGTCTCGCCCGATAACTACAGTTCCCGGAAGAGCCGACCCCAATCCGAATCGCTGCATGTCTTCTGCGCTCGCACCAAGCCATACAGGAAAGTTCACCTTTGAGCTCTTTATGAACTGCAGCACTTTCTGCTTATCCGCGGCCGTATCAGCCGCCGCCCCGATTACTTGCACGCCCAACGCAGCGTAATGGTTTTGAATTGCGGCAAGATCGGGCATCTCTTTGAGACACGGCACACAATAAGTCGCCCAAAAATTCAAAACTACAACACGACCGCGATAAGCGCTCAATTGTTGCTCGACGCCGGAAAGGTCCTTCAAGGTCAGATCGACTTCCGTACCTATTACATTGACCTCGGGCTGAGTGACGGCAATTGGCTCGCCGAGCACCGTCAGGCTATCGACCTTGATGAACAGGCTGTCCTTCTTTTTGCCAGTAACCCCCTGAACCGATATTAGCTTTCCAATATACTCGAGCCAGTTCTTGCCTGGCCGTTTGTACTTCCCTAACTGGAGCTCATAAAACGTAACCTCGCCTTGAGAGTTTGCCACGGCAAGAAGCGTCGGGTCGTCGTTCCCGACACACTCGACAGCTTTGTCGAGATCGTCTCGAGTGCCGTACGGCGTGGTCTTGCGGTCTGCTTTAGCCCAACAGTCCCTGCAACAAACTACCTGGCCTTCAAGCTTCACCGGACCAGGCCGCGAGCCTTGCGCATTCGCTGCCGAAACCGAAATCAACAACAGCAAGATCGCTGCCGTCAACAATTGCTTCATCTGGTTACCTCCAATAACAAACATTATAGAGCGCCGTCGCATATTGACGAATTAGTGCTTCATCTTTCCTGGGCGTACGCGCAAGAAGACGTGAAAACTCGTTGGGCTTGATCCGTAAATTGGCTTCAACCCACCGGGCACGTGATAAAACGTTACGTCGGCGCCGAGACCGACTCGGAGCTTGGGACTGGCGATGATGTCGCGGGTTCCGCCAAACGTGAATGCTCCTATGCGGAAAGTTTGATCAAAATGGTCGTTCATTCCCGAGCCGCTGATATCGGTATGTGAGTCAATCAATCCCGGACGACCAAATATGTTCTCCTCGAGCAACCCCGTTTTATCCACCAGCTCGATCCTGGTGTAAAGGTAGTTCTTATCGAGAAAGTTCGCCGTCGATTCGAGAAGGTAAGCATTCGAGTCGCCGTGCCGTTCGTGGTTTCGTCCCCAGATCAGACTCGACGCCCAGTTGCCATCCTCCCAGGCACGGTTGTGAGAAATTGATGCCGTCATCCGCTGGAGGTTGCCGGGTTCAAGCGCTTCCGGATTGACCAAATGGCCGTATGAAAACTGCATCGTCCAATCAGGCGTCGGCGTGAACCAGACTCTCCCGCTCCAGGAATCGAGTTTTCCTTTTTGAATGTCCTTGCGTTGTTCATCCGGCTCGGCGCCATGAAATAAAGAGCTTTCAACTCGGAAACGCCACGCTGTCACTCCAGCGGTGATCACCCCGTGAGTGATGTGTGTGGAGTCTTGCCAGTGATGTCCAAGCGGTGCGGCTGGATTCTCCGCGGCAGACATTCGGTGCATGAAAGCCACCGGGCCGAGCGCCGGTTCGCCAACAGGCCCGCCGTAGAAATTGAGCGATACTTGTTCTGACAATCGAATGTTGTAAGC
>Ga0075418_10010778_pt1 | contig 10227 bp, 2 predicted proteins | sample SoiMetdeltSBSDD2_FD_81776 | JGI IMG/M metagenome (GOLD analysis project Ga0075418, IMG submission 81776) | Bulk soil microbial communities from a Populus tree surrounding site in Tennessee, USA - Soil MetaG P. deltoides SBSDD2 | ecosystem: Environmental > Terrestrial > Soil > Tree plantation...
GACTGTGACTTCTGTCAAATAGGACCGATGATGCCAGGAGGGCTGAAAATGGGGTCTGCAGGTCAACAGGGTGTAGATGGAAGCAGTCGGTACTTGCTCGACCAGAAGACCGAGCAACTCCAGGGTCGTTGGGTCTGTCCAGTGCAGGTCTTCCAGGATAAAGAGTACCGGATGACGTTCGGCAAGTTCCTGCAAGAGCGCCACGATAGTTGCGAGCGCTTTTTGGCGCTGTCTTTGAGGAGAAAGGTGCAGCTGTGGATATGTGTCTTCGGGTATGGGGAGTGAGAGCAGAGGAGCAAAGAGTTGTACAGATTCCTCCAAGGGCAGTCTATACTGGCTCAGTGTCTGTTCGAGCTTGCCCAACTTCTCGTTAGGGGTCTCCTCAGCTTGAAACCGTAACAGGCGTTGGAACAAATCCGTGAGAGGAAACAGCGACGTATTTTCAAAGTAAGATAAACTCCTGCACTCCCAGCACGTATGGGGCTCGTTGGCAGCATGCTCTTTGAGCATTTGGACCAACCGTGACTTCCCGATACCAGCGTCACCACTCAGTAAGATCACCTGTCCTTGACCAGATTTCGCTTGCTCCCACCGCTCTAGCAAAAGCGCGACTTCCGATTCGCGACCCACCAGTGGAGTCAGTCCCCTGGGCTGAGCCACATCCAGGCGACTGGTGGCACCACTCGCACCAAGCACGTGGTAGATGCGCATGGCCTCGGTGACGCCACGCAGCGCTTGTACTCCCAAGTCCTGGCACTGAAAATACCCCTGCACTAAGCGATAGGTTGCGTCATTGATGGCAACCGTATTGGGCGCAGCCAATCCTTGTATCCTGGCAGCAATATTCGGAGTCTCGCCCAGGGCTAAGTGTTCGTGACGTCCCTGGTCGCCCATGGCCCCAATCACGACCAACCCGGTATGTATCCCCAGCCTGACAGCCAGGGTGATGCCTGTGGCGTGGGGTAACCGCGTAGGCAGGCCATCCATCGCAGCGAGGATACCCAAGGCAGTGCGTACAGCCCTCTGCGCATCGTCCTCGTGGGCGCTAGGATACCCAAAATACACGAGAAGCCCATCGCCCAAAAGTTGAGCAATGTGCCCATCATAACGTCGAATCACTTCTGTACAGGCGGTGTGATACGCACGGACCACGTCTCGGTACTCTTCGGGGTCGAGCTGGCTGGAGAGTTTCGTGGAGTCCACCAGATCACAGAACATCACGGTGAGCTGGCGCCGTTCCGCTTCGGGCGTGGGAGGGGTGACTGGAGCGGCCTCGCCCTGCACCAGAGAGACGTCCAGCGTGGCAGGCGGAGGCATTGGAGAGGCGGGGGTCGGTGCGCTGGACGTGCCACCCGTCCACACCAGGACTCTGCCCTCTTCATCCACCGCCAGACGTTTGGCATAGATGAGTTCATCCTTGAGAGCCTCCAGGTCCTCGTCATCCAGCGCGAACTGGCGCTTCAGCGCCCGATAAGAGACCCGGCCGCGTTGGGAGAGGAGGTCCTGGACCTTGTCCAGCACGTCATAGAAGTCCATCACCGCTCCTCCATCTGCGCCAGGGCCGCCTCGGTCTGAGGAAGCCAGAACGTCATTTCCATCGACCTGTACATCTCAATAGCCGTAGACAGCGCAGCGCGGGCCTGCTCGCGCTGGCTGGTGGCGGCATACAGAGTGCCGAGGCCCCGGTGGCAGTGCGCCTGTAGCGGGCGCATGCCCAGTTCTTCGGCTAGGGCGAGGGCCTGGTGGTAATGAGCGGTAGCCTGGGCCACGTCCAGGGGCTCACGACGCCTGGCAACATCGCCTAGGAGCCGGTAGGCATGCGCCTGATAGCCGCGCCCTGTGTGGGTGCGGGAGAGTTCGAGCAGGCGTCCTGCATACGTACTCGCCTCGTCCATGCGGCCGACAAGGAGCAGGGCCTCGCTCAGCTCAGTGAGCACGAGGGCATGGCAGAACATGCGGTGCCCGGTGCCCACACGCTCTCGCATCTGGTCCAGGAGCGGCAGGGCCTCGGCAGTACGCCCGGCCAGAGCATAGGCCACACTCAAGAGGCTGGCGATGATGGGAAAGATGAGTATGTTGGCGAGCTGGGAGAGCGCCAGACCCTGTTCGAGCACGTGGATGGCGGTGTGGACGTCTCCCTGGCGGCAGGAGACGAGACCAGCAAACCACAGCGCAGCGGCTATACTGGCGGGATGCGCCACCGTCTCGCCCAACCGTACCGCGTCTTCTCCCATGCCGGTTCCCGTGGCGAAGTCTCCCAGTTCAGCCAGGCCCCAGGCCACGAAGCCGCGGTGTGTTGCCGCGGGCAGGATGGGGAGGCCAAAGCGCGCCTCGTACAACTCGCTGGGGATCAACGCGATCACCCGCCGCGCCATGTCTAGCCCCTGCCGAAAATCCCCAGCAGCATAGTATGCCAAGCTCAGCTGGGCCTGGGTACTGACCTGGACATCAAACACCCCACTGGAGCGAGCCAACCCCAGGGCACGCTGGCCAGCTGTAATGGTATGCTCATGCTCGCCTCTCGTTGAGAAATATATGCATAGATAGCCAGCAATCCGGCCGAGCCGCTGCGGATTGTCCAGCCGCTCGGCAAGAGCCTCCGCGGCGTAGAGGTGGTCGAGGAGCCGTGCCTGTTCATCGAGCGGCAGCAAGGCATTGTGCAGGTCGAAGCGCAAATCGATCGCCTGCTCCAACGTGTCGCGGCGCTCAGGGAGCTGTGCCAGGGCCGCCAGCGCCTGCTCAAAATACGCCACGGCTTCACGGTTTGCCGAGCGCGCGAAGGCCTTGGCACCAGCCTGCCGGCAGTAGGCGAGTGCCTTGTCCCACACCTCGCCCCGCAGGGCGTGATGGGCGAGCTGCTCGACGTGTTCAGTGAGGCGGTCCGCAGAGAGCTGGGTGAGGGCTGTGACGATCTGGGCGTGGAGGACGCGTCGCCGCTCCTGGAGTAGACTCCCGTAGGCCACCTCGTGGGTGAGGGCGTGCTTGAAGGTGTATTCGCGCTCGGGGAAGAGTCGCGTCTCATAGAGAAACTCCGCGGCCTGCAAGCGGGTCAAGCCCTGCTGAAGCACCTCCTCGGGCACCTCAGCAATCGCCTGCACCAGCGACAAGGGCACCTCCGTGCCAATCACGGCAGCGGTCTGGAGGAGGCGTTTCTCCTCGGGTGGCAAGCGGTCGATACGGGCGGCCAGCACCGCCTGCACGGTGGCGGGGACCTGAATCGTCGGCAGGGCCTGCCCCAGCCGATAGGCCCCGCGCTCGCCAATCAGGGCCTGCGTCTCGACCAAGGTACGCACGCTCTCTTCCAAGAAAAAGGGATTGCCCTCGGTCCGTGCAATGAGCAGGTGGGTGAGCGGCTGCAGTCTGGTATCGTCCCCGAGCAGGGCGTGCAACAACTCGTCGGCGCTCACAGCCGAAAGCGGGTCCAACCGGAGCTGCGTGTAGGAGGTCTTGCTCCCCCAGCCGTGCTGGTACTCCGGCCGATAGTTGACCAGCAGCAGGAGGCGGGCGGACGGCAGGCTCTCGATCAAGCTCCCCAGCAGGTCCTGCGTCTCTGCATCCATCCAGTGCAGATCCTCACACACCAGCAGGAGCGGGTGTTCCTGGCTCTCGCGCAGGAGCACCCGCTTGAGGGCGTCAAGTGTGCGCTGGCGGCGCTGGGGTGGATCGAGCTGTACGAATGGACTGTCCTCCGGCAGGGCATCCAGCAGCGCCAGCAGCGCTGGGACCGTGTCCTGGAGGGTTGGGTCGAGGGTCAAGACCTGCCCGGTGACCTTGGCGCGGATGGTGCGCGTGTCGTCGTGCTCTTCCACGTGGCTATAGCGCTTGAGCAAATCAATGACGGGGAAGTACGGCGTCGCTTTGCCGTACGACACCGACGCACTTTCGAGCACCAGCCATCCCGACGTGTGGTGGGCATGGATGAACTCGTAGACGAGGCGCGACTTCCCCACGCCCGCCTCACCGACGATGGCCACGACCTGGCCATGCCCCGCCCCGACTCGCTCCAGCACCTGCTGCAGCGCCGCCAGCTCCTGCTGCCGTCCCACGAAGCGCGTCAACCCCCGCGCCGCGGCGGCCTGCAAGCGGCGGCGGAGGGGGCTGACTCCCGTCAGTTCGAACACCTCCACCGGGTCTGCGAGCCCCTTGACTGGCACCGGCCCCAAGGCCGTGACGTGCACGAGACCCTCAACCAGGCGCAGCGTCGCGGCGGGCAATCGGATGGTCCCCGGCGTCGCCGTCTGTTCCATCCGCGCCGCCAGGACCGTGGTCTCCCCCACGGCGGAGTAGTCCATGTGCAGGTCGTTGCCAATGACGCGCACCACGACTTCCCCGGCATTGAGCCCCACGCGCATGCGCAGCTCTAGGCCGCGGGTGCGGCGCACGTCCTCGGTATAGACGCGCATCGCGCCCTGCATCGCCAAGGCGGCATAGCAGGCACGCAGGGCGTGGTCCTCGTGGGCAATGGGGGCACCAAACAAGGCCATAATGCCATCGCCCATGACCTGGTTGACGGTACCCTCAAAGCGATGCACCGCATCCATCATGTGGTGCAGCGCGGGGTCGAGGAGCTGTTGGGCAGCTTCGGGATCAAGGCCACGGATGAGTTCGGTGGAGTCTTTGAGGTCGGCGAAGAGCACGGTGACCTGCTTGCGTTCGCCTTCCAGCGCACTACGGGAGGTCAGAATTTTCTCCGCCAGATAGGGGGGCGTGTAGGTGAGCGGCGCGGGCGCTGATGCCGCTGCTGGGGCAGGGGGCGAGGCCACGTCCCCAATCCAGACGAGCACTTCGCCGTCCTCATCAGCTGCGAGCCGTTGGCCCTTGATCAGTTCGACGGTCAGGTCCTCCAGGGCAGCGGCGTCGAGCTGAAACTGCCGCTGGAGCGTGCGATACGTCAGACGGCCCCGCTGCCGCAGGAGCGTAATCACCTGATCCATCACCGCGACAAAGTCCACCGCGTCTCCTCCCTGCCAGGTGCTCGGCCTCTGTGCTTATAGGCGCATGCATCATAGCATAGACGGCAGGTAGGTGCTGAAGGAAGTAGAGGTGTGAAGAGACGTGAGGAGGTCTCGTGCGACGATGTTGGGCGTAAGGTAACACGATGAGGACGGATAGCGCTCCCCATGATCATCACGCGTCCACCTGCGCCAGTGCCGCTTCCGCCTGAGGCAGCCAGCAGGTCATGTCCATGGCCTGGTACATCTCGATGGCCGTGGACAACGCGGTGCGGGCCTGCTCCCGCTGGCCGGTCGCAGCATACAGCATGCCGCGACCCCGGTGGCAGTGGGCCTGGAGCGGGCGCATGCCGAGTTCTTCGGCCAGGGCGAGGGCCTGGCGGTAATGCACTTCGGCCAGCTCGCTATCAGGGGGATCGCGGTGCCTGGCGATGTCGCCGAGGAGACGCAAGGCATATGCCTCGTGACCTCGTGCCTGATGGGCACGGGAAAACTCGAGGGCGTACTGCGCCTGGGTAGACGCCTCGTCCAGCTGGCCAGCCAGCAGATACGCTTCACCCAGCCAGACTACCCAGAGTGCATGGTCCCACATGTACCGTATGGCGACCGTCTGCGCGACGGTCTGCTCCAGCAGCGGCAGGGCCTCGGTAGTCCGTCCGGCGAGCGTATAGGCCGCCCCCAAGGCCGCAGCGACGATGAGGCCCCAGAGCCGGAGGTGCGCCTCTTGCGCGAGGGCGAGGGCTCGTTCAAGCGCGGAGATGGCCTGGGGGAGGTCGCCCTGGCGCAGGGCCCGAAAACCTACGCTCCAATATATGTGGGTACGGCTATACGGGTGATTGGCGGCCTCGGCAATCCGCACCCCTTCCTCGGCGGGCCCTCTCCCCTCGATGAAGGCGCCACACTCGGCAAGGCACGTGACGAGGAAACTGCGGGATTGCACGGAAACCAGCCCAGGCAGGCTGAAGCGCTCATGAAGGAGCTCGCTGTGGAGATTCCCTACGCACTGTTGGAACAACTCTATCGCCCGATGATAGGCTCCCACGTTGCGGTAAAGAGCCCCCAGTAAGTATTGTGTCACAACCGTGAGACCTACGTCCCCCAGGGTCGTAGCAATCGCCATGGCGCGCTGCCCAGAGGCAAGAGCACGGTCAGGTTCACACATTTGCACAAAATGGGCAAGCAGATGGGCCGCAACCCCCCCGAGCCGGCGTGAATCCCCCAGGGCCTCCGCACGGGCTTGCGCTTCCTGCAAGCAGACGAGGATCTTCTCAGGCTCTCCCAGCGGGTAGAGCGCACTGCGCAGAGCGAGGCGGAGATCAATCGCCTGCTCAAGGGCCTCGCGGCTCTCTGGGAGGTGTTGCATGGCTACCAAGACTTGCTCGAAGGCAGCCACCGCCTCTCGATAGGCCGAGCGTGCCACAGCCTGCTCCCCAGCCTGCCGGAAATAGGTCACGGCCTGGTCCCACCGCTCGCCGTGCTGCGCATGGTAGGCCAGCAATTCGGGCGTTGTCGCCGCTGTCTCGGGAAACTGGGCCTCCAGGACCTGGAGAATACGCTGATGGTACTGCTGCCGCGCGCTGCGGAGCAGCGACTGATACGCGGCATCCTGCACCAGGGCATGCTTAAAGATGTAGGTCGCGTGGGGTGGCATCCCCCGTTGGTACACGAACTCTGCCTCTACCAACTGGTGCAGCCCCTGTTGCAACGTCTCTTCGTCCCAGAGCGAGACAGCGTGCAGCAGCTCATAGGAAAACTCGCGTCCCAGCGTCGCCCCGAGTTGTGCCAGGGCCTTTACCATGGCCAGGCGATCGAGCCGCGCCATCAGCGAGTCGTGCAGGGTGGCGGGAATCGCCAGCGGGGGCAGCGGCCCCGTCAGCGCATAGCCTTCCTCCCGCTCGTGGAGCAGTCCCGACTCCAGCACCATCTTCGTCAGCTCTTCGACAAAGAGCGGCACTCCATCCGTCTTGGCCACGATCTGCGCAACCACCTCTGAGGGCAGGGTCTTATGGTGCGCCACTCGGAGGATCATCTCTGCGGCCTGTGGGCGCGTCAAGCGATGCAGCGTCACCTGGGTCAGATGGGAGCGCCCCGTCCAGGGGGGGCTGAAGTCAGGTCGAAAGGTCAACAGCGCCAGAATGCGGGCGGTAGGGCCTTGATCGACCAGGAGGCTCAGAAGCTCCAGGGTGGACGGATCGACCCAGTGCAGGTCTTCCATGACAAAGAGCACGGGCTGCTGGGCAGCGATACGCAGCAGGATCGTCAGCAGGGCATGCAGGGTTTTCTGCTTCTGCTGCGCGGGCGACAGGGGCAGGGGGGCATACTCCGCCGGCAGCGGCAGGGAGAGGAGGGTAGCAAAGAGGGGCACGGCCTCCCCCAGCGGCAGGCCATACTGTGCTAAGAAGTCCTCCAGTTTCCTGAGCCTCTGCTGTGGTGGCTCCTCCCGGTCGAAGCGCAGCGCCACCCGTTCCAGCAGTTCGATCATCGGATACAGGGCCGTGTTCTGGTGATAGGGTGAACACTGACACGGCGTGAGCCACGCCTGCGGCTCGCGGGCCACGTGGTGCGTCAGCACCCGCACCAGGCGGGATTTGCCAATGCCCGCTTCGCCACTGAGCAGCACCACCTGCCCGAAGCCGTCCTTGACCTGCTCCCAGCGCTCCAACAGCAGCGCCACCTCTTGCTCTCGACCGACCAGCGGGGTCAGGCCCATGCTACCAGCCGCTTCCAGGCGACTGCGGGTCATACTCTCATGCAGTACCTGATAGATTTCCAATGACTGGGCAAGGCCTTTCAGAGGCGGGGTACCTAATGACTGGCAGGCAAAGAGGCCGCCAAGCAGCTGATAGGTGGCGGCACTGAGCACCACCGTATTTGGCGCTGCGATCCCTTGCAGGCGGGCCGCCAGGTTGGGCGTCTCGCCGAGTGCCAACTGTTCCTGTCGGGTGTCTCCTCCCACGTCACCCACGACGACCAGCCCCGTATGGATGCCCAGACGCACGGCCAGGTGCACCCCCCGCTCCCGCGTCGGACGGGTATTGAGCTGTCCCAGGGCCTCGACGATGCCCAGCCCGACCCGCACGGCCCGCTGCGCGTCATCTTCGTGTGCCAGAGGGTAGCCGAAGTAGACGAGGAGACCGTCCCCCAGATACTGGGCGATATACCCCTCATAGCGAGTGATCACCTTGGCGCAGGTATCTTGATAGGCTCGTACGACCTCACGCAGGTCTTCCGGGTCGAGTTGGCTGGCGAGCACGGTCGAATCCACCAGGTCACAGAACAGCACGGTGAGTTGACGGCGTTCGGCTTCGGGGGTATGTAGTATGGTTGGTGTGGCTTCAACCTGAGCAGGAGTGCCTTCCGACATGGCAGGCAGCGGCACTGGCGAGGCGGTGGTCGGTGCGCTGGACGTCCCCCCAGTCCAGACAAGCACTCGACCCTCTTCATCCATGGCCAGCTGTTTGGCGTAGATGAGTTCATCCTTGAGGGCCTCCAGGTCCTCGTCATCCAGCGCGAACTGGCGTTTCAGCGCCCGATAGGAGAGCCGCTGCTCGCGTTGCAGCAATTCGATTACCTGGGTACGGAGGGCGGTGAAGTCCATTACCTGCCCTCCACCTGTGCCAGTGCCGCTTCGGTCTGGGGGAGCCAGAAGGTCATGTCCATGGCCCGGTACATCTCGATGGCCGTTGAGAGTTCAGTGCGGGCCTGCTCCTGCTGGCCGGTGGCGGCATACAGCATGCCAAGGCCCCGGTGACAGTGGGCCTGGAGCGGGCACATACCCAGCTCGTCGGCGAGGCCTAGCGCCTGGCGGTAGTAAACTCCAGCCTGATCGCTCGCCGGAGACTCGCGCTGCGCAGCAATCTCGCCCAGGAGACGCAGGATCCACGCCTCATTGCCCCGTTCCTGGTACTCACGGGCATGCACCAGCGCCCGCTCGGCGAGAGCTGGCGCCTCCTCCAGACGACCGGCCAGCAGCATGGCTTCGCCCAGCGATGCCATCCGACGCGACTGCCCGGCCTGTATTTTCATCGTGGTGGCTTGCTGCACCGCCTGCTCCAGCAGCGGCAGGGCCTCAGTGACCCGCTCGGCCTGGGTATACGCCGCGCCCAAGGTCGAGGCGGCATAGCAGAAGAGGTAGAGGAAGTTCGCTTCCTGGCAGAGCGCCAGGCTGCGTTCGAGCGCGGAGATAGCCTTATGAAAGTCGCCTTTGCGGAGGTACAGCTGGCCGATACCCTGATACGCAAAGATAAAGCTCCCTGGGTGCGCGACCGCCTCGGCAATGCGGAGCCCTTCGTCGCTGTGGGCCATCGCCTCGGCAAATTCGCCCAGCTCAGCGAGGCAAGAGACGAGGTTGGTACGGGAGGTAATAGAGGGAGGGGTCCCAATGCCGAAGTACGCATAGCGTAGCTCCCCTTCGAGGAAGACCAGATTCCTCCTCAGGAGGTCTATGGCTCGACGATAGTCGCCCAGGTCATGGTAGGTGGTGCCCAGGAAGTACTGGGGCATGACCCGGAGGGCACCGTCCCCGAGGGCCTCAGCGATGGCAAGGGCACGCTGGCAGGACGCTACACTGCGGTCATAGTCCCCCTGCACCCGGAAATACCAGCCCATCAAGGCGGAGACCTGTCCCAGCCGCTGTTGGTCCTCCAGCGCCTCAGCGAGGCTTGCGGCGTGCTGCAGGTGTATGAAGAGTTGCTCGTGTTCTCCCAGGGCCGAGAGCATTGTGCGCAGGGCAAGTCGCAGATCGATGTCCTGCTCGCATGTGTCACGCGTCTCCTGCAGATACGCGAGTGCATTCAGGGCCTGCTCGAAATATCCTACGGCCTCGCGATGGGCCGACCGCGCCATGACTTTCTCCCCTGCCTGTCGGCAGTATACGAGAGCTTTGTCCCATACCTCGCCACGCAGAGCATGGTAAGCGAGCCGTTCCACCTCCTCGACGACTCGGTCCCCCGCTATCTTTTCCAGCATCTCGACAATGCGGGCATGCAGCACCCGCCGCCGCTCCTGCAAGAGACCACTATAGGCCACTTCGTGGGTGAGGGCATGTTTGAAGGTATACTCTCGCTCGGGGAACAGGCGCGTCTCATAGAGAAACTCCGCCGCCTGGAGCTGCGCCAGACCACGCTGGCGCACCTCCTCGGATAGCTCGGCAATGGCCTGCAGCAGTGGCAAGGGCACCTCCGTGCCAATGACCGCAGCCGTCTGCAAGAGACGCTTCTCCTCGGGTGGCAATCGGTCAATACGCGCCGCCAAGACTGCCTGCACGGTGGCTGGC
>Ga0075418_10010779_pt1 | contig 10227 bp, 9 predicted proteins | sample SoiMetdeltSBSDD2_FD_81776 | JGI IMG/M metagenome (GOLD analysis project Ga0075418, IMG submission 81776) | Bulk soil microbial communities from a Populus tree surrounding site in Tennessee, USA - Soil MetaG P. deltoides SBSDD2 | ecosystem: Environmental > Terrestrial > Soil > Tree plantation...
AGGTCGTGCCTTCGCGGTGCCGACAGCAGGATCCTCGCTGCCTCGGAGGCGGCGCCAATGTAAGCGCGATCGCCGTGGATCAAGGCCAGTACCATAGCCCCCTCGAACAGTAGCCACAGTTCGCGAGCGCGATACTTTGCGGCTGGAATTCCAGCCGCAGCAAGCAGCTGGGCCAAGTGCGATTCCAATAACGCCTTGTGCTGCTTTGCGATCTTGCGCGCGGGATGGCCCGGCAGATCGGCGAGCTCGATGACCAGTCGGGTGAAGCCAGACCCGGCCCACCTGGGCCGTGCCGCCCACGTGGCAAGCTCCTCGAAGATTGCCGCGACCATCTCGCCGGCCGTGCCGGAAAGCTTGCTGCCAAAGGTCTGAAACGCATCGAACGCGAGGTGGTGCTGGGCGTCCAGCACTGTCGCCAGCAACTGGTCCTTGCTCACGAAGTGAGCGTAGAGCGTTCGCTTCGTGATGCCAGAGGCTTCCGCAATCTCGTCCACGCTGACGCGTGTGAACCCCTTTTTCCTAAAGAGCACATAGGCGGCATCGAGTATGCGGCCCCGAGTCTTTGCTGCCGAACGCACCATTGCACCAGGGTCCCTGAAGTATACTACATAGTGAGTTTACTTGACGCCTACCCGGATCGAAAGTGCGGCCTCTTGTTCCTTTCGATATCCGGAGCCCTTCATGCTCGCGTCCACCCAATCACCACAGGAACGGGCGGCAATCGGGCGAACCATCGCCGAGCTCTCGGCCGCCTTCGGCGACCGCCTCAGCACGTCACGCGCCGTCAGAGAGCAACACGCCAATACGACAACGTGGGTGCCGGGCAAACCGCCGGATGCTGTCTTTTTTCCGCGATCGACAGAGGACGTCCGGCAAGCGGTTCGAGTCTGCAGCGAGAATCGCGTGCCGATCATTCCGTTCGGCACCGGAACTTCGTTCGAAGGGCATGTGAACGCGCCGTTCGGGGGGATCTGCATCGATCTCGAGGAGATGAGCAGGGTACTCGCTATCCACGCTGAGGATTTCGATTGCGTGGTCGAGCCGGGGATCACGCGCAAGCAGCTCAACGAATACCTGCGCGATCAGGGCTTGTTTTTCCCAGTCGATCCGGGGGCTGACGCCTCCTTGGGAGGCATGGCATCGACGCGCGCCTCGGGAACCACTGCCGTTCGCTACGGCACCATGAAAGATAATGTGCTGGCCCTCAAGGTCGTGCTGCCGAACGGCGAGGTGATGTCAACGTCCCGCCGCGCTCGCAAATCGTCTGCCGGTTACGATCTCACGCGGCTCATCGTCGGCGCGGAAGGCACGCTTGGAATTATCACCGAGCTCACGCTCAAGCTGCATGCCATCCCCGAGGCGACGGCATCGGGCGTTTGCCGATTCCCGAGCATCAAAGCCTGTTGCGATGCCGCGATTGCGGCAATCCAGTCGGGCATCCCCATGGCGCGCGTCGAACTGGTCGACGCCATGCAGATCCGGGTCTGCAACGCCTACTCGAAGCTCTCGATGCCCGAGCAGCCGACCCTCTTCCTGGAGTTCCACGGCACGGAGGCAGGCGTTGCCGAGCAGTCGGAGCGCTTCGCTGAGATCGCGCGGGGGTGCAATGGGAGTCGCTTCGATTGGGCGATTCGACCGGAGGAGCGCAATCGACTTTGGCAGGCAAGGCACGACGTCTTCTGGGCTGCCAAGTCATACCGGGCCGGTGCGCAGGTCGTCGTGACAGACGTCTGCGTGCCCATCTCACGGCTGGCGGAATGTGTCACGGCCACTCAAGAGGACATTGCGAGGAGCGGGCTCGTTGCGCCGATCGTCGGGCATGTGGGAGACGGCAACTTTCACGCGTGCGTGCTGGTGATGATGGACAACCCTGCGGAGGTTGTCCGCGCGAAGGCTTTCATCGAGCGCCTGGCAGAGCGCGCGCTCGTCATGGAGGGCACCTGCACGGGCGAGCACGGCATCGGCGAGGGCAAGAAGCATTTTCTCGAGCCCGAGCACGGGCGCGCCGCCATCGACGCCATGCGCGCAATCAAACTCGCGCTCGACCCGCGCGGCGTGATGAATCCGGGCAAAATCGTCTAGCTGCTGGCCCCGCTCCAGCATGCAGGACTGATTGCGCGTCGGTCCAATCGCAGGAACCTGAACCTGGAGTTCGCAACCGCAATGGCGATCGGGCCACGAGCAGGGTCAGCCGCACCGGCTGCGTCGCTGCGCCCGGCGCTGGCATTGACGCTGGCTGCTCTGTTCTGGTCGGGCAACTTTATCGCGGGGCGGGCGATGCGGGGCCAGATCGATCCGGTAATGCTCAATTTTGCGCGCTGGTTGGCAGCGCTCGTGCTGCTGGCTCCCTTCGCCTGGCAAGACGCGTGCAGGAATGCCGGTGCCATCCGCCGCGAATGGCAGCTCATTCTCGGCTTGGGTGCAAGCGGCATCGCCGCGTTCCACACGCTCGTCTATCTCGCGCTGCAGACCACCACGGCAATGAATGCGCTGCTGCTGTTTTCGCTATCGCCCGTGGTCATTCTCGCCGGTGCGATACTGCTCGGCTTGGAATCCGCGACCCAGCGACAACTCGCAGGCGCCACTGTCTCTGTCACCGGCGCCGTGATCCTGATTACGCGCGGCGACGTCACCCAGATCCGCAACGTCGGCTTCACTGCCGGTGACCTTTGGATGCTCCTGGCGGTGGCGATCTGGTCCCTGTATTCGTTGCTGTTGCGACGCCGCCCGGCAGACTTGCCGCAGAGCGCTGCGCTGGCGGCAAGCATTGCTGCCGCGCTCCTGCTGCTCGGTCCTTTCCTGTGTCTATCTTCCACAACCGAGCTTGCTGTCTTTGCATCGGTGCCGATCCTGCTTAGCGTCGGCTACATTGCGCTATTTGCGTCCGTGCTTGCGTTCTTGTTCTGGTCGTACGGCGTCTCGCAGCTCGGAGCAAGTCGCTCGGGTCAGTTCATCCATCTCATGCCAGTCTTCGGCGCGATCCTCGCTGTCACTCTGCTCGAGGAGATTCCCGCACCGTCGCAGATTGCAGGTGCCGTACTCGTGCTGAGCGGCATCACGCTGTTCCAACTGCGACCCAGGGGGCGCACTCGCTCTCAACGGAGCTAGTCGTTTGGCGGGAGATGGCGGCGGGAAGTCGGCTTCTGTGAGCCACGCGGAGCGATCGCACCTCCGCGTGCTCCCAAAACCGTGCATGAACCTCTCGATTCACACGGCTTCCGATGTTCGGCTGCCGACATCCAAGAAGCGCCAATGAGTCTCTGGCTCCCCAGTGTCGCCGGCGCAGGCGTTTGAGCTTCCACTGCGCCCGCAGCACGCGCTTTGGCGTCGAAAAGCTAACTCATTGATTCTATTGGCTCCGCGGGTAGGATTCGAACCTACGACCAGCCGGTTAACAGATAACTGCCATGCAATGGCGTGCCACGGCATGCCATCCCCTGCATCGACCAACCTGTTGATTTGGTGGATAACCTCATCGCAACCCGTCGCGTCCCATGGCTAGCAATTGCACCCAAGCGCGTGCAGCTGTACCTGCCAGGTACGGAATCGGCGCGGGGGTGAGACACATGCCGCGGGTCTCCTTGACGGACCGCTTCGTGGGCGGCGTGAAATCCACGGACCAGACCGACTACTTCGACGATAGTGCCAGCACGCGCGGCCTGGCTCTGCGGGTGTCGAAGGGCGGGCGCAAGACCTGGACGCTACTCTTCACGCCGCCCGGGGTGGGCAAGCGCGCACGCATGACGCTTGGGACGTATCCCGCCACCTCCCTCGCGCGGGCCCGCACGTTGGCGATTGAAGCGCGGGCACACTTGCAGCAGGGGCAGGATCCGCGGGCCGTGCTGGCTGCCCAGGCCGCTGGCGCAATGACAGTGGCCGCAATCATCGAGAGCTTCCTTGAGAAGCATGCCAGGCCGAATCTGCGGAGCGCCAAGGAGATTGAGCGTCGATTGGCCAAAAATGTCACGCCCGTCATCGGCAGCGTGAAGCTCTCCGACCTTCATCGACGCGACATGAACCGGGCGGTCGACCCCGTATTGAAACGCGGACGCCGTGTGGAGGCTGGACGCGTCTTCGAGGACCTAAGGGCGGTCATCCGGTGGGCAGTCGCGCGTGGCGACATGGATCACAATCCGTTCGACGGGATGAAGAAGCCGATTGGCTCGACGCCGCGCGAGCGCACGCTCAGTGACGATGAGATCGTCAAGGTGTGGACCGACCTGCCTCTGGCGCTTGCTAGATCACCGGCATGCCAAAGGATCGTCAAGCTATGCCTGGTGACCGGGCAGCGCGTGGGCGAGGTCTCCGGTCTGGAGACGGCCGAACTCAACCTCGATGCCCGCACTTGGATCATTCCGGGCGCGCGAACTAAGAACGGACACAAGCACGTCGTTCCACTGTCCGACTCCGCCATCGAGATCATCAGGCAAGCTCTCGCCGACGCCGGCAAGGATGCGGAGTTCGTATTCCCCAACAAGGATGGGACTGGGTCGTTATCGCCGCTCGTCGTCGCCAAAACGCTCCTGCGTGCGCAGGAACGCTTCGGACTCGCACGCTGGACTGCGCATGACCTGCGGCGCTCAGCGGCGAGCGGTATGGCGAGACTCGGCGTACCCCCAATTGTGCGCGGCCACATCCTCAACCACCGGACCATCACCAAGGCCGGCGTCACGCTCGGTGTCTACAACCAATACGACTACGCCAAGGAGAAGCGTGAGGCGTTGGAGCGATGGGCGAGCTGGCTTGTCGGCCTGGGCGTTTTGGCGGTGGCGGCATGAACAGAGGGCATCGGGTTTCTGTCCAAGGCGATCTCATCGGTGAGGTTGTAATTCCGACCCTCGCTAACGTCGAAGCGCGCGAGCACCTCTTGCGCATCCTCGAGCCGCTAGTGAGCGTATTGTCTGCGACCCGAGAACACGCGGGAACACTGCCGGGGGAGTTCCTAGCCGCCTTTATTCGTGACATCGTCAACAATGTGCTGCCTCAAGCCCGGCAAACTCTGTCCAAATGCCTTGAGGAATTGAACGAGGCGCTATCGCGCCAGACCGTTGCCTCCCGGAGCAATGGGAAACGCCCCTGGTTGGCCCCGGAAAACCTTCACAAGCTTGCCGCGGCGTTTGGCAATCGATCTGCGCAACGTCCTGACCTCGATGACGCATTTTTTGAAAAGCTTGAAGCCGGTCACGTTGTATTTTGCCCGCTTTGCCGTGGGAAGATTGAAGGGTTTATCCATACCTATTGGATGATCTGCCAGGACAGAAAGGGCGATCATCAGCAGTTGGAACGAAAATGGAGGACCGGTGTAGTTCAGCAGGCAGCGTCGCTAGCTGCGTCGATTAAGGCGAGCGGTGCTCTCGAAGACGATCTGTGGATGCGGCTGAACGGCGTGAGCCCGGACATCATCGCGACGCTCGGCGCAATTTCCGCCTCAAGCCCTCCTCCTCCTAAGCGAAGCGAAGCCGATGGCTCACAAGAGGCTGCTAATACTACTGTCCAGACCGCTCGGAGTGTTGGCTATGGGCTCGGGCTTCTGATTCCAGCGCTAGATGTCTTCGCCGACGCCTACAAGAAGGTAGCGGACCGGCGAGCCGAGGAAGGGAATGCGAGAGAGCGCCGAGGCAGCGCCAGCGACACCGATTGGCTGCTAAAGGCACTTGCGCAAACGTACGCTATTGCCGGTGGCAGCGTAGCGATGCGCTGGGACAAGAGAGACAAGACAAAAGTTGAAGGCCCGTTTGCACGGTTTCTCCGGTCGGTTTGGGAAGTCCTGCCTCCGGTGGGCAGACCGAGGAGACCCGAAACATTTGCGCGAAGAGCCAAAGACCAAATTCTCCCGCAATTCAGCACGGGAGATCTCAAGCGCAAGCGCTGCCCGGACTGTGCGCTGATCGCGCTTGAACGCGCAGGTCGTCGGGCGTAGATGGCGAAATAAGGGTCCGCTACGGCGACCCCAAAATTGACACGGCGCTGACACGCCTCTGCGTCGCCCGTATATGGCTCTGCATCCTATGCCATGTGGAGCCACGACATGCACAACGTCCAGCGGACGGCGCTATCAACGACGGCGATAATGCCGGATGCCATGGCCGCCGTCGCGCCCGTACCCTTCGCGCCGACGGGCGCGCCAGCATCGGCGACGGCAGGCGCCGAGGACATGATGACTCTAGCCGCCGCATGCGCCTTTTTCGGCGGGGATAGGCCGCTTAATCCCTCCACCCTGTACCGCGGAATCAAGGCCAAGCGCTATCCGCCACCAGTGCGCGTCGGCCCGAACTCCTCGCGTTGGTTGAGGTCTGAGTGCCACGCTGCACGCCGAAAGCTAATCGAGGCGCGCGACGTCGACACGCCGGTTGCAGGTGCTGCCGCGCCCGCCCGCGCATCGGCCACGTCTGCCGTCCCCCCGCGAGCGCGGCGTCCCTTCGCAGTAGATGGGCCATGATGATGCAGCTTCTGCAGGCATCGACCCCCACAAAAAGCCGGTCGCTGCTCTGAGACAGCGTAGCCGCGCTGAAAAGAAGCCGAACACCGAAAACCCGTCTAGCGTATCGGCCGTCCAACACGATGGTAACAGGCAATGCGCATCGACCGCCGCAATCGACACAATGAACTAGCCGGCCTCCCAATCCAGGAGATCGCACGCGCCCTCGGCGGCGAAGTGCTAGGTGGCGACGGTTTCCTGGTGCCGGGCCCCGCCCATGGCCCGCATGATCGTTCGCTGCGAGTGTGGCTCGATCCGACGGCGCCTGACGGATTTCGTGTCCATAGTTTCGGTCGCGATTGTGACGATCCGCTCAGGTGCCGCGACTACGTGCGCGAGAAGCTGGGGTTGAAGCCCTGGCGGCCCGGCGCGTCGACCAGGCCGAGACCCAGACCTCGCCGGACCAGCAACACCGCAGCCCTAGAAGTTGGCATAGGTCAGCGCGACAAGGCCCGATGGCTCCGGGACCAATCTCGCCCGTCAAGCGTCACGTTGGTCGATTATCTAGCTTCGCGCGGCATCCGAATGCCGCTTGTGCCGACCACCCTTCGTTATATCCCACCACGCCCACCAAAACACCCCTACGCGGCCATGTTGGCCGCGTTCGCGCTCGCTCATGAGCCAGAGCCCGGCCGGCTCGCTGTGTCGCGGGGGGCGATCACTGGCGTGCATCTGACGCGCCTTCGCGTCGATGGGCGCGGCAAGGCAGGGACCGACCGCGACAAAATCATGGTCGGCCCATCGCTGGGCACCCCCATCGTGCTCGCGCCGCCGAACGATAACCTTGGGCTAGCGATTGCCGAGGGCATTGAGAGTGCACTAAGTGTCCACGTCGCAACGGGGCTCGGCGTATGGGCCGCAGGTAGCGCCAGTCGCATGCCGCATCTCGCTGAAGCGGTTCCGGACTACACAGAGATTGTAACCATCGTTGCGGACGGCGACGAGGTGGGTCAACGCAATGCCCATCTGTTGGCTGAGCGCCTTTTTGAGCGAGGCATTACTGTCGACATCAAGACGGTGGTGGGCAGCGTGGAAAGGGTCAACTCATGAGCTCTTTTCCTGACGCCAACGATGTATTGCGCGACGCGGGCGCAGATGCTTTGCGCCGTCAGCTCGATATGAATCGTCGACCCTACATCGGCTTGCAAAACGGCCGATCTACCGCCAATTCCCGCACATTGCCGATCATCCGCAGAGATGCCGGTCAGCTTTCACACATCGCAACCGAAGCCGAGCGGCATCTGATCGCTGCAGGGGTTCCCTTTTTCCAGCGTGCTGGAAAGCTCGTTAGACCGATCACATGTACGGTCCCAGCCTCCAATGAGCGGAAGGCGAAAACGGCTGCTCTTCGCAACGTTACTGTTGGGTACATGCGCGACCAGATGGGTCAGCACGTTGAGTGGCAGCGATACCGGCGACGTGAACAGGACTGGATCCCAACCGACGCACCAAAGGACGTGGCCGAGATCATCGTGGAGCGAGCCGGAGATTGGAAGTTTCCGCCTGTACAGGGTATATTGACTACGCCAACGTTGCGGCCGGACGGAACGATCCTCGCGGAAGGTGGCTACGATCCCCAGACACAGCTGCTGCTCATTGCTCCGCCCATCCTGCCGCCCATCCCAGAGTACCCATCGAGGTCCGACGGGCTCAAGGCCCTGAGTGTTCTTGATGACCTGCTGGAGGAGTTTCCATTCGTTGACGAGCCGAGTCGGAGCGTTGCTCTCTCCGCGATCATCACGCCGGTGGTACGCCCGGCTTTTTCAAACGCCCCAATCCACGTGGCAGGAGCGCCAACGCCAGCCACTGGAAAATCCTTCCTCATGGATGTCGCTTCTGCGGTCGCCGTCGGCCAGCCTTGCCATGTAATCGCCGCTGGCCGAGATGAGGCTGAAACTGAGAAGCGGCTCGTCGCGTGCGTCTTGGCTGGATATCCACTTGTCTCTGTGGACAATGTAAATGGTGAACTCGGCGGTGACTTTTTGTGTCAGCTCGCCGAGCGCCCACTTCTAAGTCCCCGCATTCTGGGTCGCTCGGAACAACCCATAATTCCAAATCGGATGACTGTGTTTGCTACGGGTAACAACATCCGTTTGAAGGGCGATTTCGTTCGGAGAGCGGTGACCTGTCGGTTGGACGCAAAGGCCGAGCGACCCGAGCTGCGCCGGTTTAAAAGCAACCCAGTAGAGAAGGTCCTTGCAAATCGTGCTCACTATGTGGCGGCCGTGCTAATAGTCGTGCGTTCCTATTTCGCTGCTGGCAAACCAGTGAAGCCGCCACCGTTTGGGAGCTACACAGGTTGGTCGGAGAGCGTCCGGGGGGCGCTCCTCTGGCTTGGCCGCGCTGACCCCGTTGACACGCTAGCGGCCGCGCGATCCGAAGATCCCGAACTGCAGACGCTGAATGCCGTTCTCGGTGCTTGGGCCCAGGCAATCGGGACTGGGCGTGGCAGCGCGTGTACGGCAGCCCAGGCTCTCTCTCGCCAAATTGATCACCTGCGCGAAGCCATCGAGTTGACCGGGGCCTGCAATAAGAAGTCTCCAACCAGGGCGCTGGGCAACTGGCTGGCAAGTGTCAAAGGCCGCATCGTCGACGGGCGCTCGTTTGCTCGCTTGTCGGACAACACGCATGGCCATGCTGCACTTTGTTCATTGAGCAGGTCGCATGAGTGCGATTTTGGCGGTTTTGGCGGTTTTGTGTCCACCGGATGGGCGGGAGTTGTCACTCTGCCATTTCTCGCCTGAGTGCTCCAACCAAACCGCTAGAACCTCCCGAACCGCCCCGAATCTTGCAGAGACGCCAAGCAGATTGGCCCAACTGCGCGCTTTCATCGAGGTGAGGATTGTATGACAGCCATCGTGCCTTTTGAGGCGCTTGCTGCGCGCGCGCTCGATGTGGAGCGGCTGACCGGGATCGCTGGAGGAGGGCGCAGTCCGCAGACGCTGCGAGCCTATTCCAACGACATGCAGAGCTTCACCGCGCGCCCACTGCCGGAGCTGGAGGATCGGCCACTGCCGCCGCGGTACGCGTCGGGGTTCGCAGAGCAACGTCAGCAGGCATGAGGAGGGTGCCCCATCGGCCCGCGTCACAGACACCGCTTTGGATGCCCCTGCCAGGATCAAACCGGCGATGGCTTGGGCGGTGGGTCGAGAAGCACGCTGATCGTCGCATCAGTGGGTTGTGGTTGGGGCGTTGCCGCGGACGAGCCAGTGCCGCGCATTGGAGGGTAGGTAGCGCGCCGAGGGCTCTGGCTTGAATGGTGATTTGGTGGGATTGGTGGGTTCCCGCCGGCTGCGTGCAGCGATCTCTTCTCGCAGCAAAATAGGGGGCAATTAGCGTGCGGGTTCGGCTGACACAGATCGACGGCAAGCTGCCAAACCTTGCTCTGATGAAGCTTGCGCACCACCACCGTGCGCAGGGCGATGACCTGTACTTCACCAAGGACGTCGAGCGCGGGCTGTTGGAGACCGACTACGCGCGCGTCTATGGGTCGGCCCTCTTCTCCTTCAGCGCGGATCGCGTCGCTGCATTCCTCGCCGCTTTTCCCGATGCCATCGTCGGCGGAACGCACAATCTTGCCGACAACACCACGGTCGAGGAATACCTAGGGGTCTAGGATAACGAGCGATACGACTACTCCATCTATCCGCACTTCCGTGGATCCATAGGGTTCACGCAACGCGGTTGCCGCCTCAAATGCGGCTTCTGTGTGGTTCCCAAGAAGGAGGGCAAGCCGCGCTCCGTAAACA
>Ga0075418_10010780_pt1 | contig 10227 bp, 7 predicted proteins | sample SoiMetdeltSBSDD2_FD_81776 | JGI IMG/M metagenome (GOLD analysis project Ga0075418, IMG submission 81776) | Bulk soil microbial communities from a Populus tree surrounding site in Tennessee, USA - Soil MetaG P. deltoides SBSDD2 | ecosystem: Environmental > Terrestrial > Soil > Tree plantation...
AGAGCATGGACTGGCAGTGGCTCAACGTCGGCGCCCACAAGGAGTACCCCGAGCGCCTTCTCCCCAGCGACTACCTCCGCCGGCAGGTCTACGGCATGTACTGGTTCGAGCAGGCCGCGCTCCGCTCGGTCATCGACCTGCTCGCCGACAACCTGATGTTCGAGACCGACTTCCCCCACGCCACCAGCCTCTCCCCCGGCCCGGCCTCCGAGTCCCCGAGCCCCCGGGTGGTCATGGAGCGGTCGCTCGGCGGGCTGCCCGACGAGATCGTCGGCAAGGTGCTCCAGCACACCGCCACCGAGCTCTACCACCTCGAGCCGCCGGTGCGGAGCTGAGCCTCACGGCGGGAGGCCGATGCTGCGGGTCTCGAGGAAGCTGGTCAGGCCTTCGGGGCCGAGCTCGCGTCCCAGGCCCGACTCCTTGAAGCCTCCGAAGGGGACCAGCGGGAAGGGCGGGTACGAACCGTTGACGGCCACGCTGCCGGTGCGCAACCGCCGGGCCACATCGAGAGCGCGCGCCGGGTCGACGCTCCACACGCCGCCCGCCAAGCCGTACCGCGAGTCGTTGGCGATGCGCACGGCGTCGTCCTCGTCGGCGTAGGGGATGACGCACAGGACCGGGCCGAAGATCTCCTCGCGGGCCACCCGCATGGCGTTGTCGACGTCGCCGAGGATGGTCGGCACCACGTACCACCCCTTGGGCAGCCAGGCTGGACGCTCGCCGCCCGTCACCACCCGTGCGCCCTCCTCGACGGCCGAGCGGATGTAGCCCTCGACCCGGTCCCGCTGCCGGCGGGCCACGAGGGGGCCGACGACGGTGACGGGGTCGTGGGGGTCGCCGCAGGGGATGGCAGCCGCGGCGCTGGCGGCGGCGTCGAGCGCCTCCCCGTACTGCGCGCGGGGCACCAGGACGCGGGTGTGCGCCCCGCAGACCTGCCCGGACAGGTGCATGCCCCCACTCACCACCCGCGGGATCACGGTGGCCAGATCGGCGTCGTCGAGGACGATGGCGGCCGACTTCCCCCCGAGCTCGAGCGAGACCCGCTTCACGTGTTCACCGCAGAGCTGCATGATGCGCCGGCCGGCTGCCGTCGAGCCGGTGAACGCCACCTTGTCCGTGCCGGGATGGGTCACGAGGTGCTCGCCGACCGCGCGGTCGCCGGGCACGACGTTGACCACGCCGGCCGGCACGCCCGCCTCCTCCAGGGCTTCGGCGAGCACGAAGTTGCTCAGCGGCGCCTCCGGCGGGGGCTTCAGGACGACCGTGCAACCGGCGGCCAGGGCAGGAGCGGTCTTCCAGGAGGCGAGCGTGACCGGTGCGTTCCAGGGCACGATCGCGGCGACCACTCCGACCGGCTCGTTGGTGACGAGGCCGGCGCGGTCCCCGGAGCGGACGTGACGCTCCAGCTCGAAGGTCCGGATCAGGTCGGCGTAGTACGCGAACACCGGCGCCACCAGGCCGGTCTGGGCCCGGGGCGCCTGGCTGACGGCGCAGCCCATCTCGTCGATGGTGATCCCGGCGATGTCGGCCTCGCGCTTGCGCAGCAGCTCGGCGGCCCGGCTGAGGACGTCGGCCCGCTCGTCGGGCGCCATGCGGGGCCACGGCCCCTCGTCGAACGCGGCACGGCCCGCGTCCACGGCCCGGTCGATGTCGGCGTCGGTGGCCAACGGCACCTCCCCCACGACCTCTTCGGTCGACGGGGAGATCACGGCGAGGCGCCCACTGCCCGCGGGGGACACCCATCCCCCGCCGATGTAGAGCTCCCGCCGGTACATCAACCGGTCGTCCACGCGGTCCTCCCGGGTTCCCTGGCTGGCCCGCCACTACCATGATGAGCGAACGCTCGTTACCTTATCTCGGGGCGGCCGAGCGAGGAGGAGCATGACATGGCGACCCACACGGACCGTGTCCTGATCTCCCACGCCCGCGTCGTCTCGTGCTCCGGCGACCTGACTGAGCACCCCTTCGACGGCGACGTCCTGGTGGAAGGGGGCCGCATCGCTGGTGTGTTCCGGGGCCGGGCCCCGGTCGACCCGGCGTCGGTCCGGGAGGTCGACGTCGCGGGCGCCACCGTGCTGCCCGGGCTGTGCGACGCCCACACCCACATCAGCTGGCCGCTCGACTTCGTGTTCGACCACCCGGAGATCGCGGCGATGCCGGACGACGAGCACGCCCTCGAGGTCGCCGCGGTGGTCCGCACCTACCTGCGTTGGGGCTACACGCTGCTGGTGGGCGCGGGAGCGATGAAGCCCCGCGTGGACGTGATCATCCACCGGGCCATCGACCGGGGATCGATCGACGGGCCGCGGCTGTGGCCCTCCGGGGCGATGATCACCCAGCGGGGTGCCATCGGCGCTCCCGTCCTCACCGAGGTCGGCGACGCCGCCGAGATGCGCCGCGTCGTCGACGAGCAGTGCACGCTGGGCGTCCGGGCGATCAAGCTCATGGTCTCGGGCGACGGCATCGTCCCCGACCATCCCTCCCAGACGACCTACATGGACGACGCGATGGTCGCCGCGGCGGTCGAGACGGCCGACGCCCACGGCGCCTTCGTCACCGCCCACGCCCGGAGCACCGAAGGCGTGCGCATGGCGGTCCGCAACGGCGTGCGGATCGTCCACCACGCCACCTACCTCGACGACGCCGCGATCGCCGAGCTGACCGCCGCCCGCCACGACGTGTGGGTGTGCCCCGGCCTGCACTACCTGCGCCAGATGGTGGACGGGCAGGCCGAGGAGCACGGGATCAGCCGGGAGAGCGTCGAACGGGCCCTCTACCCCGCCGAGCTGCAGGCGTCGATCGACGGGTACCGCAAGCTCCACAGCAACGGGGTGCGGATCGTGGCCGGCGGCGACTTCGGCCACCAGTGGACCCGGCACGGGACCTACGCGGCCGAGCTGGCCGCCTACGTGGAGCTGCTCGGCTTCTCGCCGCTGGAGGCTCTCCTCACCGCCACCGCGAACGCCGGCCCACTGATCGGTGAGCCGCTGGGCCGGCTGGCCGAGGGCTACCTGGCCGACCTGGTCATCCTCGACGGGGACCCGACCGCCGACGTGCGCACGCTGCTGGATCCCGCCCGGGTCGGCCCGGTGATCAAGGCCGGGGCGCCGGTCTCGGTGCCCGGTTGGGGCGGCGTCGAGCGCTGGGCCCAGGACCGGGCCGCGGGCCGGACGCCGTGAAGGTCGCGGTCGCGTACGAGGCCGGCCAGCCGCTGGTGCTGGAGGACCTGGAGCCGCCGGCGATCGGGCCGCGGGACGTGCTCGTCCGCATCGCCGCGAGCGGCATCTGCCGCACCGACCTCACCGTGATCAGCGGACTGTCGCCGCTGCCGCTGCCGATCGTGCCCGGTCACGAGGCGTGCGGCGTCGCCGAGGAGGTCGGGCCCGAGGTGCGCCGGGTGCGGCCAGGCGACCGGGTCCTCGCCTCGGTCTCCCCGGCGTGCGGCACCTGTTGGAGCTGCGTCAACGGGATGTCCAACCACTGCGAGCTGGGTCCGGCCATCGTGGCGACGCCCCGCTTCCGGCTGCCCGACGGCCGGTCGGCGCCCGCCGTCTGTGGCTGCGGCACGTTCGCCGAGGCCATGGTGGTCCACGAGGCCTCGGTGGTCGCGGTGGAGACCGATCTCCCCGACGACGAGCTGGCCCTGCTCGGCTGCGGGGTGACGACGGGGCTCGGCGCCGCGCTCAACACCGCGGCGGTGACCCCGGGAGCGAGCGTGGCGGTGATCGGATGCGGTGGCGTGGGCCAGTCGGTGGTCCAGGGCTCCCGCATCGCCGGTGCGGCGACCATCGTCGCCATCGATCCGGCCGCCGAGCGCCGGGCGGCCAGCATCGCGCTCGGCGCTACCCACACCGTCGATCCCACCGACAACGACCCCGTGGAGCAGGTGCGCGCGCTCACCGCCGGGCGCGGGGCCGACGTCACCTTCGAGGTCGTCGGCCGGCCCGAGCTCATGGTCCAGGCCTACGAGATGGCCCGGGTCGAGGGCACCGTCACGCTGGTCGGCATGCCGGCCGTGGGCCAGACGGTGACGCTGCCCGCGATGAGCGCCGTGTTCTCGGGCAAGCGCCTCGTGGGCTCACCGGTGGGCGGCGCACAGATCCTGCGCGACTTCCCGCGCTTCATCCGGCTGGCCGAGACCGGCCAGCTCGACCTCGGCTCCCTCGTCTCCCGGCGCATCGGGCTCGACCAGATCAACGACGGGATCGAGGGGTTGACCCGCGCCGAAGGCGTCCGCACGGTGATCATCTGAGCGTTCACGTACGTCCCCTACTGTCGAGGGTGTGCGCTCGCTCACTTCGTGAGGGAGCGGAACCAGGAGGTCTCATGGTCAAGCAAGCGACCCGCTCGTCCCGCCGGACGAGCGACGCCCCGACCCCGCGGGCCCGCCGGCTCACCGCCGAGGCCCGGAAGCGGTCGATCCTGCAGGCCGCCCGGCGGGCCTTCACCGAGACCGGCGACATGAACGGCACCACCATCCGGCACATCGCCGAGCGGGGCGGCATCAGCGAGGGCGTGATCTACCGTCACTTCGAGAGCAAGGACCAGCTGTTCTTCGAGGCCGTCGTCGAGCCGCTCCGGGAGGCGGTCGACGATCTGGTGGCCGCAGCCGAGGTGGTCGACAAGGACCAACCGCTGACCCCCGAGCGCCAGGCCGAGACGCTGAACGGCCTGTACCGCCAGCTCATCGCGACCTTCGAGGAGACACTGCCGCTGCTGGGGCTGGTGCTGTTCGGCGACCCCAAGGTCGCCGGGCGCTTCTACCGCGAGAACCTCGCGGCGGCCATGGACCGGCTGGCCGACGCCTGGCGCGAGGTCGAGGTCCGGTACGGGGTGGACCCGGAGTCGTTGGACATCTCGGCCCGCGCGGTCATGGGCATCGCGCTGATCCTCGCGCTGGAGAGCCACCACAGCGCCAAGTTCGACCGGGATCGTGCGGTGGCCCTCGCCACCGAGGGCACGCTGACGGGGTTCTTCCCCGAGCTCCAGCCGCCGCAACGTGGTCGCCGCTGACCGGCATGAGCGTCGAGCTGGTCGAGGAGCTGGGCCGCCGCTTCCGGGCGGGTGACCGGGAGGGAGCGCACCAGCTGCTCCATCCGAGCTTCGCGATCCAGCAGCCTGCGTCATTGCCGCACGGCGGCTGGCACTACGGGCCCAACGGTCTCGACGAGATGAGCAGCGCTTTCGCGCGCCACTGGGACCGGACGATCGACGAGCCCCGCATCCTCGGCTGCGGGCCGGCCGTGCTGCAGATCACGACGCAGACCTGGACGGCCAAGGAGACGGGCCGCTCGGCGACCATCGACGTGGTGGAGCTCTTCGCGTTCGCCGACGAGCTGATCGCCGAGATCCGCGTCTTCCAGCAGGACACCCACCTGCTCCTCGCCACCCTGGACAGCGACGGGCGCTGACGTCCCGCATGTCCAGCGCGAAGGTCGACGGGCTGCGGATCGGCTTCGAGCTGATCGGCGACGGCGCCCGGCCGTGGGCGCTGACCCCCGGTGGGCGGTTCCCCAAGGAGACACCGGGGCTGCGCGAACTGGCCGAGGCCCTCGCGCTGCACGGGAACCGGGTGCTGATCTGGGACCGGCCCAACTGCGGTGAGTCCGACGTGTGCTTCGCGGGAGCCTCCGAGTCGGAGCTGCACGCCGACACGCTGGCGGCCCTGGTGGAACACCTCGACATGACGCCGACCGTGCTGGCCGGTGGGTCCGCCGGCTCCCGCGTCTCGCTCCTCGCCGCCGCCCGGCACGCCGACGCCGTCGCCGCCCTGGCCTTGTGGTGGATCAGCGGCGGCGTGATGGGCCAGCTCACCCTGGGGAACGTCTACTGCGCGCCCAACATCCGGGCGGCGTGGAAGGAGGGCATGGCGGCCGTCGCCGAGCTCCCGGACTGGGCCGAGGCGATCGAGCGGAACCCGGCGAACCGGCAGCGCCTCCTCGACCAGGACCGCGAGGCCTTCATCGCCACCATGGAGCGCTGGATGCTGGCGTACTGCCCGCAGCCCGGCCAGGAGGTCCCCGGGCTGCCCGACGATCTCGCGCGGCGCATCGAGGTCCCCGCCCTCGTGTTCCGCAGCGGTGCCAGCGACCCCAACCACCCCCGCGCCACGTCGGAGGCCGTCGCCGCGCTGCTACCCAACGGCCGGCTCGTCGACCCGCCGTGGGGCGACCGCGAATGGCACGATCGGCAGGCCGAGCGGGCGAGTACCGGCGGACTCTTCGTTCGGTGGCCGCTCCTCGCTCCTCAGCTCCGGGCCTGGGCCGACGACGTCATGGGCTGAGGGACCACTCACGCACGAACATCGACCAGGTCTCGGTCGGCGCCATGAGGCTCTGGGCATCGGAGCGCAGGGTGGCCGCCCGGCGTTCGGCGAACCAGGCCTCACGACGGCGGAGCTGGTCGAGACCCTCGACGTAGACCTCGTTGACGGCATCGAGGGGCCACTCCTGGCCATCGAGCGGCACGGGATGGTTCTGCACGTAGGCCAACCCACGGACGGCGTCGGGGATCTGCTCGGCACCGAGTCGGCCGGCCTCGCGGCGCCAGCGGGCCGAGAACTCCTCGGGGGTCAGGGCCGGGTTCCGCCGCCCGAACGACATCATCTTGAGCCGTTCGCCTCCCTCCCGCCAGCGCGCGTCGAGATAGGCCCGGCCCCGGAGCACGACTTCGGTCGCGACCACCCGGCACGACCCGTCGCGCAGGTCGGGGGCGACCGCAGCGAGCCACGCGTCGTTCGCGAGCGCCTCGGTCACGGAGGCGAACCACTGGAGGTCGACGACAGTCCAAGGCGATGGGGCGAACCCCGGGAGCGGGGCCGCGACCGCCACCCGTGCGGGGTAGCCCGGATCACGCCCGGCGTGGGCGGCGACCGCCGCCCAGCGGGAGCGCAGGCCCTCCGGCTCGCGGTCGAGGAACCGCACCACCTTGACGTCCGTCACGAGTCGATCCCGACCATGGCCCGCCGGCCGGCCACGTCCGCCCGCCAGCGCTCGATCGCGGCGCTCTTGATGTCCTCGTAGCCCTGGACCGTCATGACGCTCCGGGCGAGGTCGGCGACGGCGGCGTAGGTCTCGGGCCGGTCCGCCAGCTGGGCGATCGCGGTCGTCATCAGCGCCGCGTACTCCTCGGCCAGCTGGCGCTCCTCCCGGCGGTGGCGCGCGTAGCGGAAGACGTCGACGGGTGTCCCCCTGATGCGCCGCAGGGCGGCGAGGCCCCGGAACAGGACCCGTCCCCATCCACCGATCGCGATCTTGTGGTCGAGCCCGAGGCGGCGAAGGGTCGGCGGGTGGAGGTGGTACCGCACCCGGTAGCCGTCGACGAAGCCGAGGTCGGCGGCGACCTGGTCGAGGTCGAGGCGCAGGTGCAGCCGGGCGACCTCGTACTCGTCCTTGTAGGTGAGCAGCTTGAACCAACCCTCGGCGACCGCCTCCGTCAGCGCGAAGCCGTGGGCGGCCTCGTCGACCCGCGCCGCCTGCACGACGAGGTCCAGCCAGCGGCGGGCGAGAGCAGCTCCCTGGTAGTCGGCGAGCTGGGCGGCGCGCCGCTCGAGCAGGCCTCGCTGCGCCGGCGGGACTGCCGCCCGGCCCACCAGCGCGGCAGCCCGGGCCACGCTGCGCTCGGACGGGTCCCAGAGCGCGGACTGGCCGCGCCCACCGCTCCCGGTCCCGTCCCCGTCGAGCGCGCCCTGCACGACCCCCGGGTCGGCGGCCAGCCAGCGCCCCCACGCGAAGGCCTCGAGGTTCATCTCGGCGGCCGGACCCTCCTCGGTGACGGCCCGCTCGATGGCCTCGAGCGGCAGGGGCAGTGCCCCGCGCTGGTAGGCGGCCCCGAGGAGGACGACGTTGGCCGGGATGTGGCTGCCGAACACCCGCTCGGCCAGGCCGGTGCTGTCGACGAGCAGCGCACGCTCCCCACCCACGGCATCGACCACCGCCTCGCTCAGCCGGGACCGGTCGACCGCCCCGTTGCCCTGGAGCATGCCCGCGGTCGGGACGAGGTCGGTGTCGACGACCGCGACCGTCCGTCCCCGGACCACCCGACGCAGGTGCGGCGCGGCGGCCGCCTGCAGGATGTCGCCGGACAGGTAGAGGTCGGCGTCGTCCTCCGCGACGGTCGCCGTCGTGATGTCACCGTCGGTGACGGCGATGTGCAGGTGCGAGACGACCGCGCCGGCCTTCTGCGACAACCCGGTCTGGTCGACGCCCTGGACGGCGTACCCGGCGATGACCGCCGCGTGCCCGACCAGCCGGTTCGCGGTGACGATCCCGGTGCCACCGATGCCGGTGGTGTACACGCTGAACCGGCCGCGCAGGGGCGCGACCTCGGGAGCTGGCAGCTCGCCCGGGGGCAGCCGGGGTCGCGACCGGGCGGACGTCTGCACCAGCGGCGCCCGCCGCCGGCGCCAGCGGCGCGTCGCCGGTACCAAGGTCACGAAGGAGGGGCAGTCGCCCTCCAGGCACGAGTAGTCCTTGTTGCAGGACGACTGGTGGATCACCCGCTTCTGGCCGAACTCGGTCTCGACGGGCAGCACCGACAAGCAGTTGCTCACCCGCGAGCAGTCACCGCAGCCCTCGCACACGGCCTCGTTGATCACCACCCGGGTGGCCGGCTCGGGGAGCAGCCCCCGCTTGCGCAGGCGCCGCGCCTCGGCGGCGCACCGCTGGTCATAGATCAGGACCGAGACCCCCGGGCTGCGGCGCAGCTCCTCCTGCACCGCCACGACGTCCTCCCGCGGCCGGACCGAGACGCCGGGAGCGAAGCTCGCCCCGCGGCCGTAGCGGTCCACGTCGTCCGTGCAGACCGCCATGGCGCCGACGCCCTCGGCCGCCAGCGACCGGGTGAGCGCCGGGACATCCATGAGCCCGGTGACGTCCTGGCCCCCGGTCATGGCGACCGCCGAGTTGTAGAGCAGCTTGAACGTGATGTGGACGCCGGCTGCGACGCACGCTCGGATGGCCAGGCTGCCGGAGTGGCTGAACGTGCCGTCACCCAGGTTCTGGAACAGGTGGCGGTCCCCGACGAACGGAGCGAGGCCGATCCAGTGCGCGCCCTCGGCGCCCATCGGCGTGGGCGGGACGAACGTCTCGGTGGCGTGCCGGGGCTCGAAGTGGATCATGCCGTGGCACCCGACGCCGCCCCCGGTGATCGAGCCCACCGGCACCACCGTGGAGCGGTTGTGCGGGCAGCCGCTGCAGAAGGCGGGCGTGCGGCCCGGCAGGTCGACCAGCGGCAGGAGCCCCTTGCCGCGCGGCTGTGCCGGCGTGGGAGTCGGCGCCGGCCTACGGACCAGGGTGGGCAGCATGCGCCTGACGACCGGCACGAGCCGCTCGGCCGTCAGCTCTCCGGCCATCGGGACCAGCGACGCCCCGGAGCCGTCGCGCTTGCCGCGGACCGGCGTCGGCCGCTGCGCCTCCTGCACTATCGCCCGGACCTGCTGCTCGACGAAGGGCCGCTTCTCCTCGACCACCAGGATCTCGTCCACCGCGCCGCACAGCTCGAGGACCCGGGCCGGGACGACGGGAGACGTCAGCGCCAGCTTGAGCAGGCGCACCCCGGCGACCGGGAGGTCGGACGGACCGATCCCACAGGCCTCCAGCGCGCCGAGCACGTCCCGGTAGGTCTTGCCGGCGCAGACGATGCCCAGCCGTGCCCGGTCCGGGCCTCCCCCGAGCACGCGGTCGAGACCACGCGCCGACACCCACGCCTGGGCGGCGCGGAGGCGGCGGTCCAGCCACAGCTCCTCCAGGTCACTGCGCAGGATCTGGCCGGTCGGCTCGTGGTGCCACGGCTCCCCGTCGAGGGCGATGTCCGGGTCGCCGGGCGGGAAGCGGTCGATGCCGGTGTCCACGGCGCCGATGCCGTCGGCGACCACCGTCACGATGCGCACGCCGACCCACGACCCGCACGCCCGGCTCAGACGGAACGCCTCGACCCCGAGGTCGAACAGGTCCTGCTGGTCGGCGGGCACCAGCACCGGGACGGACGCGTCGGCCAGGGCCAGGTTGGTGTCGTAGGGCAGGGTGGACGACTTGGCGGAGGGATCGTCGCCGACGAACAGGACAGCTCCCCCACCTGGCCCGGAACCCATCATGTTGGCGTGCTTGAGCACGTCGCCACACCGGTCGAGACCCGGCCCCTTGCCGTACCACGCGCCGACGACACCATCGAGCCCCTCGTAGGGGACGGCGCCGCCCATCTGTGATCCCCACACCGCCGCGGCGGCCA
>Ga0075418_10010781_pt1 | contig 10226 bp, 5 predicted proteins | sample SoiMetdeltSBSDD2_FD_81776 | JGI IMG/M metagenome (GOLD analysis project Ga0075418, IMG submission 81776) | Bulk soil microbial communities from a Populus tree surrounding site in Tennessee, USA - Soil MetaG P. deltoides SBSDD2 | ecosystem: Environmental > Terrestrial > Soil > Tree plantation...
ACAGCGAATTGCGCATCTGTCACTATCCGACGCGCCAGTTTCTCACGTTGAAGGGACCCTTGACCGCCTCGATTTCCCGGGACGGGGTTACGGCTGACAATAACAAGACTGCCGTTGCCGCAACGGGCCCGTGCGTCGCGCCCGTGGTGTCCACGGTCCAAGGCGGCCTGATTTCGCGCGGCGCCGGCACCGCCGTGAAGGCGTTGAGCGTTCCTCTGCAGCCGAATATCAGGGTCGTCAATCGCGGCGCGCAGCCGATCCGCAAGGCTGTATTGTGGGACGGCGATGCCAGAAACATTCTGATGCGCTTAGAGCGAGACGCGGCGCGGCCGACGCTCGAGGACGGCCAGTTCTATGTTCTGGTCGTCGAGCGCGGCGATGGCAGCGAGTTCAAGATGACGCTCCAGGCAAGGGCGGATACAGGCGACGATCCGGTCATCGTCGTGGTTCCGTAAACGGGTTGGAGCGTCGGACACTCGGTCACTCGGGCGGGTCCGCCCGTAGATTGTTGGACCTTACCTCCAATGGCATACGTTGCTATTGGGGGGAGAGAAAGGGAATGTCATGTGGCGACATTGGCTCGGCATCCTCGCGGCCGTCTTGCTGATATCTGACAGCGCCTTCGCACAGAGCCGACTTGCACTTGTCATCGGAAATTCGAACTACCAGACCGCGGTACGGCTAGCGAATCCGCTGAACGATGCGAAAGCTGTTGCCGAAGCTCTCGGCGCCGCTGGATTCGAAGTGACGACGGCATCGGACCTCACCCAGTCCGAGATGCGCCGCACTGTTCGCGATTTTTCGGCCCGCATCGCGGAAAAAGGCCCCGATACGACCGCCCTCGTCTTCTATGCCGGCCATGGCGTGCAGGTCGACGGTGAGAACTTTCTGATTCCGGTCGATGCACGCATTCAACGCGAGTCGGACGTCGCGATCGAAGCGCTGCGCCTCGCCGACATTGTGAAGGCGCTTGAGACGGTTCAGAGCCGAACGCGAATTGTCATGCTTGATGCGTGCCGCAACAATCCTTTCTCGAGCGTCGGCGCAAGCGGACGGGGTCTAGCCATTGTTGACGCCCCCACAGGGTCGATTGTCGGCTATTCGACCGCCCCGGGCACCGAGGCCGAGGACGGCACGGGATCAAATAGCCCGTACACTTCGGCGCTCCTGAAGGTCATGCGGGAGCCGGGTCTTCCAATCGAGCAGGCGTTCAAGCGCATGCGGCTGCTGGTGCATGAAGAGACCGACGGCCGGCAGACGCCATGGGAAAGCTCATCCCTCATCAGCGACTTCGCGTTTTACCCCGAAGGCGCGCCGACGAGCGCTAGCCCACGGTTGCCCCAGGTCGCACAACGGGACGCGCAGCCGCGGGACGTACAGACGCGGGATGCACAGCCGCGGGATACGCAGTCGCGGGATACGCAGTCGCGGGATGGCGAGTCGCGGACAACGCCTCGAAGCGTCGCATGGCGCGAACAGATCCGGAGCCGCCCGCAACCGCGCCGAGCCTATGATATCGTCGTCATGGAGGATTCCGTCGATGCCTACGAGGAATTCCTCCTTCTCTATCCCTACGATCCGCTCGCCGAACGAATCCGCTACCTGCTGAGCCTACGCGCGCAAGCGCTCGCCTGGCGCTACGCGGTTCTGGCCAATACCCCGGATTCGTATAGTTACTACCTGAACAGCTATCCCGGCGGCTATTACGCCAATCAAGCGATGCGGCTGCGGGAACAGCCGCGGATACGGCCGATGGACTCGGTGATGGCGCCTCGCGTCATCGAGCCGCCGCGGTCGCTGCGAGTAAGCTTGCCTTCGTCGCAGGGGGGCGACTCGAAAGGGGGCAGCTCGCCAAGCGGCGGGAAACAAGGCATGCCTCCTGGAGGGTCGGCAACCACGGGCTTGCCGCCGAAGACGGATCAAAAGACGGGAGACAAGACCGATCAGAAGACGGGAGACAAGACTGATCAGAAGAAGACCGATCAGAAGACGGGAGACAAGACTGATCAGAAGATGGGAGACAAAACTGATCAGAAGACCGGAGATAAGATAGATCCGAAGACCCGACAGAAGATCGATGACAAGACCGCAGAGAAGACTGATCACAAGATAGATCGACGGTCTGCTCGCAAGTCGGGGAGCGCGACAACTACCGGCGTAAAATCGACCGTCCAAAAGTTCTCGAAGTCTCAGTCCGAGAGCCGCCGCAACTCCTTTGCAAGTGGGTCGCAGGCCGGGCCAAAAGCGACCGCCGTCAAGACCCAGTCATCGTCCTCGTTCTCCCGCTCCATGTCGCAGTCCTCCTCCTTCCGCTCCTCCTCTGGTGGAGGTGGTGGCGGCGGCGGTGGCGGCGGTGGCGGCGGCGGCGGTGGTGGAGGTCGTCGCTGAGTTTGCGTAACGGCACCGCTTTGTTCCTGAGAGACTCATGGCGAGAAATCTCGTCAGTCGGGGGGCGCTAGAGCGCGCACGGCCACGGACCCGTCAGCCATACCTGCAGCGTCCCGGTCGCCGCTGCGGAGTGACGGATGCCGCAATACGATCCTGAATTGATGACGCAGGGATAGCTTCTCAGTCTCGGGCGGGGGCGGGAGCTTGAAAAGCGACAACGAACATGTCGAGCGCATGCGAGATTCGGCGCCGGGAAGTGACAGCCACTATTGTGCGGCTCGCAACTCCTCTGCTGCGAGGATGCCGTTATCTCTCCGGGCTTTTACGTTGCTCTACATCCTCTTGTTTTTGCTGCTCCGCACTGGGTTTTGATCCCGCTGGTTTCGATAACTTGAGAAATCCGCGCCAAATCCAACCGGACAAGGGCGGTCGGATAATGATTGCGACCAATACGATCGCGACCGGAACGGCAATGCTCACAATAATGGTCGCGATGTCCATGGTCCGGGGAAATCCATCTATCCGAGAACTGTGCAAGCGGTGAATTCGATCCTACCTGGGCGTGGCACTACGATCGAGTCTCGAATAAGCTTAAACTGCGACACCAGAAGGAAGGCTTGGCATGCAAAGGTCCCGAGGCCTGATCGTCGTCGGCACGCTTGTCGTGATCGCGCTTGCCGGCGCTGTCTGGGCGACCGGATGGTTTGCACCGAGCGCGCCGGACCGACGGCCGAACCTCGTCGAAGCGCCGCCGCTGGCGCCGGTCAGCCGCAGTTCCGTGATCGTGATGCCTGCGGCTATCGCGCTATCTGCTATTCAGGAGGCCTTGGAAAAGGCGGCACCCCGCGATTCTTCGGGTAAGCCCGAGATCCCAGCCGCCCTAAATCCCTTCAACACCGAGATCGATTGGTCGCTTGTCCGAGGCCCGTTTGCCGTTTCAGGTCGGCCCGATGCAATCGAGCTATCGACCGCACTGCGCGGCTCCTTCCGCGTCAGCGGCCAAATGCCGACCCCGCCGGGTGGTTTCTCCGGTCTGCCCGGCATTCCTCCTGGCCTCCAAGGGTTGTTTGGGGGCGGCCAGGGCCGGCCGGGAACCCAGAATCCGGCGGAAAAGACGACCGATCAACGCGCCGAAATCGCCGGCAACATCATGCTCACGGCACGCCCGACGCTGCTGCCGGGATGGCGGTTGGAGCCCAATCTCGCGTCACGGGTCACGATTGGGGATGCGTCTATCTCGATGATGGGCACGAAGCTCAATCTGTCCCAGGAGATGAAGCCGAACCTCGAACGCACGATCAACGAGCAGGTCGCGGCGTTGCAAGCGTGGGTACGCAACAGTCCGTTGCTGGAGGAGGCAGCCCGGCGTGAATGGGAGAAGATGTGCCGCTCGATCCCGCTCGGCACTGCGGCTGGCCTGCCGAATCTCTGGATCGAGTTTCGTCCAACGCGTGCTTTGGCCGCGCAGCCCCGCATCGACGCAACGGCGCTTACGCTCACTCTCGGCGTGCAGGCGGAGACGCGGATCATACCAAACGAGACCAAACCGGATTGTCCGTTTCCCCGGCAGTTGGAGCTTGTCCCGCAGATGGAGCAGGGGCGCGTCAGCATCGACCTGCCGGTCGACGTTCCGTTTACGGAAATCAGTCGCTTGCTCGAGGCGCAACTCAAGGGAAAGACCTTTCCCGAGGACAAGAGCGGCGGAGTCACAGCCACGATTCGGACTGTCAATCTCGCGGCCTCCGGCGACCGTTTGCTGATGTCGTTGGGGATCACGGCCAACGAAACCAAGAGCTGGTTTGGCCTCAGCGCCGATGCAACAATCCATGTTTGGGGACGGCCGGTCCTTGATCGCGGACGTCAGATGCTGCGATTAGACAACATCACGCTCGACGTGGACTCGGAGGCAGCCTTCGGTGTTCTGGGCGTGGCGGCGCGCGCCGCCGTGCCTTACCTCGAAAGAACGCTGGCCCAAAATGCGGTGGTCGATCTGGTGCCGCTTGCGGCAAATGCGCGCAAGAGCATCGAAACGGCGATCGCTGATTTTCGCCAAAATACCCCCGGGGTCCGCGTCGAGGCTGCGGTCCTCGATCTTCGCCTCTCGGACATCCAATTCGACTCCAAGACTCTGCGCGTGATTGCCGAAGCCGATGGTACGGTGCGCATTGCTGTCACGGCGCTGCCGTAGGCGGACGACGAACTGGCAGGCGCATGGGGGGGCACAGCTTCAGCAGCCGCTCAGCGAATGCTTGCCGCCATCAAATTCGATATCCAACGCCGCGGCGTATTGACCAACCACGACGCGCTTTATGAGAATTTGAAGAGGTCTTGAGAACGGCGTGAGGTCCGTTTGACCCGACCGGTTAAACTGCGGTCTTGCTGTCGCGCCACATGGCAGGCGCACCGTGAATGCCGAGCCCTCCTAGCCTCCGCTGGGAAATTGGGCATATTGTTGCCGTCCTTTGATGCATTCGAGACCGCGCGCAAATGCGCTGGCCCAAGGAGGGTAACGTGGCCGAGGCAACTCAAGTCCACATTGCAGAAAACTCACCAGAAGAAGTTGCCTTTAAGCTTCTGTATGAGATTGCAGAAGCTGAAGGCATGCGGATGCGCCTCGCTGATGGGACCAAAAAGCCGGATCGGCAATGGATACTTGACACATACGCTGAATGCATCATGGCCGTGAGAGCGCCGAGCAGTTCTCGGTAGTCTCCTTGTCGAGGCCGGCGATGCCCACGCACGTGAAGACCCGATTAAGAGCAGCCGGTAACCGAGCCGTCAGTACACCTTCCACAGATCCGACCGGTAAATGGTTTCCTTGGCCGGGACAGGCGCAGCCCAATTGTCATTAGATTTTGGGGTAGCGGCCCACGTCGTTATCGCTAGCACGGTCGCCATCGCAAGAATAAGTCCGAAGACAAATGTGAGGGATTTCCGTGTCATGGACGCCTTCCTATCGCCCAGTTTGCGGGGACGTTGTACAACGGAAGCGACGAGAAATCTGTGATCCCCGTCACGCTTTGGTCGAATAGCGAGAAGTTATAAACCTGCGGACGTCCGGCATGCGGCAACGCGCGACGGCACAAATGACTGCATCCGGCAAAAGCGGTCGGCTGCTTCGGCGAGAGCGGCCTGCGCGAGTTGAGCTTCAGCCTGGACGCGAAGCACATCGGCAAGTCGGGGGGGCCGCGGCGGACCTACTAGCCTGAAATCGCGTGCCAAAAATCAAGAGGACCTGCATCGCTTCGTCGATTACGCTGCCAAACTTGCGGCCGGGCGAAAAGGGGCGAGGTCCTCTGGGACCGTCTGTTCGAGGAGTTAGGGAACGCTATACGCGATGCCTCATTGTTTCGGCGCCATGGGATCGTGGCCGGTCAACCTCGCGAGCTCGGCCTGTCGGGCGTGTTCGCTGCGCATGAAAGCCGCAAAATTCTCCGGCGTATTCGTCTCGGCCGCGGGAATGGTCATGCCGAGAGCCTCCATCCGAGTCTTGAACGTCTCGGAGTGTGCCGCTTCATTGAGCGCCTTGTTGAGGAAACCGACGATCTGCGGCGACAACTTCGGTGGGCCAGCCAGGCCGACGAAGCCGCTGTGATTGAAATTGGCGTAACCCAATTCCTGCATGGTCGGAACGTCCGGCCAAGCGGCAATGCGATCTTTACCCGCGATCGCGAGTACGCGCACCTTGCCTGCGTCGACGAGGGGCTTCGCGGCCGTGAAGAACGTAAACGTTGCTTGCACCGCACCGGTCGCAACCGCGTTGGCGGCCTCGCCCGAGCCGCGATATGGCACGTCCACGATTTTTGTCCCCGCGGCGTGGTTGAGCTGCGTCAGCGAGATCGCTGGCGACGTCGCCGGGCCCGAGGTGCCGAAGCTAAGCTTGTCCGGATTGGCCTTGGCGTCGGCGACCAGCTCCGCGAGCGATTTGTACTTGAGATTGGCGTTGACGACGAGGACGAGCGGCGGACCATCAGTAATTTGGCCGATCAAGGTGAAGTCCGTGATCGGATCATAGGGCACCTTGATGTAGTGCAGATTTTGCACGTCGGCGAGCGCATTGACCAAAAGCGTGTAGCCGTCCGGCTCTGCTCGCCAGACAGAGGTGGCGCCGACGACGCCCGAGGCGCCGGTCTTGTTCTCGACCACGATCGAGGCTCCGATCTTCTCCTGCATGATCGCCGCCAGTACGCGCGCAGGCACGTCGCTGAGCCCGCCTGGCGCGAACGGCACGACAAAGGTGATGGGGCGGTTTGGATAATTCTGCGCTTGCGCGGCTGACCACAGACCAAGGACGCAGGCAAAAACCGCGAGCGCCGACCGAACGCATTGCATTGTCTTTTCCTTCCGCATGTTGCCATCATGCCGCTTTTCGGCTGCACAGGTCGAGGGCGAGCGCGACATAAATCTTCGCCGCTGTTACGCAGTCTTCCACAAGTACGTGCTCGCCAAAGGCGTGCATGCCGGCTCCGCGCGCATCCGGATGCGTCCGCCCCCCGGGTCCGAAAGTAACACAGGGCACGCCGTAGGCAGTGAGATGCACGGCGTCGGCGCCCGGCCGGCGGATGATGAAGCTCGGCGGCTCACCGCTAACGGCCTGCTGCGCCTTGCCAAGCGCCTCGACCACCGGAAGCTTGCGGTCGAGCACCATCGGCGGATCGGTCACATAAATGTGCATCACCGGCTCCGGAGTACCTTTTCGCTGGCCGAAGGCGCGGAGGATGCGGCGCAGGTCGCGCTTGATGTCGTCGGTGTTTTGGCCGGGCACCGTGCGAATGTCGAGGTAGAGACTGCAATCGTGCGGATTGCGTGACAGCCGCCACGGCGCGCCGCCGCGGATGGCGGCGATGGTCACGTTGGGGCGCTCGCCCATGTATTCATGGTTGGATTCGTAGTCACGTGCCCATTGCGCGATGTCGCTCTGCAATTCGTGCATCACAGCAATGGCGTTGACCACGTTCGGCCGATTGGCGAGCGCAGAATGCGCGACGCTGCCGCTCACGGTGACTCGCAGCCAGATCACACCGAAATTCGCGATCGCGATCTTGAGGGCGGTCGGCTCAGCCAAGAGGGCAAAATCCGCGGTGACGCCATGGGTGACGAGATGACGCGAACCGATGCCATAGCCGGAGTATTCAACGCCTTGAAATTCCTCGATCGCGGTCTTCTCGATCTCGCCGACCACGCCAGCAAACGAAATGTCGCCCGGGAGTTTGATTCCGGCTTCGGCGATGCCCTCGATCGCGATCAGGGCTGCCGCGAGGCCGCTTTTCATATTGTTGGCGCCGAGCCCCCAAACCCAACCGTCGCGATAAATCGCCTTGGGTTGAAATCCTTCGCCCACGAGATGCTCCTCGTGCCCGGAGTAAGACGTGTCCATATGCCCGGTGAACAGGAGGTTGAGCCCATTACCGCGTCCGCGCCTATGCCCGACCGCGTTCGGCCGGCCTGCATCGACAAGCGGCAGATCGGTTTCCATGCCGGCACGGCGCATGCGCGCGACGAGATATTGCGCGACCCCGATCTCGTTGCCGGTGGGGCTGCCGATGTCCACTAGGTCCATGAGCAGCGAGCGCACATTGTCGCTGGTCAGGTAGGCGACGGCCTTGTGGAAATCGGGATGGATCATACGGACTTTTTAGCTCGGCAATTTAGCGGCGCAGATGTTTATTGTCGGGGTGATATCTTTTATCGGCTCCTATCATTCTGCCGCCGACCGATAGCTTTCCATCGGCGGGCACGAACAGACGAGATGGCGGTCGCCGTAGGCGTTGTCCACCCGATTGACCGGGCACCAATATTTGTCGCGCAACAGGCGCTTCACCGGAAAACAGGCTAAGGTGCGCGTATAAGGGCGACTCCAGCTTTCATCCATGAGATCGAAAACGGTGTGCGGTGCGTTCTTGAGGACATTGTTTTCGGAATCCATCGCTTTATTCTCGATCGCCGCAATCTCCGCTCGAATTGAAATCATTGCGTCACAGAAGCGGTCGAGCTCCGCCTTCGATTCCGATTCCGTGGGCTCGATCATCAGTGTGCCAGCCACCGGGAAACTCATGGTCGGCGCGTGGAATCCGTAGTCGATCAGCCGCTTCGCGATGTCTTCGACTAAGACTCCGGCAGTATCCCTGAACGGGCGCGTGTCGATGATGCATTCGTGCGCCACGCGGCCGTGGGGTCCCTTGTACACAAGCGCGTAGTGGCCCTCGAGCCGCTTGGCGATGTAATTGGCGTTCAAGATAGCAGCCTGCGTCGCAGCGAGCAGGCCATTGCCCCCCATCATGACGATGTAGGCCCACGAAATCGGCAAGATAGCTGCCGAGCTGAACGGAGCGGCGCTGATGACGCCTACTTGTGCGGGTTCGCTCGGCCATTCCGAATGACCAGGAAGGAATGGTGCTAGATGTTTTTTCACGCCGATCGGACCCATGCCGGGGCCGCCGCCGCCATGCGGAATGCAAAACGTCTTGTGAAGGTTGAGATGGCCGACATCGGCGCCATATTTCCCTGGCTGCGCCAGGCCGACTTGCGCATTGAGATTGGCGCCGTCGAGGTAGACCTGCCCGCCATGAGCGTGAACGATGCTGCAAATTTCGCAAATTGCGGTTTCGAACACGCCATGCGTCGAGGGATAAGTGAGCATCACCGCGGCGAGCCGGTCGGAATATTGCTCCGCCTTATTCCGCAAGTCGGCGAGATCGACATTGCCATCACCGTCGCAACTGACGACAACAACATCCATCCCAGCCATGTGCGCGGATGCCGGATTTGTGCCGTGGGCCGACGATGGAATCAGACAGACGGTGCGTTGCTGTTCGCCGCGGCTGGCGTGGTAGGCGCGGATCACGAGCAGGCCGGCATATTCGCCTTGTGCGCCCGAATTCGGTTGCAGCGAGATCGCATCATACCCTGTGATCTCACAAAGCTTCGCGGAAAGATCGGCGGTCAGTTCGGCGTAGCCTTGAGCCTGCTCCGCCGGCACGAACGGATGGACATTGGCAAATTCAGGCCAAGTGATGGGAACCATTTCGGTGGTTGCGTTGAGCTTCATCGTGCAGGATCCAAGCGGAATCATGCTGCGGTCCAGGGCGAGGTCGCGATCGGAAAGCCGCCGCATGTAGCGCAACATTTCCGTTTCAGAACGATACGAATGAAAGACGGGGTGGGTCAGGAAATCGCTGCGACGGAGAAGTTGCGTCGGGATCGCGTTGGCCGTTTGCGTGGCCAACTGGTCGAACGACAGATTAGCCGGCTGAGACTTGGCTTGAGAGCCGAATGCCCGCCATACCGCTTCAATCACGGCCGGCGTGGTGGTTTCATCGCAACTGATGCCGATACGGGCCTGTGCGCCAGCACCGATTTTGCGGAGATTAATCGCGCTCGACCAGGCGTTCTTGAGAATTTCAGATTGGCGCGCGCCCACCTCGACCGTGACCGTATCGAAGAACGCAGCTTGCTGCACACGCCAGCCGAGCGCCGCCAGTCCCTTGGCCAAGGTCGCGGCAGTACGATGGACCTTTTCCGCAATGTGCCTAAGAGCGCCCGGCCCATGATAGACCGCATACATGGAGGCGACCACGGCGGGGAGAACTTGCGCGGTGCAGATGTTGGAGGTCGCCTTCTCGCGGCGGATGTGCTGCTCGCGCGTTTGCAGAGCGAGCCGGTAAGCCGGCTGGCCGCGGGAATCGACCGAAACGCCGACGATGCGGCCCGGAAGCGCGCGCTTATAGGCGTCCTTGGTCGCGATAAAGGCGGCGTGCGGACCGCCGTAGCCCATCGGCACGCCGAAACGCTGGGTGGGTCCGATCGCGATGTCCACGCCCAATTCCCCGGGCGGAGTG
>Ga0075418_10010783_pt1 | contig 10226 bp, 7 predicted proteins | sample SoiMetdeltSBSDD2_FD_81776 | JGI IMG/M metagenome (GOLD analysis project Ga0075418, IMG submission 81776) | Bulk soil microbial communities from a Populus tree surrounding site in Tennessee, USA - Soil MetaG P. deltoides SBSDD2 | ecosystem: Environmental > Terrestrial > Soil > Tree plantation...
GCCGCTGCGGCACGGTTTCTACACTCCGTTCCGGATGGAGGTCGACCTGCGCGATTGCGAGGTCGAGGGGCGCCTGCCAGCGGACCTGAGCGGCAGCTTCTACCGCATCGGCCCGGACTTCCAGTATCCACCACGCCTGCCCAACATCCCGTTCGACGGCGAAGGCCATCTCGGCGTGTTCCGCTTTACGGACGGTCACGTCGACTACCGCAGTCGCTTCGTTCGCACGCAGCGCTTCAAGGTACAGGCCGCGGCGCGCGAAGCCCTTTTCGGCACCTACCGGAATCCGTACACCGACGATCCACGGGTGGCGGGCTTGAGCCGCGGCACGGCAAACACCGGTGTCGTCTTCCACCACGGCAAGCTCCTCGTGCTCAAGGAGGACAGTCCGCCGGTGATCGTCGACCCGGAGTCGCTCGACACGCTCGACGACCACTACACGTTCGGGGGCCAGCTTCGGAGCCTGACCTTCACGGCGCATCCGAAGATCGACTCGGAGACCGGCGAGCTGGTTGCGTTCGGCTACGAGGCGCGCGGCGAGGCGACCGACGACGTCGCCGTCATGAGCTTCGACACGCGCGGCCACCTCACCTGGGAAGCCTGGATCAAGGTGCCGTACGTCGGGCTGCTGCACGACTTCGCCGTCACCCAGACGCACGTGGCCTTCCTGCTGATCCCGATGGCGACGAACGTCGAGCGGATGAAGCAGGGCCAGGTGCACTTCGCCTGGGATTCGCGTCTGCCGACGTGGTTTGGCGTCCTGCAGCGCGGCGGCGATGGCAGCGACGTACGCTGGTTCAAGGGACCGGAACGCTGCGCCACGCACACGATGGGCACGTTCTCCGACGGCACGCGGCTGTACGTCGACATGGACATGGCGGAGACCAACCAGTTTCCGTTCTTCCCCAATCTCGACGGAGCGCCGTTCGATCCCGTACGGGCGCAGGGTCACGTTACCCGCCTCTCGGTGGATCTCGCGCGGTCGCGGCCGGACTACGAGATGGAAATCCTCTATCGCGAGAACGGCATCCTGTCGCGCCAGGACGATCGCTATCACACCGTTCCCTACGGCGTGGGCTTCATGCCGACGCTCGACGCATCGCGGCCCATCGATCCGAGGCTCGCGGCGAGTCCGATGCGCCCTTTCAACTGCTGGACGCGCTTCGATCACGCGACGAGACGCGCCACGTCGTTCTTCGCCGGCGCCGATTCGAGCGTGCAGGAATGCTGCTTTGTCCCGCGCAGCGCGCGCGCTCCCGAAGGCGACGGTTATCTCCTCGGGGTCGTCAATCGCTGGCTCGACACCCGCAACGACCTGCTGGTCCTCGATGCAACACGCCTCGAAGACGGGCCGCTGGCGACGGTGCGCCTGCCCACGCGCATACACCCGCAGATTCACGGCTGGTGGGTACCGGAGCCGCGTCCCCGGCATGCCTAGCCCGAACGAACCGTTGGAGACGCCATGAAAGATCTGTCAGGCAAGGTTGCATTCATCACCGGCGGCGGCAGCGGCGTCGCGCTGGGCCAGGCGAAAGTGTTCGCCGAGGCTGGCATGAAAGTCGTGATCGCCGACATCCGCCAGGACCACCTCGACGACGCGATGAGCCATTTCCGCAAGCAAGGCGCCCCGGTGCACCCGATCCGGCTCGATGTGACCGAGCGTGCCGCCTGGGCGCGCGCTGCGGACGAGACGGAGCGGACCTTCGGACCGGTGCAGCTGCTCTGCAACACGGCCGGCGTAAGCCAGTTCGGTCCGATGCAGAACGCCACGTACGACGACTGGGACTGGCAACTGAACGTGAACCTCGGCGGCGTGATAAACGGCATCCAGACTTTCGTCCCGCGCATGCTTGCGCACGGCCAGGGCGGGCATATCGTCAACACCGCGTCCATGTCGGGATTTCTTTCTCTCAAAGGCACCGGGATCTATGCGACCACCAAGTTCGCCGTGCGCGGCCTCTCCGAGTGCCTGCGCATGGATCTCGAGGACTACGGCATCGGCGTGTCGGTGCTGTGTCCCGGAGCCGTGAATACCAACATTCACGAGGCCGTGCTCACCCGTCCCGCGCACCTCGCCAAGACCGGCTACTACGGCGCCGATCCGACGGTGATGGCTGGCCTCAAGACGGTGATTGAGCCCGGCTTCGACCCTGTCGAGCTCGGCCGCAAGGTGCTGGAGGGTGTCGAGCGCAACGAGCTCTACATCATTCCCTACTCCGAGTTCCGCGAGGAGCTCGTCGCGCGGCTCGATCGCGTGCTGGCGGCGTTGCCGGACCCCAAGGACGACCCCGGCGCGGCCCGGCGCCAGGCGGTATTTTCAGCACGACGGCGCGAGCGGGACGAGCAGGAACAGCGCGACCGCTGACCGGTATGATTCGTGCGCCCCGCGGGCCGGGGTAACGGGGGACCACGATGACCGAGGATCCGCGCGCGATACTCGCGCTCGAGCGCATGAGCTTCCGCCAGGCCGTGGCGGTCGCGCTCTGCGTGGTGCTGGTGGCGTTCGACGGCTTCGATGTTCTCGCGATCAGCTTCGCCTCGCCGGGCATCGCGAAGGAATGGGGCATCCAGCGTGACGCGCTCGGCATCGTGCTCTCGATGGAGATCATCGGCATGGCGTTCGGCTCGTTCACGCTCGGTAACGTCGCCGACCGCATCGGGCGCCGGCCGACCGTTCTCGCCTGCCTGGTCCTGATGACCATCGGCATGTTCCTCGCGACGACGGCACGCAGTGTCGAGTCGATGTCGGTCTACCGTTTGGTCACGGGTCTCGGCATTGGCGGAATGCTGGCCGCGATCAACGCCGTCGCGGCGGAGTGCGCCAACAACCGGCATCGCAACACTGCCGTGACATTGATGGCCGCGGGCTACCCGCTTGGCGCCGTGTTCGGCGGCCTCGTCGCCACGCAGCTCCTGGCGCAGACGGCTAACTGGCGGTCGGTGTTCGTGTTCGGGACGATCGCGACCGCCGCCTGCATCCCGCTCGTGCTCTGGCTGCTGCCAGAATCGGTCAACTACCTCGTCGAGCGACGCCCCGTGAACGCGCTCGCACGGGTGAACGCGACGCTGCGCCGGCTCGGGCATCGCGCCGTGGCGGCGCTGCCGGAGCTCGCCCCGGCCGCGGCGGCGCAGCGCGGCTCGTTCGCCGAGCTCTTCTCGTCGCAGCTCGGGCGCACCACGGTCCTGCTCACGGCGGCCTATTTCGCGCACATCATGACCTTCTACTTCCTGCTGAAGTGGATCCCGAAGATCGTTGTGGACATGGGCTTCGCGCCCGCCACCGCCGGCGGGGTGCTGGTCTGGGCCAACGTCGGCGGCGCGAGCGGAGCGCTCCTCTTCAGTCTGCTCACGCAGCGGATCGGCGTGAAGCGCCTCGTCATCGGTGCGCTGCTCCTGACCGCGATCATGGTGGTGTTCTTCGGCCGGTCGAACTCGGATCTCAAGCAGCTCTCGCTGCTCGCGGCCTGCGCCGGCTTCTTCTGCAACGCCGGCATCGTCGGCCTGTATGCGATGTTCGCGCAGTCGTTCCCCGCCCGTATCCGCGCAAGTGGCACGGGCTTCGTGATCGGCACTGGCCGTGGCGGCGCGGCGCTCGGCCCGATCGCGGCCGGCTACCTCTTCGTGGCCGGTGCCACGCTGCCGACCGTGGCTGCGATCATGGCCCTGGGTTCGATCGTGGGCGCAATCGCGATCCTGCTCATGCGCTACCAGGAGCCCGACGTCGCTTAGGGACGCTCCCCTTTTCCTTCCGCTGGACACCCTGAGCGGGCACCGCGCGTTTGCCGCGAAGAAAAGGGGGAGCGTCCCCTCCCTACTGGCGAGCCTACTAAAGGGGACTGTCCCCGAACGGGGACTGTCCCCTACTGCCGCGCCCGGTAGCGGATGTAGTGCCGGAGCGCCTCGAGCTCCTGGTCGGTCAGTTCCGCGAACCTTGGCATTCCGCGCGACACCAGGCTGCCGTTGCGCACGACGGCCGCAAAGGCGTCGGCCGTGAGCGGGATCGTAGAGGCACGCAAATCCGGCGCGGTGCCACCGGCGATCGCACCCGGACCGTGACAGAGCATGCAGCGGGTGTACTGGGCGAGGCCGAGCTGCACCGCCGCCGGGTCGACCGCAAATTCGGGAGCCAGGATCGGCACGACCTGGCGCGGCGGCGGCGTCGGGGGGAGATTCGCCCGGCCATCGAGCGTGAATGCGAGCAGGCGCCGGGGATGCTCGCGCGCGTTCCAGCCGAACTGCGCGGAGATCGAGCCGAAGCCGCCGACGGACCCGCCCAGTGGACCGGACAGGATCGCCAGGTACTGCCGGCCGTCTGCCTCGAAAGTGATCGGCGTGCCGACCGCCGCGGTGCGCGCATCGAAGCTCCACAGCCGCCGCCCGTTGTCGGCGGCGTACGCGTGGATCAGTCCGTCGGCCTGTCCCTGGAACACGATGTCCGCCGCGGTCGCGAGCGTGCCGCTGTTGTGCGCACCGGGTGTCGGCATGCTCCACGCGGGGCGGGCCCGCACCGGATCCCAGGCGACGAGCGAGCTCGTTGCCGCCTCCTTTGGCGGGCTGCCGTCGCTGCCAGCGATCCCGGCGAAGTCCGGAGAGTGCGGGAGCGGATTCCAGCGCTTGGGATCGATGCCGCGCTCGCTGAAGGTCGCCGCCATCTCGGTCACCGGCAGATAGACGAGCCCGGTGCGCGGGCTGAAGGACATCGGGAACCAGTTGTGCGCACCCTCGAAGCTCGGATAGATCTGCATCTCGCCGCGCTCGTAGCGCGCGTTGTCTACCAGGACCGGCCGGCCCGTCACGAGATCGACCCGCTCGGCCCAGGTGACCTTCGCGAACTTTTCCGCGGAGACGAGCCGCCCGCTCTCGCGGTCGATCACGTAGAAGAAGCCGTTCTTCGGCGCATGCAGCAATACGCGGCGCGAGCGGCCCTCGATCGTGAGGTCCGCCAGCGTCATATCCATGGCCGAGTTGTAGTCCCACGCATCGCCAGGCGTCGTCTGGTAGTGCCAGACATATCGGCCGGTGTCCGCGTCGAGCGCCACGACCGAGCTCAGGAACAGGTTGTCGCCACCACCGGGGCTGCGCAGCCGCGGATTCCACGGCCCACCGTTACCGGTGCCCAGGTAGACACGGTCGAGCTCCGGATCGTAGGTCATCGCGTTCCAGACCGTGCCGCCGCCGCCCCGCTCCCACCACGGGCCGCTCCAGGTCTTCGCGGCGAGCTCCATCGCTGGATTCTCGAACCCGCGTGCCGGGTCGCCCGGCACCGTCCAGAAACGCCAGAGCTGCCGGCCGGTCGCGGTGTCGTAAGCGGTCACGTAGCCGCGTACCGCGCCGAAGTCGCCGCCGCCGAAGCCGATCACGACTTTGTCGTCGAACACGCGTGGCGGACCGGAGATGAACGATCCATCGGCCGGATCGAGCGTCTGCACGCTCCAGGCAAGCGTCCCGTCGCGTGCGTCGATAGCGAGCAGGCGGCCGTCGTGCGTACCGACGAAGACACGCCCCTTCCAGAAGGCGAGCCCGCGTATGCCCCATCCAACGCGCAGTTTGTCGCCAGCGCGCTGCACGACGCCCGGATCGTAGCGCCAGAGCAGCTTGCCGCTCCGCGCATCGACGGCGTGCACGATGCTGTAGCCGACGGCGAGGTAGATCACTCCGTCGACCGCCAGCGGCGTCGACATGACGTTCTGCTGCTCGAGATCGAGGCTCCATGCGAGGCCGAGTCGGCCGATCGTCGCGGAGTTGATCTCCGTGAGCGGGCTGTAGTGCGTCTCGCCGTAGGTGCGGCCGTACGCCGCCCAATTGCGCCCGTCGTTGTCGTCGGCGAGCGCGCGGTCGTCGATTACAGTCGGCGCCGCGATGACGCGCCCGAGCGCGCCTGCGAGGGTGAACACGAGCGCAGCTCCGAGAGCAGTCAGCCTGCGTGCGGTCGATCGGCTCGACATGATCCCCGCCCCCTTCCACACTTTCCCAGCGTCGAAGTCTCGGAGAGCGTGCGCCATCCGTACTCGACCATCGGGGAAGCGAGTATCGTCGCGCGACGAAGCCACGGCCGAGCCAGGAATTCCGCGAGCGCACCAGCCATGACGACCGCTGACACCGTGCGTCCGACGCTGATCCTGGTTCCTGGGTTGCTCTGCGACGACACCATCTGGAACACACAGGTCACGGCCTTCGCGGCGACCCACGAGGTGATCGTGCCGATGCTCGATGGCTTCGACGCGATTCCGCGGATGGCGGCTGCGCTCCTGGAGCGGGCCCCGATCCGGTTCGCGCTTGCCGGGCACTCGCTCGGCGGCCGGATCGCACTCGAGGTCGTTCGACAAGAGCCGCGGCGCGTGACCCGTCTCGCCCTTCTCGACACCGGCGTCCACCCCTGCACGGCCGGTGAGCCGGCGCGCCGGCAGGAGCTGCTGTCGATCGCGTTCGCCGATGGGATGCGCGCCGTCGCGCGCCGCTGGCTTCCGCCGATGGTGCACCCGGACCGGCATTCGGACCCCTCCCTCATGGGGCCCCTCGAGCAGATGGTGGAGCGTCGGACAGCGGTGAGCTTCCGCAACCAGGTCGAGGCGCTGCTCGGTCGGCCCGACGCGCGCGCCATACTCGAAACCATCCGCTGCCCTACGTTGGTGCTCTGCGGGCGCGAGGACGGCTGGAGCCCGCTCGGGCAGCACGAGGAGATCGCCGCGGCAATCGGAGGATCGAGGCTCGCCGTGATCGACGCGTGCGGTCACATGGCACCTTTCGAGCGCCCGGCAGAGGTCAGCCGCGCGCTCGAGGACTGGCTCGAGTAGCGCGGGGGACGTCCGCGTCACGCGGCGATCGCGTGTCGCCGCAGCACCTCGAGGAAAACCTGCTGTGCAGCCGTCGGCCGCCAGTCGCGGCGCAGCGTGAGCCCGATCGGCCGAGTCACCCGGCCATCCGGGTGCGGCAACGCCACGAGCATTCCGGCCCCGACCTCGCGGCGGACCTGTCTCGCCGACAGTAGCGTGACGCAATCGCTGTCGAGCAACAGCTCGCGCGCGGCGACCATGGAGTTGCACTCGATCAACTGGACGGGCGGTGCAACCGCCGCGCGCTCGAAGAGCTCCTCGAACTGCCGTCGTAGCGGCGATCCCTCGCGCGGAACGATCCAGGGATAACGTGCCGTGCGCGCGGCCGATGGCGAGGAGCGACTGTCGAGCGGGTGTCCGGCACGCACGATAATCGCGAGCGAGTCGTCGAAGAGGTGCTCCTGCACCACGTCGGTCTGTGACAGGTTGGGGCGCAGCGCGCCGACCAGCATGTCGGCGCGCCCACGGCGCAGCGCGTCGAGGAGGACGTCGTACGCGCCCTCAAGGATAGCGACCTGATGTCGCGGATGCGATGCGGAGAACTCGAGCGCCGCGGCAGGCACGACGCAGCTTCGGGCGAGTGGCATCGCGCCGATGACGGTACGCCCCGTATCCGCGCCGCCGAGCGCGTCGACCTCGGCCCGCGCCTGAGCGAGCTCGGCGAACGCGAGACGCACCCGCCGCGCGAGCCGCTCCGCCTCGCGCGTCGGCCGCACCCCGAACGTGGTTGTTTCGAAGAGTGCGACCCCGAGCCGCCGTTCGAGCTGCCGCGCGGCCCGGTGCAATGACGGTCGCACCATACCCGTGACCCGGGCAGCGGCGCCGAATCCTCCGTGCTCGGCGACAGCGGCCAGTGCCTGCAGCTGCGCGGTCGTCACGAGGTGCGTCGGGCCCGGCACCCGACCGCCGACGCGTGCATGACCTGCCTCGGCGAGACCCTCGCGTATCTGGTCCCAGGCACGCGATGCGCGAACGCGGATCAGCTCGCCAGCCGCAGTGACCGCGATTCCGCCGCTCCTGCGCTCGATCAGTCGCGCACCGAACGCCGTCTCGAGCCCGGCCAGGATCTGGCTGACGGCGGGCTGCGAGAGATTCACGGCGCGGGCCGCCGCGCTGACGCTCGGGTGGCGGGCCAGCTCCAGGAACACTGCCAGGTGGCGCAGGTTCGGCAGCGGTTGGGTCATTGCGAAGCCTCGCTCCACAGAGATCGTTAGCAATTTCTTATAGCTGGAGCGGATTTGCAATTGGCTCCGGGTGCCGGTCGGCGGGAGAATTGCAGCGTCGCTGGATTGCCAGGGGGTCAACGCGCGATGAACGTCGTGTACCGGAACATCCACCGTGCGGAAGCGTCCGTGGTCGCGGGCCTTGCGAAAAGCGGCGTCGCAACAGTTCACGAGGCGCAGGGGCGAATCGGTCTGCTCGCGCCTTCCATCCGTCCCATCTATCCGGGAGCCCGGATCGCCGGAAGCGCAGTCACCGTGAGTCTGGCGCCGTGCGACAACTGGATGATCCACGTTGCAGTCGAGCAGTGCCGCGACGGCGACATCCTCGTCGTCGCGCCGAGCTCCTACTCCGACGCCGGATACTTGGGCGAGCTGCTGGCCGGATCGTTGCAGGTGCGCGGCGTCCGCGGCGTCGTCATCGACGCAGGGGTGCGCGACGTGCGTGAGCTCACCGAGATGCGCTTTCCCGTCTGGTCCAAGTGCGTGTGGGCGCAGGGAACGGTCAAGGAGACGCTCGGCAGCGTCAACGTGCCCGTCGTCTGCGCGGGGGCCGCGATCGAGCCGGGCGACGTCATCGTTGCCGACGATGACGGGGTCTGCGTCGTGCGGCGTCGCGACGCCGCTGGCGTGCTCGAGAAATGCCTCGCGCGCGAGGCAAAAGAAGCAGCGGTGCGCAAGCGCTTGACCGCCGGCGAGCTCGGTCTCGACATCTATGCGATGAGGGAACGGCTGGCCGAGCGCGGGCTCGTGTACCGCGACGAGCCGCCGGGAGACGAATGAGGCGACCATGTTGCGTGGCATTCCCTGCACGTTGATGCGTGGTGGAACCTCGAAAGGGCTCTACTTCCACGCGCGCGACCTCCCTGAGGACCGGGCGACCCGGGACCGCGTACTCCTGGCCGCGATGGGCTCGCCCGATCCACGCCAGATCGACGGCCTCGGCGGCGCGCATCCCCTCACCAGCAAGGTCGCTGTCGTCGCACCGTCAATGCGCAAGGATGCCGACGTCGACTATCTGTTCCTGCAGGTTGTCGTCGATCGCGCCGAGGTCAGCGACAGCCAGAACTGCGGCAACCTCCTCGCCGGGGTCGGTCCCTGGGCCATCGAGAACGGGCTGGTGCCGGCGCGCGACCCCGTGACTCCCGTCCGCATCCACATGGTCAACACCGCGAGCGTCGCCGTCGCGCATGTGCCAACGCCCGGCGGCGTGGTCGAGTACGAGGGCAACGCACGCATCGACGGCGTGCCGGGTACCGCGGCAGCCATTCCGATCGACTTTCTGGACGTCGCGGGGTCGAGCTGCGGGGCGTTGCTGCCGACCGGCTCGGTCGTCGACCCTGTGGAGGGCGTTGCCGTGACCTGCGTCGACAACGGCATGCCCGTCGTGCTGATGAAGGCCTCCGACTTCGGATGCTCCGGGTACGAGTCACCGGAGGATCTCGAGGCCAACGCGGATCTCAAGGCGCGTGTCGAGCGGATACGCTTGCGCGTCGGACCGCGAATGAACCTGGGCGACGTCGGAGCCAAGACGGTGCCGAAGATGTGCCTGGTGGCCCCACCGCGTGCCGGCGGCGCGATCTGCACCCGAACCTTCATCCCGCACCGTGTGCACGAGGCGATCGGGGTGCTGGGCGCCGTGAGCGTGGCGACCGCCTGCGTACTCCCTGGTTCGATCGCCGCGCAGGTGGGCGTCATCCCTTCCGGCGGCTCCGCCCGGCAGCTTGAAATCGAGCATCCAACCGGCTTCTTCACCGTTGCGATCGACGTCGCGATCGACGGATCGTCGATCGTGGTACGCCGCTCGGCGCTGGTGCGCACGGCCCGCAAGCTGATGCGCGGCGAGGCATTCGTTCCGGCTCGTCTCTGGAGCGACCGTTGAGCGGCCGGCGCCGCATCGGCCTGCTCGGGTTCGGCGAGGTAGGCCAGATCCTCGCCGCGGATCTGCGTTCGCAGGGTGGTGCCGAGATCGTGGTGTGGGACCCGCTGTTCCGCTCGCCGGCGAGCGGGCCCGCTCGCGCAGTGGCCGCCGGCCTTGCGTCCGCGACGTCAGGGCTCGCCGAGGCAGTCGGCGGCGCGGAACTCATCGTCTCGGCCGTGACCGCCGCGCAATGCATCGCCGCGGCTGCCGCTGCGGCGCCGTCCCTTGCTGCCGGCGCGGTTTACCTCGACC
>Ga0075418_10010784_pt1 | contig 10225 bp, 8 predicted proteins | sample SoiMetdeltSBSDD2_FD_81776 | JGI IMG/M metagenome (GOLD analysis project Ga0075418, IMG submission 81776) | Bulk soil microbial communities from a Populus tree surrounding site in Tennessee, USA - Soil MetaG P. deltoides SBSDD2 | ecosystem: Environmental > Terrestrial > Soil > Tree plantation...
CGCTCGATCTTCGCCAACATCCAGAAGTTCTTGCTGTTCCTGCTCTCGTCGAACGTCGGCGAGGTGCTGGTGATGTTCTTCGGGGTGATGCTGGCGGGGGTGTTGGGGCTGCGGCAGATCGGCGAGCACTCAGGGTTGATCGCACCGCTGCTGGCGGTCCAGATCCTCTGGGTGAACCTGCTGACGGACGCCGCTCCCGCGCTGGCGCTGGGGGTGGAACCGTCGGACCCTGACCGGATGAATCGGCCGCCAAGAGACCCGTCGTCGAGTGTAATCACGCGGAAGATGTGGCTCTGGATGGTGCTGATCGGCACGATCGTGGCGGTGGGCACGCTGGGGGTTTTGGACTGGGCGCTGCCGGGCGGGCTGATCCCTGGCGATGTGGACGTGACACGGGCGCGGACGCTGGCGTTCACGACGCTGGTGTCTTTCCAGTTGGTGAACGTGTTCAACGCGCGCTCGGACATTCAGTCCGCGTTCTACCGTCCGTTCTCGAACGTCTGGATCTGGGCGGCGGTTGGGATCTCGGTGGTTCTTCAGATCCTGGTGATCTACGTGCCGTTCTTGCAGGCGGCGTTCGGGACGGCGCCGTTGAGCGTGATGGACTGGCTGGTCTGCCTGGCGGTCTCGACGCTGGTGTTGTGGCCGATCGAGCTGCTGAAGTGGTTCGAGCGCCGGCGGGTTTGACCTGGTTCTGTGCTGGTCCCGGTGGGACATATCGTGGTACCGGGCGGGTACCGGCGGGGTCTTACGTGGTACAGATTGGCACCGGTACCACGGACTGGCGCCTGTTGACTCGAAGGGATGAGCGGCCGAGATCGGGTTCGAACTGTCAGATTTCTTTGTTTCGGGTCTTCGGGTGGCCATGACGGGTGTCCCTCGCGGGGGTGCTGGTAGGGATTACCCGTGAGGCTGGCGTGGTGGTGCGCCAGAGGGAGGCCCCCACCCCCGACCGCCCGGGTAGCCCCCGCCAGCGGGGAAGGGGAGATCACTCTACTATCTCGCAACGACGGCACGGCACCGTGGGAGGGAGTCGGCGGAGTGAGCGAGTCCGAGCGCTGGGCGAGGACCCAGGACGAGATCGACCTGGTGTACGTGGCCAGGAACCATGGCCGTCTCTGCGCCGACTGCGGCCGGCGGCTCGAGCCCGGCGAGACGGTGTATATCGAGCGGTTCGTGGTCGGCCCGCGCCGAACCGGCTGGCGGAGCCACAACACCTACCGCCTGGCGCCAGTCGGCGCGGAGTGCGCTGGTGCAGACCTCGTCGACGGGGCCCAAAGCGCAGTTCCTGAATTCTGCGCATGGTGTGAGCGACGTGTCGTCTACCGCGCCGAGCACGACCGGCCGCGCCGACGTGCGATCTGTTCGACGCAGTGCCGGCAGCTGGCTATGAAGGCGGCAAAGGAGAACCAGCACGTGTCAGAAGGGTCGGGCGATCGCCTGTAACGTCTGCACGAAGCCGAGCCGGATGGATGACCCCTACTCCTGACGCGGGGAGGTCACCGTGTTGGAGACGGGAACGGCCCCTCGTCCCTTAGTCTGGAGAGTTCGCCGGGTCGACGCCGAGGAGGCCCCCACCCCCCGACCCCCTCCCCCGTGCGCGGGAGAGGGGGAGCCCAGGCGTCACCGCGGGGTGGAAGAAGGGGGCGGGGTCAACGTGTCATTTCGGGGATTGCGGGCTGTCGTGAACGAGTTCTAGCGACCGCGCGTAACATCCTGGCCAGATCCGAACCTCTGTGGATAGAGGGTCGAAGCAGACGGAGATTGAACGGTGTGGGCGCAGCAGCTCTTGATTGACTGCGCCTCAAATCATCGTCGACAATCACGAGATTGCTGTGAAACTGTGCAATGATGCGTACATACACGGGAGGGGGTTGTGGCCGACCAGTCGGAGCGCGATGCGTGGGAGCGACTGAACGCTCTGTGGGCGAAGCTGCCCAGGCACGGCGAGACGGCGGGCTACCATCCGCTGCTGGCGCACATGATCGACGTGGGCCAGGTGGCGCGCGCGATGTGGAGGCTGGTGCTGCCGCCCGCTGCCCGGGAGGCCGTCGCAGAGGAGCTGGGCGTAGAACCAGAGGTCGCGGGTGGCTGGGTGGCCTTGTGGGCCGGAGCGCACGATCTCGGGAAGGCATCGCCGGCGTTCGCGCGGCAGAACTCGTCGGCCTGGGAGCGCATCCGTCAGGCCGGCTTTCCGTGCCCTGCCGACGCGCCAACTATCAAGGCGCCGCACGGCACGATCACCGCCCTGGAGCTCCCGGAGCTTCTATCTGGGCAGTCTGGCGTCCCGAAAGCACTCGGCAGACAGATCGGCCGCCTGGTTGGGGGTCACCACGGCGTGTTTCCGCGTACCGAGGATATTCAGAAGGTACGGCAGAGCAGTGACGCGATCGGCGGACGATCGTGGGCGCTGGCACGAGAGCGGCTGCTGGCGCTCCTGGCCGAACTGCTCGGGGTGGAGGGCCGGTTGCCCGAGACGGCCGAGCTGGCGAGCCCAACCATCATGTACCTGGCGGGGCTTGTCTCCGTGGCTGACTGGATTGGGTCGAACACGGAGTACTTCAGGTTCGCGATCCGCGACCCCGACGTCAGTGCGAGCGTCGACTGGCGGGCGTACCCGGCAACGGCGGAACAGGCAGCGCAGAAGGCGCTCCGTGAGCTTGGCTGGCTGGCGTGGTCGCCAGCAGAGGGACGGCCATCATTCACGGAGTTGTTCCCGTTCATCGAGACACCGAACACTCTCCAGCGGACGATCGTGGAGATCGCTGAGCAGCTGGACGGCCCGAGCCTCGTCGTGGTCGAGGCGCCGATGGGTGAGGGGAAGACCGAGGCTTCCCTCTTCCTCACCGATCGTTGGGCCGAGCAACATGGACAGCGCGGCCTCTACGTGGCGTTGCCGACCCAGGCGACGAGCAATCAGATGTTCGGGCGGGTGCGGCGATTCCTGGAGCACCGGTATCCAGGACGGATCCTCAACCTGCAGCTCTTGCACGGTCACGCGGCGCTCTCGGCTGAGCTCGAGGCGTTGCGGAGGCCTGGCACCAGCCAGTTCGAGCCGTCCGACATTCACGACGAGGACACCGGTCAGCAGGATGCAGCTGTCTATGCCGCCGAATGGTTCACCTATCGCAAGCGCGGCCTGTTGGCGCCGTTCGGCGTGGGGACGGTCGACCAGACGCTCCTTGCCGTCTTGAAGACCCGACACCAGTTCGTGCGGCTGTTCGGGCTGGGGCATAAGACGATCGTCGTCGACGAGGTCCACGCGTACGACACGTACATGTCGACGTTGCTCGAAGGGTTGCTTCGCTGGCTGGCGTCGCTGGGAGCGTCCGTCGTGCTGCTCTCGGCAACGCTGCCGCGAGCACGGCTGAATGCACTCCTGGACGCCTATGCCGCCGGCCGGACACTGGCTGACGGGGTGCCGACGAGTACCCAGCCGGTGCCATATCCACGCATCTCCTGGGTGGATCGACGAGGCGTCCACAATGAGCCCGTTCAATCGTCTGGGCGCGCGACAACGGTGCATCTCAAACGGCTGACGTGCGATCTGCCGCCGCTCGCGGTGCCCCTGAGAAAAGATCCGCTGTCGTTCGGGCTGGGCGAAAAGCTGGCGAAGGCGCTCGAACCCGGCGGCTGCGCGGCCGTGATCTGCACCACCGTGGGGCGGGCGCAGCGGATGTACGCCGCGCTCACACGGTCATTCGAGAAGCTGCCGCTGGAGAAACGCCCGAATTTGGAGCTGTTTCATGCCCGCTACCGATTCCGGGAGCGCGACGAACGCGAGAAGGAAGCTTTGAGGCGGTTCGGCAAGGCGGGAGAGTCCGTCGTCATGCCAGACGGCGCGGTCAGGCCGGTCGACCGGCCTGACCGCGCCGTGATCGTGGCGACCCAGGTAATCGAGCAGAGCCTGGACATCGACTTCGATCTGATGGTGTCAGAGCTGGCGCCGATCGATCTGGTGCTCCAGCGGCTGGGGCGCCTCCATCGTCACGACCGGGAGGATCGGCCGGCACATCTGGCGACGCCGACCCTCTGGCTGATCGAGCCGGCCAACGAGGATGGGGCACCGGTGTTCGAGCGTGACCAGCGGGCAGTCTATGACCCGCATGTCCTGCTCCGGTCGTGGCTCGCACTGCAAGGGCAGACCGTGATCAGAATCCCGGAGCACGTGGAGCACCTGATTGACGAGGTATACGACGACCGGATGTGCCCGCCTGATGCGCCGACCTCCATCCAGACTCGCTGGTCTGAGACAGTGCTCGATCTGGCCCGGGTCCGCCAGGAGCAGCAGGAGAAGGCCGAGGATGCCCTGTTCGTGGCGCCATCCTACGAGGACGACATCTTCGAGCTGTTCAACCCGCAGCTGGCGGAGGACGATCCGACCGTTCACCAGACGTTCCAGGCGCTGACGCGGCTGGGTGATCCGTCGCTTCCGGCGATCCTGCTGAGGCCGGAAGAAGTGCCGCTGGCAGACCTCGGCAGGGACCGGCCGAGCGTGGATCAGGTCCGGCCACTGTTAGAGCGTTCGGTCACGCTGACGCACCGTGGACTGGTGCCGTACCTGCTGAGCGACGCAGGCGCGCAGGAGGCGTTGCCGCCAGCGAGCTGGCGACGCAGTGCCCTGCTGCGTCACCACCGGCTGCTGCGCCTCGATGGCGACGGACGTATCAAGGTTGGACCGTACGTGATCCAACTGGACCGGGACCTCGGCGTTCTGGTTGAGGCGCCAAGCCAATCACGCTAATTCGCCGACCGGATGTCGAAGAATGGGCTACTGGCTCGGAACAGGATGGTAGACGATTGCTCGGGTCGCGGTGGGAGCGTCGGTGCCGAGGCCGAGCACGGGAGAAGGAGGGACGATGACGGTCACGTTCAATCTCGTCGACGAGCCGTGGATCCCTGTCATCTGGCGGGACGGGAGAGCTGGGGAGGTGGGACTCCGGGACGCGCTAGTCCACGCGCACGAGATCCGCGAGCTGGTGGACGGCTCGCCGCTGGTGACGGTGAGCCTGCACCGGCTGCTGCTTGCGATCCTGCACCGGAACCTTGGGCCGAGGACGTTCACGGCCTGGAAGGAGCTCTGGAAGCGCGGCCAGTGGGACGCGGCAAAGCTGGATGCGTACTTCGCGGCGTGGGGGCACCGCTTCGACCTGTTCGACGCCGAGCGGCCGTTCTACCAGGTCACGCAGATGGACGACAACCCTCAAGTACATCCCCCTGCTCGTCTCGCCGAGGAGCGCGCACAGGGGAACAACGCAACGCTGTTTGATCACAACTTCCGCTCCAGCCCGGTTCCGATGAGCGCTGCCGATGCAGCACGATGCTTGGTCACCCGTCAGACGTTCGCGGTTGGCGGCGGCAAGAGCGAGCCATTTTACTTCTGCGATGCGCCAGCAGTAGTTGGCTTCGTGGTCATGGCGGCCGGGACCAACTTCTTCGAGACGCTCGCGTTGAATCTGACTGAATACGGTTCAGGGCATCGAATCGCGCTGTCCGAACAGGATGCTCCGATCTGGGAGCAGGAGATACCCGCGACGCCGGAGCGGTCGGGAACAAGACCCAGGGGGCCTGTCGACTATTTGACCTGGCAGAGCCGACGAATTCGGCTGCTGGCGGACGGCGATCCACCGGTTGTCGTTGGATGCCAGTTCGCCCAGGGTCTTCGGATAGATCCGTCCACGCTGGACTCGATGAAGCCGTACACACGAAGTCAGCAAGAGGGATGGGTTGCGCGGCGGCTCGACCCCGATCGTGCTCTCTGGCGCGATAGTCACGCGATCCTCCAGGAGTCCGATGCGGCAGGCCGGCGCCCGGATGTCTTCAACTGGCTTGCCCGGATCGATGAGGCACGGCTGGACGGTGACATCGAAGCGCGATCAGCGTACGAGGTGACCATCGGAGGCCTCGCTAGGAATCCTCGAAATGCCGCCGATGTCCTGTTCTGGCGGCACGAGCGGTTCACCGTGCCGCTGGCGTACCTGCACGACGAGTCGTTGCTCGGCAAGCTCGCAGTCGGACTGACCTGGGCCGAAAACGTGGGGCGGCTGTTGCGGCCCGGCCTGGAACAGATCACGATCGACGACAGGAGGGTGAACGTCCCACGCCCATTCCAGGTTCTCGCCGAGGCGTTGCTCCCGTCTGTGGGTGGCCGACCAGACCGCAAGCGTGTCGACGCGGTGATCGGGCACCTGGCGCCGGAGCGCCGCTACTGGTCGAAGCTGGAAGTGTCGTTCCGCCACCTACTCGAAGCGCTGCCGGACGATCAGCGCGAGGACGAGGAGTACGGCGTCGTGTATGGAGAGCAAACGCTCCCAGAATGGGCGGCCCGGCTCAGAGCTGGTGCCTGGGACGCGTTCCAGGAGGCGACGCGCGGCCTGGATCGCTCAGCTCGTGCCCTTGAGGCCGTGGCCCTTGCGGAACGCGAGCTTGGCCGCCGCCTGCATCAGCAACTCGGCGTGCACCTTCCCCGGCGAAAGGAGCCATCGCGTGACCCCACCAACTGAACGTGAACGCCGGTTCGCCGAGCATCTGGCCTCGCTCGCTGACCGCGAGGACAGCGATGCGCGAGCCGTCCTAGCTGCGCTGCGGCGTGCTCTTGGGAAGGAGCCTGGCGAGGCTGCAGAAGCTGCCCGCTACATCTTCCCCTGGCTGCGTGACGACGCCCGGCCAACTGAGATTGGCGCCTTCTTCGAGATAGCGGCGCTATTCGCGACGCATCGGCTTACGTGGAGGCGTGGCGAGAGCGACCGAGGTCTGAACATGGGCGGGTCGTTTCGTCGCCTCATCGCGGATGAGGAGAACCCGGGCGCCGAGCGCCGGTTCGTAGCACTCTTGAACGCACACTCGGACGAGTTGAACCGCCATCTCCGTCACGCCGTGAGTTTGCTGAAGTCGAAGGAGATCTCGATCGACTGGGCGCAGCTCCTTCATGACGTGCAGCAGTGGACGTACGAGGACCGTCCGGTTCAACTCGACTGGGCGCGCGCGTTCTGGGGTAGCGGCCCGACGCGCGATGAAACCGATGTCAGCAGCGGTGATCTGGGTACCAGCAGCACCGTGTCCCAGCCGCCGGCGGTGACCGCGTAGCTCGCCAACCTGTCTGAGTGAGGAGCAGGAAGGGAAAGTCGCTGTCCGCCGATATCGGCGTGCCGACCGGGGCGCAATTCGAAAGGTCCAGATCAAGGAAGCCAGAAAGGGGACTGACGTGCTTGTCGAGCTTCACCTGTTGCAGAACTTCGCACCTTCAAACCTGAATCGCGACGACACGGGGGCTCCAAAGGATTGTGAGCTTGGGGGTCACCGCCGGGCTCGGATCTCCAGCCAGTCGATCAAGCGTGCCATCCGTCAGACGTTCAAGAGCGAGGACCTGCTGAGCGAGGAGCAGCTGGCGGCGCGGACGAAGCGGGCCGCGCAGGCGGTCGCCGACCGTCTCATCCAGCGAGATAGCTCGCGGAGCGCCGAGGATGCCGCGGCAGTGGCCGGGGCGCTGCTCAACAGTATCAAGAGCGGGTTGCACAACGTCGCGGACGGGAAGACCCAGTACTTGCTCTTCCTGGGCGGCGCTGAGCTGGACGGCGCGGCTAGCGTAGCCGAACAGTATTGGGATGCGCTCCTGACGGCGGGTTCGGCGATTCCGTCCGCTGAGGGCGAGGAAGTGGCGACGCCTGCGCGCGGCCGGGGCCGGCGCGGGGCCGGCCAGGCGGCCCCGGGCGTTAGTGTGCCGCCAGCCATCCGTGCGGCGCTGATCCAGAAGCTGGACGGACGGCGATCCGCGGACCTGGCGCTGTTCGGGCGGATGATCGCGGACTTGCCGGACCAGAATGTCGACGCTGCGAGCCAGGTGGCACACGCGGTGTCGACCAATCGGGTCAGCATGGAGATGGACTTCTACACCGCCGTGGACGACCTGAAGCCGGACGACACGGCTGGCGCCGACATGCTGGGCACGATCGAGTTCAACTCGGCGTGCTTCTACCGGTACAGCAACGTCGACCTGGCGCAGCTCAGGCGGAACCTGGGCAGCGAGGATCTGGCGCGAGAGACGCTGAGGGCATTCCTATGGGCATCGATCCTGGCGATCCCGACTGGCAAGCAGAACAGCATGGCAGCTCACAACCCACCATCGCTGATTCTGGCGGTGGCTCGCGAACACGGCCTGTGGAACCTGGCGAACGCGTTTGTGCGGCCGATCTGGCCGGGGCGAGATGGCGATCTGGTTGACCTTTCGGTGCAGGCGCTGGACCGCTATTGGCAAGCGCTCACGACGATGTACGGGACGCGCGGCATCGTCGGACAGTGGGTCTGCACGACTGACCCGGGTGCCCTGACGGGGCTGAATGGCGTGACGGTCGGGAACGTGGATGTGCTCGTCGAGCAGGTACTGGGGGCGGCCTCGTTCGCGGATCGCGAGCGGACCGGCCGATCATGACGACGCTGCTGCTCCGGCTGGCCGGACCGATGCAGTCCTGGGGGACGCAGAGCCGGTTCAAGATTCGTGACACCGGCCTGGAACCGTCCAAGAGCGGCGTGATCGGGCTGCTTTGCGCGGCACTGGGCTGGCCACGTGAGACGGATGTCTCACGGCTGGCGGCGCTGCGGATGGGTGTGCGGGTGGATCGCGAGGGCAGCTACGAGCGCGACTATCACACCGTGGGCGGTGTGCACCGGCGAGGCGAACGGTACGGTGTGGTGACGGCCGAGGGGAGTCCCGGTGGCACGGTCGTCTCACAGCGCTACTACCTGGCTGATGCCGACTTTCTGGTCGGGCTGGAAGGCGACGAGGGGCTGCTACGGGAAATCAACGACGGCCTGGGGGCGCCGGTCTGGCAGATCTTCCTCGGGCGCAAGGCGTTCGTGCCGGGGGTGCCGGTGCGCCTGCCAGATGAGCCACCGCGCGGCCCCGGTCTGCGTGCTGAGCCGCTCGACGAGGTGCTGCGCGCATACCCCTGGTTTCCGGACCCGGCGCGCAGCCGGGTGGGATCTGGAGAACGTCAGCCGACACGGTTCCGGATGGTGATCGAGGCTGATCGACTGTTTGGGGCGGAGGTCCGGATGGACCAGCCGGTCGGCGCGGCATTTAAGGATCGGACGTTTACCGTGCGCCACGTGCAGACGAGCTTCATCGACGACGTTCCGCTGGGGGGTGAAGCGTGTACCTCTCCCGCCTGATTTTGAACGTGCGCTGCCGCGAGGTACGTCGTGATCTCGCGGATTGCCACGATCTCCATCGTACGATCTTGCGCGGTTTTCCGGACCTTCCGCCGACGGGAGTGACGATCGGCGACGCGCGAGCGCGGTTGGGTGTGCTGTTTCGCATGCAGAGCCACCCGCGGACCGGGGCGGCAAGCGTCCTGGTTCAGTCTGTCGCGGAGCCAGATTGGAGCAGGTTGCCGGATGGCTACCTGCTCGACACGCGTGGTGCTCCGCCAAACCCTGACCGTAAGACGATTGATGGAGCGTACTCGGCGATCAGGGTTGGTGATGAACTGGTTTTCAGGCTGAGGGCAAACCCGACGAAGCGGCTGCCACCGTCGACGGGTGCGGACGGAGTGCGCCGTGACGGCAAGCGGGTCGAGCTGCGGACGGAGGAGGAGCTGGTTCGATGGTTGGGGGAGAAGGGGACGGGGAACACCGTCACCGGCCGGCCTGGTCTGGGCTATCGGCTGGTGACGGTGCGGGCGCGCCCCGGCCTGGCGAGCCGTGGACCTGGTGAGGCGAGCACCGCGGTGGCGGATGCCCGGGCGAGGAGCGTCGGCAAAGTGGTTGGACAGGCACTTCGCCCGGCGGAGGGAGGGGCAGCGCGTCGGGAGCGGATGACGTTTGGCGACGTGCTGTTCGAGGGGCGGCTGGTCGTGACGGACGCGGACCTGTTTCGGCGGACGCTGGAGCAGGGTATCGGGTCGGGGAAGGCGTACGGGTTTGGCCTGCTCTCGGTAGCTCGGGCGCCCGCCTGACCAGCGCCGGCCGGGCGCGGCTCCGGCCGGCGAGCCTGTCAGCCTCGATTTGTGGGGCACGCCGGACTGTAGTCCTGGCTTTGCCGTGGCCGCCGTCTTGGAACGACTGGGGCACTCTGGCACATCTCTGAGACGGGTACGACCAGGAGGATGTCATGAGGGATCTCCACGTCCTGCCAAAAGTTCGCGATAGCTGGAGCTATCTGTACGTCGAGCACTGCAAGATCGATCAGGAAGAGAAGGCGATCGCGGTGCATGACGCGCAAGGGAAG